>OLOB01000441.1_pt1 | contig 34006 bp, 29 predicted proteins | sample 1671911 | NCBI WGS metagenome assembly OLOB01 (sample SAMEA3136625, study PRJEB25190) | human gut metagenome | biome: human gut; feature: human-associated habitat; material: faeces | place: Austria | collected 2013
CGATGCGCTTGCCGAGATTACCCAGAATCTCCCGGGCGTTTTCCGGCGTGTTCTCGAAGGGGACAATCTGGAATTTGATATCCGGGCAGGTTTCGTTCACCTTCGACCAGAGCTGCATGAGAATCTGCGCGGGGGTCATGGGCGGCGTGGTTTCGCTGATGCAGGGCAGCCCGCAGACGGCGGGCATGCTGCTCGTCGGCGGGTTTCTGGCGGGTGAAATCAAGACGCACCGGAGATGGGTCTGCGCGCTGCTGATGCTCTGCGGCGCGGCGGCGGGAACGGCGCTGATGCGGGGCGATCTTGCGGCGATTCGGCGCGCCGCCTACGCGCTGCCGGGCATGCTTCCGTTTCTCGCCCTATCCAATATGCGCCGCGTGGGCGTGACCTCGCTGATCGAGTGCGCCGAGCCGGAGGAGATGACGCAGTCGGAGGCCGTTGCCATTCGCAGCGCGGCCATGATCCATTCGTGGGCGCGGCTGTATGAGGATACGGCGCGGATGATGGAGGGGCTTGGCGCGCCGCGAGAGGAAAACCCGATCATCGGCCAATGCGTGCGCCTTTTGCAAAAGACGAGCGCCGCGGCGCATCAGGTTTGTGAGCGGACGCTGGGCGAAATCCACCCGGATGACGCGGCGTATCGCCGGCTGCGCTATGCGTTGGTGCGCGCGGGGCTGGATGAAGTGCGCGTTGCCTATGCGCTGCGGCTGTCCGGGCGAATGGAAGTGATGCTGCTCAAACCGGAGGCGACAGCGAGCGCGTCGCTAGTCAAATGGGTGAGCGACGCCTGCGGTGTGCCGATGCGCGCCTGCGCCAGAGAGGGACAGTTGAGCACGCAGGCGGTTTTCGAGCAGACGCCCGCGCTGAACCTTGAAATCGGCGCGGCGATGCGAAGCCGCTCGGGCGAGGACGTGGCGGGGGACAGCTATGTTTCGCGCGTTCTGCCGGGCGGCAGGCATGTTCTGGCGCTGTCGGATGGAATGGGCAGCGGAATCAGCGCCCGGCAGGAGAGCCACGCGGCGCTTGAGCTGATGGTGGAGAGCCTTCGGGCGGGGTACACGCGGGCGCAGGCGCTGGATGTGGTGAACGCGCTGATGCTGATGTGCACGGGGCGGGAGATGTACGCGACGATGGATCTTTGCGTGTGCGATCTGCACAGCGGGGAGACGGCGTTTGAAAAGCTGGGGGCCTGCGCTTCCTATATCGTGCGCGACGGCGAGGTGCGAACCATCGGTGCGGACACGCTGCCGGTGGGCGTTCTGCCGGAGGTGGAATCCCGCTCGCTCCGGATGACGATGCAGACGGGCGACGTGGTGGTGATGATGACCGACGGCGTGCGCGATGCATATCCCGGCGGCGAGGTCGCCCTGCGGGAGGATATCGGCAAGCTGGCGTGGCTGCATCCGCAATCGGTGGGCGAAAAACTGATTGCCCGCGCAGTCAGCTCGGGCGAGGCCTGCGACGATATGGCGATTCTCTGTGCGCGGATGAGCAGAACGGCGATTGAATAAGAATGGTCGGGACATATCGCTCGAGCGGCTTTGCGCGATATTCCATCCATCAAAAAAATCCCTCCAAATCATCATGGAGGGATCAGACTGTAGACAAAAAGCTATTCTCCCCCGAAGGGGGGAGAATGGAGGGATCTTTGCGTGTGTTTTCTGAATTACGCCATGCCGCTCTCAAAACGGTTAATGGCGCTCAAAATGCCCTTGACGGAAGCAAAGTTGATGTTATGTTCCGTGCCGACGCCGAAGATGCGGCGGCCGCCCGGTACGCGCAGCTCGATGTAGGCCACGGCCTGCGAATCGGAACCCATCGAAATGGCATGCTCGGAATAGGAGTTGAAGGAATAGCCCTCGATGCCCGCCTGCCCCAGCGCGTTGAAGAATGCGTCGATCGGGCCGTTCCCGCGGGACTCAAGCTGCACGAACTGGCCGCGCACGCTGAGCACGCCGGAGAAATGGGTGACATTTGCCGCGCTGCCCGCAATCGCTTCCTCGTAGAACTTTGCGCGGGAGAGCGCATACGGTTCGCTGATGTTGAGGAACTCGCGGTGGAACAGCTCGTAGACCTCGTTTGCCGTCAGCTCGCGGCCGGTTCTGTCACATTCGGCCTGCACAACCGCGCCAAATTCCGGATGCATCGCCTTGGGCATGTGGTAGCCGTAATTGTGATCCATGATGAACGCCGCACCGCCCTTGCCGGATTGGCTGTTGATGCGGATGATCGGTTCGTATTCGCGGCCGACATCGGCGGGGTCGATCGGCAGATACGGAATTTCCCAATACGGGGTCTTGGATTCGCGCATGTATTCATGCCCCTTGTTGATGGCGTCCTGATGCGAGCCGGAGAACGCAGTGAACACGAAGTTGCCGGCGTACGGGTGACGCTCGGAAATCTTGATCTGGTTGCAGTACTCAACCGTCTTGCGAATCTCGGGCACGTTGGACAGGTCAAGCTGCGGGTCGATGCCTTGGGTGAGCCAGTTGAGGCCCAGCGTGACCAAGTCGACGTTGCCGGTACGCTCGCCGTTGCCCAGCAGGCAGCCTTCCACGCGGTCGGCGCCGGCCAGCACGGCCAGCTCGGTGGCGGCCACGCCCATGCCTTCGTCGTTGTGCGGGTGGAGGGAGAGCACCACGGAGTCACGGTCGTCGAGGTGGGTGGAGACGTACTCCACTTCGTCGGCGAACACGTTCGGCGTGGTCATTTCCACGGTGGCGGGCAGGTTGATGATCATCGGGTGCTCGGGAGTCGGCTTGATAACACCGATCACGGCGTTGCACACCTCGACGGCGTACTCCGGCTCGGTGCCGGTGAAGGATTCCGGCGAGTACTCGTAGTACAGGTCGATGCCCTTGGCCTCGTTCTCGAGGTCCTTGCACAGTTCGGCGGCGTCGGTGGCGAGCTTCTTGATCTCCTCCTTGTTCTTGCGGAACACGACCTCGCGCTGCAACACAGACACGGAGTTGTAGAAGTGCACGATGGCGCGCTTGGCACCCTTGAGCGCCTCGTAAGTGCGGCGGATGAGGTGCTCGCGGCACTGGGTGAGTACCACGATGGTCACGTCGTCCGGAATCAGCTCACGCTCGATGAGCATACGGATGAAGTCGAAATCGGTCTCGGAAGCGGACGGGAAGCCCACCTCGATCTCCTTGAATCCCATGGAGACGAGCAGGTTCCAGAAACGCAGCTTGCGCTCGGAATCCATCGGGTTGACGAGGGCCTGATTGCCGTCGCGAAGATCGACGGAGCACCAGCGCGGCGCGCGCTGCAGTCGCTTGCCCGGCCACGTACGCTCCGGGTAATCAAACGGGATCTGCTTGTCGTAGGCGGCGTACTTGTTGTACGGCATACGACTCGGCTTCTGCGGATCGCCGATGAATCGTGCCGGAGGCAGCAGCGGGTCGTTGTTCCCCCCATTGGACGCCGCAGCCACTGCCGCGAGATCAAAAACGGATGATTGACCCTGACCCATTGTTCCTCCTTTACTGGTTATTGCGCGGGCCCTCTTGCGGACGCGACTGCGGCGTTGTGCCAGGGCGGCGCCGGGCCACGCGGATTTGTCAATACGCACGTAACATCCTACAGGCCGGTTCGGGCAAACCCGCGGGAAATGCCGTATCGTGGCATTTGCTTATGCACCTGGCTGACATGAGGGCACTCAGCGTCGGCGCCGGGCCACGCTTTGACTCCGGCACAACACCCCGCCTGCGATACCCCACCAGATGGCCCTCCATACGTCGGCGGCGGGCCAAATATTGGTACTGCACCGACAGCCAAACGGCTCAGCGTCGTCAGCGGACCAACTTATGGCGAAATACCGACTCTGGGAAAGCTTATCGTCGGCAAATTGCCAGGCTATGGCACACTACCGACGCTACGAGGCCCACAACCATCGGCAACGCGACAAATATTGGCCCACCGCCGACGCTAGCCTCTTTGAGCGTCGGCGCCGGGCCATTCTATGAATCAGTAACGACGCCAATGGTCTCAGAACGTCAGCATAGGGACGCTGTCTGGATCTCCACCGACGCTGCATGACAAAATCGCGGCACCATCAAGCAACAACACGGCTGCGGCACCCCGCCCTGCCCCGTCCCTTGCTGTGCCAGTCCTGTGAACGCGCGGGCGATCCGCCGCCCGGCAACATAGACTGAAGAGCTATGACGAGCTTGCGATTCCGCGAAGACGGCAGCTTCCGCGTGCTGCAAATGGCCGACGTACAGGACGGCCCCGATGTGTTGCCCGACACCATCCGCCTCATCCGCGAGGCCATCCGCGAAGCCGATCCGGATCTTGTGGTGTTCACCGGCGACCAGATCCGCGGCTATGATCCCGCCTACATCGACACGTTCCTGCGCCGCCGCGGCGAAGAGCCGGGCGCTCGCGTGCGCGCGGTCACCGAGATCGAGGCCAAAATCCGCGGGATCAAGCGTCACCCCGTAATTCGCAAAACATCCGATCGCGTGGCCGATCGTCTCACCGAAGCCGGCAAGCCTGTACCAGCCGCGCTGCTTGACCCCGATACCGTGACGAACGCCGTCGCCGCTGCCGGCGCCGATTCGACCGACGTGATCACGACTTCCGAAGTAGGCGATTCCGTTGAGACCAGCCCCACGCCCGAGACGGTTTCCACCCTCGTATATTCAACGCAATCCGGCAAGGCCAGCCCCGCACACGAGACGCCGGCGACCCTCGACGAACTCATGATTGAGACCCGCGAAAAGGTCCGCCGCACGTTCTCCGGTTTCCTTGGTCCGGTCGTCGAGGCCGGCGTGCCCTTTGCCGCCACCTACGGCAACCACGACTTCCAATGCGGCATTCTGGCCGACGAACAGGATGACATCTACCGCGAATACCCCGGCTGCCTGAACCCCGACGACAGTCTCGAGCCCGGCACGTTCGCGCTGCCCGTCGAGTCCTCCGATGGTTCCGGCCGCGTGGCCATGTCCGTTATGATGGTCAATTCAGGCGATTATGCCGGCAAACCCGAAGAAAACGACGCCCAATACCCGGCGTATGTGGTCAATCCGCGAGGACTCGACCTGGCCGACGCCGACGGGTACGGCACCCCCACCCCCAAGGCCATCGAATGGCTGGGGTCCGTCCAAACCGAGTTGGGCGAGCGCAATGGCGACGGCAAGCCCGTGCCGGCCATCGCCTTCCAGCACATTCCGCCGCAGGAATTCTACGATTGTCTGAAGGAAGTGCCCGCATGGACGCCGAACGCCGTGGAAGGCGCGCGCACGCACGCCGGGCGTTGCTATGTGCTCAACCATGAGGTCTGCCGCCCCGGCTCGCGGCTCGGCGAGGCGATCGGCTGCGCGGACGAGAATGTGGGCGAGGTGGATGCCTTGCGCGAGGCTGGCGGCTATTTCGCGCTGTTCTGCGGGCATGACCATAAGAACTCTTTCGTTGGTCATGTGCATGATATCGATCTGGGCTATGCACCCACGTGCGGGTTCGAATGCTATGGTCCCAAGTCGCGGTACCGCGGCATTCGCCTGTTTGAATTCCATGAGAGCAATCCGGCGGGCTATGTGACCCGCATGCTCACATGGGGTAATCTGGTCGGCCGCTACTCCAGCAACGAGCTGCGCGTCTGGTTCGAGGATCATTGCGTTACCGGAGCGGTCAGCGCACGCAACGAGCTGCGCCGCCCGCAGGTGTTCGCCGTGGTGGCCGGCGCGATGAGCCTTGGCTTTATAGCCATCATCCGTTCGCTGATCAAGGCCGCGCGCTAAACCTACTTAAACAGGCTCACCCCGCGACGGGCCGTGCAATACGCGTTGCCCAGCCAAGTATGGCGGGAATTGGGCCAGACGGCTCCCAGTCGCGGTGCGTTCTGGCTCATCCAGATGCTCGGCACGCGTCCGTCTGCGGAGCGTGAGCCGAGCAGATTGAAGCCGTTCTTTTCCAGCAGCCACTCCGGGTGCTGGGTGGCGATGGCCAAGCCTTCCTCGAGGGTGAGCGGCAGGCGCTCATCGGAGTCAATAAGTTTGCGGGCCACATCCGGCTCGCGATTGACATAGCACGTGCCGGTGTGCGGATTGACGACCAGATAGAACGGGCCTTCCGGCGGCATGAAGCCGTCTTGAGGCAGGAAGCTGGCGATGTCACGCGGCGGCATGGTGGTGAAGCCTGCCATGCGATTGATGGAGGTTCGTGCAATCAGCGACTCAGGCGAAACCAGTTCACGCGTGGGCACCAGCAGGATGTTCGATCCCAAATCGGAATGCTCGAGCGCCCCGATCAGAGGTCGGGCCAGCGAGCGGAATGCGGCGGCGGAAATATCCGCCACATCCGGGTAGCCGAGAGCCACGATACGGTCGAGCTGTTTTTGGGCCTCTACTGATGCGATAGACATGGCTACCAGTGTAGAACATCGCCTTCGCTTCATTGGGCAGCCACCATCTGGGAAGACCACTGCCGTTGTTCCGCGTGTTTCGTACAATTGCATTGTTTTACGGCCACCCGCATGACGGCCGTCCGACGTAAGTAATCCATCGAAACCCAGAGGTCATAGAGGTCATCATGTCCGAAAAATTGAAGGTCGGCATCCTTGGTGCCACCGGTATGGTCGGTCAGCGTTTTATCACGCTGCTTGAGAATCACCCGTGGTTCGAGGTGGTCACGCTTGCCGCTTCCGCGCACAGCGCCGGCAAGACGTATGCCGAGGCTGTCGGCGACCGTTGGAAGATGGAAACCCCGATGCCCGAATATGTCAAGAACATGGTGGTCGTCGATGGCGACGATGCCGAGTCCGTGGCCTCTGGCGTTGATTTCATGTTCTCTGCGGTAAACATGCCGAAGGACCAGATTCGCGCCATTGAAGAGCGTTATGCCAAGACCGAGACCCCGGTGGTCTCCAACAACAGCGCCCACCGCTGGACCCCGGACGTGCCGATGGTGGTGCCGGAGATCAACCCGGAGCACTTCGAGGTGATCGAGCACCAGCGCAAGCGCCTGGGCACCACTCGTGGTTTTATCGCCGTCAAGCCGAACTGCTCGATTCAGGCCTACACGCCGGCGCTGGCCGCGTGGAAGGAATTCGAGCCGCGCGAGGTGGTTGTGAGCACCTACCAGGCGATTTCCGGCGCGGGCAAGACCTTCAAGGACTGGCCCGAGATGGTGGGCAACATCATCCCGTTCATCTCCGGTGAGGAAGCAAAGTCTGAGAAGGAACCGCTCAAGGTGTTCGGCCATGTGGACGCCGCCAAGGGCGAGATCGTGCCGTTCGACGGCGACCTCAAGATCACTTCCCAGTGCATCCGCGTGCCCGTGCTCAACGGCCACACCGCCACCGTGTTCCTGAACTTCGGCAAGAAGGCCACCAAGGAAGAGCTCATCGACCGTCTGGTGAACTACACGTCCAAGGCTTCCGAGCTGGAGCTGCCGCACGCACCGAAGCACTTCATCCAGTACCTCACCGAGGATGACCGCCCGCAGGTCAAGCTCGACGTGGACTACGAGGGTGGCATGGGCGTTTCCATCGGCCGTCTGCGTGAGGATTCCATCTTCGATTGGAAGTTCGTGGGTCTGGCCCACAACACCCTGCGTGGTGCAGCCGGCGGTGCCCTTGAATGCGCCGAAATGCTCAAGGCTCTCGGCTACATCACCAAGAAGTAGTTGAAACTGAGTCCGAAACTGAGAAAGCCCTCCGCAAGGAGGGCTTTCGTCGTATATACCGCAAAAACGCGGCTCAGTGGCTCAGCGGCCAGTACCGCCGTACACCACGGCTTCGATTTGATCGGCATCGAGACCGTATGCGGTGTGCAGCGCCTTGACGGCGTCGTTGAGCTGATCGAGCGGCACGAGCGCGGCGATACGAATCTCGGAGGTAGAAATCATCAGCACGTTGATGCCCTCATCGCTCAGGGCCTGGAAGAACTTGGCGGCCAGACCGGCATGGGTCTTCATGCCAACGCCCACCACGGCCACCTTGCCTACGTTGGTGTCCACATCGAAGGAGTGGTAGCCCAGCACTTCCTGCTTGTCGAGCAGTGTGTTCTGAACCTGCTTGACGGCCGATTCGGGCACGGTGAAGGAGATGTCCGCAGTGCCGACGGATGCGCCGGCCTGCACGATCATGTCCACGTTCACGCCGGCGGTGGCCAGCTCGGTGAACACCTTGGCGGCCATACCCGGCTCGTTCGGCACGCCACGCACGGTGGCCAGCGCCTCGGAACGATCGTGGGCAATGCCGGAAATCACCGGTGCCTCGGGGCCCAGGTCAGGGAACAGGTCGCCCATGGATTTCGCTTCTTCTTCAGTCATGTCTTGCCTTGTCTTGCTTGAAATTACTTACGATTATCGTTCGCTGTAGCCGCGCTCAGTCGAGGTTCGGCAGCGTACGCGGGTCAATGCCGTCGGGCACCACCAATGTGCCGGGGCGACGGGAGAACGAGGAACGCACGTGCAGCGGCATGTTGAAACGCTGAGCGTATTCCACACAGCGCAGTGCCAGCACCTTGGAGCCGCAGGACGCCATCTCCAGAATGGACTCGTAATCGATGGACGGAATGCGGCGGGCGGAAGGCACGATACGCGGGTCGGCGGTGAAGATGCCGTCCACGTCAGTGTAGATCTCGCAGATATCGGCACCGAGCGCCACGGCAAGCGCCACTGCGGAGGTATCCGAACCACCGCGGCCGAGCGTGGTGGCGTCACCCTTGGCGTTGATGCCCTGGAAGCCGGCAACGATGGCGATGTCTCCCAATGAGAGCGCGTTCTTCACGCGGTCCGGTCTCACGGCCTTGATGTGGGCCGCGCCGTAACGGGCGTCGGTGAAGAAGCCGGCCTGCTGACCGGTGAAGGAGTGGGCACGGCTGCCTTCGGCGTGAATGGCCATGGCCAGCAGGCTCATGGAAATTCGCTCGCCTGCGGTCATCAGCATGTCCATCTCGCGCTCGGGCGGGTTGGAGTCGATGCTCAGCGCCTGATCGATAAGGTCATCGGTGGTGTCGCCCATGGCGGAGACCACCACGGCCACCTTGTTGCCCTTCTTTTCCGTCTCAACAACGCGCTTGGCCACACGTTTGATCGATTCGGTATCGGCGACCGACGAACCGCCGTACTTCTGCACGATGAGAGCCACTGCTGTCCTTTGTTCTTCTCTTAGGGGGAGTTTGCTCAATATTCTACGCAAACGCAACGATTATAAAGGTTGCCGCGTTCACCCCGCGACCCCGCGCCGACATGTGGACACGGGCATGGCCTACGTTGTTCAGCAAATATTCAAGTTTTCACCGGTGGTTCTTTGAGGCAGCCGCATCCATCCTTTGAGATTCGAGCGGTTAACTATCAATTACCGGCAAACGAAAGCAAACCGGCGAGGTTTCCGCAGACCCCATAACTGAATACCTTCTTCTTCCTCTCTCCTTTTCAAGGCCCGGTCCCGCAGCCCGGGCCTTTTCCTTTTGTGTTGGGAACGATGGGTCAAACGCACGATACGAGCTCACGGAGCAAGCGTGGCCAACGGCACTACCAATACCCCATCATCCCGGCGATAAGCGGCAGCCGTAGCGGTCAGCACCATCAAGAATGACGGACGGCCTTCGTGATCTTGATCAATTCTGTCAGCCAACTTTTTCAAATGGGCCGCCGCAATATCAACCTGCTTTTCTCCGAGCTTGACCTCAATGAGAGCCCATCGTCCATCATGCAGGCCAATGACCGCATCAGATTCCAATCCCGTCTTATCCCGATAATGGAACACATCTCCGCCAAGCGCATCAGCATACACACGCAGATCGCGAATACACATGGACTCAAACAGCAAGCCAAAGGTCTCGAAATCATTAAGGAGTTTCTCCGGGGTCGCGTGCAGTACCGCACAAGCTATCGACGGGTCGCTGAAGTGTCTGGTTGGGCTCGTTCTCACTGCAGTCTTAGAACGTAAACGAGGGTTCCAAGCTGGAAGATCTTCAGTTACGCAAGCTCGCGACAATGCATCTAAATAATCGGAGAGTGTACCTTCCGAAGGCGGTTCACCCTGCATATCCGCCGCGATAGTGGATTGCGACGCCTGAGAAGAAATATTGCGCGCATACGAGCGCATAATCAGACGCATCCAAGTTTTATTGCGCTTTATACCATCCATACGATTGATGTCAGAATCAAGTAGTTCTTCGACATAATCCGCGGCCATGCGCAAGGCAACATTTACTCGAGATTCGACTACTGCTTCAGGCCAGCCACCGCGGCATAGCGCAAACGCGGTGTTTTCAATATCGAAATCGGAGAAACCCGAAACATCATGGTTGCCATCGAACAACTCTCCCAACGAAACAACGCCCGTCGATTCCTGCGATTCAAATAAGGACATGGTACGCATGGTTAATCGGGCAATTCTTCCCACTCCGGAATGAGCTGGTTCCTGTTGAGGAGTCGCCGATCCAGTTAGGATGAATCGGCCACGACCGCGCCCTCGATCGATGGCGAAACGCACCGCGTCCCACAATTGCGGGGCCATCTGCCATTCATCAATGAGTCTCGGCTCCTCACCTCGCAGGATGAGAGAAGGCTTTGTATCAGCCAAGGCCAACAGCGTAGCACTGCGATCCGGGTCCTGCATGAAGACCTGACTCGCCGACTGCCTTTCTGCCGTTGCAGTCTTGCCACACCATTTTGGACCTTTAATCTGAACGGCACCAGAAGACTGCAATGCCTGAGTCAGCAACCCATCAGCCACTCGAGGAAGGTACTCGCCACGTTGAATCTCCGAGCTCTCCACTGCCATATGTGCCCTCCCGCAAACCGTCGAAACATCAACCTATAAATCACTCTATTGCGGAAGTTGGACCATTCTAATTGTGGAAGTTGGACTATTTTCGTTGTGGAAGTTGGACCATTCCTATTAGGGAAGTTGGACACTAGATTACGAACTAGACTTTTCCTTTTTGCAGCAACAGTGCCACCAACACGATGGGCGTCATCACCGCCTATCGCCAGACCCTTTTCCTTGACCTAAAAAGAGAGATGCCCAGACAGTGCCATCTTTTCTCTGATCACACTAGCCAATTCGGAACGCAGCGGCGAATCCGTGATCCGCGCATCCTCTGCAACCGCGCCTTTGACGTTCGGCAATCCGGCGAATGAGCTTTTGCTCAGGCGTTCTTCGTGATTCATTTCTTTGGTCGGAAAACAGAATACGCGGGAACGCCCCTCACGCCTACGAAACCAACGGCTCGACGACGAACCGACATCCACGAAAACAGCAATAGCGCCTCTTTTATCGAGGTAACATATTCCCTCTTTATGCATTCATACCCCCCTATTTGAAAGCTCTGCCAAATATCGCCGACGCTGCGACTTATCATGTTGCCATACTTTGCAATCCTTTGCATCCCCTTGCATCTCAACGGCTTGTCCGAAGTAAGCCGCATCACTGACAGCCGTAGCAACGTTGTTCGTATCGCATTTTCAGACTTCTTATGCCCCCTACATTGCCCCTATATGGCCCCGTCGGCATGTTGCATGAAAGGCTTGGTGCGGAGTAACGTTTCGCAGTGTGGCGCGTGCGGTGTTGCCATTTGCGACAGCACCTATGCCATGCACGACTAAGACGGACCCGGCCGTCTTGTATAAGCAAATCATGAGCAGATCAAGCGAAGGAACAGGCGACTATGGCATTGCTGCATCGACGTTCGACGAGTAAGCGTGCCTCACAGAAAATGTGGGAAAACAACGCGGCCATGCCGGATGACGCATCTGCAAATGACAACGTTTCCTCAGCGCGGCCCGAGCCCGCAGCATTCGTTCCAACACCATTTGACGAAGTCATCGATATCAGCGATCTCGTGGCCGAGCGCCGACGCCTGCAACGCAACCTGTGGGCGATGCGCATCATCACCATTGTGCTGCTGATCGCCGCAATCGCCGTGGCCTGCTTCCCGCTAGCGTTGCAATTCGAGTCCGACCGCAACTTGGCCGCCACCACAGCCACCACGGCCAAAGAAGTAGCTGGCTGGCCTTACCCGCAGGCGGAAGACAAGCTCACGGCGGCCCGCGCATACAACAAGAAGCTCGCTGAATCCGGCCAGCCTATCTTGGGTGAAGCCGTCGATCCGTTCGCCGCCGCTCAAGGAGGATCCCAAGCCAGCGGCGAGGATTCCGCCTCAAAGAAAGACAAGGAATACCAGTCACTGCTTAATACCGGCAACGGCGTGATGGGCACAATCAAGGTGCCCAAGCAGTCCATCAATCTGCCGTTTTATCACGGCACTTCCGAGGAAGCACTGGCTTCTGGTGCCGGCCACTTGTACGGCACGTCGCTGCCGGTGGGAGGTAAATCCACCCATTCGGTCATTACCGGGCACCGCGGGTTGGTTGAAGCGCTGATGTTCACCCGTTTGGACGAGGTGAAAGAGGGCGACTTCTTCTACATCGAAGTCATGGGCGAAACTTTGGGCTACAAAGTGGACCGCATTTCGGTGATTTTGCCGGATGACACGTCGAAGCTCAAGATCGTGCCGGGTGAGGATCGCGTCACTTTGATGACCTGTACGCCATACGGCGTGAACACGCACCGACTGCTTATCTCCGGGCACCGCGTGGCGATTCCGATGCCGGCCCCCGAGCCGAATGACGTGCTTGACGCGCGCAATATCGCCCTTGGTGTTGGTCTAGGCATACTGGCGGCAGGACTGTTCATTATCTGGTTGGCACGACGCCACAAGGCCGCGCGCATCATCCGCCACGGCGCATTCTGGCCGTGGATGCGCCGCAAGGGCGAAAGCGCCAATGATACGCTGGCTTAGGCCTCGCGCCGACCGGCCAGTGCCCTGCCCAGCGTGATTTCGTCGGCATACTCCAAGTCGGAGCCCACCGGCAGGCCGCTGGCAAGTCGGGTGACCTTGACACCTACGGGTCGCAATAGCTGGGTCAAGTAGCTGGTGGTGGCCTCGCCTTCAATATTCGGGTCGAGCGCCATAATCACTTCCTTGACCTCATCGCCTTCTAAGCGTTTGAGCAGACCGGGAATACGCAGGTCGGCAGGGCCAACGTTGGCCATTGGGTTGATTGCGCCGCCGAGCACATGGTATAGGCCGTGGTATTCGCGCGTGCGCTCGATGCTCATCACATCCTTGGGCTCTTCGACCACGCAGATCACCGAACGGTCGCGTCTCGGGTCGGCGCATACCGGGCAGGGGCTGGATTCGCACACGTTGCCGCAAATATCACAGAAGCGGATCTTGGCCTTGACCTCTTCGATGGCCTCGGCCAAATCGCGCGCTTCATCTTCGGGCGCGGACAGCATGTAGAAGGCGATACGCTGCGCGCCCTTCGGCCCGATGCCGGGCAGCCGCCCGAAAGCGTCGATCAGTCGTTGTATTGCGCCGTCATAAGCAAGTGCCATGGGTATTCCTCGTTATTCGTCCTCATTATTCATCCGAGTGCTTCTTGGCAGGCTGGATGTTCTTGGGGTTCTTCGGATCATCTGCCGCGAATTGCTCGACTTTTTTGACCTCGAATAGCTTTTTCAGATCGTCGAGATTCATGGCCGTCGCCTCGCCGAGCGACTGGTCGCTCATCGAGTATTCGTCATCCTCGGCCGCGACTTGCGGTTGTGGTTTCGGCTGGGGCTGGGGCTGGCTATTCCACGGGTCGGCATTCGGGGTCGGCTGTGCGGGTTGCGGTTGATTCCACGGGTCACCGTGCGGGGTGGCCTGCGGAGCCGATTGTGGAACTGCCTGCGGTTGATTCCACGGGTCATCGCCGGCAGCCGGCTGCGGAACCGATTGGGGCTGGTTCCACGGGTCATCGCCCGACATATTGCCCGACACTGTCTGAGGAACCGAAGAAGCCGGAGTCTGGGACTGAGGCTGATTCCACGGGTCGTCTCCTGGCTGCGGAGCCGCCTGAGCATGGTTCCCCTGCGGTTGATTCCACGGATCATCGTGAGGAGACTGCTGATATGGCTGGTTCCACGGGTCGGCTTCGGCCGGTTGCGACGCCGGTGAGACCGCGGCCTGAGACTGCGTCTGATTCCATGGATCGTCGCTCGCGCCGGCAACTGCCGTAACGGAAGATGCGGTGGCTGGCTGCCCAGTGGACTGTCCAGTGGGTCCAGCGGACGCAACGGACGCAGTGGGTGCAACAGGAGCAGCCGGAGCGGCCCACGGATCAACACCGTCACTGATGTCCGGAACCGCAACATGCTTCTTGTGATGCTCTTCGGGCGCAGGCGTAGCAGCGGGCTCGTTAGGCGCGAACCCGTCTGCAGATTGCGGCGAAGCGTTGCTTACGGCCGGCTTGGCCCAAGGGTCATCGTCACTCCAGTTCTTCGCTGCCGTGGATGCACTGGATTGTCCGGCTCGATGGCTGTCGTCTGCGTCCTCGGCTTGGCCTGTTGCAGTCGGCTTCGGAGCTTTCGTCTCGCTCCCCATATGAATGCCCAAGCTCGCGCCCAAACTCGACGCGGCCAATCCAGCCTTGGCCATGGCAATCTGCTGCTTGACCTTGGCCAATTGCTCCGGGCTCATACGTTTGACGGATTCGACTCGCTCGCCATTCGCCGCGACCGCAGAAGGTGCAATAACCGCATTGGCGCCGAACTCGTTGCGCACGGCATCCATCACCACGGCCGCCGCCTTCTTACCGCTGTTATCCACGGCCAAGGCGAAAGCGTGCTGGCTCAGCGACTTGTCGAACGTCATCGACAAGCAAGGCAGACCCTTACGGTTGGGGCCGAATTTTACGGTCGGCACCTTGTCTCGTGACACATATTCACGAATGGTTTCCGGCAAAGCGGCGACGGCTGCATCCCACTTCTCGTCGATGGACCGATTATCCGATGCCGCAGGCGAGGTCACCGGTTGAGCCGGGACGGCCGGCGACGCGGCGGGCGCGCCCCACCCGGCATTGGCGGCAGGAGCGGCACCGGCAGCAGCAGTTGCTACAGCAGGTTGCACAGACAGAGAGCCCGCGGGTCGGTCGCTGACCGGGCCGTTGACAGGGCCGTTGCCTCCAACAGATTCATGGGAAGCGGTGCTCTGAGGCGCGGCTGCTTGCTGGTTGCGTGCAGCACCGGAGAATCCGCCATGTGAGGCTCCGGCAAACCCGCCCCGCGATGCGCCGGCAAAACCACTGGCACCCGTACCGGAAGCGGCTGACGTAGTCGAAGTCGAAGAAGCAGCCGCAGGCGGCATACCAGAAGAAGCTGGCGCGGGAGCGGCTGTTGCAAAGCCTGATTCACTGCCGGCCAACAATCGCGCGGCCAGCAGTTCCAAGCGCATACGCGGAGAAATGGCTCCGGTCATGGCACCCAACGTAGTGTTGATGATGTCTGCCATTGCGGTCAGTGCGCCCAGTCCCAGCGCCTTGGCTTGGCGGTGCAGATCGTCCATATCCTCGGCCTCAGCCGTGTCGGACAGCACGGATTCCGCACGGTCCCCGGCCAACGTAAGCACCAGCAGATCACGCACACGAGCCAGTAGGTCTTCGACGAATCGTCTCGGATCGAATCCGCCGACCACGACTTTCTGGATAACGCCGTACAGGGCTTCGCCGTTGTGATCGATTACCGCATCCACGGCCTCACCGATCAGTGCCTCCGGCGTGAAGCCGAGCAGGGCTACAGCGGCATCATGGGTGATAACGCCTTCGACCGAACCAACCATCAGCTGGTCAAGCACGGACAGGGTATCTCGCATGGAGCCGCCACCGGCGCGCATCGCCAGTTTCAGCACACCGGGCTCGGGCTTGATGCCTTCCTTGTCGCAGATCGTCTCCAGGTAGGGACCCATGACTTCCTGCGGCACCAGACGGAACGGATAGTGGTGGGTGCGCGAACGGATGGTGCCGATCACCTTGTCTGGTTCGGTGGTGGCGAAGATGAACATCACATGTTCAGGCGGCTCTTCAACGATTTTAAGCAGCGCATTGAAGCCCTGCTGCGTGACCATGTGGGCCTCATCGAGAATGAAAATCTTATAGCGGTCGCGCGCAGGGGCGAAACCAGCGCGTTCTCGCAATTCTCGAGCATCATCCACACCGTTGTGCGAGGCCGCATCGATTTCGACCACGTCGATGGAACCCGGACCGCCGGTGGCCAGGTCCTTGCAGCTTTCGCATTCGCCGCAGGGGTGGGAAGTCGGCCCTTTGGCACAGTTGACGCAACGGGCCAGGATACGCGCGGAGCTGGTTTTGCCGCAGCCTCGCGGCCCTGAGAACAGATAGGCATGTGTGAGCTTGCCCTCGTCCAAGGCGCGCATCAGCGGGACCGTGACTTGGTCCTGGCCGATGACCCCTTCGAAGGTGTCCGGACGATAGCGACGATACAGTGCAAGTGCCATAGCTACTAACCTACCTTTGCCCTCAGAATTAACCGATAAAAAGTCAAGATAAACCGGGCTCATAGTTGCCGAATCGGAAAACTCTTTATATTCCAACGACATTCACCTGACAACGGTTACCGCATTTTTATTGTTATTAACCGCTTTCTTTGTATTAACATAGTGTCAATAACGGTTGTGGTCAGGAGGCACCCATGAGCGATACCCTCGACGAGAAACGCCCCACCCGCGGCGATGCCCGGCGCGACGCCATCGTGCAAGCCGCGCGCAAGGTGTGTCTGGAAAAAGGCTTCTCCAAAATCACCGTTTCCGACATCGCAAGCGAAGTCGGTATGACGCGTTCGCTGTTCTACCACTACTTCGAAGACAAGGAAGCCGTAGCTGACGCAGTACTCGATAACGTCATCGACGAAATCCTCACCACGTTGAAGCAGTGGAACCAAGCGCGCGAAACAGGCAACGTGAACAAGGCATTAGACGACATCGTGCATGTGCTCCGCTCCCTGATCGCCGACGAGAGCCCCTTCTCAAACCGTATGATCCAAGACGGCAACGCCGAACTGTATATCAAGTTCATTGACCGCGCGGCGGACCGTATTGCCGACTACATTGCCCAGACCACCGTACGTGATTTCGAGCAGATGCATGGCCTGCCAATCACCAACGTCCATGAGACGTTCTTCACACTGATTGTGGGGCTTATCTCGCTGATTCGCTCGCATCCGAACATCAGCGACCGAACCATCAAAGAGGTCATGGCGCAGACGCTGCATATCGAAAGCTATGTCGTCTGAGGTCTGACGGCCATTGGCTCTGGTACCGCTCTCCCGCACTCCCCTCAGTCCGCTTCGCGGCCAGCTCGTCCGCAATTGCGGACAGCCTACGGCTGACTTTCTTCTGGTTCGACTATCGTCGAACCCTCGCCTACAAACAGCCCACTGGGCTGTTTGCTTTACGGCTCAGCCTAATGAGGGGAGCCAATATAATCGGGTCACGCGAACTGGCCGGTCACGGGATCGCGACCATCTCGGGCAATGGCGTTGAGCACTTCCTGTCGGGAATCCACCTCACGGGCGGCTACGGCCGGCGGCACTAGCACGCGCAACGCGCAGTCCTCGGCCACTACCCTAAATGGCAAATGCCCGATATATTCGCCGTCCGCCATCAGCACCGGCGGCTCGTCTCCTTCCGTTGCCCGCGTGACTTCGATTTCACGGATACGTTTCCAGCCGAACACCTTTGAAGCAAGTAGCTTGCCGTTATAGGCATTCGAAATGGCCACCGCGCATTCGCCGAAGTTCGGCACGTGGTCCATCCACACCAGGTCCAACAATCCATCGGAGAAGCAGGAGTACGGCGAGACCTCAATGCCGCCACCGATATGCCTCGAATTCGCAATCGTCAGCAATGGTGTGATGATGTCTCGTTCATCCGTGGTCCCGTCCGCCAATGTGGCTTTGATGTGGTAACCATAACGCTTCATATGCGTCAGCTCCACCAGCACCGCCGCAAAGTAGCGCATGGTGCCGGTCGGCAGATGCGAATGATTCGCACGGTCGTTGATGCTCGCGTCAAGACCACAGGACAGCATGCCCGCATAGTACCGGTCAATCGGATGCTCGGCGGACTTGCTCTCCTGGTACTCGTACTCCTCGCCAGTGGAGGGATCCACGGCATAGCCGCCGTCCAAAGAGGTCACGCGTCCCATGTCCACATCGATGTGTGATCCGCGCACGATAGCACCGACGATACCTTCCACTGCGGTTTCGATACGGTTGACCGGCAGCTTCAGTCCTCGTGCGAAATCGTTGCCCGACCCCGTGGCCACGATGCCCAACGGCTTGCCACTGCAGCCCACGGCGTTCGCTCCAAGTGCGATCATGCCGTCGCCACCGACCACTACGAGATAGTCGTACTCGTGCGCGCGTTCACGCGCCTGGTTCAGGGAATCGTCGAAACTCGTGCCGGTGATGTCGATGACGTCGAAGTTATGGGCACGGCCGGCTTCCTCCAGCAGACCCAATACCTGCGCGTCCACCTTAGCGCCACGGCCTTTATCGGAAGTGGGGTTGCCCACCATGGCCACCACGCGACGGCGCTCGTTGCGTTCACTCTCGCTCATGCTCTCACCTTAGCCAAAGGCCCAGAAGCCCGCCAGAGTATCGGTGCTTTACGGTCCATTATTGTGATAATTGTCTCCTTCCGTACAACTCACCGGTCCGGCCCGAGCCATCCGCTCCACGGATGATGCCACCAGGACCATGGTTTCCACCTTGATGGTTACCAACACGTCTTCATCCCGCACGGAGCAGGAGCCCAAAACTACACCATTCGCTTCAGCCATGTTGGCGGCGAGCGCACATGGATCACCAATATCCGCATGCCACAGCGCATACGCGGCGTCAAAGGCGATAAGGTCGGCGAGGGAACGCGCTCGGTTCTGGCAGATCATGAGGTTGCCCACACTTGCCGCCACCGCGAGCGCAATGCCCACCACCATAACCAGCATGGCTCCGGCCATCGTGCCCGATCCCTCCTCATAACGCATTCCCTGCACCGCAGTTCCTTTCTGTTGCGGCCGCCCAGCCAGCCGACCGTTATTGGCTTATCGCCGTAGCGTTGCCGGTAACCCGCGTTGGAGTTACATCCAGCGGACCGGGCAATACCGAACATTCGACCGTCACACTCGTCGATTGGCCGTCGTGGGCAATGCTGACGTGGGGCTCTCCCCCGGCAACGTCCGCAGCTATGCTGCGCGCGGATGATTCGTCACCGGTAACCACAAACTCGCGTGCAGCCGCTGCCGCGGCACTTTGACAGTCCATGGAAACGATGACCACACGTCCTATTGCCAATATCAGCCCGGCGATGGCGATAATGCTGGGCAATACGATTGCGAATTCGGCGGTGGCCGATCCCGTGCATAGGTCTGGCGGCAGTCTGGCGAGCCGCCACCGGCATGTCATGGTCTTCATGGCTGTCACCCGACTTTCAGAGCCTGTTTGATGATGTTGGTCAGCAACGTCTTGATGGCATCCGACTTCAGGATGGCGACCAGCACCGCCGCAAAGCCTGTAGCCGCAACGAGTACGACTGCGTATTCCGCAGTGGCCGCGCCTTCTTCGGGCTCAGCCATGAGGGTGCGGATGCGTGCGTCCATGAGGCATAGCCGTTCTTTCGCCTTGGCGTTCAGCGTGGCCACACGAGCCTTGCTGTGCGCAAAGATGCCGGCCTGCCCGTCGACGATGACGGGGATAGGGGTATTCATTGGCGTTCCTTTCGGTAAGGAGGGGAAGCTGCGCAGTGGCTTCGCACCTTCCCCATGCGTGTGTGAGTGGTTGGCCCCCGCGCCGGGTTGACGCGGGGTGCATACCACTGTGGACTATCAACGCTTCATGCACCAGGGAAAACGGGGTATGTGGTTCTAGCTTGCCGAGTTATCCACACCCCGACGTGTCGTCCACCACCAATGTGGATAACCAAACGCAGCCAAGTGCAATACCGAGCAATACAACAAGATTCACCCTAAGCGCACTCAGTTCACGCCTATATTCACATCATGAAGGACGCAATCGCCGGAATGACTCCTACCAGCACGAATGCCGGCAGAAAACATAGCCCTGTAGGCATCAGTAGCTTTACCGACAGCTTCGCGGCATTCCGTTCGATGGCGGCACGCTCGTCACGGTCCAGCTGTTCAATGGCGGATTCGAGGCGCACGCCAGGCATATCGCCATGCGTCCATGACGATTCCAAAGCCGATTGCAGCAGGCCAAGATCTCGTTGCGTTCTGCTGGTACGTTTTCCGGATGAACTATCAGCTGGCGCACCCTCATGCTGAACAGCCATAGCGGCATGCCACGCATCAGCCCAGGGAACCCCTCTGGCCAGGGAGCTCCCGACCTCGCTCATGCGAGCGCCGCAGTCGCCGCCGACGGCTTTGCCCACCATGTCAAGCGCCCGGGGAATCGAGGAGCCCTGACGCAAGGACACCTGCAACATACGCAATATGAGTATGGTCCATGACGACCCGCAATCATGCGCTACGGCCGGTTCCTCGCCCGGCAAGCGGCTGTCATGACGAGACGGAGCCTTATACAGCCAACTAGCGATCGCCGCACAGCCTGCCGCGGCGTGTACCCACACCGTACTCATAATCCGCTGCCTTTCAACAATGCCCGCATCCATGCCAAGCCGGCAGCATAACAACATCCCCCTAATACCAAGCAGACCACACCGCGTGGCGATCCAAGCAAGAACGCCAATGGTCTAGCTCCCAGAAGCTCGCCCAATGCCACAGTGACGGCCGGAAGCGCGCTCAGCAGCCCCACAGTGGCTTTAGGAACGGCACATGCTTGCGATCGCAGGTTCTGCATCAGCCTCATCTGCCGGTAAGCAGTCAATACCGCTTCCAGACATGGCACTGCTTGGCAACCGAGCTCATCGCTCAAAACCGCTGCGGCGGTGACCCCGCGTGCAGCTTCAAGTACCTGCGCTGGTGATTCGTCGGGCAGACGCCGCTGTTCGAACACCGTTATGAGCCGTTCCACAGTAATGCGCTGAGTGGCGAAGCGTCTGCTGGATTGTTCCTCGAATGCTTCAACCAATGTGCCGCCACCTCGCAATCGCGCGATGGCGGACGTAATCACCTGCGCAACGCCCACGCGAGGTGAGCCGGCATATCGAGGTTCGTTTATGGCTGCGGAATCGACCGCACGCCCGCGGTAAGCCAGCCGATACAGCCTCCCGGACTTGTTCCCCGGCCATATCAGCACGGCGAGCGCCACCAGAACAGCACACCACATCATCACCCACCACCACTCGGCCCGGGAACGATGCCCCATCGTTCAATGAAGTGCCCCCATTCGGCGGCATACCGAGGAGGATGGCAGCCATTCCATACCGCCAGCGGTGTTCCTGCCAGTTCACCATGTGCTACACGCAGTTCGCCGATCTGCGTGATACGCCGCTGTCCGTTCACTCGCTCCAAATGCACCACCGCGTCGAAAGCGCCTGCCGCCAGCATGGCCAACGCCTGTGGACTGACTCCGGCGAGTAATCCAAGCGAAATCAGCCTGGACGGTACTCGGTTCACGCCGTCCGCATGCACAGTGGTCATGCCACCGTGATGACCAGAATTGAACGCGCGCAATAGGTCGACGATTTCCGCGCCACGGCATTCGCCCAGCACCACGCGGTCGGGGCGCATTCGCAACGTCGCTTTGACCAAGTCCGTCAGACTTATGGCTCCGACGCCCTCCACATTCGCCTCGCGCGTTACCAACGACACATGATCGCCACGCCCCAGTTCTCCCAGTTCACGAACTTCCTCTACGGTGACGATGCGCTCGTTCACATCGCATTGCGCCAGCAGCGCCTTGAGCAAGGTGGTCTTGCCCACGCCTGTTCCGCCGGTAATCAGCACTGTGGCATGTCTGCGCACCAGTCCCACGAACATCGGCAGCCAAGCAGCCGGGAATACACCTAATTGGCTCAGATGTCGCAACGATGCCATGGTCCTGTCAGGGAACCGTATGGAGATTGCGGCACCTTGTGGCACCAATGGGGCAATCACCGCATGCACGCGGATGCCGTCTGGACTGGCGGCGTCCGCTATCGGGCAGGCATCATCCAGTCTGCGCCCAAGCTGCGCGCACAGTTGGACGGCGTATTCTCGAACTACTTGCGGCGAGCGAAACGGCACACGCAATACTGTTTCTCGCATGCCGTTGCCGCGGTCCGCCCAAACGCGGCCATCACAGGTCACCGCCAGATCGGTAACCTGCGGGTCGGATGCCACATCATTCAATAGACCGAAGAACACAGTTCTGGGCACTGCGCCGGGCTCATCAGCCCGAGTGATTACGGCAGCCATACCGCATCACCGGTCCTTGCAAGAAGCTCCCGAAACCGGGCGAATGGCCTGCTCGACAAGATCGGCAAGCAAGCTCACGGCTTTGCGGCTGCCTTTGGTCACCGATCTGATGCCGAGGCCTTCCAGTACGTCTCCACACAGATTGACACTTGGTTTGACAGGCCCCAATACCGTGGCAGTCAAATAGTCCTGCGCCTCACCAATACCCACGTGGCCTCTCCCACGTGGAGCGCCACGTGGTTCCACGCCGACGATATGTGGCGCTTCACAGCCCCATGAATCCAGTCTGGACCGGTGCGACTTGGCTCTGGCCAGCCCCATCACCGACAATTCCGCGGCAATCACCTGCATGCCACTGCGCAGATCGGGTACGGTCTCAATGAGTCCACCCTGACCGGCATCTACGATGACAACGTCGTTCGTTTCCGCCAAGGCTCGAATGGCCGCTTGAACTTCCCACCAGTCAGGCTGGCGCGCGCTCCAAGGGTCATAGGGAAGTACTCGCACACCCTCCCACATCATCAGCTCATGGTTCATCGCATCGCCCTCGATGCGGCCGAGGGGTGCGTCGACTTGGCTGAATCGTAAACCCGGCTCTCGTTCTACACCCAGCAGCAGGTCAAGGCATCCGGCCACGAAATCAGCGTCTATGAGAGCGCAGCTGTGTTCACGTCTCGCCAATGTCCATGCAAGCATGGAAGCCATGACACTCAACCCCACGCCTCCATGACCTGACGTCATCGTCACAATGTTATGGAAGCTGGTGTCTGTAGTTAGGGCGAGTGCCGGAGCCTCGCCCGATCTCTGCCGTTCGCATGAGGCCAACGGCCTGGGCGGCGGAGTGTAGTAGCGATGCGCTGGAATCGGCGCATCGTCCGTGGGCAGCGGAATGCCCGGAGGTGCTACCGCTGGCGAGGTGATCCTACGCGCCACGCGGGGTGTGGTGTTGCTATTCATAAGCCGATTGAAACGTGTCCGAGTTCAATGCTCAACACGAATCGACCATTGTGGTTCTAGCTTGCTGAGTTATCCACACCCCGGCATGTCGTCCACGACAAATGTGGATAACCACGCTGTTGTTTCACGCCCATCTCATGCAGAAAAGGCCCTGACCTCATATGCACAGTCAGGGCCTTCATTTTCACGACGATTCCTTATGCGGTAATCTACATTCCTTGCTTACTTATCGAGGTTCTTGATGCCGTCTTCCATGACGTCCAACTGAGCATCGGTCACCTTGGCCGGCTTCTTCTTGCCGAACTTGGCCTTGAGCAGACCGATGATGGTCGGGGCGAGCGAAACCAGCAGAATCAGCACGATCACCAGTTCGAAGTGATCCTGCACGGCCGGAATGTTGCCGAAGAAGTAGCCCAGCAGCGTGAACAACGTGGACCAGCACAGGCCGCCGAGCACTGAGAACGGCGTGAAACGGCTCCAACGCATACCGGAAATACCGGAAATGAACGGCATGAACGTACGAATGAACGGGAAGAAGCGGCCCAGGAACACAGCCAGCGGGCCCCACTTTTCAATCATGCCCTCGGTTTTGGCCAGTCGCTCAGGAGTCAGCGCCTTCACCTTGCCGGATTGGATAATACGGCGGCCAAAGAAATGACCGATGAAGTAGTTGCACTGGTCGCCGATAATCGGCGCGCACCAAACCACCGGCAGCAACCAGAACAGCGGCAGCGCGGCCTTGCCGGTCGCAGCATCCGGGGCTGCGAACACGCCGGCCGCGAACAACAGCGAATCACCGGGCAGGAACGGGAAGAACACCACGCCCGTTTCGATGAATACGATGAGGAAGATGAATCCGAGGGTCGGCGCCACGCCCATGGCAATCCAACCGGCAATCGCGGCACGCGGATCCTTCAGCAGTTCGATGATGAAATTAACGAAGCCCATGTGTTTCCTATGAGTCCTAAATCTTGTATTGAGCTGCCAGCCCAATGAACCAGACAGTTATATGCAAACCGTCAAATACCCTACCAGCCGGCCTATAACATCAGGTCGACTGGGGTTTCCCACACAAACTCCGCAATACAAACGAAATTTCTACTCCCCCAAACGCTGCCGCACAAAGGCGTCCAGCGCGGCCGCATCGATGCCCTCATACGAGTCGATGGAGGCAAACTGGCCAAGGCCGGAAGTGTCGGTGCGAATCCAGCCAGTCTGCGCAATCAGTGTGGCCCCCGAGGCGGCGCCGGAGCGCAGACCGGATGAGGAATCTTCCATTACCACGCACTTGACCATGTCTTCAGGCGCGATGCCGAGTCTCTCAGCCGCGGCCAGATATGGGGCAGGGCTCGGCTTGTGCTCGTACGGATCATCGCCGCAGACGTAGCCGGCAAGCAATCCATCAGCCTGCTTCATGATGTTCTCGGCCATGCGGCGAGGCGAAGTAGTGACCAGCATGGATGGGATGTCGGCTTCCTTGAGCGAATGCAGCACGTCTTGCACACCAGGAATCCACGGCAGACGTTCGACCTCCGCCTTGAACACATAATCCTTGAGCTGCTTGTCGATTTCGGGAACGCTCAATGTGCAGCCATGCGCAATCATGACCTCTGCCACGTGTGGTACCGGAGTGCCGGAGCACTCCCAACCGAGGTCCTCGTTCCACTCGCCGCCATTGTTGTGCGCGATCTCAATCTCACCGTCATGCCAGAGCGGCTCAGAATCGATGAGAGTACCGTCCAAATCCCAGAACACGGCTTTGAGCAGCATAGTTACCTCCGTCCACATGCCCGCACGCCAATTGGCGCCTTTACTCTTGCTGCATTCCATTGCACCAATCGGATGCGACAACCATAGCGCGTCAGCACACCGCCCCTGCGCCTCAGCGCATGGTCAGCCCACCATCGACGTGCAGACATTGTCCGGTAATGAAGCCGGCCATGTCGGACGCCAACAACGCGACCCCTCCGGCGATGTCATCGGGACGGGCAAGGCGGCCAAGAGGCGTCATGGCAATGATTCGTTCACGAACATCCTCGGTGGTGGCTGCGCTGGATGCGGTTCCGGCCGTCAAACCTGCGGCAATGGCATTAACGGTAATGCCGAAGCCGCCCAGCTCCTGGGCCAGAGAGCGGGTCATGCCGACCAAGCCGCCTTTGGCAGTGATATACGAATGGTAGGGCACGATGGGCGAATCGACCAGATTGCTGGAGATGTTGATGATACGCCCGGAGGTCTGGGCTCGCATCAGCGGCACCACATGTGAGCACATCAGATATGCACCATGCAGGCATCCCTCGATCTGTGCGCTAAACTCATCCCAATCGCCTCCAGCAAAAGTGGAACGGCGACGCGGGTCAAAGGAGAAGCGTCCGAAAGCATTATTCACTAAGATGTCCACGCCGCCGAATGAGTCGACAGCGGTACCCACTAGCTTGGAAGATTGCGATTCATCGCAAACATCCGCCTGTACAGCTATAGCCAAGCCTCCCAGCGAGTGGATGTCTTCAACGGTGCGCTGCGCGCTGGCGGCGTCATGTACGTAATTGATGACGACAGCGGCTCCGTGCGATGCCAGGCATTTCGCCACAGCCGCTCCTATGCCCTTGCCGGAACCGGTGATGATCGCTGTTCTGCCATCCAGATTCACCATTGGACGCCGTGCCATATCGCTTTGCTCTGTCATTACCCTTGCCTTTCGCCCTGCTACCAGCCTCTGCTGCCCGCAACAGCACAGGCCTATTCCATATCCATATCGAACGAATCGCTGTACGCGTCGCTGCCGCGTTCGACATCCACCGCGCGCAACAGATCGATGAGGTTGAAGCCCCCATCATGATGCCAGCCGGATTTCGCCCGATCCATCTCACCGAGCGGACAGATGCGATTCACACCGACCTCGGCCAATGTATCTGCAAGACCAAACAGTCTGGTTGAATCCACAGCGACACCGCAGCTCTGCAGCCAGCCACGGCAGGAAGTCAGTCTTCTGGCAGCGTCCAACAAATCTGGCACCGCCACCACGTTGACGGTGCGGTTCAACGGCGACATCAGCGAAGCAACATCCTCGTCGGCACCGCTACCGTCAAGTTCTCGATACAGCACCGACCATGCCGTGCTATGGCCACTGGCGAACACCGCGGCCTTCCCGCCCATCAAGGCTCTCATCTCAGCGTCGGTGCGCGCCCGCTGAATGGCCACGTTCTCGGCGTCACTCAATACGGAGCGCGGATATTTGCGCTGCTGATTCTCAAGCTCGCCACCGAGCAGCTGAGCCACTTCACGAGGGGTGAGGGCTCCATCAGTCTCCACGAACACGGTCTGCGGAGCCAGGCAGCTTTGCTGGTCATATGTGGCGATGTCAACAGCCACACGATGCACGGTATCGGCATAGGTATCAGGACGCAAAGCCTCTCGGCCAATGAACGCCAACCCGACTTTTGCTCCGTAACCTAGACAGGGCTTGGACCCGGCGACTTTGCCCGCAATCAATTTGGTAGTCTGCGAAGAACCGTAAATAATCACGGCATCGGCCGCATCGATGGCTGAATCCTCGAGCTGCTGCGAGCCGCCCTTCCATGGAACCACCGCAATGGCATCAGCGAGGTCGGAATTGACCATCGCAATGCTGCGAGCAAAGAACGCAGGCATCACCGGCTCGGAAAATGAAGATTTGCCAAGAATCGCGCCTTTGACCAGCAGGGTCATCGCCATGCTCCACACGGGAATCCCCGGCACATTGCTGGAGAACACCTGATAGGTGAGCGCTGGGCCCACATATTTAGAGTATCCCCCCGCCTTGTTCGGCCGGAATTCGTCGAGCATAGACGGCTGACCGATTTCGGAGTCAAGGAACCGGAGCAGTTCACGACGCCTGAACTGGCGCATATACCGTTTGAGCTCAATCCGCACCATGTCAGGCTCATATCCGGTGATTGCGGGAATCAGCAGTTCAGCCTGACGCCGCAGCTCAAAATCCGGATCGGCCCATAGTTGGGCCGCGTCGGCCACGATGTCGAGAATATCGTTGACACTCATCGCGGCAAGCGTGCGGTTGCGAACATCGACAAGCTGCTTGGCAAGGGAAGTCACCTTTGAGCCATCCAGTCGCGGATAGCGCAAACGCTTCACCCCATCCGATGTGGCGACCTCATAGATTTCGTAATCCGAAACATCCACTCCCGAGGGCAGGTGGAAGACATCAATGGCCTGACTCACGGATTCATCAACGGTTGGCACTGATGACCTCGTCTACCGCGATTGAGCACCCACGAGCCTCGGCTCCCTTCGCCCTGCCCTGCAGCAGGAATCCGTCCGGGGTCCGATGGCCGAGGTCCTCGGTCAGAATACCGATGCATGAATTCCAATTGGCAAGGTCGTAATGGGCTATCACACCGGTCTCACCATCCTTGACGGGAGTCAGCGTTTCCGGATCGAGGAAGACCGTGCGCACCCAGGCGGGGTTCGCCTTGAGATAGTTGCTGGTGCCATCCGTATACCACGACAGAATATTTTGGTCATAGATCTGCGAGCTCAACTCGGTCATGCCATACATGTTGACGCAGTGGTGGCGCGGCACCCCCAGTGTCTGTTCCAGCTCATCAAGCATCTGGTCTTCGGTGATGTCGCGCTTAGTGCTCTTGAAGCCGCCAGTGTCGAACAACCGGCTATCGGGGGCCAGCGCGAACGTCAGATCATGCTCATGCAGGTAATCGAACAGATACAGATAGGACGACGAGACACCCATCAGCATCACCGGTTCACCGTCAGACACCGCACGGTTAAGGAAGGCGATGATTTCATCGAACTTGAGTCCATGCTCGTCGAAGAACACACCGCTGCCTTCGCTGCCGCAGCACTCCACGGCCTTGGTAAGGTAGCGCGACAGGGAGGAGTTCTGGTTCATGTCCCATGCCGGCGAAATCACGGCGATGCGGATACGCTCTCGATCCGGCATGATGAAATGACGGAACGGCACAATCATTGATTCATCCCACACCTCAAGATCGGGATGGAAGTTGCGCCCACGCATCTTGCCGCCATGCGTGGTTCCGCTCGTCATGAATACGGCTCTGCACTGCTCGGTCGGTATGGTCGAAAGGTCAAGGTGCTTGAACCCGTCCACCGGCATCGGCGGAATCTCCCGCCAATCCTTGAGCGTTGCGGGGGTGACGCGTTTAGCCGCGCAGTAACGACGGTACGGCAGATCATACGTGTACTGATAGATGAACACGTCGCGCGCCAACGCACCAAACGCCTCTTCCGGGGCCTGCTCACAGCCATAGGTATGGATAAAATCCAGAATCCCGCGCTTGATACGACGCGCGTCATCCATCACATCAGTCATTGCATCGCTCCTGTCAATATCCAATATCAACCAGCATTATCGTTCATCGTACGCCGCAGCGCCAGTCCCATCCGCCGGATCGGCTGCTGGAACATCCACGGACGCCGGCGCACGATGCTTCGCCACCAAATCCGGAAGAGCGACGAAAAGCGCATTGAGAATGATGGCGCTGAATACACCGACCATGATGTTGTTGCCAAAGAACACGCTTGCGCCGCCGGTCAGGCCGGAGAGCGCCTTGGGCAGGGCGATGCCGAGCAACAGAGACATGCCGATGACCGTTTGACGGCGCTCGTCATCAGCGACCTTGCGCAGGGCGCGCAGGCCGGTCACGATTAGGCTGGCCGCAGCCGGCAGGAAAATGCCTCCGACGACTGCCGAGGGAATGACGGACAGCAACGCGCCCGCCTTTGGCACGAAGCCCAGAATCAGCAACAGCACAGCGGCGATGATCACAGGCGTGCGCGTGCGCAACTTGCCTTCGCCGGTCAGGTTGAGCAGGCCGACATTTTGCGGGTAGGCGGTGGTGGTGAATCCACCAATCAGCGAGGAAATGGCTGAACCGGCCGCCTCGCCGGCAAGACCGTAGCGCACCTGCTTGCGTTCGAGGGACGTGCCCTGAATCTCAGAAGCCGCCTGATAGACGCCGAGAGCTTCCATGACGGCAACCATGTAGGCAATGAAGAACGGGATGAAGATCTTCCAGTCAAATGTGAACGGACCGTAGGGCAGGAAGGTCGGCAGGCCCAACCATCCCTTGGATGCCACAGGAGAGAAGTCCACCATGCCAAACGCTGCGGCGACCACGGTGCCGACGACGAGCGCGATGAGGAATGAGAACGACTTGAGCAGGCCCTTGCCGAGCAACGACAGGACAAGCACAATCGCCGTGGTCAGAATCGACACGGTCAGGATGTGCGGATCGGCGAACGTCTTGTCGCCGGGAGCCCCGCCTAGAAACTCGCTCAGCGTGAATCCAGACAGCGAGACACCGACCATAAAGATGACCACGCCCGAAATCATCGGAGAGAACAGGAACCGCATCCGCTCTATCACACCGGTCAGGCACAGCAACAGGAACACAAGCGAAGCGATGAGAATGGACGAACTCGCCGCCCCCAGCATGCCGGCCGTACCTGCCGCGATCATCAACGCGTCAAACGCGGCTGACGGCCCCTGCACCACCGGCAGGCGAACCAGCCGAGTGGCCTGAACCAAAGTAACCAGACCAGAGACGATGAAGATGGCGTTAATCATGTTCGACGACAGGGCAATAGGTAAGCCGATTGCTCCGGCCACAAACACCGGATCAAGCCAGACGTTGGAAACAAGCACATGCTGGAAACCCAGCAGTACGTTCTGGGCGGTCAGCTCCTTGCGTATTGACATACGCTTCCTCTCTCTCAACGCGCATATGGGATGCCGAGCCGAACAGAGGAGTTCAACCGTCGCATTCCCTACGCGAGTGTTAGCTCACAGGTTCGAAGGGTTCGGCACATACCGTCTCAGCCTAAAGCACCCCTTACGAATCGGTTTTCGCACGTCACCGTAACAAACCTTGACATCTCCGTCAAGAAGATTCGTGCTTTTCGGCAGCTGCCCGATGTGAGATAACAAACAGTTTTACGAATGGAGAAGGAATCGAAGCAATGCGGCCAGACTCACCAACCCCACAGGACCATGGACTTGGAGTCGGCGGGAGTGTAGTTGGAGTCGCCGGTGGCGCCGGCAGCGATATCGGCGGCAGTATCGCGGCCGGGCAGTTCGCGGGTTTCGCGGCGGATGGCGTTGCGCCAGAGGCGGGCGCGGTTGGAGCGTTGTATCTCCACGATATTGCCGTCACGGCCTGCGGCGAAAACGCTCTCCTGGTCGCCGGTTTGCATGCGTTTGACTTCGCGGCGCAGTTGGCGATTCTCTTCTTCGAGGACCAAAATGCGCGCGATACCGGAAAGGTTGATGCCCTCATCCTGGCTCAGGCGCTGAGCTCGGGTCAGGCGGGCAATGTCGCGCAGGCAGTAGCGGCGTGCGCCGCCATCGGTGCGCTGCGGACGAACCAAACCGAGGCGGTCGTACTGACGGAGAGTCTGGGGGTGAATGTTGGCCAACTCGGCGGTCTGGCCGACGGTGAAGATGGGCAGTTCGATGTCGAAGCCGACGTCATCGGCTCCGTCGAGATCGGCCCTGCCCATCACGAGCGCGGTTGCGCACATCGCGTATAACTGCTTCATCTGGTTGGCTAACCGCGCCATTGTTCACCTCCTGATTACAGGCTGAGATAGTCGCCGGCTTTTTCGTCGAATTCTTTGGCGGCGTGCTTGACGGCCAGACCCGGCTTGGCGGGGACCATGATCTGCACACGGCCGATCAGATCGCCCGGCTGGTTGCTGCGCTGGACGCCAAGTCCCGTGAGCTTGACTTCCGCGCCGGAGCTGGAGCCTGCCGGCACCTTGAAGGTAACGGGATTGCCGTCGATATCCTTGGCCTCGACCTTGCCACCGGCCACGGCCTGGCCCACGGTGACGGGCAGGTCCATGACGATATCATGGCCGCGCATCGAGAATGTGGCATCGGGCTTGACGGTGACGTGCAGGTACAGGTCACCGGCCTTGCCGCCGTTGATGCCTAGCTTGCCCTTGCCGGCCAGCTTGATTTTCTGTCCGTCCTTGACGCCCGCAGGCACGTGGGCCTTGAACTTCTTGCCGTCCACGGACAGGGACACGGTAGCGCCCTTGACCGCCTGACGCAGGGTCAGGCTGATCTTGGAGTTGCGGTCCTCGCCGTTTTCGGGGCGCGGGGCCTCCTCATAGCCATAGCCGCCGGCATTGCCGTACGGCGATTGGCCGTAGCCGCCATACGGCTGGCCGCCCTGACCTGCAGCACCGCCGAACATCGAGAAGATGTCGTTGATGTTGTTGGGGCCGCCGCCCGAAGTGGAGAAGCGGATGCGCGAGCCATTGCCGCCGGCACCCTGGCCGAACATGGAACCAAAGATGTCGGAGAAACCGGAAGCATCGAAGCCGCCGGAACCGCCGGCGAAGCGGGCACCGCCCATGCCGAACTGACGAATCGCGTCGTACTTCTGGCGATCTTCCTTCTTGCTCAGCACGTCATAGGCTTCGGAGATGTCCTTGAACTTCTCCTCGGCTTCCTTGGTCTTGTTGACGTCAGGATGGTATTTGCGGGCGAGCTTGCGGTACGCCTTCTTGATGTCGTCGTCCGAAGCGTCCTTGGAGACACCAAGGACTTTGTAGAAGTCTTTGCTGAGCCATTCGTTTTCAGCCATTCATGTCTCCTTTCTAGAAAAGTCTTTATGTAATTGCACCTCCCTCTGATGAGGGAGGTGGCATCGCGCAGCGATGACGGAGGGAAAGATAGCGGGGACTATGGGCATCAAGAATGTGGCCCTCTGTCTTCCGCGGCCTGCGGCCGGCTTCTCTCCCTCAGTCAGCTTCGCTGACAGCTCCCTCATCAGAGGGAGCTAAGGCACTGTCAACTCATTGCAGCGAGCTGGATGTCAGTTTTGCGGGGAGGCTACTACTACTCGGGCGGCGCGGATTACGCGATCGCCGATGCGGTAGCCGGCCTCGACCACGGTGTCAACCGTTTCCTTTTCGGCATCCGCGTCCGGCTTGTGCAGGATCGCGTCATGCTTGGTGGGGTCGAAGTCCTCGCCCTTTTCGCCGAACTTCTCGACACCGAACTTCTCGAAGGCCTTGTCAATCTTGGTGGCGACGGCCTTGAACGAGTCGTCCATCTCGCTGTGTTCGCGAATGCGGTCGATATCGTCGAGGGCGGGCAGCAGCGCGGTCAGCACGTCGATGATGCCGTGCTGGCGGAAGCGCTCCTGCTCCTTCTGCGTGCGATTGCGGTAGTTGATGAACTCCGCACGTTCGCGTTGCAGGGCTTCGAGGTAGTCTGCGGCTTCCTTCTTGGCCTTGCCGAGCGGGGTGAGGGTGTCTGCGGAATCGGACTGGCCTTCGCCAGTCTTCTCTCCCTCAGCTGCGGCAGGAGCCGCGTCGGCTCCTTCATTGGAAGGAGCCTGGGCAGCCGAATCCTGCGCAGAGCCGGACTCGGCGGAGGCGTCAGCCCCTGAAGAGGCCTGAGCGGCAGCCTCAGCATCTGAGGGATCCGGCAGGTCGTTCAGGTAGTCGTCCTTGTTGAACTCGGACATCACTTGTTGTCCTTGTCGTCATCGTCGTCCACGACCTCGGCCTCGACGGTGTCGTCGTCGGAACCGGAGGCGGAGCCAGCGGAAGCGCCGGCACCGTCAGCACCAGCGGCAGCACCCTCGGCACCCTGCTGGGCGTAGAGGACCTGGCCGATCTTCTGGGCGGCGGTCATCAGCTCGGTCTGAGCGGTCTTGACCTTCTCGGTGTCGTCACCCTTCAGGGCTTCCTTCAGAGCGTTGACCTTGTCGGTGACTTCCTTGACGATGTCGTCGGAGAGCTTGTCCTTGTTGTCGTTGACGAGCTTCTCGGTGGAGTAGGCGAAGGCCTCGGCCTGGTTGCGGGTCTCGGCGTCTTCCTTGCGCTTCTTGTCCTCAGCCTCATGAGCTTCGGCTTCCTTGACGATGCGGTCGATCTCGTCCTTTTCGTCCGAGCGCAACACGCGGATTTCGTTGTTCGCCTCCACAACGCCGATCGGCTCAATAAACACGGTGGCACCGCTGCCGGAGGAATCGTGAATGAGGCCCTTGACTTCATTGCGGAACTCCGCCTTAACCGGCACAACGTAGCGGCCGCCGCGTTGGGTGACAATGGCCTCCTGCAAATACTTTTGGTAGGTCTGCGAGCGGATCATTTTATCAAGCTGCTCGCGCACGCGCAGCGATGCCGCGCGGATCTTGCGACGGATAGCCGCCAAGGCGACGCTTGCGGTATCGGCAACTTCTTCCTCGCTGACGACGGTCATCGAGATGCGATCTTCGATAAACTTGTTCGGCTGCAAGGTCTCGAAGCGGTAATCGAGCGCCGTTTTGACGCTTTCGCTTTTTTTACGCCAATCCGAAACACTGCGGATGGCACGCAATGTCGCGGCAACAGACAATAATTCCGCCAGATTCAGCACGCCGCCCGCTTCTGCGCGACGCAGCGCATTCGTGACATTCGTCATGCCGTAAAACGACGGTGCGCCGTACTTTGCCATTAAAACAAACGCGTCGTCCGTTTCCTGCAAAAGGCGCTCCACGTGGCGGATGTCGGTATCCGGCTCAATTTTCTGCGCCAGCTCCGCCGCATCCGGACAAGTGGTTTCATTTGCAAGCTGAAGCAGAATTTTATCCAGCTCCAGCGCTTTAGGATCTTTCAGCATTTTGTTACTGCTTTCTTTTCGTACCCGGTTTTGCCGGGTCAATCTCCTCTGTTAATCCAAAAACGTTTTATAAAACTCCAAGGTCTTCGGTACGGTATGTAATGTATGGACAACGTAGCTTTCCGTTGCGGCGTTCAGAATTTTCAGCGCATCCTCCGGCAGCGAGAAGTTATAGAGCTTTTCAAAATCCACATACGCAATGTGTCGCATGGCGGTCAG
>OLOB01000455.1_pt1 | contig 32994 bp, 4 predicted proteins | sample 1671911 | NCBI WGS metagenome assembly OLOB01 (sample SAMEA3136625, study PRJEB25190) | human gut metagenome | biome: human gut; feature: human-associated habitat; material: faeces | place: Austria | collected 2013
CGAAAGTCAAATCGTATGAAGCTCGGTAAAGTCGGCAGAAGGTTGACTCATGAAGCCAACTGATATGCCGGTGGTCCATAAAATACCCATGGTGAGCATGGCCGTTTCGGTCTGACGAACCTGCGAAATAAAGGGATACAGTCCATGCAGCGATGCATGTCGATGATGCAGCCAAGTAAGGACTTGCGTACGAAAGGCTGCCAAAGAAGTCATCGGTCCCATAGCAGGCACCTAAAGGTATATGTGACGGATAGGATTGCTGGAACGGGGAAATGTATCGAGCATCAATAGATGTAAACTGACGAAGAACAATAAGCAGTTGAATCGGTGCAGAAAAGTAGAGGTCGAAGTTATGATGGCACTTGTAATGAGTGCCGGAACAATGGCCTCAAGTCGGTGATAAGTCACCGAGGGAGCGCCGTGTGCGATGAAAGTCGCATGCACGGTGCGGAGTGGGGGAAAACAAAGAAAACCGCATAGTCGACAACGACCATGCGGTACGAATAACATCCGGCACAGAGAGATGTTAGACGATACTTATATTTTACAAGATTATGCGAAAGCAGTCAATAATAAAATGTTAAGCATCGCTGCATCGTGCGTTATTCGTAGAATTGTTACCTATCACTATACAATTCCAACGGCAGTAAGGACGACGGAATTGGGACAGATGTTTTTGACTAATTGTTTTTAATGCAATTAGTCGGCCCCGTTTTAACGGGGTCGCTCCACCAAAGCCAGTACCTCCTCGTGGTGTGGAGCGGTAACTTTATGGCTAAAACTGGCATTTTGTCAACAAGTAATGTTTTTGATTGCTCACCCGCCATTATTATGGCGGGATTTTTTTGTGTTTTTTGTTCTTTGTGATTGACTAATGCGTCTATTTGTGGCATAATATAGATACCGCCAAGTGTGCTGATTATGCGATTTTGCAAATGTATGTGCAGATATGTGAACAAGATTGCGTAAAAGTATAACTTGGCAATATTTTGAAAGGAGAACGCTATGCAAAAAGGCAAAACATGGCAGCGTGTCGCTTCAGCAGTTTTGGCAGTCATGATGACGATGTCTACATTTAGCTCCACAATCGCTTATGCAGCAGAACCCATCACGACTGACAGTAGTCTTGTTACGGATGCCGTATCCGAAAGCACTTCTACTGAGACTGTTGAAGCGTTAGACTCTGCCAGCTCTTCTTCGTCTGAAGAAGAGATTACCGAACCTGTAGGGACACCCGTCCCCACAGAAATGCCTGATGAAACGGATTCCTCAGAACCGGAGGCGACTCCGGAGCCCACCGAGGTTCCAACATCCACTCCGGAACCCACCGAAACTCCTGATGCTACGGCTACGCCTGAGCCTACAGAAGTTCCGGAAGCAACGGAAACTCCTGACGTTGATGAAAGTGATTTCGTAGCTGTCAGTTTGGCTGATGATGCGACCGAAGGTCAAGTCGAGGCCGAGATTGGCGATGAGGTCACTTTCAATGCCCATGTGAATCGTAATGATGTCAATCTCCATTATCAGTGGTACAAGAGGTTCATTGAACCTCAGGATACCGATTACGATATGGATGTGATGGAATACGATTACAGCGATGCAGAGCCTACTACATACGGTTATCTGAACGATGATAAAACTCCTGCCGAAACATTGGCAGACAATCCGGATGCTACTTGGTCCGGTATCGAGTTATATCGTGCAGTTGCCGATGCAATGGCTGCAATCGGAGCAGACGCCAGCAACATCAACATCGAATTCAATACCCGCAACTACGCGCTGGAAGGATTCGAAATCACCGCAGCAAACGTGGACGGCAATATCGTTATTTCTGCTGACAAGGGTAACGAACATGCTTCTGCAACGCTGAATGAAAACAATGAATTTGTTTTTACCGAAAGCACGACAAACAATGTCGCCGTACAGTCGGCAGAAACCGAACAAAGCGAGGAGAGTCAGGATACTCTTACGGCCAATGGCTGGGAAGCTATTGAGGGAGCAACTTCTGATACCTACACTCATACTGTCGATGAGTATGACGCTTACACTACTTACCGTTGTGTAATCACTATCGATGACGACAACTATATTGCTGCCGCCAAGGAAGAACTGATTGCAAACGGCGCAGATGAAAGTAAGCTCACCGATGATGCACTCGACAATACCATCACGACAGAAATCACTGTTTCTATTCCTTCCATGGAGGAAAACAGTGAGAATCTTTATAATGATTTGTCTGTAGAAGACAAGTTAAAACAGCGTCTTGCTCTCTCCGGTATTGCTACCTATGCGGCGGGTGTTCAACTTGATAGTCAGACCAATCCTCAGTGGGTGACAGGTTTGTCTTCTGGTATGGAATACCTGACAGCCGATATGTACGCAAAACTCTATGGTCAAGACGGTAAAGGCGGCTGGCTTGCAGAAGGGAAAGTTACTCCTCAGCAAGCTGATATGTACTGGTCGTATATTAGTGGTCGTGGATTTACGGCTACTTATACCGCCAATGTCGTTGATAGCGATGGTTTCCCGACTGGCGCAACTAGAACATATAAGTCGTTCGCTCTTACTGACGGAAAGCTTGAAATCAACTCCGAATGGTACGGCAAAACAGTTTACTTCCGTTATCACAACAGCAATATTGTAGGTAACACTGCTACTGGCGCAGCGGTTTCTATCCCTGCATCTGGTCGCGGCACTTCCTATAAGGATGCTGTTCAGGTCCTGTTCTGCTATACTAAAGAAGAGGATGGAAGAACATTCCCCCTTACCATTAAAGAGTATGTAAAACAGGCCACGACGAATGGATATTCTCAGAATGGCATGGCTCACATCACTTTGAATACAGTTTCGTGCAACGATTTTAACGTTGACCCTGACAGATATTTAAAGGATGCAGAAGGAAATTATCGAGTCGATTCTGTGTACTGGGGAACATGCTATTTTTCGGAGCCTGATTTGTCTGGCAAAGCCTATTATGCCTTGAAGAACTATATTGGCAATGGTTACGGCTTTGGTATCGGTCACGATACCATGTACGCCTATGCCGGTGCCTGGTTCGATGCACATGGCGGTGGCCGTGGCTACCCCAACAACATTTATGACGAAAGAAAGATTGACCCGAACGATACTGCTACTCGTTATTATCAGGTAAATAGCTGGGAAGTCAGCGGTGGTCACTGGAATATGAACGCTCTGATGGGTGAAAACAATTCCAACACACTCGTTGGTTCCGGCTACTACTCTGCAAGCGATGAAGCGTATTTCGGCTGGATTGTTGACCCGCTGACTGTACCTTCCGCTATTATGTCTTCCGGTGGTTCGCATGGGCCGTTCTTAAAGACAACAATCTACGGTTCTGAAAGTCTTCGTATCCGTTCTAATGGTGGTTTCACATACGAAGAGGCAATGGTCAACCCCGACATCAAGCACCGTACACCGACTAACTGGCCTTATAAGTTCAGTGTAGGGCAGACAGTCCCTGCTGCTCTGACACACAGTAATGGTCAGGTCGCATTCGACGATATCTGGGTTCAGTACAACGGCTGCGCATCCGATTTCACAGATGCTGGCCTTGGTAAGCTGTATGAGCCCACCGTCGATGGACGCAGCGGCACCAACAACTTCTATCTGGCTGGTTCCGGCAACTTTGTTATGAACCAGATTGGTCACCTTCCTTTGGATGATGGCGGTGGCCATATTAACCGCGCTTCTCCTCAAGAAATGCAACTTTGCGTCAACACCCTGATGTGGATTTCTCAGCGCAAGCAGTGTGAAGTCTGTGCCGCTGACCAAGCCGACCAGCAAATGACGCACTTCGTCCATCGTGTCAATGCAGCAAACGCCAAGAAGATTCTGACAGCTCTCGCCAACGGCGGCAGCTACTGGTATCCTCTGAGCGATTGCTACGAACTGATGGAAGACCTCGACCTGACGAAGCTGGGCTTTGATTCCACGACTTGGAAGCCCATCAAGAACTTCACAGGTCACTGGAACAGCAAATACTTCGATGTAAAAGTCCCCAAAGACGGTGCTCTGTTCGATAACACCACCGGTGATTTGGGTGCATACCGTACCGGAGACGGCAACGATTGGAACCTTGGTACTGACAGACTGAAAGGTTGGGACACTGTCTTTAAAGACAGCGGTAACAGCTCTCCGTCCGTTCGTACCACCGGTATCGCTCGTATCTACGGCAAGCTGAGCGACGCAAAGTTGTTCAACGATGGTCAGGTTCACGAGGGATATACCGTTCATATCCGGTACGAGGATAACACGGCACTATTACAGCCGGGCGACGATTTTAGCTGTGTAGTCAACAACGTAGACCAGTATTGTATTTCTAACCTGCCCTGTATCTATGTAGGCGGTAAAACGATTCTTCGTGCCCGCGTATATGACAAGGCTGGCAATGAGGTCACCAAATACGGTCCTATCGTTGCAAAGGTTCCTCCTCATTTCTGGAACGACTGCGAAACGGTTCCTCTGGAACTGCTGACAATCGAAGCAACACCTATTGAGAACTACCGTTACTGGGAAGGCGAGACCACTAAGGTTCTCGAAGGTTCCGGTATCATCTACAATCAGCCCATCAGCAATGAATCTGTAACATGGTATTACCGCGTGGTTGACCTGCGCAATACCAGTAATGCTCTGAGCGACTGGGTCAAGATTGGTCATTACGGTCAGTTCACTACCGAAGACGGTGCCGTAACAGGTATCATCAAAACGCCGGTATTCCACGACGGCAATGATGGTGTATACAATTACCCGCACAGTTCCGTGGATGTACAGCTGCAAATGCTGGCATATACAGGAAACGCTATTCAGCTTCGTACAGACTACGAGGTTGAGGGTAAGACTTATTCCACCATCGACCCCGGCGTAATCACTCCGGAAGCTTCCGGTATCATTCAAATCGAAGAGCGCCCCATGTCCATGACGCAGGCACCGAATCAGCGTGTTATGACTCAGGACGAAGCAACCTTCGTATTTGAAACAGATTACTGGAAGGGCCTTGATGATAAGGGCTACAGCTACGATGTTCAGTACAAAGACCCCTATGATGACGATTGGCAGACTCTTGCCACATCCGTCACATTCGGCGGTACTTATACATTGAATACCGTAGATAATAGTCAGGTAAACAAGGTTGACATTGAAGCACATACGGTCGATACCCTCGCAAAGGGGAAAGAGACCGCAAGTATGATTCATGACAACAAATGGCTGCCTGCCGATTTCTGGCGTCCTGATGGTTTCACTGACCAGCAGTGTGCTCAGAAACACACTACTATCACCCTTACCCTGCACGCGGCAGATTACAACTGGTCCGGATATTATTTCCGTATCGTTGCAAGCTATCGCTTTAACGAAAAGAGAACCAAGGTCGAGAACTCCTACAGCGCAATCGGCGATGCTGACAACGCAGGATTCGACACTTCCCGTTATGGCTTGTTGCAGGTCGATGCACCTTTCGTTTCCGCAACTATGCTGGAAGCCCGTGCATTGATGATGCAGGAGCATAACAGCGAGGGCGATGCGACTGGCGATTTTGGTCAGAATTACTGGTCTGTTGAGACAACGCAAGACCAAGTGGATAACTGGAATGCCAGCAGAGGCGATTCCAATAACCCGTTGATTTCTGATAAGAACGTGGCCGTTTATACAACGACTATCACATTCTCTCCCAGCAAATTGACAGAATCCGGAAACCGTATCCTTATCCCTGTATTGCAGTGGGGCTTCCAAGACGACCTGAATTCGGAATCTACCGATTATAAGCCCGTTATTGACCCTATCAATATCAACGGATACGCTAACAACGGTAACGGTTTGACTACCGAAAACTACAAAGACTGGGCAAATATCGTCAAAACCAGATACGACATCAATACAGATGACAGTTCTGTGATGAAGCAGGTCGTGGACGCAATCGAAACTGAGCATTCCGGTTCTCCGTTCGGCAAGTTCACCGCCTACATCACCATTGATGATATCAAACCTGTTGAGGATACGATGTTGAATGGTCAGCCGTTTGACATCAACAGTGCATATGCTAAGTGGAGCATTACCACGAGCCTGCACATTGAATCCGCAACGAACCCGATGGACTTCGGTACTGAGCACTTCTATTTCCAGTGCAAGCCGTATCTGGAATACATTCGCGGCTACAACAGCACGAAACTGAAGAGTCAGACCATCACAAATACCCTTGCTCATAACTTTGACTATGTGAACGGCGGTATCGATGAAGATAACACCGACACTGGTGCAGAGTTGTGGCTGGATTACAATATCAGTATCCATGCAAACGAGCGCAATCTTGTTAGTTGCGGCGTTGATAAGCACTCTATTTTCATGTATCCCGAACTGACAATTGAAGCGCCTAATGGACTTCGGTACATTATGTCCCGCTATCAGATTGTGAATGAGTTCCCGTATGGCAAGCACAGAGACACTTCTCGTACTGTGTTTAACCAGAGTGACCATCTGAGCGTCAATCTCGGTACTCAGTATCGTGGACAAATGACAACCGTTACTCGTTATGACATGAACGGCAATCCTTCTCAGATTGATGTTCAGGGCAAGACGATGGCTGAACTTGGCATTTCCCTCGATGAACGCGGATATCTGGACAAGAACAACGAGGACTATGCGCCTTATCTGGACCACGGCTATGCATTATGGTCCGATTATTCTTACCCGAAGGAAATCTGGCAATGGTTCTGGCGCAATGCTATCCAGTATCATTGCTACGACATGGAAGAGTTTGACGGCACCAACGAACAGGTTTTCTTCTACATCGATGAAAAGAATGTTCGTGCGGCCGACAAGTCCTTCAAAGCCAATGACGGAAATAATCCCACTTCTTCTTGGACCGCTCCGTTCGATGCAACCTATCAGATTGACCTGTGGGGTGCTGGCGGCGGCAATGCAAGTATGACAGATGGTATCAGCGGCAACTCCGGCAGCCACACCATTATCACAGCAGACATTAAGGAAGGCACGACCCTCTACTTTGTCGCTGGCGGTGCAGGCGGTGGCGGTTCCGGTGGTGGTTCCGGTGGCGGTTCTACCGGCAGTGGTTCCGGTGGTTCCGGTGGCTATAACGGCGGTGGTTCCGGTGGTGTCGGCGCAGTGTTCTATGACTGCTATAAAGGGGGAGGCGACCCTGACCACAGCTACCACAGCAATTCTCCCATAGGCTTTGGCGGTGGTGGTGGCGCTACCACGGTTGCATTCGGCCTTATTGGTGACGGACAGCTGAAGAACTACGGTGACGGCTCGCCGATGTTCGGTGTTGCTGGCGGCGGTTCCGGTGCTGCAATTATCTCCGGCAATGGATACACCGAGCGTGGTGTCGGCGGTTCTGGTTCAGACTACAGTGGTCAGCGTTATCACTGTGCATTAAAGGAAGACAAGGTCTTCAGCGATGGCTACGAATACCATCATGGCGATATCTGTGGCTGGACTTACAGTGGCCCCCACAGCAGTGATATCAAAATGCAGCGAGAAGACGAGGAAGGCTACAACAATACACTGCACGAAAACGGCGGCGGTTCTGGTTGGCAGTCTGCTTCTACCGATGGTGCATTGCGTGGTTCTTCTTATGCCGCTTCTGTTGGTGAAAACCTTGACAACGGCAACATCATCATTAAAGCAAACGTCACTGGTGCAAACCAGCTGAATGACGGTGCCGGTTCCGGTATTGGTCAGGCTGGTCGTGCAAAAATCAAGGTCGTTGACCTGAACAAGCGTCTGTATCGTCGCGTTGGTAAGAACGCAATGGATATTGGCTTCGAGGATGCAAACGAATGCACTCCCACTCGTGCCAAGGTCATGCTGACTGTTGCTAACAAGATGTACGACGGCAACCAGTTGACTGTTACCGCACACGTTGTATGGGACGGCGATACCGATGCAGGTATCGATGAACAGGAAATCCTGCGCGGCGTAAACATCACCTATTCGAACAACGAATCTCCCAACATCACATATCCTACAAACGCTACTACCGATAGCAAGAAGAAGCCTCTCGTTCGTACCGGTTCCTACACTGCTACGGCAACCTACACGGGCAAGTACGAAGTTACTTTCTGCTGGGAGAACACGAAGCCCGGCAAGACTTATGTAGTCCGTGGCGAAAGCACTACACCTGATGAATATGTATCCGGCAACGGTAATGTCGTATACTTCGATATTTATCCGCGCCCGCTGCATCTTTACAGCTATGACAACAATAAGATTTACGACAATATCAGCACCGCAAAGGTATCTGATATTAAAATCAAAGCAGCAACTGCTGATTCCGGTATTGTTCACGGCGATACTGTCGCGCTGAACAGCACACTGGCTTACGGCTATTATTGCGAAAACTATGCTCCTGAGGACTTCGCAAAAACGAGTTTCAGAGAGTCCATCCATACGGGTCTGCACAGTATCAAGACCGTTACGATTCTTGAACTGATTAACAACCCGTTCGACAACTATTATATTGCAAGTGAAGATTTCACTGGTACCATCAATCCTCGTCCTCTGTATGTTCACAGTCAGTATCATGATGTGAATAAATACAAGTGGAACTACGATGGTAACTCCAATGATATCGGAAACGGCAAGTATCTGACCGACACGACTGTCTACGATAATCAGAATGTGACTATCGAGCAGGCATATGAAATGATTCTTGCTGGTAAACAGGAAAACATCGATATTACCCGCTATACCAAGACCGAACAGGATAACTACCAGAACACGGTAGTGAATCCGAACAACATCAAGGTATATGATTCCTACTACAACGCCAATATTGGTGAAGAAAGACAGGGAAATATCTATATTGATAATATCACCAACTACGATTCCGTTGAACTGAATGCTCAGACCTATGTTGGTTCTTATGCTGACAGTAATGCTGGCGAGCAGCTGACCGGGTATGATGCAAACGGCGACAATGGTGTCATCAAGGAAGACCGTTACAATGGTCTTTCGACGAATACGATTCGCCATCTGCCGTATTCTGTAAAGTACAGCTACAGCACGACCACCCCGCAGGTTGGTCAGAAGATGACTGTTACGATTGCAGTTACGAACAAGGATACCGGATATGGTCTGGCCGCGCAGAACAACTATGTTGCTCCTGTTGCTATCCAGAACCTGCGTCTCAAGAGCAGATTTGCAGGCAATGGCCCCATCACTCTGAAATCCACCAATGGCATTCGTATGAACCAGCAGGGCACAGAGTTCTACATTGACACGATTCCGGTTGGCGGTACCGTAAACATCGTATTCGAGTACACTGTACAGGATATCGATGATACGAACGCGCTGGTGCGTGACATTGAACAGAACAATGAAATGTACCTTGTGAACAATAACTACAACGACTACTATATCGCAGACAAGACTTTCAGCGGTGGTATTTACCGTACGACGCTGCGTGCGCAGGTCAAGAGCGTAAGCACCACTTATGGACACGGTTTCAAGAACATCAAGCTTCCGTATGCAGACGATGTCTACTACTGGAATAAGGGTTCTGACAGCTGGCTGACCATGGAAGGTCTGGTCGAAGACCATAAGACTGCTGCACAGGACGATGAAAAACTCGACCTGAAAGCGAAGAAAACAAACAACTATCAGAGCAAGTTCGTTTACAATGTAGTACCGAGTGAGACAACAGATGCTGGTTCTTACCCCGTATCTTACATTGGTCTGAACGAATTCAACTATGATGTGTTGAAGAACTATGTTGTCACGGAAGACCCCGGCTCCATCGAGGTCAAACCCCGCAAGATTATGATTTCCGTTGACGAAAGCCAGAAGATTTACGGTACGACGAACCCGTTCTTCAACTCCACCTTCAAGGTTCTTGGCACAGATGACCAAGGCAATGAACTGGATGTTTCGGACGAGAACAACTGGACCGTTCTGGGTGATGACGCTACCGTTGATTACAACAACATGCATCTGATTGGTAATGACACCATCGGTAATGTGGTTGAAGTCGTAAACGGCGCTTCTCGCACCGCTCTGGCATTCAAGAACGGCACTTCTAATCTGCCTTATCTGACAACCGCTACACAGAGCAGTGATGTAATCTATCAGACGGATGTTCCCGAAGAAGAATGCGCTTACTGCTTGGAGAAATACAACGAAATGCACAAGGGTCATGAGCATTATCATGACGATGACCATCCGCATACCCATGTTCCCGTAAACGGATATCCTGTATCCGTGAACGAAAACACCGGTTACGGCAACACTCTTGGCATCAAGACCGTCACGAACAGTGAAGGACAGGTAGTTTCCAACTACGAACTCGTTTACGAGTCCAATGTTCTGAAAGTACATCCTCGTCTGATTCGCATTGCGGCTTTGGATGCAACGAAGGCATACGGCGGCACGGAACCCGCATTGAAGTGGACTGTCGATGGCGAAATCATTAAGCCTACCAGCGAAATGCTCGGCATCAAGGCAGTTCGTGACAGCGGCGAGAATGTCCGTGACGAAGGCTATACCATCCGTATCTCTTACGAAAAGAGCACAGCAAGCAACTATATCGTCGAAACGAACGACGCTAAGATGACCATTACGCCTGTCCCGCTGACAATCGTATTTGGTAATCAGGAGCGTTACTACGGCGAAGATAACAAAAACGACTACACGCTGACCGTTGTTGGCTTGAAGCACGGCGATACTGCTGATGTTGCTTTGAAGAATAACGATGGCGCAACCGCAAAGGTTCTTGAAACCGCAAAGAATACTCTGAGCGATTACATCAACCTGACCTACAATAAGTACACCGATGTCGGTTCCAATTACTTGTATGGCGATAAGAGTTACTGCGAAGAGCATACGATTCTCGTACCTCGTGAAAACGCAGATGGCGGTTATAACTATACGATTGCGAACTACACGCCCGGTGTTCTGACTATCAAACCTCGTCCGATGCTGCTGGAAGTCACTGGTTGGCAGAAGGAACTTGGCGATGCTGATAAGGTTCAGGACTTCACCCTGACCGATATGATTACCCATAATTCCGTAAATGGTCAGCAGAAGCTCGGCGCAGGCAGCCGTATCACGGATGCAAGCGTTGTTGTGAACCCCGATAAGGTTCCCATCGTCTTCAATCTGGTTCGTGCAGAGGGTGAAGAAGTCGGTTCTTATCCCGTCTACTCCACGCCGCAGGACCGTCAGATTGGAAACCTCGCAGCAAACGACCAGAAACAGCTTGAGCTGGATAACCCGAACTACGACTTTGAGTATCGTTACGCAAACGACCTCATTGTCAAGCGTCAGGGTCTGATGATTACCGTGGATGATAAGGTTCGCTATTACGGCGACCGTGTCAACCGCTTCTACGATGGTTCTACCGATTACACCTATCATGTGTTTAAGGTAGAAAACGGCGAGGCTGTTGAAATCACGGCAGAGGAAGCCGGTATCAACACCAATTCCTTTACCTTTACCCATCTGGATACACAGACCAGCTCCAGCGGCACTTACAAGGATTGCATCAGCCTGTCCGGTGTCCACAGCACCATCTATGATGATGATGACATCACGATTACCGCTGGCAACCTGACTATCATTCCTCGCCCCGTTTCCGTTATTGCTGAGGATAACACCAAGGTTTACGGCGACGCTGACCCCGAATTGAAGTACACGCTCCATGACGGTGTCCGTGGCGAAGATGGCAACTACTACATTGAGTACGCAAACGGTCCCGTTCTCACCGAGAAGGAAGGCGCGGATGTGCCTGTCCAGCCCGGCGACCTCGAAGGTACTGGCGTGACTCGTGAACCCGGTGAGGATGTCTGGACTGGCGAGCATTCGTTTGGCAAGGCTTACGCCATCAACGCCAACGATATCAGCCCTGTCAGCAAGGATGGTATCACCAACTACGTTATTACCATGGAGAACGGCAACTTTACGATTACTCCGGCTGAGCTGGTTGTTACCGTAAAGGGTGGCTATTCCAAGACCTATGGCGAAGAGAATCCCGCATTTGATGCCGATATTACCGGCTTCAAGCGTGATGACACGAAGGAAACCGTTCTGAACGGTGAACTTGGCTTCGCTACTCTGTGCTTCGACCTGTCTGACGCTGGCAAGTACATCGTAACTGCTGGCAACAACAACGAGGATGCGGTGAACCCGGATTGCGTTGTTCTGGAAGACGGTGAAGAGCATATCGGCTCCACTTTCGAAGTCAAGAGCAACACAAACTTCGAGAAGAACTATGTTATCCGCTATGTCAATGGCGATATCACTGTCAACCAGAAGGAACTGATTGTTCGTATTGACCATAAGGTCAAGACCTACGGCACTGCTGACCCGGCATTTACCTTCCATTACGAAGACAATGCTGGCAATGTGATTGGCCTGATTGACCCCGAAAACAGCCCGCTGAATGTTGAGTTGTACCGCACCAAGGGTGAGAATGTTGTGCGCGGCGATGTCACTGCAGCAGATTCTCTCAATAAGTGGGGAACTACCCTCTATGATGGTGATTACCTCATTTCCGCAAAGTACGATACAAGCAACAAGAACTATGCCGTTACCGTATACGATGGTTCTCTGAAAATCATCCCCGCAACGCTCACTGTTACGGTCGATGGCGGATACAAGACCACCTACGGCGATGAGATTCCCGAATTCACTTATTCCATCACAGGTTTTGTCGGTCGTGACGTTAAGGACGAAACAGGTACCGGTATCAAGGACGATGAATCCAAGGTTTCCGGCACTGCTACAATGTACTGCAACGATAACGCTGGCAATCCCGTAACGAATAAGACGAAAGTTGGTAATTATCCCATCAACTACGATAGACAGCAGTTGGTTGCTGACAACAGCAATTACAAGTTTATCTATGTTGGCGGTGACCTGACGATTGGTAAGAAACCTATCCATGTGAAGGCAGATGACCAGCAGAAGGTTTACGGAGAGAAAGACCCCGACCCGCTGACTTGGACGATTACTGACCCCGAAGAACTGGTCAATCCCGGTGACGAAGACTTCTTCGATATCACCACAAAGCGTCCCGGCGCTGATACTGATGACGGTGAGCAGGTAGGCAAGTATCCCATCACCATTGATGGCACTGACCCGTCCGGCAACTACGAAATCATTACCACTCCCGGAACTCTGACCATTGTTCCTGCAACCATCGTTGTTACAGTTATTGACGACGAAAAGTATTTCGGCGAAGATAACCCGACACCCAACGTAACCATTACCGGCTATAAGCGCGGTGACACCATCGATGATATCGGTGGTAAAGATGCGCTCAAGACCAAGACTGATGCAGAGAAGTGGAGCCCTGTTGGTGAATATCCTGTATCTGCCAAGGATTCTACTTTCCATAACCCGAACTACGATTTCGTTTACATCGATGGTAAGCTGACCGTCAAACCCTTGATTATTAACATCAAGGCAGAAGACGACCGCAAGACCTACGGTGATAACGACCCCGATAAGTTCAATGTTTCCTATACGCTCACGAACGAGAAAGATGAGCCTTACACTCCGGATAAGGACCTGCGCGATTATATCGACCGTGCCCTGAATCTGGATGCAGCTCGTGTTCCGGGTGAGAATGTTCGTACCGAGAACCCCGGCTATTCCATTGTTCCTACCTATACAGAGGTAGATAATATTGAGATTGGCACAGTAACTCCCGGACATTTCTTCATTGACCCGCGTGAGGTAACCATTACTGCAAACTCCGCAGAAAAGGTATATGACGGCACTCCGTTGACGGAACCCGGTTATACCTACGCTCCGGAACTCGTAGATAACGACCTGCTTGGCATTCACGATAAGATGGATTCTGTGACCGTAACCGGTTCTCAGACCGAAGTGGGTTCCAGCAAGAACGTTCCCAGCGATGCAGTTATCATCAATACCGAAGATGGCAGCGGCAGCAATGCCAACTACATCATCAAGTATGTGGATGGTACTCTGACCGTTCGCGATAAGGAAATTGTCTCTATCGAGAAATCTGCTGACCGTGAACGCGCTACGGATTACGATGTGATTCGCTACACGATTACCGTTACGAACGCGACCAGTCATGACCTGCACAACGTCATCGTCAAAGATACCAACAACTTCGTTGGTGTTCCTGTCCTGTCTCAGGCAAACGGTGTGACCTATAATGCAGAGAAGGGCGAGTTCGTTATCGCAGAGATTTCCCATCTGCGCGATGAAACCCATACCAATGCCGTAACGTTCACCTATACCTACACGGTAGACCCGACCGACCACGGCACCAACAACAACGATATCCTCGAAAACAACGCCAAGATTACCGATATGAAGGTAGTCGAGAGCTATACTGAGAACCCTGATGGCAGCACGACTCCGAACTATACCGAGCCTAACAAGGATTGGTTGGTCGAGACTCCTGATGTTGACGTGGAAATCATCCGTCAGAATCTGACCATCGAAAAGAGTGCTGATAAGACTGAGGCTGGCGTAGGTGATGTCGTCACTTACACGCTGAAAGTCACCAACACGGGCAACACGAAGCTTGAAAATGTTGTCGTAAAGGATACGAACAACTTCATGGGCGAGCCTGTCGAGAACACGAAGCTCCACTTCGGCTATCGTGTCAACGATGATGGAACATGGACAATCACCAGCCTTGGCGTTGGAAAGTCCGTAACCATTACCTATAAGTACACGGTTGTCGCAGATGACCTCGCAAACGGCAAGCTGGATAACATTGCTACCGCAACGATTCCTGCTCGCGAAGACCCGACTATTCCTGAGAAACCTGTCGATTCCAACGAAGTAATCGTGCCGCTGTACTACAAGCACCTGACGATTGTCAAGTCTGCTGACCGCGACCACGCTTATCCCGGCGAAGTCGTCAAGTATCAGGTCACTGTCACGAACGACGGCACTGTCGATATGACGAATGTTACCGTCTCCGATGACACTAATGCTCTGGGTATGTTTATCGTCTCTACCGGCGAGGGATATACCTATAACCCCGAAACCAGACTGTTCACCATTCCTGCTCTGAATGTCGGCGATTCCGTTACGCTGAATTACCTGTATATTGTGCAGAACGGTGACCCCGAAACGATTATCAACGTAGCTACTGCTCACGCTCCCAAGAATCCCGATACTGAGATTCCGGGTGACAAGGACATCGAAGAGCCTTCTAAGCCTGTTGAGGTTGATGTGCTCCGTGATGAACTGACCATCGTAAAGAACGCTGACAAGAGCTTCGTTGATATGAACGGCAATGACACGACCGTAACCTATACTCTGACCGTCAAGAACAGCGGCAATACCAAGTTGACGAATGTTATCGTTACCGATACATCCAACGGCAACGGCACTGTCGAGTACACTGGCGATTTGATGTATGACGGAAACGGCAAATGGATGGTTCCTGAGCTGAACGCAGGCGATTCCGTTGAAATCACTTATGTCTATACTGCTGTGGCAGAGGACATGAACCTCGATAACGGTAACATCGTGAATACGGCTGTTGCTGAGGGCAAGAACCCCGACAACAAGACTGTTACGAGCAACCCCGATACTGAGACTGTCCATGTAGGCGAAGTGCCTGACCGCGACATTCGCGTTGTGAAGACTTCTCTTGAATCCAGTGTGATGATTGGCGATACCATTCACTACACCATTACCGTTACCAACAACGGCACAATGACTGCTCAGAATGTAGTTGTACGCGACTTCAATGACGGCATTGGCGAAATCAATGCTGCAAGTTCCGACAAGTACACCTATGACGCAGCGACTCATTCCTTCACCATCGCAGAAATTGCGGCTGGTGAGGTCGTTGAGATTCCTGTCACCTATACCGTACAGGAAGGCGACAAGGATGTCGTGAACAATGCTGCTGTTGAGATTCCGGAAGTTCCCGAAATCGAGAAGAAGGCAGATAAACAGACCGTAGTGGTTGGCGAGGTGGTGACTTACACCATTACCGTTACCAATACGACTAACGAGACCAAGACGAATGTTGAGGTCAAGGATACAAACAACTTCACGGGCGTTATCACGCCTGCCGAAAACACTGATGTTGTAAGCTATATTGGCGACAAGGTCTGGAATATTTCTTCTATCGGCGCTGGTGAGAGCGTAGACATTGTCTACACCTACACGGTAATGAATGAAGATGCTCCCAATACCATGCTTGTCAATAACGCCGAAATGACATATGTGACGGATTCTGGCAAGGTAAAGATTCCTTCCAATGAGGTTGATATCCCTGTCATCCCCGAAACTCCCACGCCGGAACATGTCGGACCCACCGTTGTAAAACAGGCAGACAAGGCCATTGCAAACATCGGCGATACGGTGCATTACACTGTCGTCATGCACAACAATGACACTGTTGACTATGTGAATGCAGCGCTGCACGACAAAAACAACTTCAACGGCGTTATCACGAATGTCAAGAACGGTACTCTGGAATCTGCATCTGCCGGTTCCGCAGTCATCAAGGTCGGCACTATTCCGGCTGGCAAGACTGTCACGGTAGAATATGATTACATTGTGCTGAATACCGATGCCGGTAAGGGTCAGGATACCTACAACGAGCTGAAGAATGTGGCTACGCTGCATTACTGGTTCGCTGACGAAGACCAGACTCCTGAGAATGAAAAGACGAAGCCTTCTAACGAGGTCACCGTCAAGGTTCCCGGCAGTGATGTACCTGTTCCTGTCAACCCGCCCGAGGGCAAGTTGAAAGTCGAGAAATTCGTAGACAAGAAGAGTGCTTCTGTTGGCGATATGCTGCATTACACCGTTAAGGTGTCTAATGTTGGCGATGGCGAACTGAAAAATATTCTGGTCGAAGACTTCTTCGATGGACACGGTAAACTCAACTACATCCCGGCTGTCGGTGTTGTAGTGAACGGTGATGGCACTTACACCATCAACAAACTGCCTGCCGGTACATTCATGGAGCTCCGCTTCACCTATGTTATCGTGGAAGGCGATGAGCCTGAGGTCCTGAACGCCGCTGTCGTCACGACACCGCCCGTTGACCCGCCGCTCGAACCCACCAAGACGGCTGACAAGAAGTTCGCATTTGTCGATGAAATCGTGACCTACACCATCAGCGTGTATAACCCCGATACCAAAGCAAAGACGAATGTCACTGTCAAGGATACCAATAACTTTGTTGGCAGCATCAATGCCGCCAATACAGATAAGTACACCTATAACGGCGATAGCACTTGGACGATTCCGGAAATCGGAGCAGGGGAGACTATCAACATCACCTATACCTACACGGTACAGAGCAATGATGAGAAGCTCCTCGAGAACAAGGCTGATGTGACGTATTCCGAGAACGGCGATACCGTGAAACTTGATACGCCGACTGTCGATGTGGTCGTACCCGATAAGGGCACTGTCTCCATCCACAAGGAAGCGGACAAGAAGATGGCTAAGCCGGGTGAGGTCGTCACCTACAATGTCACCGTTACTAACAACAAGGGCTTCGATGTTCACGATGTTGTAGTAACTGATGCTAATAACTTCGCTGGCGAAATCACTGGCGTTGACGGCGCAGATTACACCTTCGAGAACGGCGAGTTCCATATCGCTGAGATTGCCGCAGGCGCTTCGGTCACTCTGACCTACACCTACACGGTTGAAATTGGTGATGTGCCTACTCAGATTCTGGAAAACATCGCTACGGCTGATGTTCCCGGCACGAACCCCGAAGACCCGAACAACCCCGGTCACGGTAAAGACCCGAACAAGCCTATCGATAACGATGAGAAGATTCCTTCGAATCCTGTCGATGTTGAGGTTCCGGGTTCCGAAACTGAAACCAAGATTCCTGACCTTGTTCTGACGAAGAGTGTAGACAAGAGTGAAGCCGCTGTCGGTGATACTCTGAACTACACGATTACTGTCAAGAACAACGGCAAGGGCGATGCTGAGAATGTCACAGTCAAGGACTTCTTCGACGGCAAGGGCACACTGAACTTCGTGGCTATGGATGGCGTCACCGATAACGGTGATGACACTTACACGATTGCAAGCGTCAAGGCTGGCGAAAGCGTAACGCTCAACTTCACCTATGTGGTAGTTGACGGAGACGCGCCTGAGGTTTTGAACGCGGCAGTCATCACAACTCCCAAACCGTCCACGGATATTGTGAAGAGCGCAGACAAGCATATCGCTAAGGTTAATGAGATTGTTACCTACACCATTACGGTGAAGAACAATTCCAAGGACACCTTGACGAATCTGCTGGTAAGCGATACGAACAACTTCAAGGGCGAAATCGAAGGCAAAGATGGCAAGGGCTACACCTACAACGGTGATAAAACTTGGACCATCGCAACGCTCGAATCCGGCAAGTCCATCGACATTACCTACACCTATACGATGCAGGCAAGCGATGAAACTGTCATTGAAAACACTGCCGATGTGCGTTATAGCTACAACGGTACTGACTACGATATTCCGTCCAATCCCGTCGAAGTCGAAAAGCCTAACGATGGTGTCGTTACCATCTTTAAGACTGCCGACAAGACCAAGGCTGAGCCGAACGAGGTCGTTACCTATACGGTTACGATTCACAACGGTAAGGATTACGACATCAAGAATGTCCGTCTGACTGACGCGAACAACTTCGCGGGCAAGATTGAAGGCGTAGATGGCGCTGGCTACAAGTTCACCAACGGCGAATTTGTCATTGACAAGATTCCTGCTGGCGGTGACGCAGTGGTCCGTTACACCTACACAGTCCAGATTGCCGATGTTCCGACCAAGATTCTTGAAAACATTGCAACGGCTCATGTCCCCGGCAAGAACCCCGGCGACCCTGATGAGGAGATTCCTTCCAACAAGGTCGATGTTGAGGTTCCCGGTGATGGCACGCATGTTGATGTGCCGGAAGGCAAGCTCGAAATCGTTAAGAGTGTAGATAAAACGGAAGCCAAGGTTGGCGATACGCTGAACTACACGATTACGCTGACGAATGTTGGCGGACAGGCAGTCAAGAACGCTATCGTCAAGGATTTCTTTGACGGTAACGGTGTCCTGAACTTCGTTCCGATGGACGGTGTGACGGATAACGGTGATTACACCTACACGGTTGCGAATGTGGAGAAGGGTCAGAGCATTACGCTCCGCTTCACTTACACGGTCGTTGCCGGAGATGCACCGATGGTCCTGAACGCTGCTGTTGTGAAAGACCCGACTCCTCCCATTGACATCGAGAAAACCGCAGACAAGCATGTGGCGATGGTCGATGAAGTCGTCAACTACACCATCACGGTGAAGAACACGACTGATAAGACCGTTACCGACCTGCTGGTCAGCGATACCAACAACTTTACAGGTGCAATCACCTCTAAAGACAACGCCAAGTACACCTACAATGGCAACCATACTTGGACTATCCCCAGCATCAAGGCTGGTGAGAGCATTGATATTCTCTACACCTATACGGTGAAGACTACCGACCCCTCTACGCTGGTCAATGAAGCTGATGTTCGCTACACGACCGATGACGGCGAGTATGTCATCAAGGCAGACCCCGTTGAAGTCGTTGTTCCGAAGGATGGCGAAGTTACGATTGTCAAGAGCGGTGACAAGAAGATTGCAGAGCCCGGTGAGGTCGTGACCTACACGGTTACGATTCACAACGGCAAGGCGCATGACATCACCAATGTGGTCGTAAGCGATTCCAACAACTTTGCTGGAACGATTACCGGCACAAATGGTGTCGGCTACAAGTTCGTTGACGGACACTTTGTAATCGATAAGATTGCTGCTGGTGCAGACGCTGTTCTGACCTACACCTACACGGTGCAGATTGCAGATGTACCCACTCACATTCTGGAAAATGTTGCCACGGCACATGTGCCCGGCACGAATCCGGAAGACCCTGAGAATCCCGGACACGGCAAGGACCCGGATAAACCTATTGACCCCGATACGGACATTCCGTCCAATAAGGTCGAAGTGAAAGTCCCCGGTTCCGAAGTTGAGACCGAGATTCCGGAAATCTCTATTACCAAGTCTGTAGATAAGCCTACTGCCAAGATTGGTGATACGCTAAACTACACCGTCACTGTCAAGAACGGCGGTAACGCGGATGCTGAGAATATCCTGATTAAGGATTTCTTTGACGGAAACGGAACGCTGAACTTCAAGGCCATGGATGGCGTGACAGATAACGGAGACAACACCTACACTATTTCTACGGTCAAGGCAGGGGAGAGCGTAAAACTTCGTTTCAGCTATGTTGTAGTTGAAGGAGACGAACCTCTCGTACTGAACGCCGCAGTAATCAAAGACCCGACACCGCCTATTGATGTTGAGAAGGAAGCCGACAAGCACATTGCAAAGGTAGATGAGGTTGTAACCTACACGATTTCCGTGAAGAACACCACTTCTGAGCCTGTTGACAATGTAACTGTCACCGATACTAACAACTTCAAGGGCGAAATCAAGGCCGAAAACGCTGACAAGTACACTTACAATGGCAATAAGACATGGACTATTCCGACTATTGCCGCTGGCGAGACCATCCATATCACCTACACCTATACAATGCAGGCTGAGGATGCCACCGTCATCGAAAACATTGCAAATGTGACTTACAGCAAGGATGGCACAGATTACAATATCCCCTCTAACCCCGTCGATGTCGAGAAGCCCGATGATGGTGTTGTTACCATCCGCAAGGCTGCAGATAAGACAAAGGCTGAGCCGGGTGAGGTTGTAACCTATACCGTCACGGTTCATAACGGAAAGAATCACGACATCGAAAACGCTCGTCTGACAGATACCAACAACTTTGCTGGTGAAATCGTAAGCGTTGACGGTGCAGATTACACCTTCGAGAACGGCGAATTCACAATCAATAAGATTCCCGCAGGCGGTGATGTGGTTATCCACTACACCTATACGGTTGAAATTGCTGATGTGCCCACGCAGATTCTCGAAAACATTGCAACAATCCATGTTCCCGGCACGAATCCCGAAGACCCGAATAATCCGGGTCACGGCAAAGACCCGAACAAGCCCATTGACCCCGATACGGAGATTCCGTCCAACAAGGTTGATGTGGAAATTCCCGGCTCTGAAACCGAAACAGAGATTCCTGTAATCGAAATCACCAAGTCCGTTGATAAGGCAGAGGCCAAGGTTGGCGATACGCTCAACTATACGGTTACTGTCGCCAATAAGGGCAAGGCTGATGCGGAAAATGTTGTGGTCGAAGACTTCTTCGATGGCAACGGAACGCTCAACTTTGTGCCCATGGATGGCGTTGCGGATAGCGGCGACAACTCCTATACCATCAGCACTGTAAAGGCTGGCGAGAGCGTAACGCTTAACTTCACCTATGTGGTAGTTACCGCTGATGCTCCTAAGGTTCTGAACGCTGCTGTTGTGAAAGACCCGACACCGCCTATCGATGTTGAAAAGGATGCCGATAAGTATATCGCTAAGGTGACAGATGTTGTGACCTACACCATTACGGTGAAGAATACGACAGACGAAACCGTAAACGATATCACTGTCGCAGACCATAACAACTTTGCGGGTGATGTTACGGCTGAGAGTTCTAACCGCTATACCTATAACGGAGACGGTACTTGGACTATCGGTTATCTGGATGCCGGTGAGGCTCTTGATATCGTTTATACCTATACGGTAGAGACGACCGATGAGAGCGTTATGGAAAATACCGCAACCATTAAGTACACGCACGATGGCGAGCAGTATAATATCCCGTCCAATACAGTCGATGTGAAGAAGCCTGATGATGGCGTTGTCACCATCTGGAAGTCTGCAAACAAGACTGTCGCAAAGCCGGGCGAGACTGTCACCTATACCGTAACGGTACACAATGGCAAAGACCACGATATTCAGAATGCTGCTCTGACTGATGAGAATAACTTCTCCGGAAGCATTTTCGCAGTGGATGGCGCTGGTTATCACTATGAGAATGGTGTATTCACCATCGACACGATTCCTGCTGGCGGCGATGTGGTTGTCCACTACGCTTATACTGTCGGTATCGCCGATGTGACTACGCACATTCTTGAAAACGTAGCGACGATTCATGTTCCCGGCACGAACCCTGAAGACCCGGAGAATCCCGGACAGGGTAAAGACCCGACGAAACCGATTGACCCTGATACGGATATTCCGTCCAACAAGGTCGATGTGGAAGTTCCGGGTTCCGGTACGGAAACGGATGTTCCGCTCGAAAAGAGCCTCACGATTGTGAAGAGTGCTGACAAGACGAAAGTCAATGTCGGTGAAACCATCAATTATCGTGTGGTAGTAACCAATACCGGTGAAGTAGACCTTGTCAATGTAACCGTAAAGGACAACAATGACGGCGCAAGCCATATTGAAGCCCAGAACGGTGATGGATATACTTACAATAGCGCAACGACAACGTTCACTATTGCTCGTATCCCTGTTGGCGAATCCTTCACGCTGACCTACTCTTATGTCGCAGTTGACGCGGATGCCGGACACGATGTCATTAACGTGGCTGTCGCTAAGGCTCCGGGTCAGAATCCCGAAGACCCCGAGAATCCGGGTCATGGTAAGGACCCGTCCAAGCCGATTGATGAAGATGTAGAGAAACCTTCCAACGAGGTGAAAGTCCCTGTTGTGAAGCCCTCTACTCCCACAACGCCTGACGAGCCTAAACCGACTCCGACTCCCGACAACCCGAAGCCTACTCCGACCCCTGTTCCTACTGAGAAGCCCAAGACCCCGCCGATTGGCTGGCTCGATATCTTCAAGGTAGACGGCAAACCCTTCTCCCTCTTCTCTATCTTCACGAGCAACAAGAAGACGGGTATCGGATTTGCACAGAGCATTGTTGGTCTGGTAGCAATGGTTGGCATTGGCGTCGCTGCTCTGGTGGTAGTAAACCACAAGCGCAAGAAGGACGAAAACGACAACAAAGATAACCATAAGGATGATTCCGCTGAATAAGCGGTAAAACAATAGAGCGGTGGTTCGAAAGAGCCGCCGCTCTTTTTTTTGCGTAAAAAACTTCTAATTTTCAGAATAATTATTGACCGCTGCTGCAAAGTAAGTAATATAATAGATATAAATACAGCATCAAATTTCTCAGAACAAATAATAGCTATAGTCAAGCAGGTTTTGCGTTAATGTTTCAACCATCCATGTCCATACGAAATATGAGAATGCGTTCATGGGTGGCATTTTTGTGCCAAAATTTTTGATTGACTTTTCTGTCTTTTTGTGGCATATTGTAAATATGCAATTTGATTGCTTGTGTTTTGATATACTTTCTTATCTACAATCGAGGCTGCACACTAGGGAGTAGGTAAGGGTGTATATAAATCCGGCTGTGGTAAAACCACAGAACACTCACATTATTAGGAGGGCAACTAACATGCAGAAACCTCGTAAGCGGTTTTTGAGTGCGATTGTCGCCGTAGCAATGTGCCTGTCTCAGTTTGCTCCTGTCACTGCTTATGCAGTGGAGAGCGCGAGTGGAATCACGCAGAGTGAAGAAGCTCCGAAGGAAACTGATGCACTCAGCACTACGACAACAAACTCCGACTCTTCCGCTACTACTCCCGCGCCGAAAAGCGATGTTACCGACACAGCAAGTTCCGCGTCCAGCGACACTTCTGTGACGAGCGATGTTTCTTCTGAGGCTACAAGTCAGGCGGGGTCTGAAACGACCACTGCCTACGCAAACAGTGCTGCCTCTGATACTGGTGCAAGCACCAGCACTTCCAGCGAAGCTTCTACCACTGGCAGCATCAGTGAAGCAGCACAGGCATTTATCGATGCGGCTAACGCCCTTGTAAGCCGTAAAGATGAAATTCTGACTGCTGCAAACAACTTCGGTCTTGCAAGCAAGGCATGGCAGGCTGACAAAGAAAACGCGGTTCTTGATGCGATGGTCACGCGTCGCACTGAGGAACTGGATGCAGTTTATGACTGGGAACCCATTGAGGACATGTATTATTCTCTGAGCGAGGATGAGCAGGTCGCCGAGCCCGTCATGGACGCATACCTTGACATGTCTGACCTGTATCTGCAGGTTTGCGACCGTCAGGAAAACCCCGTAGACAACAGCGGTGCCAGCGCGTTTGATGGTGGCGGTTCTACGACTGTCATCGGGGACTATCAGGCAATTACCGCTGCTGAGACTGGTAAGCAGATTGCCGCAGGCACTGGTATTCAGTATACCAAGATTAGCGGTCAGGAGAATGTTATTCGCATTCTGCCTCAGACTGTTACCTACACCTACGGTGACTCCTTCAAGTCTAAGGGTCTGACCATCGAATACAGCACTGCTGATTCCCGTACTCCTCAGGAAGTCGAAAAGGATATTCAGGCAGCTATCGACGGTCTGAGCTTCATTATGTACGCTCCGGCTGACGGCGACGGCCAGAATCCCACAGACATTCATTGCAATGCCGGTACTTATCCGACTTATGTTGATACAGGTGCCACAAGCGTTACTGTGAATGGTCTGAATTACACCATCATTGACGGTTCCAACTTGGATTCTTCTAAGAATATCCGCAATGACACGGGCGTGACTATCAACAAGCGTCAGATTTACATTGTCCCTCATACCACTTATGTTACGAAGGGCAATACCATCAGCCAGATTAACTACACAGTCATGGACACCAATGGTGGTCTGGTTGACGGCGACCTGCTTCCTGCGGATGTTCTGACCACAGAGAACTTTGATAAGGACACTACCGGTTCTTACAAAATCATCTTAGGTTCCTCCGCGAAGAGCAACACAAACTACAACATCGACATTCAGCCCAATACCGGCGATGTGTATGTTGTCGTTTCTGAAAAGACTCTGACCCTGACTCCTGTATTTGTCTTCAAGGGCAATGATGGCGTACAGACGACCGGCAGCAAAGCCACTCGTCAGTATGGTCAGCAGAATCCTCAGGTTGACTTCGTGATTACCGGCTGGTCTGATACCGATAAGACGAATTTCGAGTATAAGACCAACAACGAGCACAAGTCCAACGCAGTTGCTCTGAAAGAGATGCTTGGTCTGAGCGGTGAACCCACCGTTGTTCTGCCCAGCATCACCTCTGCTCCCGGTGGCTACACTGTTACAATCGGCAATATCCAGACGAATGCGCCTATCAATGGTTATAACATCAACCTTGCTACCGCAACGTTTGAAATTACCAAGCGTAACGTAACCATCACCAATGACCAGATTGATGCCATCTATGGTGAGGCTGAAAAGGGCAAGTCTTCCACCATCACCTTCGACGCTGTTGCTTATAACGGTGCTGCTCAGGCAGTGGCCTCCGATAAGCGTATTGTCGCCGGTTCTGACATCACCGCTGATGACGGTGTGAACAAGCTGGTCAGCATGGTTCTGACAACACAGCGTCAGGATATCGACAATAAGAATGTTGGCGAATATCCGATGACTGTCGAAGTTCCCCCTGCATGCACTGCTTACTATGACGTCAAGGTCATCAACAGCAAGTACATCATCCATCCTGCAATGCTGACTGTCACTCTCGATGACCTGTCCGCAATGTATGGCGCTGCTCGTTCCGGCAAGATTAAATCCATCGAAGGTTTCAAGCTGAACGATACACAGGCAAGCATCGGTTTGACCGAGGATAAGCTTGGCTTTACTATGGTAGATGCGGCTGGCAACAGCGGCACTCCTACAACTGCCAATGTTGGCGAATACACCGTCAGCGCATCTGTGCAGGGTGCTTCTCAGGAGCGTTGGTCTTCTGACTGGGACCCCAATGCCGATGGCAAGAACTACGACCGTTACGACAACTATCTGGTTCGTTTTGTCAACAGCAAGCTGACCGTCACCAAGCGTCCTATCGCCATCAATGTGATGGGTGGTCAGACGAAGGTTTACGGCGACAGTGATGCCAAGGGCGGCGTTGCCTTTACTCTTGACCCCGTCAATGGCAAGGGCGGCCGTGTTGGCTCCGACTTTGCTGGTTGCGTTGTGACTCGTGAGGTCGGCGAGACTGTTGGCTCTTACGCTTACAGCGATGCACAGTTCCAGACTGCTGAAATCGCCAAGAACTACGACATCACCTTCAATGCTCCCGATAAGTACACTATCACCAAGCGTACTCTGACCATCACTGTTCCGAACCGTGAGCGTCTGTATGGTGCAGAGAATCCCAGCGATGCCGACATTACCGGCGCACTGGAATACAAGAACTTCGCAAGCAACGATGAAATTGGCATCCATGATACCGTCGCTTCTCTGGGCGGCACTGTCACCATCAAGTATGGCGTTGACAATACCGTTGGTAAGCTGACTGGTGTTGGTACCTATCCTATTGTTGTTTCCGGTTACACCAACCCCAACTACAACATCGTTTACACCGGCACTTACAGCGATGGTACAAGCGGTACGCTGACTATCAATGCACTGCCTGTCACCATCAAGGGTACTACCAACAGCGTCCGTAAGTACGGCGTTGCCGGTAAGAACACCCCCAGCTATGCGCTGTATGACGAGACCGGTTCTCAGGCTATCAATGTGGTTGACCCGCAGGGCAGCCCGCTGAACATCCACATTGACCTGACCAAGTGGGAAGACCCCACTACGGTTGTCGGCAACTATGAGGCTACCATCTCTTATGATGAGAACCCCAACTACATCGTAACGATTGCTCCGCAGGCCACGTTCCAAGTCACCGAGGCTGATGTCTCTGTCACCTTTAACGCACTGCAGACTACTTACGGTGAGAAGAAGCCCGATACCATCGCCAAGGAAGTTTCCGTCAACGTGAATACCTCCGATGGCACTCAGATTTACCACGATGGCGAAACCGTCAACATCAAGATGGACGGCAAGGATGTTTCTCTGGGTGTTGTTCGTATCGCCGTTGAGGCTACTGCGAACGCTTCTGGTCTGTACGATGCAGGTTCTTACAACCTGACCTTCCGTCTGGATAACCAGCCCGCAAACAGCGTTAAGCTGTCTGAGCCCGATGGCAAGAACATGCTGATTGTTCATCAGATGCCCCTGACCATCACTCCTCGCTATGGCCTGTCTAAGACTTACGGCGAGACTGACCCCAGCTTTGCAGTCAACGATACCTATGTCATCTTCGACTACAATACCACCAGCTTCGCAGAACCCAAGGCCGACTTCGCACAGGCTCGTCTGAGCCGTGAAGCAGGCGAGAACGCTGGCACTTATCCGATTTACAGCGGTAACATCTATGAGCAGACGATGGCAAAGAACTATCGTATCAGCTTCACCAATGATGTTCGCTTCACCATCAATAAGCGTACTGCCGTTATCAACCTGCTCGAAACCGAAAAGACCTATGGTGAGACCCTCACTTCTATGAACGTGAAGGATTACATCAAGGGCGGCACTGGTCTGCTGACTACTACTGATGTTCAGGCAGCAGAAGCCGAAAAGATTCTTAAGGGCATTACCCTGACTTCCGGTGCAACTTCTGCTTCCGCAAGCGTTGGCACTTATGCTCTGAAAGCTATCTACGCACAGCCTGCCAACTACGACCTGACGGTGATTGATTCCACCATCACCATCACTCCTCGTCCCATCACCCTGACTTTCTCCAACTACGAGAAGGATTACGGCGATGCAGACCCCGCATTCTCTTACACCGAGATTTCCGGCAACATTTCCAACGATGGTCTGAAGAAGAATACGCTGGAACTGACTACTGGTGCTCTGAGCGGCTCTGTCACTCGCAAAGCCGGTGAGGATGTCGGTGAATATCCCATCAGCTCTACTCTGTACAACAAGTACGGCAACTACGCCATCACCATCGTGACTGGCTCCGGCACTTCCGTCGACGTTGGTTCTTCCACCACTGAGCCCGAGGCTCTGGAAGTTGCTACTCTGACCATCAAGCCCGTTAAGGTCACCTTTACCGTGGCTGGCGGTTACTCCATGATTTATGGCGGCACCGTTCCCACGTTCAGCTACACCGTTACTGGCTTGAAGAACAATGACACCGTTGCTTCCGCATTCACTGGCTCGGTTGTCTACAACATCAAGAATGCTGACGGTTCTCTGTCCGAGATTCCTGCTCGTCCTGCTGCTGGCGATTATGTCATCACCATGAGCGGTCTGGAAAACAAGGGCGCAAAGAACTATGACCCCATCGTCTTTGTTGATGGTTCTCTGCATGTCGATAAGCGCGATGTAATCGTGGTTGTTGACGAAGGCCAGAAGAAGGTCTACGGCGAGGCTGACCCCGAACTGACTTGGACTGCAACTGGCGACGGCGCTTACTATGTAAGCGAAGATGCAGGTGACCTTGCAAACCTGAAGGTTGTTCGTCCTGACGCTGGCACCGATGCTGGTGAAGATGTCGGCAAGCACCCGATGATTATCGAGGGCGACGATGTCAACTTCAACATCACCCGCGTAAACAACACCTTCGAAATCACTCCTGCTACTCTGAATGTCACTCTGGCAGCTCAGAGCAAGATTTACGGCGATGAGAACCCTGTTCTCTCCGGCGACGACCTGATTTTCGATGGATTCGTTGTGAAACCCGTCAAGGGCAACACTACTCCTGATGATGCTGGTGTGCTGAGCATTGCAAACCTGACCTTCAACTTTACCGATGCTGAGGGAGCTCCCGCAACGGTAGCTTCTCACGCTGGTACCGGCAAGGTCGTTCCTGCAAATGTTGAGAATGCCGCAGCAAACAACTACACCTTTGTTTACGCTCCCGTTGATTTTGTTATCGACAAGCGTCCCATCACTGTCACCGCTAAACCCCAGACTTCTATCTATGGCGACGATGTTGCTGTTGAAGATTGGTCTGATTACGGTACCGTGAACGTTCTGGAATACACTGGTGACACTGCCAAGGCAGCTCTGGTCAATGGTGATATTCTGGAAGGCACGAACCTGTGCCTCGTCACTTCTGCAAGCCATGTCGGAGGCTATGACATTGTTCCTTCCTTCTCCGGTCTGGCTCACCGCGTCGGTCAGGCTTCTTATCAGGATTATCTGGTAACTGCTATGAACGGCACTTACACGGTCACTCAGCGTCCTCTGACTTGGACCATCGGCACTGTTGGTTCTGTCTACGGCAATGAAATGGCTGAACTGAGCAATACTCTTACCTATACTGGCGATGCCGATAAGAAGACCATCGTAAATGGCGATGACCTGAAAGCTATTATCAGCATCACTCAGAAGGATGTTGAGAATGCGGTTGCCGAAGAGATTTCCATGAAGTCTGCTGACGGTGCTGCTTCTCTGGTTGCGGAGAGCGTGCCCGAATCTGTCAAGAATTACGGTGCATACGACATGGTCGGTTCTTACGACAATGACGATTACCTGATTACGATTGTTAATGGCGTTTATACCATTGGCGAACGTCTGGTCGAAGTCACTGTCACCGAGCCCAAGGATATCGTCTATGGCGATACCACTAACCCCGACTTCACCGTAAATGCTGTTGCCACCAATGGCGACGGTACACACGGTGCAGCTGTCAAACCTGATTCTCTGGGCCTGAAGATGGCACTTGTTTATACTCCTTTCGAGAACGACAAGACCACCGACAATGCACAGACTGCTCCCTTGACTGCTGATGCAAAGGCGACTCTGACTCCTGACATCGCCAGCGGCGATGACGGCGTGGAGAGCGACAGCCAGTTCAAGACTGAGAATGTCAAGAACGCTGGTACTTACACCTACACCGTTACCTCTGATTACGATGCTGCTGTTGAGCAGAATTACGCAGTAACAATCAATGTCGTCGATGCCGATAAGAACGAAGCCGATGGTCAGTTCGTTATCGCTCGTAAAGACCTGACGGTTACTCTCGACCCGAACCCCGTCGTCAAGCTGTATGGCACCAAGACGGAGATTCCCGAAATCAAGACCAGTGGTTACGCTTTCGACGAGACTGCTGAAACCGTTAAGCTGCCTTCCTTCGAACTCATTGTTGCTTCCAGCATCGATGGTATCTTCGGTAATGTTGGTTTGACGAAGGACGCTTTCAAGTATGTTGGCGGCGCTTACGACAACTACAATTACCTGCCTACCACCGGAGACCTCGAAGTTCAGCGTCTGCATCTTGCCGATGTAGAGCCCGCAACTATCGTTGGTACTGTGGCTGACGAAAAGACCGGTAAGCCTGTTGAGGTTACCAAGAAGACGACTGATGACCTGAGTGGCCTGTACTTCAACTCTAAGGTTGAAGTTATCGCTCCTAAGGGTTACGCAATCGGAACCAGCGATTCCCTGACCGATGCTGAGTGGGCCGAGAAGATGGTCATTTCCGCTAATAGTGAGAAGGTTACTTCTACCTATTACCTGATTGACCTGAAGACCGGTGCCATTACCGAGATGGGAACTATCACCACATCTGTTGATACCGAAGCTCCTGTCGTTGCTTCTGCTTTCGCTGCCGATAAGGTTGATTCCACCAATAAGACCGATTTGCTGAACGAGAAGTTCGTCAAGTTCGAGAGCACCATCAATGTGTTCATTACTGGTGAAGAGACTGGCAAGGCTCCCGAAAAGGACGACGATAAGAAGGACGATAAGAAGGACGATACCGACAAGAAGGAAGATTCCGGTAAGAAGGATGAAACCGAATCCGGTACAGATGAGAAGGTTCCCGCCGAGTCCGAAAAGACCGAAACGACCAATGACAAGACCGAGGCCACTACGCTTCGTATTGCTCATGGTAAGCCCGCTCTCTTCACAACCGGCGACGAGACCGGTGATGAAAACGGTAACGATGTCGTTGCTACTCCCGACGAAAACGGTGGCAAGGATGATACCGAAGACCCCGACTTCGTGCCTGTTGTAAAGGTCAAGGATTCCGTTCCTGCTATCTCCGCTCTGGATGGCGAGTACAACTCCGGTGTCGCTAAGATTCAGTATTACAAGGTCAATGGTTCTGCTATTGCCAAGAGTGCTGATGGCGATTACACCTTCGACGAAACCAAGTTCGAGACTGTCAATGTTACAAACATTGATAAGGACAACGGTTACGTTACCTTCAAGCTGAGCCCCGATTGGACTGGTTACATTGTGACCCGTACAGTCGATAAGGCAGGCAACTACGGCGATGTCCGGGTAGCAAGCGTTAAGCTGGAGAATCCTCCGGAAGAAAGCAGACCGACTCCGACTCCTGTAGTCAAGAATGAACCCGCTCCTACTCCGGCACCTGTTGTAGTCAACTACAAGACTGGCGTTGGTTTTGGCGCAGACATCATCGTTCCTGTTATCGTTGTTGTTGCTCTGATTGGCGTTGGCGCATTTGTCATCGTTAAGAAGAAGAAGGGCGATAGCGAAGAAAAAGCTGCTGAAAAGACAGAGGATAAAACCGAGGAAAAGAAGCAGTAACCAACTGAAATAATCTCTACTCCGCGTAAGAGATAACATATAGCGCTCCGCAGGTAAATCTGTGGGGCGCTATTCTTTGTTGACTATTTATGCTTTTGGTGGTATAATATAAGCATAGTGCATGAAGCTTGTTTATGCACATCAAACAAACACACATGAAAAAGGAGAAGTTACTCATGCAGAAGGTTAACAAGAGTTCTGTAAAGAAGGGTGCTGCGCTGTGTCTCGCTATGGCAATGGCCTGCACTGCATTTGTTGGTTGTGGCAAGAAGGATGATGCTGCCAGTGCAAGCGGCGCGACCAGTGAGTCCGCAGTTGAGGTTCTGGATAACAGCAAGTTGACTGAGATGCCCGATGGTGTTTCTCTGAGCGAGGACCAGATGAAGACCACCATGAACGCTTATGCCGCTTATATGACCGAGGCTCTGGCAAGCGATGGCTATACCGTCACCGTTCGCTATGACGAGGATGGCAGCGTTCATTTCGACGGTACCAAGACCGCTGATGACGGTTCTACTGTTGAGGTTCCTGACCTGTCCAAGTTCGACAATCTGAGCGCCGCGTTCGCATATCTGTACAACTGTGGTCAGGCTGATGCCGAGGGCAATCTGCTGGTGGCTACCTCCGTGCCTGCTGAGGAAGCGACTGCATCCGAGGCTGAGAGCACTGCTGAATCCGAAGCTGCTGACAGTGAGGCTTCCGACAGCGAGGCTGAAAGCGCCGAGACTGATGGCGATGCCGCCGAATCCACTGAGGAGGCTTCCTCTGAGGATACTGCCGAAGCCGATTCTGCTGCTGAGTCCGAGGCCCCTGCTGACGAAACTGCAGTAGGCTAAAAGACGCCTTGTGAGGCTGGCACATAAACTCGATTATTTTCTCAAAGTGCGATGCAGGATGTATAGACCTGCGGTTGGCGAGCAACGATAAAACCAGTCATCAGGGAAGCAGAACAGGGTTTAGGCGCTGAATATGGACCTCAAATCTTCAGATAGCCGCTCAGAAATGGGCGGCTATCTTTTTTGTATTATACAAGTTGACCATTAAGGCAAAATGTGGTATAATATAGAAAAGAGGAGGAATGAAAATGCCGATTATTCTTTATTTAGGATTGACTTTACATCTTTGTACGAAGGGGCTTGGCTTCTTACACTTCATTGCTAATCTGCTGACTACCGTAACACTTCTTTTTATTTTTGTTTGTGTTATGAAAATGTCCTATAAGGCATATAAGAAGGGAGCTTCTCCGCTCATTTTCGCCTATGGTACCTATGGCGTGTATCCGCTGGTATACGGTGTAGGCTCTATCATTCAGTGTGTTCCGTCTTGGCTTTGGGTGTGGTATTTTATGAACCATGTCGAGTTGGGAACTGGATTTACAATGTTCCAGTTCGATTCCATTGCTTACACTCTTGCATTGTCTGCTTATTGCTGGTTCTTCTACAAGAAACTGGCAAAAGCGTTTGATAAGGATGAAGCATTTGCCAAGAAGCTGTTTTTTGCCTATCCGTTAGCATTAAAGGAACTTGCGTTTGGCGATAGTGAATATGTACTCAAATGTCGTTGTGAGTCCACACCTAAGTACATTTCGAAAGAGGAACGAGTAAACACGACTGTCAACGAAGACGTCGATGAAG
>OLOB01000464.1_pt1 | contig 32709 bp, 29 predicted proteins | sample 1671911 | NCBI WGS metagenome assembly OLOB01 (sample SAMEA3136625, study PRJEB25190) | human gut metagenome | biome: human gut; feature: human-associated habitat; material: faeces | place: Austria | collected 2013
TTCTATTTTCCAGGCAGTCGTCAACCAGACCATCAGTGGTCTTGCCTGCGGAAAACCAATCCGCGGACATGTTGCTTTCCTCGGTGGACCGCTTCATTTCCTCTCTGAACTGAGAGAAGCGTTTATCCGTACTCTCAAGCTGGATGACGAACACATTATCGCACCAAAGTATTCCCATCTTTTTGCAGCCGTCGGCTCTGCGCTGAACTCTAAAAAGGATGTAGTCACCTCTCTTGGTGAGATGCAGAAAAAGCTGGATGCCCATATTGAAATGGACTTTGAAGTTGAGCGTATGCAGCCGCTCTTTTCCAGCGAAGCAGATTACAATGAATTTAAGAACCGCCATGCAAAGCATCAGGTGCCGGTTGGTGATCTTGCCAGCTACCGCGGTAATGCCTACCTTGGAATCGATGCCGGTTCTACCACCACGAAAGCCGCTCTGGTTGGAGAAGACGGTACTCTTTTGTACTCCTTCTACCATGGCAATGACGGTGATCCTCTTGGTACGACCATCGGTGCGATCAAGGATATTTACAGCCAGCTTCCGGAAGGCGTACAGATCGTTCACTCCTGCTCAACCGGTTACGGAGAAGCGCTCATTAAAGCCGCACTTCTTCTGGATGAAGGCGAAGTTGAAACCGTATCTCACTATTACGCCGCTTCTTTCTTCGAACCGGATGTAGACTGTATCCTCGATATCGGTGGTCAGGATATGAAGTGTATCAAGATCAAGAATCAGACTGTAGACAGCGTACAGCTCAACGAAGCATGTTCTTCCGGATGCGGTTCCTTTATCGAGACTTTTGCCAAATCCCTGAACTACACCGTAGAGGATTTTGCACATGAAGCACTTTTTGCGAAACATCCGATTGACCTCGGTACTCGTTGTACCGTATTTATGAACTCAAAGGTAAAACAGGCACAAAAAGAAGGTGCTGAAGTATCCGATATTTCAGCCGGACTTGCTTATTCGGTTATCAAAAATGCTCTTTTCAAGGTTATCAAGGTATCCGATGCATCTGAGCTTGGTAAAAAAATTGTTGTACAGGGTGGTACATTCTACAATGATGCCGTACTCAGAAGCTTTGAGACCATCGCCGGATGTCAGGCAATCCGTCCGGATATTGCAGGAATCATGGGTGCTTTTGGGGCTGCACTGATTGCAAGAGAACGCTATGGTTTCAAAGAATGTAAAAATACAACCATGCTTTCCATTGATGAAATCAATGAACTTACCTATACAACCTCAATGGCAAAATGTAACGGCTGTACCAACAACTGTCGTCTGACCATCAACAAATTCAGTGGCGGACGTCGTTTTATTTCCGGAAACCGTTGTGAGCGCGGTCTTGGAAAAGAGAAAGCAAAGAGTGATGTGCCAAACCTTTTCGCTTATAAAAATGAACGTTATTTTGGTTACACGCCATTAGATCCATCCGAAGCAAAACGTGGAACGGTTGGTATTCCAAGAGTTCTCAACATGTATGAGAACTATCCGTTCTGGTTTACTTTCTTCACAAAACTGGGATATCATGTGTTACTCTCTCCTGCTTCTACACATAAGATTTATGAACTTGGTATTGAATCTATTCCGAGCGAATCCGAGTGTTATCCGGCAAAGCTGGCGCACGGACATGTACAGTGGCTGATCAACCAGGGTGCAGACTTTATCTTCTACCCTTGTATACCATACGAACGTGGTGAATTTGCCGATGCCGACAATCATTATAATTGCCCGATCGTCACCTCATACGCGGAGAACATCAAGAACAATATGGATCCGATCGTACACGGTGAAGTAGATTTCATGAATCCATTCCTCGCCCTCACAAGCGAAAAGACAATCACAGACGGACTGGTCCGTGAATTTACTTCTGCAAAGAATCTTCCAGCAGAAGAAATCAAAAATGCCGCTCATGCTGCATGGGAAGAACTTGCTGCATGCCGTCAGGACATCCGCAAAAAGGGTGAAGAAACACTCGCTTACATGGAAAAGACAGGAACCCGCGGCATTGTACTTGCCGGTCGTCCATACCATTACGATCCGGAGGTCAACCACGGTATCCCGGAGATGATCACCTCCTACGGACTTGCCGTTCTGACGGAAGATTCTATCTCCCATCTGAATCCGGTAGAACGTCCGCTGATTGTTATGGATCAGTGGATGTATCATTCCCGACTGTACGCAGCAGCCAATTTTGTAAAGACAAGAGATGATCTGGATCTGATCCAGCTGAACTCTTTCGGATGCGGTCTTGATGCCGTAACAACCGATGCTGTTGCAGATATTCTGACCGGTTCCGACAAGATTTATACCTCTCTTAAGATTGATGAGGTTAATAACCTGGGTGCTGCACGTATCCGTATCCGTTCTCTTCTCGCCGCCATCCGCGTCCGCGAGCAGAAGCATATGGAGCGCACCATTCGTCCGGCAAATATCGAAAAAATTCCTTTTACAAAGGAAATGAAGGAAACCTATACCATTTTGTGTCCGCAGATGTCACCGATCCACTTTTCACTGATTGAGCCAGCCTTCCAGGAAGCAGGCTACAAACTGGAAGTACTGAAAAATGATAACAAGCATGCAGTTGACATGGGCCTTAAATATGTAAACAATGATGCCTGCTATCCGTCTCTGATGGTAGTTGGACAAATCATGGAGGCTATCCTTTCCGGCAAATATGACACCGACCACCTGGCTGTCATTATTTCGCAGACCGGTGGCGGATGCCGTGCTTCCAACTATATCGGATTTATCCGCCGTGCTCTTAAAAAAGCCGGTTACGGACATATCCCTGTTATTTCAATCAACTTAAGCGGACTTGAAAGCAATCCTGGATTCAAGATCACCCTTCCACTTGTACTGAAAGGTGTGTATGGTCTGATATTTGGTGATCTCTTCATGCGCTGCCTGTACCGTGTCCGCCCATATGAAGCTGTTCCAGGCTCTGCCAATACCATGCATAAGAAATGGGAAAAGACAGTTATCGAATTTATCAAGAAAGGCTATCCAAGCAGACACGAGTTTAAGCGTCTCTGCCGCCAGATCGTAGAAGATTTTGATTCTCTTCCATTAAAAGATGTCAAAAAGCCACGTGTCGGAGTTGTCGGAGAAATCCTTGTTAAATTCCTTCCAGCTGCCAATAACTACCTGGTAGATCTTCTTGAACAGGAAGGTGCCGAAGCCGTGGTTCCGGATCTGACCGACTTCCTGCTCTACTGCTTCTACAATACAAACTTTAAAGCAGAACATCTCGGCATGAAGAAATCAACCGCCCGTATGGGTAATCTCGGAATCAAGGCTCTGGAATGGTTCCGCAAGCCTGCCGTTGATGCATTAAAAGCAAGTAAACGCTTCGATCCACCATCACATATTGAACACCTGGCTTCGATGGCAAAAGAAATTGTTTCTCTTGGAAACCAGACCGGTGAAGGATGGTTCCTTACCGGAGAAATGCTGGAGCTGATCCACAGCGGTGCACCAAACATTGTTTGCACACAGCCTTTCGCCTGTCTGCCAAACCACGTAGTCGGAAAAGGTGTTATTAAAGAACTGCGCCGCCGTCATCCGGAATCCAACATCGTTGCAATCGATTATGATCCGGGAGCAAGCGAAGTAAACCAGGTAAATCGAATTAAATTGATGCTGGCAACAGCGGAGAAGAAGTTGAAATCTGATTTGCCGCAGGCAAAATAGACGCCAAACAAACGCCCTCTGAGAATGAAAGAATCCTTATTTGTGACTTTAGTCGCGGCGTGTTGAATACTCGTTCTACTCGCTCGTATCCAACACTTGCTCCGAGGCCACAAATAAGGATTCTTTCATTCTCAGAGGGCTGTGCTTTGGATGTGGAAGAAAAAAATGGAATTTATTATTAAAGAATTTGGAAATTCGTAAAAGGCTGACTTTGGCTGCTGAAGTAAAATCAGAATTCATGTTCAAGTATTTGGGGATTCGCCAGAAGGTTGCGGTTTTACGAAAAATATAGCAATTCTATAACATGGTATTCGAAGAATAGGTTTATTCTATTCTGCAAATCAGTGAAAAAAATTGAGAAAATAAATTGTAGCCTTATCTTTTTTGTACTCTGTCATAGGAAAAATGTATTTTGAAAATTCACAATGTTCTGGAGAATCCCCAAATTCCCAACAGGAATTTCTGGCGTTACTTCAGTAGCCACCGTCAGAAACATAGCAGGCCAATACCTCCTATTTGTGGCCTCGGAGCAAGTGTTGGATGAGAGCGCTTTAAGCGAACATTCAACACGCCGCGACTAAAGTCACAAATAGGAGGTATTGGCCTGCTATGTTTCGTCAACTTCGCCTGCTACAGTTCCGCAGCAAATTCCCTCAACTTCTGTTTTGCTTTTGGAGACAGATTCTTCGGAACTTGCACCTCTACCGTCGTATACTGGTCACCATGTACAGAAGAATTCTTCATGGAGACGATACCCTTTCCGCGGAGTCTTAATTTACTTCCGGATTGTGTTCCCGGTTTTATGCTACAGCGGACATTACCATAAATGGTCGGTACGGTGACATCTCCGCCAAGAACGGCTGTGATAAATGGGATAGTTACTGTGTTAAAAATATCCTGACCGTCTCTCTTAAAACCTGGCTTTTCTGAAACGATTACTTTCAAGAATAAATCACCGGCAGTTCCACCATTATAGCCGGGAGTTCCCTTGCCTTTTAATCTGATACTCTGTCCCGTTTCTATTCCTGCCGGAATATTAACTTCTAATGCCTGTACTTTGCCATTCTCATCTTTTAAGTGGATTGTTTCTTTTTTTCCAAATGCGGCTGCATCAAAGTTTACCTGTATATCTGCATGAATATCATTTCCTTTTGTTTGATAAGATTGCCGATTTCCAAATCCTCCATTTTGCCGGAAATTGCCGTGAAATCCATTATTAAAGTTTCCATTTTGACCAGAGCCGCCTCTGAAACCAGATTTTTTAAAGCCTCCGCCAAAAAAGTTTTCAAAGATATCTCCCATATCACCGCCTTCAAAATGAAACTCCTGATAACCATTGCCGTTATTCGAGCGGTATGTGCCTCCGTGAAAACCTCCGCTTCCCCCGAAGTCACTAAAACCTCCAAAACCTCCATCGTTACCATACGGGCCAGACTGTGCATTTCCCGTTCCATCAAAGGCGGCATGACCAAAACGATCATAGAGTTTCTTTTTCTCTGGATCACTTAAAACTTCATACGCTTCTGTCACTTCCTTAAATTTTGCTTCAGCATTACTATCCCCAGGATTAATATCTGGATGGTATTTCTTCGCCAATTTACGATAGGCCTTTTTAATAGTCTTCTCATCTGCATTTTTATTTATTCCAAGAACATCATAATAATCTGTTTTTGTTACCATAATCTTCACCCTCTCATTGTGAATTCTATTTGTTCTAGTTGAAATATAACACTGTATTTTCTTATTGTCAACTCTTTCTTTAAAACACGCTCTTAAAAGCCTTTCCATCTTCTTCCACGCAAATTTCAGAAAAGGCTCTTTTATTGACTTTATCTTTCTTTTCCTTTATACTATTGTAGATATTAAATCACAAAAGAAAGGAAAGGTATAATGAAAAAAGTTACATCGTTATTAATGGCACTTATTCTGTCTGTTACTATTTTAATGGGCAGTATTCCAATGAATGCCTCAGCAGCTACTACAGAAGTTCCTGTTGGCTGGTATCAGCAGGGTAAAAAAGTATATTACTACGAAAATGGTAAGAAAGTTACTGGCTGGCATACATTAAAGAGCTACTACGACAAGAAAAAGTACAAATTCTACTTCAACAAAAACGGAGTATTAGTTACGGATTTATTTACACTTAACTACAAAAAATGGATTAAGAAAGATATTACGATCGTTGTTAACACAAAGACACATAATGCTACTCTTTATGCCAAAGATAAACAGACTGGCAAGTATAACATTCCATTAAAGACTATGGTTTGCTCTACTTCAAGAAAGGCAAAAGGAACAAAGGCTTATTCTGGATGCCGTCTGGAAAAAACTTCTGCTGTAAGATGGTTCATCTACAAGAAAAGCCGTCCATATCATTATTACCAGTGGGGTGTTAAGGTAAAACATGGTAACTTCTATTTCCATTCTGCACGATACACTACTACAAATAACAGAAAGTTAGAAGTTGGTTTATATAACGACCTTGGAACAAACCAGACAACAACAAGCGTTCGTCTTCAGGCTGTCAATGCAAAACTTATCTATGATATTGCTACAAAGACAAACAAGAAGAAACGTGTCTGGGTTAAAGTAATCAGAAAGAACAAGGAAAAAGGACCTTTCGGTGTTTATACTTTAGCCGGAACTACTGGAAAGATTAAAAATAAAAAGAAAAGAATTGACCCTACAGATCCTAGTATTAAGGGAAATAAGAAGATTTACTCTTATGCTATGAGTATTTTAAACGGTCTTAAATAATTTTCTAATAAAAGAAGCATTGCTTCATTAAATTTACCTGTCTGTGACATGAGCAGCATTCTATTTTGTTTATCAGACAGGTATTTTTATAAGCTAATGATTCTTTTTATTTTCTTGTTAGAAGAGGGTAAAGCAAATATGTTCACATCATATAGCCCAGCAGATATATAATAGATATCCAGCATAAATGGAAAAAACAAGGATACCATCTCTTCTTTTAATTTTCTGACGAATTAACATAGGAAGAAGCGCAAGTACTGAAATAAGGATACATAAAGGCATATCAATTTGTGCCATCTGCAGTGAAACTGGAAGTTTCTCTCCACTAAGTAATGTACAGATTGGTAAAATAAAAGCGGAATCTATCATATTGGCACCTATAATATTTCCGACAGACAAAGAAGACTCTTTTTTTAGGATTGCTGTAACTGTTGTTACAAGTTCCGGCAAAGATGTTCCCATTGCAACAATCGTTACCGAGATAATATCTTCGCTGATATGCAGAATTTCCGCTATTTTACAGGCAGAATGTACTAGTAACTCTGAACCTGCTACAATACACACCGCGCCTATACAAAACCAGAAAAATGTTTCCCATATACTACTTTGTTTTTCTTTCCATTTACTTCTTTTATTTTTTACCTTTTTTTCTCCGTTTTTCCCAGCCTGTATTTTTTTATGTAATATCATATCTTCTTTTTTTCTTTTACTGTTGGAAACTTCTTTTTTACAAACTGCATTTTTGACATTCTCTACAAGAAATAAAATCCCGGCAAGTAATAGCAGGAGACAATCAGCCCTGTCAAATATTCTATCTTTGAAGCTAATCAATAACAACAGTAATGTTCCAATATATAAGCTGTTTTTAAACAAATATTCTTCTCTTTTAATTGCAACAGGAAGAAAAAATAAACTAAGCGCAAGAATAATTCCTGTATTTGCAGAAACAGAACCAACTGCATTTCCTATTGCCATGGCAGAATGCCCATCTAACGCAGCCGCAGAAACAATGATTTCCGGCATCGTTGTTGCAAAACTCACAATCGTTGCTCCGATCACATATTTCGGTATTCCAAGTATTTCCGATAATTTTGACGCAGCATCAACAAACCAGTCTCCTCCCTTACAAATAAGAATCAGTCCAATAAAAAAAGACATATAAATCATATACAGCCCTCCTGCCCTATATCTCTTTCATATGTCTTTTTTCGGTATTTATACCTGCTTTTTTTATATGCCTTATATATTTTTATTGGTTTTCGTTCAGAATTCCCCCCGGCAGATGCTTCACTTCTCTTCCTATTGCTTTTGCTTCCGGTGCTTTCAAAACTTCTATTTCTTTGCGGATTGCGTCCATCTTCAAATCAAGGGCGGCACTCTCATCAGCACATTTCTTTAAATCTGCTGTAAGCTGGTCAGAAGCAATATCTTTCTTATATTTTAATTTATGTTCAAGGCTTGCCCAGAAATCCATTGCAATTGTACGAAGCTGTACTTCTACTTTCATCATTTTCTTTTTATGCTCTAAAAAGATAGGGACTTCCACAATCAGATGCAGACTCCGATAGCCATTCTCCTTCGGATTCTCTATGTAATCTTTACGCTGAATCAATGTGATATCATCCTGCTCTAGCAGACAATCTGCAAGAAAATAAATATCTTCTCTAAATGAGCAGATAATACGGATTCCTGCAATATCTGTAAGATTCTCCTCAATACTCTGCGTTGAAAAAGGAAGATTCCTTCTGTTTAACTTCTCTGTAATGCTCTCAAGACTTTTCACCCTTGTTTTAATCGACTCAATCGGATTTCTGTCATGTGCCAGTGAAAACTGTTCATTCAGCACACGAAACTTTGTCTCTACTTCCATAAGCGCACACTGGTAATATGCCATTAATTCTTTATATGGTTTTTGCTCTCTCTGAAGCAAATCATGTATTTCTTTTGTAGATAATTCCCGGAACACCCTCTCTCTGAGTCTATCCCCGATTGGTGAACGCATTAAATCATCTAATGCTCCAAAAATTTTCTTTCTCTGTTCCATTCTTCTTCATTCCTTTCATATCGTATTTCCACGACAAGTAGAATACTCTGTCTAATTTTACCATAAATTGTTGTTTATCTCAATTCATTTTCTATATCTTACTTCACAATTCCTTATACAATTTTCTAAAGATGTTTGTTTGCAAATTCGATATTCTATGCTATAATACCTCAAGTTGTAACACTTTTTTAATATTTGTAAGACATTTGTAACTATTTAAATATCTTCAAAATACAAAATAATGAATAGATGCTTCTTATTTTTTTATTTTAAATCTGTAAAAACATCTTATAATCATGTTCTCCTGGAATCTTTTTTACAAAGTCAAGTGTAGAAAAGACTTTAGGAACAAACACATAATACATTAATGGAGGAATTGTTGTGAAAAAACATATCTTTTTAGGCGTTCTTTTAATGTTGACCGGATTTTTCTTTATTCCGTCAAAAACTTTCGCTTTTCAACATGCCTACGAAAGCAAATCTGACTTTATTTATGCCCTAGCAAGAAATGAACTGCCCGTATACTATTCTGATTACAGCAATGATTTAAAAACTGTACTCCCTAAATATACCGGTGTCAAAGTAATCGGTTCTTCCGGTTCCTGGTACGAAATTCAGTATGCTTCTAAAAAAGGCGGAACAAAGAATGGCTGGGTAACAAGAGATGAATTTCATTCTGATTGCCTGATTTATGATGGCAGAGAAAAACAGCCTTTTTCAAACGGTACTTATCAGCTTTCTTTTTATGAGGAGAATTCCTCGGATTCTTCTTTTGCTATGAATACAGCTTCTATTATCTCAGAAAATTTTTCCTGTTCTTTTAAATATGCTGGTGACAACCGTTACACCATACGCAAAGCAGGAGAAGAAAAATATTTAAAAGCAGATACATTATCAAACACACCTTCTTCAAATGAACTTTGGGGAAGTAAACAGGAAGCTGGTACTTTTCTTATTACAAGAAAAAAGGACTATTATACAATCTGCGATGAAACTACCAAAAGAAATCTTTCTCAAAACGATGGAAGTATTTTAGAGTTCACAACAGATTCTAATGCCGTATGGCGTCTGACCCGTAATAAAAAAGCAATCGAAAAAGAAAATCTTCAGGTTTTTGTCCAGTTTGACCCTGTCTGGGCAAAGCATCATTACGGCAATGAAACCACAAAAGATACTGACACAAATAATTTTTGCACTTCCGGCTGCGGTATTTTTGCCACAGTAAATGCTATCTACTCTTTAAGTGGCCATTTTCCTGATCCTTATGAACTGGCACATTACGCTTCTGATAAGCATTACCGCATCGAAGATTGTGGTACTGACAGCGGATTCTTTAAGGCAGCTGCCGAAAAATTTGGCTATAAATATGGATTCTCCTACGATGGAAGCGGCGAATCCTTTAAAGAATTAAAGGAAAAGTTAAAAGAAGGAGATACTGCTATCGCCTATCTTCCAGGACATTACGGTACTATTGTTGATTATAATGCAAAAAAAGATAAATATCTGTTAATGGATCCCCATTATCTTCCAAAAAGAGGAACTTCTTCTTTCGGAGACTGGGTAAGCCAGAAGGATTTAGAAGAAGGCACATTGATGGTGCAAACTTTTTTCTACTATAAAGCGGAATAGTATTGAAGTAACAGACGAATCCCGAAAGCTAAGTACTGTATATCTGTGACTTTCGTCGCGGCAGGTTAAACGTTCGCTTACGCGCTCACATCTAACCTTTGCTCCCAGGCCACAGATATACAGTACTTAGCTTTCGGGATTCTGTTTTTTGGCCGCCTCAATGTAGTATTGGTACAGATATTGGAAAATAAGTTTTTAAGGAAAGATTTGACAAACCTTCCACCTGCTATTTCAATTCAAATAATAGAAATTATGTAAAACCTTCTAGAACGTGTTTGAAACATGCTCTAGCCTCCCTTTTTCCGTCTGTTGAATCAAATCACAATAATTTATCCGTCTTCCTCCTATTTGAGCGTTGTTATTTCTATATGAGTGTTATATAATATAAGCAATATGTTATGGGAAGGCGGGTTACATATGAATTTAAGACAGATTAATGAATTGTGGAATGAATATAAGGAAAAGTATGATTTACCAAAGGATGTGCAGATTTCGGCTGTGCAATATGATGCAGAGAAATATGTTGAGGGTTTTTTTAACATTTTAGAGCTTCTTGACGGCAAGTACATTCTGCATTTGAATCCTCGTTTTCATCTTTATAGTGACAGTTATGCCCGTTTTATCCTTTTCCATGAATTTACTCATTTTTATGATTTCATAAACAGTTCTTTTGATGAGACAGAAGACTTATTTATTTATATGAATGCCTATTCTGAATTTCATGCCTGCCGTGTTACACTGGCACGTTTTATGGAGCGCCTTACCCTAAAAACTGTACATATAGACAAGATTCAGATTCCAGGGCCATTTAATGAGATTTCTATCCGTCATCTTTTAGAGGAGGGGCTTTGGAGAGTAAAAGTTTGTTTTGAACAGTTTCTTGAAACACTTGAACCGAATGATTTCGTTATGACTTTCCGTCAGTTAATGTATCTTCTCGGTTATATCTCTCTTTTTGAGAACGATGATGTTTTATTAGAGCAGACTTTACAGTTTGCACATCTTGATACTGATGATTTCTTCGCTTTATATCATGCTTTAAAAGAGATTGATTACGATGAAATTTTAAGACTTACAAGAAAGATTTACAATTCTGCATTTCTCATATATTTAAGGGGATTTTTCAGAAGGAACTACGACAAACGTATTCTTCCGGATGACGAGCTTGAGAATATCACAGCAGATAATTGCGATGAATATAAAGCAATCCTTGACAAACGACAACAGGAGGTTGCAGCTTAAGGTTGAGAATAAACAGATGCTCTCATAAGTTCTTAGTATATAAAAATGCTTCGTATCACTGCACTCAAAATACGCAACCGTATTTTGAACTTGCTCTAGAGCGTGTTTTTATATACTAAGAACTTATGAGGGCTGTTTATTTTTAAATTTAAGACAGCAACGCTATATATATAAGATTTGGGGAAGATGGTTGAAGGATTAGAAATTCCGAAAGTCAAATCTTTTTGGACTGATTTATAAAGTTTTTTTATAGTGAACAGAAGGCAGGAAATGAAATACTCTATATTTGTGGCCTCGGAGCAAGTGTTGGATGTGAGCGCTTAAGCGAACATTCAACGCGCCGCGACTAAAGTCACAAATATAGAGTATTTCGTTTCCTGCCTTCGTTGGTTTAGAGCGTGTTTGAAAAATGCTCTAGACTATCTAATCTGTCCCTCTCCCCGGATGATATATTTATAAGTACATAATTCTTCTAAGCCCATTGGTCCTCTGGCATGAAGTTTCTGGGTGGAGATTCCCATCTCGCATCCGAGTCCAAATTCGCCTCCATCTGTGAAGCGAGTAGAAACGTTCACATATACTGCGGCACTATCTACTCTCATAGTAAAATAGTCTGCTGCTTCTTTTGATTCTGTGATAATTGCTTCACTGTGACCTGTAGAATGTTTTGAAATATGCTCTACTGCTTCTTCCACGCTATCTACTATTTTTACCGCAAGAATGTAATCAAGGAATTCTGTATCAAAATCATCTGCCCCAGCCAGTGTTCCTGAAATAATTTTAGCGGCTCTATCACAAAGACGCAGTTCCACCGGAATTTCACCTTTTTCTTTTCGTTCTTCTACTAATTTTTTCTGTAATAATGGCAGGAACTTTTCAGCAACTGCGCTGTGAACAAGAAGAACTTCTTCTGCATTACAAACGCTTGGACGGCTGGTTTTGGCATTTTCAATGATCTGTAATGCCTTCTCAAAATCGGCGCTTTCATCGACATAGACATGGCAGATTCCTGTTCCGGTCTGAATACATGGTACTTTGGCGTTCTCTACGCAGGAACGGATAAGGCCAGGACCTCCTCTTGGAATGAGTAAATCCACATAACCGACTGCTTTCATCAATTCTACAGAACTTTCTCTGCTGGTATCTTCGATAAGCTGGATGCCTTCTCCTGGAAGATTTGACTTTACCATACCTTCTTTTAAGGCAGTAACTACGGCATTCGCACTCTTCCACGCTTCTTTTCCACTTCGAAGAACACAGACATTACCACTCTTAATACAAAGGGCTGCTGCATCGCTTGTTACATTTGGACGGCTCTCGTAAATAATTGCGATAACTCCCATTGGAACTGCTGTCTTTTCAATGACAATTCCATTTGGGCGTTCTACAGTTCTTAATACTTTTCCGGCAGGGTCATCTAAGTCAATCAGCTCTCTGATTCCCTTTGCCATTCCCTCGATTCGACCAGCATCTAACATTAAGCGGTCAATCATGACATCAGAAATCTTTCCTCTTGCTGCTTCCACATCTTGTTTATTTGCCTCTAAAATTGCATCCGTATGTGCTAAAAGGGCATCCGCCATATTGGCAAGTGCCTTGTTTTTAGTTTCGGTATCTGCTGAGTTAATCGCATTTTTCGCTGTGACTGCCTGTGTCAGTATCTCTTTTGTTGTCATGCTTTTTTCCTCCCGATAAACTTTGTTCCCACCTTTTCTCCATCAATGATATTGTAGAGAAGTTCTGGTTTTGTTCCGTTAGCAATAATCATATCAATGCCGGCATTCATTGCGATTTCTGCCGCATGAATCTTTGTAATCATTCCTCCAGTACCAAGTGTTGTTCCTTTTGTACCTGCTAATTCTTTTATTTCCGGAGTAATAGAAAATACAGTATCAATCAACTGAGCATCCGGGTTATTACGCGGGTCGCCGGTATAAAGACCATCAATATCACTTAAAATAATCAATAAATCTGCATTTGCATTCTCTGCAACGATTGCTCCCATTGTATCATTATCACCCACAGAAATTTCCTGTGTTGCAATGGTATCATTTTCATTGATAATCGGAATAACATTTAACTCTAACAGACGGTTTAATGTACTCTGAAAATTCTTGTGGCTTTCTTCATTTGAAAAGTCAAGCCCGGTAATCAGCATCTGTGCAACGATATGATTATATTCTCTGAATAATTTATCATAAAGATACATCAGTTCACACTGTCCTATCGCTGCTGCGGCCTGCTTTGTGGGCATATCTTCGGGCTTACTTTTCATATTCAGTTTACCGACACCCATACCGATAGCACCGGAAGATACCAAAATAAGCTCATGTCCTGCATTCTTTACATCACTTAAGATTTTGCAAAGCTTTTCTGTTCTTCTGATGTTGATTCTTCCGCTTGTATGGGTCAATGTTGATGTTCCCACTTTTACAACGATTCGCATAATAACCTCCTAAAAAAGGCACCTGCTGCGAACAGATGCCTTTTTATTTATAAATATTTTATAATACTTTACTTAAGAAACTCTGAGTTCTCTCATTTGTTGGATGGTCCATAACCTCTTCCGGGGTTCCCTGTTCCATAATAACACCCTGGTCAATGAAAAATACTCTGTCTGCTACATCATGGGCAAATCCCATCTCGTGAGTAACTACAACCATAGTCATACCCTCTGCAGCCAGCTCTTTCATAACATCAAGAACCTCACAAACCATTTCAGGGTCAAGTGCTGAAGTTGGCTCATCAAATAACATGATATCTGGTTCCATCGCAAGCGCACGGGCAATCGCTACACGCTGCTGCTGTCCACCGGAAAGCTGTTTTGGCTTCGCATCTGCTTTCTCTGCCAGACCAACACGCTTTAACAGCTCAAGAGCCTTCTTTTCTGCTTCTTCTTTAGACTTTAACTTAAGTTCTACAGGAGCAAGCATAATATTCTCTTTTACTGTATAATGAGGGAACAGGTTAAACTGCTGGAATACCATTCCGATATGCTGACGAATCTTGTCAATATTTGAATTCTTTTCCGTAATACTCTGTCCATCTACAAGAATCTCTCCGGCTGTTGCTTCCTCTAAACGATTCAGACAGCGAAGAAATGTTGACTTACCAGAACCAGAAGGTCCAATGACACAGATCACCTCACCGGCTTTAATCTCTGCATCAATTCCCTTTAAAACATGTACATGTCCAAAACTCTTCTTTAGACCTTTTACATGAATCTTTACATCTTTTTCAGTTGTCATTACGCATTCATCCTCCTTTCAACATATCTTGAGATAAATGACAGAACTGTCACTATCAAAAGGAAGAAGACTGCTACCCATGTATATGTTGCAAAGGATTCCATCGTTCTTCCTACATAAATCTTTGCATTATACATAACCTCTGATAAACCGATTGCGTAAAGAATCGTAGAATCCTTTAACGTAATGATAAACTGGTTTACAAGAGATGGGAGACAGATACGCACTGCCTGCGGAAGAATAATCTTCTGCATTGACTTTGCATAACTTAAACCAAGACTTCTTGCCGCTTCCATCTGTCCTTTATTAACGGACTCAATAGAACCTCGGAAAATCTCAGAAATATAAGCGCCTGCATTCAGGGCAAGTGTAACTAAACTGGCTGTAAATACGGTAATGCGGAACTGTGAGCCTGTAACCGCCTGAACTAACTGTGGCAGAGCAAAATAGAAATAAAATGCCTGCACCAGCATCGGAGTACCACGAATCAGCCAAATATAAAACTTTGCGATTCCACGTAATACAATATTACTGGAAATATTCATAAGACATACGAAAATACCGATAACCAAAGCGATGATCAGAGATAGAATCGTAATCTTAACTGTCATAGTAAGTCCAGTCAACAATGTTGGATAGACTTCACTTAAAACTCCAAATAGATTCATAAATTAACCTCTTACCTAACCTTTGTCTCTCAATTATTTCGCTGAGGTATATTTTGCAACGATCTCATCATAAGTACCGTTCGCTTTAATATTCTTTAAACCTTCATTAAACATCTTGAGTAAATCTGCATTCTGTCCTTTTAATACGGCAAAACCATAAGGTGTGGAGAAGTTATCTTTCTCTTCTGCTACGATTTCAAGACCATTACCCTGAGAAACACCATAAGCCATTACAGGCTGATCTTCGAAACATGCAACGGTGTTGCCTGTCTTAACATCCTGGTACATTGTTGCGGAATCATCAAAATATGTGATATCAAATCCATATTTATCTTTTAAAGACTCAGCACAGTCAGCTCCCTGTGTACCTGTCTTCGCTGCAACTTTCTTACCTTTTAAATCTTCATATCCCTTGATGTTACTGCCTTTCTTTACAGCCATACATACATAGGAATCATAGTAAGCTTCGGAGAAGTCATATTTTTTCTGTCTTTCTTCTGTGATAGACATACCGGCAATTGTTCCATCTGCCTGTCCGGACTCAAGAGCAGCTACAGCGGCATCAAAACCAAGAGGCTGTAAATCATACTTAAATCCCTGATCTTTTGCGATCGCAGCTAAGATATCTACATCAATACCTACGAATTCATTTTTATCATTTGTGAATTCAAATGGTGCAAAAGTTGTATCTGTCGCGATAATATAAGTCTTATCAGAAGCACTGCCTCCTTCTGAACTGGATTCTGCCTTGTTTGAGCTGCTTCCACATGCTGCTAATGATAACATCATAACTGCTGCTAAAGCTACAGATAAGAATTTTTTCATAATGTATCCTTCCTTTCTTAATTCTTATTATTTTATACTCACCATTCTATTATATCTATTTTGAATAAAAAATGCAAGAAGCTTTCACAATATGTTCACTTTATTTTTTTTACGATTTTCTTTCTTCTGAAAATTTTTCTTGACTTTTTGCCTTATATGAAATATTATAAGCCAAAATCGTCAAAACGATTTAGTAAAAATTTATTTTTATACCGGCAATCTATTTATCGGTATAATATACATTTATGATAAGGAGATGTAGAATTATGAAAACAGTCACAATCAAGTTTGGCTCTGTGGATAATGCGACATCATTTGTAAAAGCTATTGAAGATTTTGAAAGCCACTTTGACTTAATTTATGGACAGTACGTTGTAGATGCCAAGTCTCTTCTTGGAGTAATGACTATGGATATCCGCAACAAAGTTGATTTAAGAATCATGGAAAGAGAAAATGAGATGCCAACGATCATGAAGGCGATCTCCCCTTATATCGCAGCATAATTTTTTCTTCAAATTGTATGCCTGAATTGGACCTTCCAATTTGAATCTTAACAAAATTTATGCTATAATGAAAATGCTCGGAGGCTCAATTTTTTAAAGCTGACGAGCATTTTCTATATTTAGGAGGGACAGCTTATGTGGTTCGATGAAGCAGTAGTTTACCAGATTTATCCATTAGGACTCTGTGGAGTTTTAAATGAAGAAAGAAGCAGCGATGACAGTGTTGTGGGACATTCCATCCTTGAAGTAAAGGACTGGATTTCTCATATTAAAAAGCTCGGTGCTACCTGTATTCTTTTTAATCCTCTTATGGAAAGTGACTATCATGGATATGACACCAGAGATTACTACACTGTAGACCGCCGCCTTGGCACGAACGATGACTTAAAGGAAGTATGTGATGCTATTCATGAGGCCGGTCTTAAAATTTTATTTGACGGTGTATTTAATCATGTTGGCCGCGGTTTCTGGGCATTTAAGGATGTGCAGGAAAAGAAATGGGACAGCCCATATTGTGGATGGTTTCATTTAAGTTTTGATGGAAATACAGAATATAACGATGGATTCTGGTATGAGGGATGGGAAGGACATAACGAACTTGTTAAGTTAAATCTTGATAATCCGGATGTCAGACAGCATCAGTTCGATGCAATCAAACAGTGGACAGACCTTTATGGCATTGACGGTCTCCGCCTTGATGTTGCTTACTGTCTGAGTGATTTTTACTTAAAAGAGCTACGCCGTTTTACCAGTACTCTGAAAGAAGATTTTGTTCTTATGGGAGAAACATTACATGGCGATTATAATATGTATATGAATGATGAGAAGTGTCATTCTGTTACAAACTATGAATGTTACAAAGGATTGTATTCCAGTTTTAACTGTGCGAACATGCATGAGATCAGCTACAGCTTAAACCGCCAGTTTGGTTATGAAAACTGGTGTATTTACCGCGGAAAGCATCTTCTCTCTTTTGTAGATAACCATGATGTCAGCCGTATTGCCACTATATTAGAGGATAAACAGCAGCTCCCTGTTATTTATGGCCTGCTATTTGGAATGCCAGGTGTTCCTTCTATATATTATGGAAGCGAATGGGGCATTGAAGGTAAAAAACAGGGACGTGATGAAGAGATTCGTCCTCGTCTTGAAAAACCGGAATGGAACGAACTTTCTGATGCAATTGCCGCTTATGCGAAGGCACACCACACTCACCCGGCTTTATACAACGGTGGCTATGCGAATCTTCTTGTAAGAGATAAACAACTCATTTTTGAAAGAAGCTGTGATGAGGAACGTGTTATTGTTGCAATCAATGCTGATTCCAACACATTTCATGCTGATTTTAATGCGCGCTCCGGTCTTGGAACAGATCTTGTTACAGGAGAAACCGTTGACTTTGGCGGCGGCATGGATCTTCCTCCATATAGCGCTGCCTACTGGAAGACAGAAGTAATCTAAGTAAAAATATTGAAATTTATTAAAATAAAAAAGGATGGTCATCTATGAAGTTAAGCAATGCAGAAATGCAGGAAATTGATACGATATTAGAAAAATATTGCAACACCAAAGAGGCACTTTCCATGAAAAATTTCTGCCAGCACGGCAGTGTAAGCACTTATAAACATGTTATGTACGTCACAAGAGTATGTTATTACTTAAATAAACACTTCGGACTTGGGGCAGATGTAAAGTCCCTCGTTGTCGGTGCTTTTCTTCATGACTTCTATCTTTACGACTGGCACGAAAAAGATGACAGCCATAAGTGGCATGGATTCTCCCACGCGCACACAGCCTTGCTGAATGCTGATGCCCGCTTTGCTCTAACCGATAAAGAGCGGGATATTATCGCACATCATATGTGGCCGCTGAATTTGACAAAACTGCCTCGGTGTAGAGAAGCGCTGTTGGTGTGCCTGGTTGATAAATATTGCTCTACGGTTGAAACTCTTACTATGCGGTCGGCAGAATCAGCATTCTGATTTGCTGCAGGCAAAGCTGACGAAACATTAAAATCGTCTGTTTGGGCCTGCACAAATCAGAATTGTCTATTCAAGATAATCAGAAAAAGCCTCCTCATATTCTTGATATTTCTCATACCAGATGAGATTTTGCTGTAGATATTCTTCTGATAATTCTTCAAATCGTTTGTGGAGTTCTCTCTGTCTTTTTGTCCATTTCTCTGATTGGTATTGCTCAAAGGTAAGGTTATCTAACTCGGTAGCAGCTTGTTTTTGCCAGTATTCTATATTTTTCTGGCATTTTTCGAGCTGTTCTCTGGCGAGAGTCAGCTGCCAGTCTGTGTAGGATTGTTCGGTGTTAAAGTGGGCACTCTGATGGCGTTCTTTTGCCGGAACGGATAGAAGTCCTTCTACTAAGGCAGTATTTTCTGCTTCTACCACGTCTGCCCAGGTCTGATCGCCTTCTCTTTTTTTCTTTAGCATATGAAGATAGTGCTCATAGTTAAATGGATAGTATTTTACACCATCTTCTTCGAATAATAACAAGGTATCTGCAATTTTGCTGACAAAGTATCTATCGTGGGAAATGAACAGCATTGTCCCTGTATATGCAGAAAATGCCGATTCCATCGTTTCTTTTGCCGGTAAGTCCATATGATTGGTTGGCTCGTCTAAAACTAAGAAGTTTGGGCGGCTTTCAAGAATTTCTGCCAGAATTAAGCGGCTCTTTTCTCCACCGGATAAATCACTGATTTTTACATTTGCCTTTTGAGAGGAAAACAAATATCTTCCTAATATCTGACGTTTTTCTTTTTCTGTTAATTTGGGAAAACATTCGCCAAAATGCTCTTCTACTCTTTTTTCTGACTGTATTTCCCCGGAATGCTGGTCAAAATATCCTGTTGCAATTCCATTGCCAATTATATATTTTCCCGAGATTGGCTGGAGTTGCCCAATGATTGTCTTAAAAAATGTGGTTTTTCCTGCTCCGTTAGCTCCAAGTACTGCTATTTTCTGCCCTCGTCGGATTCGCAGGGTAAGTTCCCTGATAGGATTTTTGTAGCCGATCTTTAAATGCTCGGTTTCTAAAACATTTTTTGCTCCTGGCATAAGCGGCTCTAACTTTTCTTTAAAAATATAGGCTTCTTCTTTATCTGGCTTTTCCACTTTTTGCATCCGCTCTAACACTTTTTTCTTAGAACGTGCCATCGAAGCTTTTTTTGGCTTATGTTTAAACTTTTCTATCAGTTCATTTAATCTTGCTATTTCTTTTTGCTGTGCATCATATTTTTTCTGCTGGGACACTCTTTGCTTTTCCTTTTGCTTTTTATATTCTGTATAATTGCCGACATAGCGCATTAATTTCCCATCAGAAAGTTCATAAATGATTTCTGCAGTACGGTCAATGAAAAATCGGTCGTGAGAAACCATAATAACTGCCTTTTCATAGGAGACAAGATATTCTTCCAGCCACTCTACTGATGCAATATCCAGGTGGTTTGTTGGTTCGTCCAGAAGCAAAATATCTGGCTTTGATAATAAAAGCTTAATAAATGCCAGCTTAGTCTGCTCTCCACCGGAAAACTGCCCGATTTTTTTGCATTTATCTTCTTTTTTAAAGCCAAATCCAGTAAAAATCCGGTCATATTCTTTCTCAAAATAATATCTTTCTTTGGAGAAAATATTCTCCTCGCTGACTAAAGACAATATTTCTTCCTCTACGGTCCGCTCTGCATTTGAAAAGCTTTGCTGATACAAAAATCCGATTGAAATCGCTTTATCGGTTGTGATTCCTTTTCCAAAGCGTTTATCATCTCTATCTAAGGATAATTCCCCACTAATTAAACGTAAAAGCGTTGTCTTTCCTGCTCCGTTACGTCCAACAACCGCTATTTTTTCCTGTCCTTTTATTGAAAAATCAATATGATTTAAGATGGTCTTGCCTCCAAGAGAAACGGTTCCATTTTCAATCTGATAACGCATAATTATTCACCATCTACTGTCCTGTAGACAACGTCACCGCTTTTTCCGCCAGATTTGCTGCACAGGCAGACTTCATAAATTTCCATTGTCTTATCTACCGATTTACACATATCATAAATGGTAAGGAGCGAAATCTGTACTCCTGTCAGCGCTTCCATCTCGACACCCGTTTTTCCTGTTGTTTTTGTCTCGCAGACTGCAGTTATACTGCTGCTTTCTTCCTGCATGATGAAATCAACTGTTACAGAGGTAAGATTTAAGATATGACATAAAGGAATTAATTCGGAAGTTTTCTTTGCTCCCATAATGCCTGCAATACGGGCTACCCCCAGCACATCTCCTTTTTTCATGTCCTGATATTTTATTTTATCGAAACATTCTCTACTCATGCGGATAGATCCTTTGGCAACAGCAACTCTCTTTGTCACTGCTTTCTCACTCACATCCACCATAACAGCATTTCCATGTTTATCAAAATGCGTGTATTCCATATTTTTTCCTTTCTTTTTTACTTTCCAAACCCACAATTTGGGAATGTACATACTGGACAGTTTAAACATAAACCGCCCTCTCCCAGTGCCGCCAACTCTTCAACACTTATTTTATCATCTGCCATAATGCGTGGAAGTGCCAAATCAAAAATCGTTCTTTTTGCATACATAACGCAGCCTGGCAATCCTATGATTGGAATATTTCCATTATAGTAACTTAATAAAAACATTGCTCCTGGAAGAACTGGTGCTCCGTAAGAAACAATTTCCGCTCCTGTATTTTTAATCGCAAGCGGTGTCTTATCATCCGGATCAACGCTCATTCCACCGGTACAAAGAACAAGGTCCGCCCCCCTTTCAATAAAGGAAAGAATTGCTTTTGTAATCTTTTCATGATCATCGTTACAGATTTCCTGTCCGATAACTTCGGTATCGTATTCTGCAAGTTTTTCCTTAATAACAGGAGTGAAAGTATCCTCAATTCTGTGGTAATAGACTTCATTTCCTGTTGTAACGATACCGACTTTTTTATGAACAAATGGTTTTAATTCAAGGATTGGCTCTCCCTCGCAGACTGCCTTTGCCTGTTCCATCTTTTCTCTTTCAATGACAAGCGGAATAATTCTTGTTCCAGCAAGCTTATCTCCCTTTTTCACTGCAAAGTTTCCGTGACGGGAGGCAATCATCAGCTCCCCCATCCCATTGATCTTTTTCATTTTGTCACTGTCTACTTTTAAAAGCCCGTCAATATCTGCAACAAGTTCAATCTTTCCCTCTTTTACCGGAGTCGGATGCATATATTCTCCCTGACACATTTCCCGAAGGATTTCTGCCGCCTCATTTTCGTGAAGTCTGGTCTCTCCCTTTTCCCAAATATAAACGTTGTCTTTTCCAACGCTTAGTAATACTGGAATATCTTCTTCTGTAATCACATGTCCTTTGCGAAAAACTGCATCCTTGGTAACGCCTTTTATAATCTGTGTGATATCGTGACACAGTACCTGTCCTACTGCGTCCTGTGTTTTCATCAATTTCATTATTGCTACCTCTTTTATTTTTTCAATAAATTTTTGTCTAAATTCAATATTTCGTCTTTTTACTATTCTCTGTTATTCCCGAACAACATCCTCAATCAGCATATCAAAAGTACCGCCGCACGCCATCCCAACACGCGCTGCCACATCCGCATCCATCACAAAATGGAATAAAAATGCCCCGCCGCTGCCAATCATTTCGTGTCCTTTTTCGATAACCTTACTCTCTGCTAAACCTCCTCCGACACTTCCCAGAATGGATTTATCTTCAAAAATTAACATTTTAGCTCCTTCTTTTCTAGGAGAAGAACCCTGTGCTTTTAATATTGTTGCCATCGCACATGGGCGAGTTCCATTAAGCCACTCTAATAGTACCTCATAGTCAAGCTCTGTCTGCACCGTTCCATCTGTTTTTTTCGTTCTCTTTTCTAAAATAAGTTCTGCTAGAATAGAAATGGCAATTTCTGGAGGAGTCACTCCATTAATCGGCAGACCAATCGGGTTATGTACCTGTGCGATTTTCTCTTCAGGAACACCCATCTCACGAAACATCTTAAACTGTGCACTCACTCTTCTTTTGGAGCCAATCATTCCAAGATACCCTGGGAGTTCATGGGTTAAAATATAGTAAAGACAATCTCCGTCACAGCTATGTCCTCTTGTAACAATTGCAACATAATCGTTTTTATTGATATTCAATGTTGGAAGCACATCCGTAAACTTTCCGCAAATCACTTTTTTGGCATGAGGAAACCGTTCTCTATTGGAAAATTCTTCTCTCTCATCCACAACCCAGACATCAAATCCTGTTTTGGCTGCAAATTCACATAAATATCCAGAAATATGGCCTCCACCGAGAACGATAAGGCGTTCTTCCTTTGCGATTGGTTCAAAGAAACGATATGCATTTTCTTCTTTTCTAAGAATAGGCTGGTAAGAAAAATCTTCTTCTGTCTGCTCTATAATTTTTCTTTTTAAAATAACATTTGTATTCGGCTCCGGTATCCCTCCTGTTTCTTTTGAAGAAATTTCTGTCACAAGATTACAAACTTTTTCCTCAAATAAATATTTCTGTAAATGTTTTTTCATCTATAAAAACTCCTTTAAAATTAATTTTGCTGCCATCACATATTTTGTTTTGACAGTTAAACATTGTAAAATCTGTACTATTCCTTAATGTGCTATTCTTAAAAAGATAAATATAAGTACAGCAAAACTTTATAGCTTCTATAATTATACAAATTACAAAAGTAAGTTCCTTATATTTATCCATTTTTATTCACTTGATTTATAAAATTTTGATCATAAGTATATTATAGCAATAATATACTATTATCTCAAGTTCTAGAGCGTGTTTGAAAAATGCTTTCTGTAAGATGTGCGTTACAATTTGTGGGAGATTTCGCCTGAATGAGGGCGGCGTAGCAGCAGGCTACGTCAACTGAATGAAGGCAAAATATACCGCAAATTGGGACGTGCAGATTGCAGGAATGATTTTTCTTGTAAACTGTGCACAGCCAACAGACATTCCTATATCATATGGACAGTCCGCCTGTTTATTCGCTTTCTCCAGATTTTCATATAAGTTCTTAATCAGTTGTTCTGTCTCTTCCCGAAGCATCTCTCCGGCAATACAGAATTCATCTCCGCCATATCTTGCAAGAATGCCTGCATGTCCTGCCAGTGTTTTTTTCAAAACCCCTGCTATCCTTATCAATGCCCTGTCTCCTTCAACATGACCATATGTATCATTAATCTGTTTAAAATCATCAAGATCGATCATCAAAAAATGTAAATCTGTTTCTTCCCCTTCTGTATGTCTTTCCATATATCCTTCCAAATACTTCATCAGCTTTGTTCAGTTATTAATCTGCGTTAATTCATCCATTGTAATTCTATTTGTAAGAAATGCCGTAAATACCTGAATAATTCCAAGTGTCACCAAAAAAATATAAATATAAACAAATGGTATAATCACACCATAAAATATTCCCTTAATTCTGTCCTTCGAATTTCTATTATTTTTGCATGACACTATTTTATTAAAACTTTTACATCAAAATGGTATTGTCTTAGCAAAACAAATATTCTATACTACTATTATTATAGCATGGCACAAAACCCTTTTCAAACCATCTATTTTAAATTATCATATTAAAACAACATAACCACGAAAGCGAGGAAACCATGAACAAATTTTATAAAGCAATCGAAGAAAAAATAAAAGCATCCGGCTACCCAAGAGAGATTTCTGGAAGAGACGTATATAATGATATCTGTGATCAGATTGAAGATAAAGAAAATGGAACCTATCTAGTGTTATCCAAATTTGAAGATGACGTGACTTTTGAGTACCACATTACGATTCAGGATGAGGGATTTAATCTCGGAGTTTTGACAATGAGAGCACCAGAGGGTGTCTTCCAAACAGATTTTGATGAGTAAATAATAAGCCAAAGTTAGCTCGCAGAACGATATATAAGCCATATTTGTGGCCTCGGAGCAAGTGTTGGACAGGAACGCTTTAAGCGGGTATTCAACACGCCGCGACTAAAGTCACTAATATGGCTTATATCGTTGTGTGGGCGTCTGTTTTACCTGCGGCAAATTACTATTTTAACTTACCGTATTCTTCATCACTGACTGCTTCGCACCATTCATTCGCGGTTTCCTCTCCCGGTATCTCTACCGCAAGATGACTAAACCAGCTATCTGGTGCTGCCCCATGCCAATGTTTTACTTCTGCTGGAATGTTAATGCAGTCACCTGGTTTCATCTCGATGGCTTCTTTGCCTTCTTCCTGATAGTAACCACGGCCTGCAATGCAGATAATCATCTGTCCACCGCCATTTTTTGCATGGTGGATATGCCAGTTGTTACGGCAGCCTGGTTCGAATGTTACGTTGAAGATTCCAACCTGCTCTGCGGAAACTGGCGCAAGGTAGCTTTGGCCTACAAAGTACTGTGCAAATGCATCATTTGGTGCTCCGATTGGGAATACCATTTCCTTTGCATGTGCTCTCATTGCCTCGTCTTCATATGGAAGGTCACCTTCATTTACATCCCACACTTCTTTTGCTAAGTTAAACACAGCCCACCCGTTTGGCCAACCTGCGTAAAAAGCAACGTGTGTAATGATTGCTGCGATTTCTTTCTGTGTTACGCCATGATCTTTTGCGTTCTGCAAATGAAATTTTAAAGAAGAATCGGTAATTCCCTGTGACATGAGGGCAACTACTGTGATGATACTTCTTGTCTTTACATCAATATCTCCATTATTCCAGTTCTCTCCAAAAAGAACGTCATCATTAAAGTGGGCAAACTGTGGGGCGAATTCTCCTAAAGCATTTCTTCCTGCTGTCTGTACAATTTTTGCCATAATAAAAAACCTCCTAAAATAACTATTTTCATCATTTTTAAACAGAACGATTCATTGCCTCATGTGCTAAACCGTTACCTTCCAAACAAAAATATCTAAAATATACTTTTAATAAATATATCTTATGTACTTATTATAATTTCTTTCTCCTATTATGACTAATACCTATATTGTATGGTTTTTTATGCTTGAAAGGCATTTATTTCATCTATAAACAAACGAATTGCCTTTGACTGGGGTAAGTTTCTCCGCCATGCCATGATGGTATTGGCTTTTACTTCAGGATACAGTTTTCTTTGCACCAGTAAATCTTCTCTCCAATATCGGATTGCCCCCTGTATGGAGACAGGATATCCCAATCCATGAATTGCCATGACTCCGGCATTCGTTCCAAGATTACTGATAAATGCGATATTAAGCTTTTCAAAATCTTTTCCAAACCAGTTTGCAATCTCACTCTGCACACTATATCGTTCTGGTAAAATAAGTGGGATTCTGAGCAAGTCTTCCTTTGTGATAACTTCTTTTTTAGCAAGCGGATCATCAGCTCTCATACTGATCACCCACTGGTCGCTATCCTGAAAACGAATATATTCCAAATCTTCTGTACTGATTGGTTCCAAAAACAGACCGATATCTATCAGGCCTTTATTCATCATTTCCAATATCATATCGGCGGTTCCAGTATGGAGTGCGATCTGAACAAGAGGATATCTTTTCTTGTATTCCTTACAGATCTGCGCCAGTATTTCTACTGCGGCAAATTCGCCACAGCCAATGGTAATGACTCCTTCTACTTCTTCCTCATTGCCTTTAAATTCATCAATAATCTTTTCCTGCAAGTCAATAATTTCTAATGCTCTGCGTTTTAATAAAAGGCCCTCCTCTGTAAGAGTAATATTTCGCCCGCTCCGATTAAAAAGAACACTCCCTAATTCTTCCTCTAACGCTGCAAGCTGTCTTGAAAGTGTTGGTTGTGTGATATGTAATTGTTCGGCTGCTCTTGTAAAACTCTGTTCTTTTGCGACTGCTAAAAAATAGCGTAATACTCGTAGTTCCATTCCTATATCCCCTTTACATAAGACTGTAAAAATATATAAAAGTATACCATATATTTGTCTCAAAAAAATACTTATTACAACTCACTTAAGTACAGAAGCTTCATCAAAGGATAGCGAATATTCGCATAGCAGACATTCACTCACAGATTGTCTAAAAAAGTCGATTTCTTTGAGTCCTTATGTTGAAGTTTTAACATATTTTTGATAGAATTATAGCATTAATTATTGAATTTTTATGGCGGTTTCTAATATCTTTCACATACATATTTTTATATCGGTTATATTTATTAGCAGTTGCCTTTTATATCGTATCGGAGGCCTTCTACATGAATCATCACACTCATTTTCAGCAAACACAACATTTTCCGTATTCTTATAAGAAAAAGATTGATGCTTTTGTCAGTGCTGATAATATTGTCTCTTCTTACACAGGAGTATTTCCTGTGGAAAAGCTTGGAAAAGAGCCTTATTATCTTGCAGTTGCAAAGGGACATAAGAATCTTTTAAACGAATTAAATATGTCACTCTCCGTTATTGACGGTCAGGATGGTCTCTTTTTAAATGAACTAAAAAATAAATATTCTTCCGATACCGGTGTCGGCATGAATGAAACGACTGTCACTATTATCCTGCCGTTTACTATCGCAAATGCACAAAAGAATTCTTCAGCCTATGGTAATGGCAACGCAGATCACTTAAATAATGATGAATTTACGCCATCTATTTCCGATGAAGATATTGCGCTGCGTCTCTTTCTGGTAAACAGATTTTACTCGTTGAGGAGAAACTGATTGCAACAATTGTGAAGTTTTTGTAACTGGTACAAAGTTGGCGGGCTGTCTTTGGCTGGGGGCAGCTGGATAGTTATTTAGTTTACTGCTAGAGCGTGTTTGAAAAACATATCGCTCCAGTAGCAAAAAAATTCTTAGAATTTTTGAAAAATAAAAATTTTTATGGAGATTTTTCAGGTTTCCTACTATAATAGTGTTTAATATGGCTTGAACTTAACTGGAGAATATTTGAAAAAGCAAAAAGTAATTTACACATCACATTTGCGAGAATGATTTTTCAAACACGCTCTAGCATGAGCCATATCCGATTGTGTTTGAAAATACTAAAATGATTTTCAATACACACTCACATTACTAGAAAGATAAGACGTGGTATTTTACATACTGTTTTGTAGTGTTACTTATTGTTAAATACCGCAACTGACACATCAGAAATGGAGGAAACAAAGACATGGAAATTGTTTGTTTAGACTTAGAAGGCGTATTAGTACCGGAAATCTGGATTGCATTCGCAGAAGAGACTGGAATTCCAGAGTTAAAGAGAACAACCAGAGATGAACCAGATTACGATAAGTTAATGAAGTATCGTCTTAACATTTTAAAAGAACATGGTCTTGGATTAAAAGAAATTCAGGAAACAATCGCAAAGATTGACCCTATTCCTGGAGCAAAAGAATTCTTGGATAAATTAAGAGAACTGACACAGGTTATCATTATCAGTGATACATTCTCCCAGTTTGCAGGCCCGCTTATGAAGAAGCTTGGTTATCCTACTATCTTCTGTAACTCTCTCGTTGTAGCAGATAACGGAGAAATCACTGACTTTAAAATGCGTTGCGAAAAATCTAAATATACTACAGTTAAAGCTCTCCAGTCCATCGGTTATGATACCATTGCCAGCGGAGACAGTCACAATGATCTTGGTATGATTCAGGCAAGTAAGGCTGGATTTTTATTCAAGAGTACAGATGCTATTAAGGCTGAGTATCCAGAAATTCCGGCATATGAAACATATGATGAGTTATATGCTGCAATTAAGGGAGTAATTGAAGCGTAGTTTGTGATAGACAGACGAGCTATCCCCTCCTATCTGTGACTTTCATCGCGGCATGTTAAATGTTCTCATTTTTGTTTGCCTAAATCCAATCACTATCAATCCCAAAGAGAAAAGCTGCCCTATATTGTGACCTCGGAGCAAGGTTTGGGTGCGTGTACATGAACGAGCATTCAAACCGCTGCAAGGTCACAATATAGGACAGCTTTTCTCTTTGGATGCGTCAGCCTATTAATGAATTAAATAGCCATCCCCATCTTTACTGCTTTTTCTAAAAATTCCTGATGATTTTCGAGGTCATCTGCTCCTGCAAGTCCCGGACAAAGGAGTGTTCCTCCCTTATCAAAATGCAGTAACTCACAAAGCTGTTCATAAGCATGAACAACGTCATTAAACATTGCCGAATCTGGATTAGCAGATGCTGCAATGAGATATAAATCTTTGATATGTAAAGTTTCTCTTCCCTTTGGAAAACTAAACTGATAAAAGCGGTCAATCGCTGTTTTAATCTGTGATGTAAAGCCGCTCCAGTAGACAGGAGATGCCAATACAAGAACATCTGCTTCTCGCATTAGTTCATTCATTCTCACTCCGTCATCTTTTTGTCCGCAACAGCCACGCTGCTCACAACTCTTATCTGCATGACAGCCATTTAAGTTCGCAGTTGCTGCATCAAAAACTTCTACCTCGTTCCCTGCAGCTACCGCACCACTTGCAAATGCAGTTACCAGTGCGTTGGTGTTGCCCTTCAGTCTTGGACTTCCCGTAATAATCAATACTTTTTTACCCATTTCTTACTCCTCCTTTATAAAGACATTATACCACCACAAAATGACAAAGGCAATTTCTGAGTTGCGCAGCAAAGACAAGTTTAACACAATATCAATTTTCCACCATTGCGTGCAATTTTCGTTCTCCAACCAATGTCTAATTCTTCATCAGATAGAATAGCTGTATAATTATCGGTATCTCCCCATTTTACAAAATTTCTTTTTCCCATTTTAGAATGATCAATTAAAAGATAATTCTCATCTGAATTTTCAATCACACATTTTTTTACAGCTGCTTCAATCTCCTCTGCTGCAGACGTGCCAAAATCTGGCTCATAACTGGTAGAACCAAAAAAAGCTTTATTATAATGAAAACGGGACAAATATTCCGCCGTAGCATAGTCAAGAGGTCCTCCTACAGAACGGTATAATCCTGGTGCCATATAAAGATCAATATTTTCATCTCTATATACTGACTCCATTACTGGCATTGAATTCGTAATGATTTTTACCCGAAATGCAGGCATATATGTAAGGATTTCAAGTACTGTTGTACTTGTATCCATAAAAAGTACATCTCCCTCTCTTATAAAAGAGGCTGCCTTTTTTGCAATTCTTCTTTTATTCTCCGATTCTTTCCCCTTCCTTAAAGAAAAACTCTGACAACCTATATTTTGTCTATCTAAAAGTGCCGCTCCTCCATAATGAATTGTCGCATAGCCCTGTTCTTCTAATAAATGCAAATCTCTTCGGATTGTCATTTCTGAAACACCAAACTGATTAGATAATATTTTTACTGTAACCTCTCCATGTTCCCGAAGATTATCAATAATCTGTTCTCTTCTCTTTACTCCAGATAATTCTTTTCTACATTCCATCTATTTTTCCTTCCTTTTCTATATAATTATGAATTAGCCAGCTTCTTCCATCTGTCTCATTTCATAATTATTAGCTATATATTTCTCTTTATCTATGCTATCTTAATTTTACTATTTTTTACTTTTATATTTATTTGTATTTTTTCTGAAGTTATGTATTTCGTCAAAATATAACTCTCTGTACTGATTTAATATCACAATTTAAATATTTTTTATTATACCTTAGCAAAAATGTTTTATCAAACATTTTTTATTCCATTTTTGGCTAAATAAAACACATTCAAACGTTTACTTCTGTTCTTTTTAATGATATTCTAGAGCGTGTCTGAAAGACATAACTAATTTTATTAAAGGAGACACCACATATGAGCACATACAAAGCTGTTTTTAGTGACATTGACGGAACACTGTTAACATCGGAACATATCGTATCCACCGCTACCATTGAAGCAATTGCTTCTCTTCAGGATAAAAATATTCCTTTTGTTATCATTTCTTCCCGAAGTGCAAGCTGCATTTACCCGATTTTAGAGAAACATCATTTCCAATGTCCGATTGTAGCATGCGGAGGCGCATGGATTGAGGATATGAACGGCCGGATTCTTTCAAATGAAGGCATGAGCAAACAGACAGCCGCTACTGTTATCGAATTTATGACAGAAAAAAAATTCGATCTCGCATGGGGCATCTATTCCGGAAAAAACTGGATTACAAATGACAGAACGGACGCTCGTATTCTTCATGAAGAAAGTGTTGTGGAAGTGGAAAGCGTAGAGGGAACTGTCGCTTTATTACCGGAAGATGCGGTCGTTAATAAAATCCTCTGCATGTGCAATCCTGCGTGTATTCTTCAGATTGAAGAAGATTTAAAAAAGGCATTTCCGATTCTATCAATCGTAAAATCCTCAAATTACCTGTTAGAAATTATGCCAGCTGGAATGAATAAAGCCAAAGGTATCCGCAAATTCTGCGAACTTTTTAGCATTGCTACCGAAGATTCCGTGGCATTTGGAGATAATTACAATGATCTGGAAATGCTTTACGCAGCCGGTTGCGGTATCCTCATGGGGAATGCTCCTGTTGCTATTCTGGAGACATTCCCCGGAAAGGTTACTCTTGATAATAATCATGATGGAATTCCAGTGGCACTCAAAGATTTAGGGCTGATTTAATTCATTAGGATGAACAGAGGAAAACGGGAAGATTGCTACGTCATATTTGTAACTTTAGCCGTGGCAGATTGAATGCTCGCTCACCTGCTCGCATCCAACCTTTGCTCCGAGATTACAAATATGTGTAACAATCTTTATTTCTTTGCCAAAAGTTAGATTCTATGATAAACTAAAGTGTATTTAGGAATTCTTTCTTTAATAAAAATATAAGGAGATTATATTATGAAACTTGCATTTATTGGAACAGGAAAAATCATTGCAGATGCCTTATTTGCAATCGAACCAATAAAAGAGATTGAAAAAACAGCTATTTTTGCCAGACCTCACAGTAAAGAAAAAGCAGAGGCTTTTGCAAAACAGTATAATATCGCTGAAGTTTATACTGACTATGAAAAACTACTTACAGAAACCGCAGCAGATACGGTTTATATCGGTCTTATTAACAGTGCTCACTATTCCTATGCAAAACAGGCACTTCTTCACGGGAAAAATGTCATCCTTGAAAAACCTTTTACTGGCTTTTATAATGAGGCACAGGAATTGCAGCAGATTGCAGAAGAGAATAAATTATTTATTTTTGAGGCTGTAACGGTTCTTCACAATGAAGTATTTTACGAAATGAAGAAAAATGTTGAAAAACTCGGTACGCTTCGTATGGCTCTTTGTAATTATTCTCAGTACTCCAGCCGATATGATGCATATTTAGAAGGGGATATCACACATTCTTTTGATCCTGCATATTATGGCGGTGCACTTTATGATATTAATGTTTACAATATTCATTATTGTGTCGGATTATTCGGTGAACCAAAAGATGTGAATTACTATCCAAATATCGGTCCAAATGGTATTGATACTTCTGGAACTTTAGTTCTCGTATATGACGGCTTCAGTGCAGTATGTACGGGAAGTAAGGATTCTGACAGCCCAGGATACGTTTCCATTCAAGGTGAAAAAGGCTTTATGAAAATCGACAGCAAGCCAAATATTGCCTCTGAGCTTACTACCACTTACGTTGATGAAAATGTAAAAGAACGCGTTCGTGATGCGGCGGGTGCTATGGTTCGTGCTACAATCACAGATTACTTTACTGCAAAAGAACAGCACCACCGTATGACGCAGGAATTTTTGGACTTTGCAAAAATTATTGACAAAAAAGATTATGAGACTGCACATGAGTTATTAACAGAATCTGTGACTGTGGTAGGCGTTCTTGAAAAAGCCCGAAGCAAGGCAGGAATCAAATTTTAATTTGTAGCGTTGGAGAAATAAACAGACGAACCCTCCTCCCCTGTAATCTATAAAATGCTTCGTTTCACTGCGTCCAAGCTGCTCATCCGCAACTTGAACTTGCTCAAAGGCGCATTTTATAGATTACAGGGGAGGAGGGTTCTGTGTGTTTCAATCCTTAATATTTCATTTCATGGAAAGCTATAATTTTATAGCAAACATCCACTATAAACCCTTTAAAAAATCGAATTTAAATACTATATTTTTAATATACTGTTATGGATTCACTATA
>OLOB01000472.1_pt1 | contig 32496 bp, 30 predicted proteins | sample 1671911 | NCBI WGS metagenome assembly OLOB01 (sample SAMEA3136625, study PRJEB25190) | human gut metagenome | biome: human gut; feature: human-associated habitat; material: faeces | place: Austria | collected 2013
ATACATGGTATAAAAATAATTTGAATACAAATTATGGAAAATACATAAGTACAACGGCAGTATACTGTAATGATAGAAGTACATCAGATAATAGATACTTTGGAGCAAGAACAAGACTAGAAACAAATAAAACACCATCATACGACTGTGCAACAACAGAAGACAAATTCACAGCAGATAGTAGTACTGGAAACGGAAAACTTGACCATCCAATAGCATTAATGACAGCAGACGAAGTAACTTTTGCAGGTGGACTATGGAATGCAAATGCACCAACATGGTATTATTATAATAGTGCAAACGGCGACTCAACAGGCTCAACCAGGTGGTGGCTGTTGTCTCCTAGCTTTTGGGGTGGCAGCAGTGGCAGCAGCGCTTTCGTTTACAGCGTGGGTGGTATGTCCGTCCTTAGCAACTTGGCCGCCAACGTCGTCAGCAACCCTAACGGTGTGCGTCCTGCCATTTCTCTTAAATCTTGCACTCTATATAGTACAGGAAATGGCTCAGCAAGTGACCCATACACAATAAAAGAAACAGAGACAGGTTGCTAATAGTATAAAATTAAATACTGAAAATAAAGAGATAATTAAAAATATTATCTTTTTTCTATGTTTGGCTTTGCAAAAAGTAAAATCTTGTGATATGATTAAATGGTAAGAAAAGTAAAGACAGTGTATATATTTACACATTATGTTAGGAAGTGAAAGAATGGCTTACGATGATAAAAGCATAAAAATATTAGAAGGCTTGGAAGCAGTTAGAAAGCGTCCTGGTATGTATATAGGCTCTACTGATAAAAGAGGATTACATCATTTAGTTTGGGAAATTGTTGATAATGCAGTAGATGAAGCAATAAACGGGTATGGTAATATAATTAAAGTAACTTTAACTAAAACTGGTAGTGTTATTGTTGAAGATGAAGGCCGTGGTGTACCATGTGGAATGCATGAAAGTGGAAAAAGTACACCTGAAGTAATTTATACAGTTTTACATGCTGGTGGTAAATTTGAAACTGATGGGTACAAAGTAAGTGGTGGCTTACATGGCGTTGGTGCAAGTGTTGTAAACGCATTATCTAAAAAGATGGTAGTTACTATTTGTAGAGATGGCAATATAAGTGAAATTAGTTTTAAAAATGGTGGGCATGTAGATGTGCCGTTAAAGAAAATAGGTACAACTAGAAAAACTGGTACAAAGGTAGAATTTTGGCCTGACCCTGAAATATTTGATACAGTTAAATTTAGTTTTAGTACTATTGAAGAAAGAATGCAAGAAAGTGCATTTTTAATAAATGATTTAACAATTGAAATAAATGATGAAAATGAAGATAAACACGTGAACTTTCATTATGAAAATGGACTAGTTAGTTTCGTTGAATACATTAATGAAAACAAAACACCTTTACATAAAGTAATTGATATGGAAGGGACTAAAAATGGAATAGATGTTAAAATTGCAATGTGCTATACTGACTCATATAGTGAAAACATCATATCATTTGTAAATAATGTTAAAACAATTGATGGAGGAACTCATGAAGTTGGTTTTAAAACAGCTGTTACTAAAGTGTTTAACGAGTATATTAAAAATAATAATTTATTAAAAGGAAAGAGTACTACTTTAGAAGGAAGTGATACTAGAGAAGGCTTAACTGCAGTAATAAGTGTTAATATTCCTGAAAATATGTTACAGTTTGAAGGGCAAACTAAGGGGAAGTTAGGTACACCTCAAGCTAAAGCTGTAGTAGAAAGTATTGTTTATGAAAAATTAAGTTATTACTTAGAAGAAAATAAGAGTGTTGCTTCTTTAATAATGGATAAAGCACTTAAAAGTAAAGTTGCACGTGAAGCTGCTAGAAAAGCTAGAGAAGAAGCAAGAAGTGGTAAAACTAAAAGTGATAAAAATAAAATACTTAATGGTAAACTTACTAAAGCAGCAGGAAAGGATCCCTCTAAGAATGAGTTATTCTTAGTAGAAGGAGACTCAGCTGGAGGAAGTGCTAAAACAGGTAGAAACCGTGAAACACAGGCTATACTACCTTTAAGAGGTAAGGTTTTAAACTGTGAAAAAGCAAGTACTAATGATATAAATGGAAATGAAGAAATTAATCAAATTATTCAAACAATAGGTGCTGGTATTGGAAGTGATTTTGATCCTAAAGAAAGCAATTATGGTAAAGTTATAATTATGACCGATGCTGACGATGATGGGGCACACATTCAAATACTATTAATAACTTTCTTCTATAGATTTATGAAAGGGTTAATAGAAAATGGTATGCTATATATTGCAAATCCACCACTTTATAGTATTGAATATAATAAAACAAAAGAGTATATTCAAACTGATGAAGAACTAGCTATTAAGAGAAAAGAAATTAAAGGTGCTTACAAAATAAATAGATTTAAAGGTTTAGGAGAAATGGATGCTGAAGAGTTATTTGAGACAACTATGGATCCAAAACATAGAAGTTTAATAAAGGTTAATATAGAAGATGCAATGCTTGCTGAAAAAAGAGTAAGTGTGTTAATGGGAGATAAAGTTGAACCTAGAAAAGACTGGATAAACGAGAATGTTGACTTTACTCTAGAAGATGATTTTAGGAGGTAATTATGGCAAAAAAGAAAATTGAAGAAAACATTGTAGAAAAAATATATGATTACACTCTAGAAGAAATAATGGGAGATAGGTTTGGAAGATATGCAAAAAGTATTATACAAGACCGTGCTTTACCAGATGTTAGAGATGGCTTAAAACCAGTTCAAAGAAGAATACTTTGGAGTATGTATGAAAGCAAAAACACATATGATAAACCTTTTAGAAAAAGTGCTAAAGCAGTTGGAGACATCATGGGACATTATCACCCACATGGAGATAGTTCTATATATGATGCGTTAGTAAGGCTTAGTCAAAGATGGAAAATGCGTGAACCACTTGTAGAAATACACGGAAATAATGGTTCAATTGATGGAGATGGTCCAGCAGCAAGTCGTTATACTGAGGCAAGACTTTCTAAAATAGCAAATGTAATGCTATCAGATATAAATAAAGATGCTGTTAAAATGACGCTTAACTATAGTGATGAAGACTTAGAACCCACTGTTTTACCAGCACATTTTCCAGCACTGTTAGTTAATGGGTCTACTGGAATAAGTGCAGGTTATGCAACAAATATTCCACCACATAATTTAGCTGAAGTGATAGACGCGACTATAAAAAGAATTGATAGTCCTAACTGTAGACTTGATACTATACTAGAAATAATAAAAGGACCAGACTTTCCAACAGGTGGTGTAGTTGAGGGTAAAGATGGTTTAATTCAAGCATATACTACTGGTAAAGGGAAAGTAGTATTAAAAGCTAACTATGAAATTATAGAAGAAAAAGGTAAAAAACAAATACTTATAAAAGAAATACCTTATGAAGTGTTAAAAGAACAATTAAAGAAAAAGATAGAAGACATTAAAAGTGATAAAAAAATTGATGGAATAGTTGATGTAATTGATGAATCGGATAGAACTAACATGGCTAGATTAGTAATTGAACTTAAAAAAGATGCTGACGCTAACTTGATAATCAATTATTTACTAAAAAATACTGATTTACAAATAAACTATAACTTTAATGTTGTTGCAATAGATAATAAAAGGCCTAAAACTTTAGGACTTCTTGAAATATTGGATGCATTTATTCTTCATAAAGAAGAAGTTGTAATAAATAGAAGTAAGTTTGATTTAGAACATTCTAAAAAAAGACTTCATATAGTAGAAGGCTTTATAAAAGCACTAGATATATTAGATGAAGTAATTAAAACTATTAGAAAAAGTAAAAATAAGGCTGATGCGATAGAAAACTTAGTTAAAGAGTATCTTTTTACTACTGAACAGGCTACTGCTATTGTTATGATGCAGTTATATAAACTTACTAATACTGATGTTACTGACTTACAAAATGAACATGCTAACTTACTTGAACTTATTAAATACTTAACAAGTGTAATAAATGATGAAAGTGTTTTAAAGGGAGTAATGAAAGAAGAACTTAGAAGTATTAAAAAAGAGTTTGCAACTCCTAGAAGAACTATTATTAAAGATGAGATTACAGAAATTAAGATAGACGAGTTAAGTATGATACCTAGAGAAGACTTTATAGTAAGTGTAAGTAAAAGTGGCTATATTAAGAAATTAAGTGTTAAAGTATATAATGCTAACAATGAAACTGAATACGTACTAAAAGAGAAAGATTATTTAATAGGTTTATATAAAATTAATAATATTGATACTATTATATTAATTACTAATTTAGGAAATTATTGTTATTTACCAGTAAGAGATATTACTGAATGTAAATATAAAGATATTGGTAAACATATAAGTAGTTATATTCCTTTATCTGAAGGGGAAACTATTATTGCAAGTTTTGGTATAAAGAACTTTGACTCTAGAACTATAACACTATTTAGTAAAGATGGTCTTGTAAAACAAACTGAATTATCTAATTTACCAGTTACTAGATACTCTAAACCTATGACTATATTTAAACTTAAAGATAATGATGAAGTAGTAAGTGCAAGTATAAATGATGGAGTAGTATATATAGTTACAGAAAACGGGTTTGCTCTTAAGTTTAATAAAGAAGAAATACCTGTTGTTGGATTAAAAACAAGTGGAGTTAAAGGTATTAAACTAGTGAGTGACAGTGTAGTAAGTGCGTTTGTAACAAACGAAAACCACGAATATATTACTATATTTACTGATAAAAATACTGCTAAAAGAGTGAAACTTGAAGAAATAGATTATAGTAAGAGAAGTTTAAAAGGCGATAATATCTTACATAGTCCTAAATCAAAGAAATATAAAATAACTGAATGTTATGCAGGAAGTTCTAAAACTAATTATGGTCTTATAAGGGAAGAGACTGAAACTATAAAATCAAGTGATATAAGTATAATGGATAAATCTAGTACGGGTAGTACGATATCTAAAAAAGATTTAACTGATGTATTTAAAGAAGCAAGACTTAAAGTAATAGACGATGCGCTAGCAAGTACTCCTGAACATGAAGAAAGTAGTAGTGTAGAAACACCTAAAAAAGAAGAAAAAACTCAAGAGTTAAAAGAAGAACCTAAAGAAGATAAAAAACAAGAAGAACAAGTTTATGAAACTTTAACAATGAGTGACTTCTTTGACGAATTCAAGATATAGTGCAAAATAAAGTACTTGATTTAATTAGTAAAATTTGTTATAATTAAATTGTCTTAAACGACATATAATATTAATGGACAAACAAAAAGAGCAATACCTAGCTTTGCGATGTTAGGCGTTCCTCAGTCCATATTGTGTTCTGAAGAACACCGTTTCATTAGTTGATACGGTGTTCGTTTTTGATTAAAAGTATTGGTTACTTTTAATCTCTGCGATTCGTATAGCGATCTAGCACAGCTATGATCACTACAAGTATAATTAAATACTCCATATTTGGGGTTAATTCCTTTCATATGACTCATACAGACCACCTCCATTCCTAAATTAATAATAATTTTCGGACTGAGGTAGAACACCTAACTACTAGGTATTACTCTGGTACTAATTATACCATATAGTAGTAGGTTAAACAAGCAAACAATGTGAAATCCTTAAAAAATATTTTACAAAATATGGTTGACTAAGTGTGTAAACTTTGATACAATATAATTGCTACTAAGAAAAGTAACTCAATGGTAGAAGGACAATATCTAGTTTTTGCCTGTTAGGTATTTCTCAGTCCAATATAACTTGTGGGAACATCGTCTCAGTTGATGCGGTGTTCTTTTTATAAATTTGTAACTGTGGTGGGGGAGGATAAGCATGGTTAATGTAGAGTTAGTTGCTAAATATTTTTTATTAAAAGATACTGAACATAATTTATTTGATATGAATATTGTGACTTGTAATAATGAAAATTTTTATGAAGAAAACTTGCGTTTAAATATATATTTGTTTTTATCACAAGTGGTGTATTTAGCTAAATATAACAGGGTACTATTTTATGGCGATTTTCATGTATGTGATAGTGGGCCAGTTATATTAGAAAGTATAAAATTATTTCAAACGCTAAATGGCGAAGAAAACTTTAATAGCTTAAGTGATAAGGATAAAAATTTTCTTGATAAAATCTATAAATCTTTAGAAAATGCAACTTATGAAGAATTAACTAATATAATTCATGAAGACCCAGAATGGTTATGTCTTAAAGAGTTAACATATAACGTACCTGTTATGGACTTAAAAAAACATATTAATGAATATAAAAGAAGATACAAAGGTCTAATTGCTGCTTTAAATATATAAACACCATCACTTCCCAAAAGATTTTCGCATTCATACTTGCATTTCTGGGCATTTTATGGTAAAATTTACTTGTTTCTCAAGGCGTATTCACTTGAAAAACCGCTCAGAATAGGTTATAAAAGGTTAAACCTTACCTCAATGGCGCGTCTTATAATTTAAAGGAGGTATGAAAAGTGAAAGCAATTATCGTTACTGGTGGAAAACAATATTTAGTTACAGAAGGGTCAGTTTTATATGTTGAAAAACTTGATAATGAAGTTAACACAGATGTTACTTTTGATGAAGTACTTTATGTTGACGGTAAAGTTGGAACACCTACAGTTAAAGGTGCAAGTGTTACTGCAACAGTTTTAAAACATGGTAAACAAAAGAAGATTAGAGTATTTAAATACAAAAACAAAACTAAATCTTCAAGAGTAACTAAAGGACATAGACAACCATACACTAAAATAGAAATTAAGAAAATAGTTGGTTAATATGATTAAAGTTAATATTAAACGAAAAAATAATATAATAAAAGAAATAAAACTAACAGGACACGCAAAGTATGACGAATACGGCAAAGACATTGTGTGTGCAGGAGTTAGCACGTCGCTTACTGTAACTATCAATGCTTGTTTATCTTTTGATAAGAAAAGCATTACTTATAATGAGAGTGACCCATTTATATTAACTAATATAAATGAAAGTGAAATAACTAATAAATTACTAGAAAATTTAGTTAGAACTCTTAAAGATATAGAAAGTGACTACAAGAAAAACATTACAATTAAGGAGGAATAAATAGTGAAATTTTTAAAATTAGATTTACAACTATTCGCATCCCATAAAGGTGTTGGTTCAACTAAAAATGGACGTGACTCTGCTGGTAGAAGACTTGGTGCTAAAGTAGCTGATGGACAATTTTGTACTGCAGGTTCTATTATTTATAGACAAAGAGGTACTAGAATTTATCCAGGTACTAACTGTGGAATGGGTAAAGATCATACATTATTTGCACTAGTTGATGGAGTAGTTAAATACGAAAGATTAGGAAGAGATAAGAAAAAAGCAAGTGTTTATGTTGTTGAATAAACACTTTTCTTATGCTATAATTTATCTAGGAAGTGGTTTTGGTGGAAAAATTATTTATATATAAATGTGAAAATATAACAATGAAAAATGGCTTAGTAACTGATTTTGTATATGCCTATAATTTAACTAAAGATAAGTATATGTATTTATTAAATAGTGATTTAAAAGAATATGATGTAACATATTTAGATTGGTTAGTAAATGATTTCTATTATATATATGGACCAATTATGCTTGAAGAAACAGTTAAAAAGAATTATGTAGGAGAAGAACTTTTTAAAGAAGTTGCTACTCATATTAATGGAATTGATAAAGAATACTTTCATATTATAAAAGAAAAACTCGGCGTACAACAACGGTTTGAATGTGGTATAACTCATGAATATTTATTAGAAATGATAGATGAGACTAATAGTCAAATTTTAAGATACATTAAAAAGTAATGTTTCTTTTTTATTTTGTAAATTATTTAAAAATACGAGTAAAAACTTATGAAAATTAACTCTTTTTTCTTTTATGAAAATGTAGTATAATATTATCATTAAAGGAAGTGACTAGTATGACAGACGATAATAATGATAATAATAACAATTTTAATGACTTAGAATGGGTAGTTAGTGAAGAAATAAATAAATGTGATGGTTGTTCAGGAAGTTGCTTTTTAAAGGAACTTATAGAAGAACAAAGAAAAGGACTAATTACAGAAGAAGAAATTGTAGAAAGATTAAAGGAGTACTATGGTGAAGAGTGATCCGTATGTACAAAAAAGTGGTGTTTTAAAAAATAAGCTAAATATAAAGAATGAAGAAAAACTAAAACTTGCTGAAAGTGATATAGTAATAACTAGAATACATGAGTATTTTAGTAATATGTCGTTTTCTCCAACTAAAGAGTTCTACTTATCTTTACATAAGCACTTATTTGGAGATATTTATCCTTTTGCAGGAGAAATAAGAACAGTTAATATAGAAAAACAAGAAAGAGTACTCGCGTGGGATAGTGTTAAATATGTTAGTTACGATAAAATAAATGATGAATTAGATGCAACATTTGAAATACTATCTCATACAGACTTTTTAAGTTTAGATATAGAAATGCAAAAAGACTTTTTAACATCTTTAATAAGTGATTTATGGGGAATACATGCTTTTAGAGAAGGAAACACTAGAACAGTACTTGTTTTCTTAAGAGGATACTTAAATAGTTATGGAATTAATTTTAATATAAATTTCTTTAAAAATAGTAATACTTATCAATATGCAAGAGATGCTTTAGTTGCTTCATACTTTGAAAGTACTATACTAGGCATTACTAGAAACTATACATACTTAAGAAAACTTATCGGAGATATTATAGAAGAAGATTTGGAAAGGAAAAGGAATATATGAAATTAGATATTAGGCAATTACATGAAAAATATGATAGTTTAATGGGAAAAGAAATAGAGTTAAATGGTTGGATAAAAAGTAATAGGGATCAATCATCTTTAGGATTTATTGATTTAAATGATGGTACATCTTTTAAAGGAGTACAAGTAGTTTATACTCCTGAGTTAAAAGATTTTGATGATATTTGTAAATTACAAGTAGGTAGTAGTGTTAATGTTAAAGGAGTACTTGTTAAAAGTGAAGGAGCTAACCAAGAATACGAAGTAAAGTTAAGTGAGATTACTTTATTAGGTGGAGTGGATATAGACTATCCATTACAAAGTAAAGGTAGACCTACAAGAGAATTTTTAAGAGAAATTGCTTACTTGAGACCTAGAACAAACTTATTTAATGCAGTTTTTAGAGTAAGAAGTATAGCAGCTTTTGCAATACATAAATATTTTCAAGAAAGAGGGTTTGTTTACTTTCATGCACCACTTATAACAGCAAGTGACTGTGAAGGAGCTGGAGAAATGTTTCAAGTAACTACACTTGATTTAGATAGAGTAGCAAGTTCTGGTAAAGTAGACTACTCTAAAGATTTCTTTGGCAGGCAAGCTAACCTTACAGTATCAGGTCAACTTGAAGCTGAGACTTTTGCACTAGCATACAAGAAAGTGTACACTTTTGGGCCAACTTTCAGAGCAGAAAACTCAAACACTAAAACACACGCTAATGAATTTTGGATGATAGAACCTGAAATGGCATTTATGGACTTGCATGACGATATGAATGTGATGGAGGATATGCTAAAATATGTTGTTAAATACGTGCTTGAAAACGCTAAAGATGAAATGGCTTTCTTTGACAAATTCGTTGAAAAAGGATTACTTGAAAAGCTAAATAAACTAGTAAATAGTCATTTTACTAGAATTACACATGAAGAAGTAATAACTATTTTAAAACAAGCAGATGTTAAATGGGAGTTTACTCCTCAATATGGAGAAGACATTCAAAAAGAACATGAAAAATATATAACAGAATATTTTAATGGTCCGGTATTTATTACTAATTGGCCTAAAGATATTAAAGCATTCTACATGAAACAAAATGATGATGGAAAAACTGTGGCAGCAGTTGATCTAGAAGTACCAGGTGCAGGAGAGTTAATGGGTGGAAGTCAAAGAGAAGAAGACTACACTAAACTACTTAACAGAATGACTGAACTAGGTATGAAAGAAGAAGATATGAAGTGGTATTTAAATCTTAGAAGATTTGGAGGATGTGTTCATTCAGGTTTTGGAATGGGATTTGAAAGACTACTAATATACTTAACTGGTGTAGAAAATATTAGGGATGTTATACCATACCCTAGAACACCAGGAAATTGTGAATATTAATATTGAAGGGAGGGGAGTTTATGGAAATTATAGAAACTAAAATACAAAAAATATACGTATCAAATAATTGTGTAACTTATGCATTTATGGTAGACTGCACTAAAGGTTATGCTTTCAGTGTAGTAAATTATTCAAGAGAATGTGACTTCATGTCAAATGCTTTTGGTGCATCAAAGAAATTAAAACTAGGCAAAACAGCATACATTACACTAACTAAAGATAACAAAATACTTAGTATATCAAACGAACTTGGTGAAACAATTATCACAACTTTAACTTATGATTATGCTTATGGTACAGTAGATACTAAGAACAGAGATTACATAATAAATGAACTTGGTACAACTATAGAAGAATACACTTTAGATGTAGCAAAAGCTATTAAAGGAAAAAGTTTAACAAAAACTATGTAAAGATACTTGAAAAAAGTATCTTTTTTTCTTTGACAAAATTTCACGTAAATTTCACAAAATAATTAGCACTTAGGTATTGACTTTGCTAATTATGCATAGTATAATATTATTAGCACTTGTAAAGAAAGAGTGCTAAGGAGGTAAATATGTTAAGTGAAAGACAAGCATTACTTTTAAAAGAGATATGTAGTGAATATATAAAAACTGCTCATCCTATTGGAAGTAAAGCGTTAACTAAAAAGTTTAAGTGTTCTAGTGCAACATTAAGAAATGACATGATGGTACTAGAAAGCATGGGATACTTAGAGAAACAACATATTTCTTCTGGACGTATTCCTAGTGAAAAGGGATATCGTTATTATGTAGACCATTTAATGGAGCCTAAGAAAATAAGTGGAAGTGATATGCTAAAACTTCAAACAATATTTTCAAATAGGGAGTTAGACCTAAACGATGCAATAACAAAAAGTCTAGAGATTATTAGTGATATAACTAACTATACATCTGTAGTACTTGGTTCTGCTTCTAAAGAGAATAATCTAGAGAAAGTAGAAGTAATACCTATTACAGATAATAGACTTATTGCAATAGTCGTAACTGATAAAGGACATGTTGAAAATAAGATAATTAACTTGGAAGAAAGCGTTGAAGCAAAAGAAGTTAATAAAACAAGTGAATTATTAAACAAGATGTTAAAGGGTACTCCAATAAGTGACGTTAGTGCTAAATTAGAGTTTGAAATAAAACCTATAATAGGCAATTACGTTAAGAACTATGAAGTTTTATATAATGCGTTTTATGAAGCATTAAGTAATTTTCAAAATGAAAAAGATGTTCATTGGGAAGGTAAAAGCAATATATTAAAACAACCAGAATTTAGTACAGTTGATGATGTTAAAAATATCATTAGTAAATTTGAAAACAAAGAATTAGTAAGTAAAATTGAAGAAACTGATGAAGAGGTTAAGGTATATATTGGTACAGAAACTTCACTAGATGATAACGTTACAGTTATTAAAACTAAATATAAAGCACTTGGCAAAGTTGGAACTCTTGCAATAATCGGGCCTAAAAGAATGGACTATGAAAGAGTATTAAACTTACTTGAATATATAAAAAGTGAGATTGAAAAGAAAGGTGGCAGTAATGAATAACGAGAGTAAAAAAGGTAAACCTAAGAAAGAAAACAAAAGTGAAAAACTGTATAATGAAATAAACGAGCTTAAAGAAAAGGTTAGTTTATTAGAAGATAAAAACAAAAGAACTCAAGCAGAATTCATTAATTATATGGCAAGAACTGATAAAGAAAAAGCTAGTCTTTTAAAATATGATGGAGAAAAGCTAATCAAAAAGATCTTAGATGTAACTGATGACTTTGAACGAGCAATAATGATGGATGATAATGATTTATCTGATGAAGTAAGTAATTTCTTAAAAGGTTTTAAAATGATTTACACAAGACTTATTGGTGTACTAGATGAAATGGAAGTAAAACCAATTGATGTTGAAGGTAAAGAGTTTGACCCTAGTATTTCTGAAGCAGTACTAACTGAACATGATGAAACTAAACCTGAAAATGTAGTTTTAGAAGTATTAAAGAAAGGATATACTTATAAGGATAAACTTGTAAGGCCAGCAATGGTAAAGGTAAATAAGTAATGAACAAAAAAGACATTATGAGAACTCTGTTGTTTCCTGAGTTTGTTAAAAATTCTTGTTTAATTGAAGAAGTTAAAAAAGAATGTATTGATTTTGATAAGCTATATAGTAATGCAAAGTTAGATTTAATGTTGTATGTTGTATGCTTAGAAAATGATGGTAAAACAGATGAAGAAATAATAGAAGAAGTAACTAGTTATAATAAGAGTAAACATTTTAATGGTTTAGATGAATTAACTAGAACTAACTTAATACAAAGTACATTAAAAACACTTAAGAGGTAGATTATGGATAATATTTATAAGTTTTTATTGTTTGGTGGTATGATTGGTCCATATACAATGAGTATAGAAGAGTTATACTACTTAAATAAAGAAGAAGTAAGAGACATGAGTATAGGATTACTTCTTGAAATGAGAGAACTTAAAAGTAACGGATATACTATGGATGAAATACTTAAACTTATTGAAGAATATTTTCCATTAAAAGACTTCAAGAGTGATGAAAGCGACTTTTTAAAGAAAGACGCGATAAAAAATTTAAAAATAATATATAGAAAAGAGAGGAATGATTAATTATGAGTAAAATTATAGGAATAGACCTTGGTACTACAAACTCATGTGTTGCAGTATTAGAAGGTGGTAAAGCAAGCGTTATTACAAACGCTGAAGGGGAAAGAACTACACCAAGTGTAGTAAGTTATAAGAATGGAGAAATTAAAGTAGGTACTGTTGCTAAAAACGAAGCTATTACTAGTAGTGATGTTGTAAGAAGTAACAAGAGATACATAGGAACTGACCATAAATTCCATGTAAATGGAAAAGATGTTACATCAGTAGAAGTAAGTGCCCAAATTCTTATGAAGTTAAAGAAAGATGCTGAAGCTTATTTAAATGATAAAGTTACAAAAGCAGTTATTACTGTTCCAGCATACTTTAATGATGCACAAAGACAAGCTACAAAAGATGCTGGTAAAGTAGCAGGCTTAGAAGTAGAAAGAATAATAAACGAACCTACTGCTGCAGCTATTGCTTATGGTATTGATAAACAAGACAAGAACCAAAAAATATTAGTATATGATCTAGGTGGAGGAACATTTGATGTATCTGTTCTAGAAATAGGTGATGGAGTGTATGAAGTACTTGCAACAGCTGGTAACAATAAACTAGGAGGAGATGATTTTGACCAAAGAATAATCGATTACTTAGTTGAAGAATTTAAAAAGCAAAATGGTATAGATTTAAGTACAGACAAACTAGCTCTTCAAAGATTAAAAGATGCTTCAGAAAAAGCTAAGAAAGACTTAAGTAGTGCTGTTACAACTAATATTAGTTTACCATTTATTACACAAGGTACTAATGGACCACTACATTTAGATGTTACATTAACAAGAGCTAAATTTGAAGATTTAATTAGAGATTTAGTAGAAAGCACAACTAAACAAGTAAAAGATGCTTTAAAAGAAGCTAACCTTAGTTCAAGTGACTTAGATAAAGTATTACTTGTAGGTGGATCAACACGTATTCCATGTGTACAAGAACTTGTTAAACGTGAAACTGGTAAAGAGCCAAGTAAAGAAGTTAATCCAGATGAAGTAGTTGCAATGGGTGCTGCTATTCAAGGTGGAGTTTTAACTGGAGAAGTTGAAGACTTAGTACTACTTGATGTTACACCACTAAGTTTAGGTATTGAGACACTTGGTAATGTAATGACTGTATTAATTCCAAGAAATACAACAATTCCAACAACAAAGAGTCAGGTATTTAGTACAGCCGTAGATAATCAACCTGCAGTAGATATTCATATCTTACAAGGTGAAAGACCAATGGCAGCTGATAATAAAACTCTTGGAAGATTCCAACTTTCAGATATCCCACCAGCACCAAGAGGAGTACCACAAATTGAAGTATCATTTGATATAGATGCTAACGGAATAGTTAATGTTAAAGCAAAAGATTTAGGTACAAATAAAGAACAAAAGATAACTATTACTTCAAGTACTAACCTTACTGAAGAAGAAATAGATAAGATGATGAAAGAAGCTGAAGCAAATAAAGAAGCAGATGCTAAGAGAAAAGAAGAAGCTGAAGTTAAAAATGAAACTGAACAAATGATATTTACTGCTGAAAAAGCTATCAAAGATTTAGGTGACAAAGTAACTGAAAGTGAAAAAACTGAAATTAATGAGTTAATTGATAAAGCTAAGAAAGCAATGGAAGAAAATAACATTGAAGAGATTAAATCTAGTAAAGACAAACTTGCTGAAAAAGCTATGGCATTAAGTTCTAGAGTATATGAAGAAGCTGCAAAAGCACAACAAGCACAAACAGAAAGTAACACTGAACAAACAACTAGCGAAAGCAAAGGAAAAGACGACAATATAAAAGAAGCAAACTTTGAAGAAAAATAATTATTGAGAGTAGGCTAGTAAAATAACTAGTCTACTTATTCTTGATAAAGAAGGAGTACGTATGAATAAAAGAGATTACTATGAAGTATTAGGTGTTAGTAAAGATGCTAGTGCTGATGAAATTAAAAGTGCTTTTAGACGTCTTGCAAAAAAGTACCATCCAGATGTATGTAAAGAAGAAGGTGGTGCTGAAAAGTTTAAAGAAGCACAAGAAGCATACGCAGTATTAAGTAACCCTACGGAAAGAGCAAAATATGATAAATACGGCTTTAATGCATTTGATAACCCAGGAGCTAATGGAGGTCGTGGAGGATACGATTTCAGTGGTTTTGATTTTTCAGACATATTTGAAGATATGTTTGGAGGAAGAGACTTTTCTTCATTTAGCTGGGGAGACTTATTTGGTGGAAGCTCTAGAGCAGACAGACCATCGCATGGTAGTGACTTACTTTACAGCATGAAAGTTGACTTTATGGAAGCTGCTCTTGGTACTAAAAAAGATCTAACTTTAGATGTAGTTGAAAATTGTCCTGATTGTAACGGCGTAGGTGGATTTGATAAAATGACATGTCCAGACTGTGGTGGTAAGGGTGTAGTAAACAAAACTCAAACTTCACTTTTTGGACAAATCATGACAAGAGTAACTTGTTCTACTTGTGGTGGAAAAGGATATACTTTTAAAACTAAATGTAAAACATGTGGTGGAAAAGGAAGATATAAGCAAAGAAAAACATATACAGTTGAAGTTCCAAAAGGTGTTGATACTGGAGACAGAATTCGTATGAGTGGTAAAGGCGAGCCTGGTAAAAATGGTGGAGCTAATGGAGACTTATATATTGAGTTTACAGTTTCAGATAGTTCTTTATATAAAAGAGAAAAGGACGACTTGTATATGGACGTACCAGTTACTATTACTGAACTTGTTTTAGGTGGAAAGAAGACTATTAAAACACTTGATGGGGAAATAGAACTTAAAATACCATCAGGCAGTCAAACAGGAGATGTATTAAGAGCTAAAGCAAAAGGAATGACTAACGTAAGAACCGGCCGAGTTGGAGACTTATATTTAGTACTTAACTTATATTTGCCAAACAAGCTTACTAGAGAACAAAAAGACTTATTTGAAGAATTAGCTAAAACAGATTTAACTAATAATGATGCTTTTAAAAAATTTGATAAAATAAATAGGTAAATTTTAATGTTTACCTATTTTATTTTTAAGGTTACACATAAATGATTAAGTATAATTGTATTTATTTAGTTACCTAGTATAAACTTAGATAAATGTCAATACTTTTATTTAAGTTTTTTAATTGTTATAATAGTTAAGAAGGTGTATTAGTATGGATAGTAAATTGGTGAGGTTTTTTAATAAGATTGGACTTAAAGAAGAAGAGTATTCTTGTTTTAGTGGTGCTAAACTAGAGAATGTAATAGTAGATAACAACGACCAAAGTTGGTCTTTATATATCAGTTTAGACAAAATGATAGATGTTAATACTTTTAATTTATTATGTACTAAAAGTGAAAACATTAAAGAAACTAGAAGAATATACTTCATTTTTAAACATGCTACAGATGAATATATTAACGATTACGTTAACTACATATTCAAAATATACCAAGAAAAATGCCCTATGTTAAGTGGAGTATCTAGTGAAGATATAACTATAAATGAAAATATAATAAATATCAAAGTAACGAGTAAAAGCGAAGAAGAAAAGATAAACACTATAAAACCTAAACTAATTGAATTTATGAGTAGGATGGGATACCTTAATTTGAAATTAGTGCCTATACTAGACGAAGAAAAGCAAAAGGAAGTAACTGAAATGCTCAAACAGAAGGACTACAAGATGGAAGAAGTAAACATTGGTAAAAAGCAGAGCACATTAATAATTGGTAACGAAATTAAAGGAAAACCATTTGAACTTAAAAACATAATTGCTGAGATGAATGACGTTGTAGTTGAAGTGTTTGTTTTTGGAGTGGAACTTAAAGAGACTGCTAAAGGCTTTAATATAATTACATATAAGATAAGTGATTACACTGATAGTTTGTTTGCAAAAATATTTACTAAAGATAAAGAGATTACTAAAACTTTAATGAAAAGAGTTACTGAAGGCTCATGGTATAAAATGAGAGGTTATGTTAAAAATGATAGTTTTTCAGGAGAGTTAGTGTTAAATATTAGAGACATTGAAACATTTGATAGAAATACTGTTAAAAGGGTAGATGAAGCTGAAGTTAAAAGAGTAGAGTTACATTGTCATACTACAATGAGTCAAATGGACGGGTTAATTGAACCTAAGAAATTACTTAAAAAAGTAAGAAGCCTAGGTATGAGGGGTATTGGTATAACTGATAAAAATGGTATACAATGTTTTCCTAAAGTATATAAAGCTAAAGAAGACTTGGAAGTATATTTTGGAGTAGAACTCTTTGTAGTGGATGACGAAGTATTAATAATAAACAAAGATAGTGATTATCCATTACTAGAAAGCACATACGTTGTATTTGATACAGAAACAACTGGATTTAATGCTACAGCAGGAGACCAAATGATAGAAATAGGTGCTGTTAAAATTAAAAATGGGGAAATTATTGATAGATTTGATGAATTAATTAATCCGGGAATGAACTTGAGAAGTGAAATAGTTAATTTAACTAATATAACTGATGAGATGTTAAAGGATAAAGACAATGAAGAAAATGTAACTAAGAGATTTAAAGAATGGATTAGTGACTTACCAATGGTAGCGCAAAATGCTAGATTTGATATATCATTTATGGAAAGTGCATATAAAAAGTATAACTTGGGAGAGTTTTCTAATGTTGTAATTGATACTATGGAAATAAGTAAAGCACAAAACCCTGATAGTGCAAAACATAATTTAACTGCATTATCTAAAAGATATGGAGTACATTTTGACGAATCAGGCCACCACCGTGCAGACTATGATGCTGAGGGGACTGCTTTAGTATTCTGGAAGATGATTTCTAATTTAGGAAGTAACTATAAAACAATAAGTGATTTAAGAAATATGGTTGACCCAACTTTAGCATTTAAAAACAACAGACCTTACCATTTAACTTGCTATGCAATTAATAATATAGGACTTAGAAATATGTTTCAAATAATAAGTTATGCTACAACTAAGTATTTCTATAAAACTCCTAGAACACCAAAAAGTTTGCTTAATAAATTTAGAGAAGGTTTGATATTAGGTTCAGGATGTGTGTTCGGCGAAGTATTTGAAGCGGCTAAAAGAAATACTGAAGAAGAGTTAATGGAAATAATGAAGTATTATGACTTTATAGAAATAAATCCACCTAGTATAATGGAATTTTTAGTTGAAAGTGGTGAAGTATCTAGTAAGAGTGACTTGTATGCTTTAATTAATAAGATTATAAGATGTGCTGATAAGATAGGAAAAATGGTTGTTGCAACAGGAGACGTGCATACACTTGATCCGGAAGACAATATATATAGAGAAATACTTGTTAGAACTAAACAGTCTGGTGGAGGCTTACATCCCTTAAATAAGCCTAGTATTAAAACTATACCTAATGCATACTTAATGACTACTAATGAAATGTTAAAAGAGTTTGACTTTTTACCTGAAGAAAAAGCTTATGAAATTGTAGTAACTAACTCTAATAAAGTTGCTGATATGTTTGGTACCGTAGAAATTGTTAAACCTGGACTAAACCCTCCTAGAATGGAAAACTCGGTTCAAATAATAAAAGATACTGTATATGAAAATGCTCATAGGTTGTATGGCGAAGTTCTTCCAGAGATAATCGCAACAAGAATTGATAAAGAACTTACTGGTATTATAAATGGTGGATATGATGTTATTTATTTAATTGCCCAAAGGCTAGTTGAAAACTCAAATGCACATGGTTATATAGTAGGATCTCGTGGTAGTGTAGGATCATCATTGGTTGCAACATTCTGTGGTATTACAGAAGTTAACCCACTTCCTCCACATTATGTGTGTCCTAACTGTAAAAAGAGTTTATTTAATATAGACGGAGTTCCATTAGTAAACGACTATGACTCTGGTTTTGACTTACCAGAAAGGACTTGCGAATGTGGTACTCTTATGAAAAGACAAGGACAAAATATTCCGTTTGAAACATTCTTAGGATTTAATGCTGATAAAACACCAGATATAGACCTTAACTTTAGTGGAGAATATCAAGCTGAAGCTCATAACTATACAAAAGTATTGTTTGGTGAAAAGAATGTATATCGTGCTGGAACGGTTTCAACTATTGCTGAAAAAACAGCATATGGTTTTGTTAAAGGGTATGCTGAAGACAAAGGTATTACTATGAGAAGATGTGAAATTGAACGTCTTGCAAAAGGCATTACAGGTATTAAAAGAACTAGTGGACAACACCCTGGAGGAATTATTGTTATACCTGACTATAAAGATGTATTTGACTTTACACCATACCAATATCCTGCTGAAAATACAGAAGCAGCTTGGTTTACAACACACTTTGAGTTCCATGATATTGAAGAAAACGTACTTAAATTAGATATACTTGGACACGATGATCCGACTGTATTAAAGTATTTAAGTGACGATGTTAAAATAGATATAAATGATATACCATTAGATGATAGAGGAGTAATAAGCTTGTTTAATAGTCCTGAAGCTTTAGGAGTTACAAGAGAACAAATTAAATGTTACTCTGGTACTCTTGGTGTACCGGAATTTGGTACAAACTTCGTAATAAATATGCTTCAAGAAATTAAGCCACAGAAGTTTGCAGACTTAATTAAGATATCAGGATTATCTCATGGTACTGATGTTTGGAATGGAAACGCTAGAGACTTAATACTAGACGGGACTTGCGAATTTTCTAAGGTAATTGGTTGTCGTGACGATATAATGAACTACTTTATATCTTGTGGAATTGATAAAGGTAAATCATTTAAAATGAGTGAGTTTATTCGTAAAGGTAAAGTAGGAAAAGAACCTGAAAAATGGGTTGAATATAAAGAACTTCTTAACGAACATAAAGTACCAGAGTGGTACATAAAAAGTTGTGAAAAAATTAAGTACATGTTTCCTAAAGCTCATGCTGCAGCTTATGTTATCAATGGTATAAGAGTTGCTTGGTTTAAACTATATCATCCAATATATTACTATAGAGTATATTTGAGTATTCGTGAGCACTCATTTGATATAAATGCAATGAAAAATGGTTTAAATTCAGTAAAAGCACAAATAGAACTATTAGAAAGTAAAGGATTTGATAGGTCTAACAAAGAAGAAGATACATTATCTAGTTTATACATGTGTAATGAAATGATTGAAAGAGGTTTCTATTTTACAAATATTAGTATTACTGAAAGTGATGCTTTGATGTTTAAAGTTACACCTGATAAAAAAGGACTTATTCCACCATTTATAGCACTTGATGGAATGGGAGATGTTGCTGCAAAGAAAATTGTTGAAGAAAGAAATAAAGGTGAGTTTGTAAGTATTGAAGATTTACAGATGAGAGGAAAAGTCAGTCAAGCATTAATTGATAAACTTAGGGGACTTGGTGCACTTGATGATATGCCTGAGAGTAGCCAATTATCTCTTGACTTATTCATGTAGTTTGTACTATAATTCTTACATAAGAAGTGGTCCCACCGTTAATCGGAGGGGTCACTTCTTTTAAATTGTATTATTATAATTAAAGTAAAGCACCTTATGAAAAAATTAAAAACATCACTATTGACAAACAAATGTGTTTGGTGTAAAATTATATATAGGTGGAGGTGAAGAGAATGTTTTATATTCTATATGGAGAAAACGCAGTGATGTTAGATAACTTTATAGAAGAGTTAATGAAGAGTAAAGATATTTCTGATAAGATAGTATACGACTATAGTGAATGTAATATTAAAGATGTAATAGAAGAGTGTTCATATAATGATTTATTTGGTTCAAAGAAAATGGTAGTATTAGATAACTCAGTATTTTTAACAAGTAAGGGTAGTTTAGAAGATAAAACGTTTGATAGTTATATATCGTCTCCAAATGAAAACACTGTACTAGTGTTTAAAGTAATATGTGAAAAGTTAGATGAAAGAAAGAAATTAGTAAAAGATTTAAAAAGTAAAAGTATAGTAAAAGAGTTTAAAGATTTAGATAAGACAAATATTAATGAATATATAAATAATTATTTTACAAATATAGGTTATAAAATTGACTATAATGCAGTTAGTGAAATCATTAGTAGAATTGGAGAAACTAGAAGAGTACTATATAGTGAACTAGAAAAACTAGAGCTATATAAAATTAAAGATAAACACATAACTATAGAAGATGTTAAAAAAGTGGTTACTAAATATGAAGAAGATAATATTTTTAAATTAGTAGATGCTGTGATTCAAAAAAATAAAAAACTTATATTTAATACATATAAGAAGTTAGTGAGTGATAAAGAAGAACCTGCAGTAATAATAAGCTTGCTTGCTAATAATATTATGCTTATTTTAGAGTGTTCTATTCTTTTAAATGAAGGAATGTCTAGTAAAGATATTGCAAGTAAACTAAAAGAACATCCTTATAGAGTTAGTTTAGCAATTAATAATAGTTATAAAGTTAAAAAAGAAGAATTAATTGATAATCTAAACAAACTAGCAGAATTAGATTATCAAATAAAAACTGGAGAAGTAGATAAATTTAAAGGACTTGAAGCATACTTCATAAATCTATAGTGTAACTTAAAAAATACGAGTAAAAAATTTCATTAAAAAAACTTAAAAAAGGGTAGACAAAAGTTTAAAAACTCATTATAATAATAAGCCATACGGAGGTGAAATACATGTCTAAAAGTAACTTACCAGTAATATTACTGAAGAACCTTGTATTATTCCCTCTTGGAGACGCTAGAATTGAATTAAATAATAATATTACAAAAAAAATAATGGATATATCAAGAGAATATTTTGATAATAAAGTTTTAATTGTAACTCCACTTAACGATTTAGAAGAAGTACCAGATACAAACGATTTACCTAAAGTTGGAGTAGTGGCAAATATTGCTAGCAGAATTGATTTACCTAATGGAAACACTAGAATTGTTTTAAATGGTTTGAACAGAGTAAGAGTACTTAAATATATGTATTATTTAAACAATAAAGATATATTAGAAAGTGAAGTAATTACTTTCCCTGAAGTTCAATATAATGAAATAGAAGAAACTGCATTACTAAGAAAACTACTAGAAACTTTAGAAACTTATATCTCAGTTAACCCATTTTTGTCTAATGCAGTTTTAAATAAAATAAAAGGAATAAACGATTTAGATAAATTAACTGATATAGTATGTAACTTTGTTAACTTTAGCACTCCAAAGAAATTAAAACTCGTAGTTGAGCCTAATAGAATTAACCGTGCTAAAAGATTAATTACTGAACTAAATATAGAACTTGCAATTTTAAATTTAGAAAATAAAATAGAAAACGATTTAAAAGCTGACTTAGATGAAATGCAAAAAGAAATGCTTTTAAAAGAAAAAATCAAAATAATTAAAAAAGAACTTGGAGAAGTTGATAATAAGTCTCTTTATATTGATAAAGTAAATAGAGTAATCAATAATAGGCATATTCCTATAGGTATTAAAGAAAGATTGAAAAACGAAATATACAAGTATGAAACTACACTAGAAACTAGTCCAGAACTAGCAGTGATTAAGTCGTACATTGATTATTTGTTAAGTATTCCTTTTGGTAAAATAACAAAAGATGAAACTGATTTAAATAAAGTAAGTGAAAGTTTAAACAAAACTCACTATGGACTTGATGAAGTTAAAACAAGAATACTTGAATATGTTGCAGTTGAAACTAATAAAGAAAGTAATAATCCTATTATATGCTTAGTTGGTCCACCAGGTGTTGGTAAAACAACTTTAGCTGAAAGCATTGCAAATAGTTTAAATAAAAAGTTCGTTAAAATAAGTTTGGGTGGGCTAAACGACCCAGCTGAACTTCTAGGCCACAGAAAAACATACATAGGAAGTGCTCCTGGTAAAATAATTACATCTCTAATTAAAAGCAATGTAATGAACCCAGTTATATTATTAGACGAAATTGATAAAATGAGTAAAGATTATAAAGGAGATCCTGTAAATGCTTTACTTGATATTTTAGATAGCAAACAAAATAAAGACTTTGTTGATAACTATATTGAAGAAAAGATAGATTTATCTAATGTTACATGGATATTAACTGCTAACGATAAATCTTCAATTCCTATGGTTCTTCAAGATAGATTAGATATAATTGAATTAAATTCATATCTTGACTATGAAAAAATATCAATTGCAAAAGATTATTTAATTAGTAATTCTTTAAAGAAAAATGGAGTAACTATTAATATTACATTTACTAATAAAGCTATACTTAAATTAACCCAAGATTATACAAAAGAAAGTGGTGTTCGTGAACTAGATAGACTTATTAATAGAATAATTAGAAAAGTAGTAACTGAACACAAATTAAAAAATATTGAACTTACTGACTTAGTTATTACACCTAGTTTGGTAAGAGAATACATAGGTGTTGAAAAATATTCAAATAATATGAAGCTTGGAACATCTACTATAGGATATGTAAAAGGATTAGCTTATACTCCATATGGTGGGGAGACTTTAGAAATAGAAGTTACTGGTTATGCTGGTAAAGAATCGTTTTTTACTTCAGGGCATCTTGGTGAAACTTTAAAAGAAAGTATTATGGTATCTTTGGGGTACATTAAATCTAATAAAGATTTGTTTAAAATTAATGATGAAATGTTTAATAGTACTCTTCATATTAACTTTAGAGAAGGTGGCATTCCTAAAGAAGGCCCATCAGCTGGTGCTATAATAACAACTGCACTTCTAAGTTATTTATTAAAAAAAGAAGTGCCTTCTACTATCAGTGCAAGTGGAGAAATTACTCTTTTAGGTGACATTCTTCCAGTTGGTGGTATAAGAGAAAAAAGTGTAGCTGCTATAAAAGATGGTATAACTAAAGTATACGTTTCAGTATTAAATAAAAGAGATGTTGAATATTTAGATAAAGAAATAAAAGATAAAATTAAATTTGTTTTTGTTAAAAATTATATGGAAATTTATAACGATATTTTTGGAGGTGACAATAATGGTAGAAACAGAAAGAATGAAAATGATTAAAAGTTTATATCAAGGTGAAATAAAAGAACTTTGTTATGATGAAATACCAAGAGAAGACGGCTTAACTCTTATTAATGTATATATTAAATTAGATGACGGGTTTGATACAAAGCTAAACTTAGGAATTATTGGAGTATCAACAGAAGAAAAAAAGAAAGAACTAGAAAGCCTTGGATATAAAAGAATACTTAAAAAATAGTAATAAAATAAACACTTCTTCATATTTATTAAATGAAAGGAGTGTTTTATTATGAAAGAAACAATAGAATTTAAAAAAGATTGTATGTTAAAAACGTACGTCTCTAGTATTAGTGATATTACTTTATCTCACGACTACAAAATATTAGAAGACACTATAGAAGGATATTTTGATGTTGCAGGTTCATATAAAGCTACTATGTCAAGTGTAGAAAAAGAAGACTTCTTTTACACAATTCCATTTACTATTGCTTTATCAAGTTTAATTGACAAAGACAGTATTAATCTAAGCATACATGACTTTAGTTACGAAACTGAAAAAGATGTATTACACTTAAAAATGGTATTAGATATGGAATATTCTAAATTGCCAGAAGAAGTTAATAATGAAGAAACGGGGGAAAAAGAAATGGAAGAAGTTAACGATGTAATAGATGATTACATAAATGAGAAAGACCTTCTTAGTCCAAAAGACTTTCATGATGAAGTGATGCTTGATAAAACAGCTACAATTAAAGAAACTAATAACGAAATAACTGATAATAATATGAAAACAATTTTTAATAATGTAACAGAAGAGGAATATTCTAAATTTAAAGTATACATTATGAGAGAAGAAGATACATTAGATAGTATCTTACTTAAGTATAACGTTAAAATTGATGATATAACAGATTATAACGACGTAGAAAACATTCATGTTGGAGACAAGATAATTATTCCTATTATTAAAAATGAAGAAAATTAAAAAAATAAAAATAATTGGAAAAGCTAAAATATATGAAACAGATGATGGTAAATATGTAGTTAAAAAAGAAAAGAAAGACTTATCTAACTTATTTGATTATCTTAGTTCTAGGGGAATTACTACTTTTGCAAATAGAATTAATAAAATTGATGATCTTATAAGATATGAGTATGTTGAAACTTCTAATTTTATTAATGACTCAGACTATATAGAATTTATAAAAAATGTAGCTATACTACACTATAAAACAGCATACTTTAAAACAGAAAGTAGAAAAGTTTTTAAAGATATCTATAATAAACTAATAGATAAAGTTGACTATCTAAAGGATTACTATAATAAATTAATTGAAAAAATTGATAATGAACACTTTATGAGCCCATCTAGTTATTTAATTGCAAGAAATTATACTATAATAAGTTCCAATTTATATTTTATTGAAAGAGAATTAAATAGTTGGTATAATTTAGTAAAAGATCAAACTAAAACTAGGGTATGTATAGTCAACAATAATCTTAAATTTGATAATTTTATAAAAGGGAATAAATTAATTTTTACAAGTTGGGATAATTATTTGGTTGATACACCTATCATTGACATATATAAAATATATAGAAATGAATATAAAAGTACTGATATGACTACATTATTTAAAGAATATAATAGTGTATTTAAACTTAACGATGAAGAAATAAAACTATTTAATATAATGATAAGTTTTCCTATTAGTATAAACTTAGAATGTAGTGAGTACAACAAAGTAAGGTCAGTAAAAGAAATGTTAGACTACACTTATAGAACCAGTAAGTTTATATCTTCAGGAGTCTTTAAAGAGTTGATACACGAGAATACTAATCAAAATGAGTAAAAGAACGACATTGCTTCTTGATGGATTAATAAGAGAGAAAATAGCTTGCCAAAATATCAAGACAATATTAACTAATACTAAAAGAGTATTAAATAAATGTCTATTATTTTTATAAAGATTTTTAATATCATTTAATTTATTCATACTATATATTATGATAAAAGAGACTATTTGTGAGTTTCTTTTATTTTTCTAGTGAAATCTATTTATTTTTATGTTATACTTATAATAGGAGTGAGACAATATGAAAAAAGGGTTTGTATCAATGGCTACGGTGTATGCATTTTTAATAGTATTCTTATTAATATTATCGTCTATATTATCTAAGTATGTAATGAGAAATAGACTAATTAATAGTCTTAACGAAACAGTAAAAAATGAACTAAATGAGAGGTATAACAATGACTAAAGAAGGCTTTGTATTTATAGAAACAATAATAGTAATTGTCTTACTTAGTGTTGGTATTGCTAGTATGTACTCTTTAATGAGTAATATAACAACTGATATAAAAATGAGAAAATACTTTGATAATATAAGTGATTTATATAAAACTAATATTATAAGAAACAATACAAATAAAAACTTAACTGGCTCAACGTATTTAGAAATTACAAAAGATAACTGTACATCATACATGAGTAGTAATTGTAATAGTTTACTTACTGACTTAGAAGTAGAAAGAGTAGTTATTAACTTTACTAATTTAGATAATATAATAAATAGTGATACAACACTTCCTAATAGTTTGAATGAATATCTAAAAACAATTAATTCATATAAAACAAGTAAATACATAATAGTTAACTACAAATACAATAACAAAAACTATTATGCATCTTTAGAGGTGAAGTAATGAAAAAAAATGGATTTACCTTAGTTGAACTAACTATAAGTATTGCTCTATTATCAGTAGTAATGATATTCTTATTAAACTTTCTAACACTAGTTAAAAAAGAAGATGTAGGAATAGAAGAAACTACAAATATGGAAATAGATAAAAGTGTAATTTCTAAAACTATTAATAGTGATATCTTAAAAGAAAACTATATAAATACGTTATCTTGTACAGAAGTATTATGTGATATAACTTTAAAAAGCGGGGCTAAAAGAAGTATTACTATTGATGGAAATGTAGTTAAATATATTGATACTATAAATAATAAAGTATTATTATCAAGAAAAACTAGTTTACCATATACTTTAAAAAGCACTAGTTTGACTACTATTGATAAAATAACATTCGTTACAAAAAACTTTGAATACAATATAGAAATAATATCTAGTAAAATCTAGATATTTTTAAATACTATAAAAGTTAAGATTATACTTATTAATATAACTAAAACTTTATTTTTTATAAATATTTTATAATTTAGTTTATAACCTGACATTATTCCAAAAGCTTGCATTATTACAGAAATACCACTCATACTTATACCAAAAGCTAATAATGTATATTTATAAACTAAAGGAATGTTAAGAATACTTATACTTTTAACTCCTGTAGTAAGTTCTAATATGATGTTTATAATTGTAAGTGTAAGTTGGTTTATTCTTAAATATTCTTTAACAATATTAATGATTATAGTAAATACTACTATTATTCCTAGTATAACTAAAAGAGCAGAAAAGCTATTTTGTATGCTAGATTTTAAAAGATTAAAAAATTCTACTTTACTTTTATCGCTAACAAAATCTTTATTCTCTAAACTTTTATAATTAATTAAATAAACAATAAAACTACTTAAATAAAGAATACCTAAAACAATAATGGGATACACTTTATTGTTAAGTAAAACTCCTACTGTACCTATAATAAACATCGGGTTAGGAAAAAAAGAAAAAGCTAAAACTCTTGAAGCATCACTTATACTAATGCTATTATTTTTAATCATATAAGATAAATATTTAGCATTACTAGGTAGTCCACTTATCATACTAACTATTAAAAAGTTTACATATTTAAACTTAAAAATATGTTTTAAATTGTCAAAATATTTATAGTTTAATAGTATATCAGTTAATATAAAAAACGGCATTAAGCTAGGCAGTACATTTTTTACAAACACCGAAATGCCTTGATTAACAGCATTTATAACTAAGCTAGAGTTAGTAAGAAATACAAATAAAATAAATGTTAAAAGTATAGTAAGTGTAATATCTTTAATAAATTTAATCATAATTAGTCCTTTCAGTGTTATAATATTAATATGAAAACTAATAAATTATATGAAAAAACAAAAAAATTTTTAAAGAATAACTATAAATTTTTAATTATTTATGGCATCTTACTACTTTTATTTACAGTAAGACTTGATTATGAAGTATATACTCCAGGTGGTCTAAGTAACTTAAATAAGAGAATTTCAGTTGATAATCCTTATGAAAGCGAGGGAAGTTTAAATTTAACATATGTTAATGCTAAAAAAGGAATTATTCCAATGATACTTTTAAGTTATATTATACCTTCATGGGACTTAGTTAGTATAGACGACAGTAGAATTGAGGATGAAGACTATATAGATATTTTAGCCCGCGGTAAGATAGACTTAAAAAGTGTTAATGGAAATGCGACTATAACGGCTTTTAAAAAAGCAAATATGGATTATAATATAGTGAAAAATGATTTAACAGTTTATTATGTATTTAATGAGGCGACTACAAATTTGAAAGTTGGAGATATCATAAAGAAAGTAGATGATGAAGTTGTTTCTGATTTAGCTAATTTTAAAAAGCTAATAAGTGAAAAAAATGTAGGAGATACAGTAACTTTTACAGTAATAAGAAATAATAAAGAAACTATTAAAACGGGGAAAATATATGAAAGTGACGACAGTAAGCTAATTGGAATATACTTAACTAGCGTCTTAGAAGTCACAACTGATAAAAATGTAGTATTTAAATATAAAAATAATGATGAAGATTATGAAATTGTTTTAGAAAAGTATATCAAAAAAAGTAGCACGCAAAGTCTTGTTGATTTTTATTTAGTGAATACAAAAACTTTGGAAGTTACAGATCAACAACGAGATTATTGGTAGGGTCAAGAATTATCTTGATCCTTTTTATTTATGTTTTATTAATGTATATACAAAGTATCTTAACACTATCTTAATACCTCCCATTTTATAATAGAAATAATGAGGGGAGTATTATGGTAGATTTTATATTAGTGATTATTTTGATAATTGTTTTGTTTATGGTATATAAACAAATGAGTTGTTTTGATGAGCTTATAGAAAGTATAGAATACCCAACAATTCTTATCATTTATGATGATCAATATCAAATAGCAAAAAAATATGAAAATGATACAATCAAATGTATACCAAAACAAGAAATATATCACTTTGAACAAAGTTATCAATATGTCATTTTATGCTGTGAAGATGATTATTATAACTTATTAATGAATTATCGTATTCATAGAGATATGTTAGATGTCCAAGTTTATTCTTTAATTGGAAAACAAAAGTATGAAGAATTATATCAAGAAAATATTGAATTGTTACAAACAATAGAAGACATAGAAAGGTTAATAAAACATTTATATGATCAAAAGAAGAACAAATGTTGAAATCATTGCATTAGGATTTGCAATTGTTATTTTAGTTGGAACGTTTTTACTTTTGTTACCTGTTTCTAGTGATCATACGGATTTTTTAGATGCGCTTTTTACAGCGACAAGTGCCACTTGTGTAACAGGTTTAGTTGTTTATGATACGGCAACACATTGGACATTGTTTGGACAAATCGTGATTTTACTTTTAATTCAAATAGGTGGTTTAGGTTTTATTACGATTGGGGTTTTTCTAGCCACTTATCTTAAGAAAAAAATTAGTTTAAGACAGAGAGGCTTGATTGAAGAAAGTGTCAATTCTTTAAAATTAGCAGGTGGGGTCAAACTTGTTAAACATATTATAAAAGGAACTTTTTTATTTGAAGGAATTGGCGCAATTATTTTAAGTCTTGTTTTTATAGAAGATTTTGGTTTATTAAAAGGTATTTATTTAGGAATCTTTCATGCGATTTCTGCTTTTTGTAATGCAGGATTTGACATACTTGGAATAATAGAACCTTATGGTTCATTAACTCCTTATGCTTCTAATATAATTGTTAATATAACAATTATGGCATTGATTATTATAGGAGGTCTAGGATTTATTGTTTGGCAAGATATTTATGAAAAAGGGTTTAAGTTTAAAAAATATCTTTTACAAACAAAAATCGTTTTAATGACAATTATTTTAATTGTTGGCGGAGCCGTATTATTTTATTTATTTGAATGTCAAAATTCACTTTCTTCCTTGTCTCAAGAAGAAAAGATTTTAGCTTCATTTTTTCAATCTGTGACTTGTCGTACAGCTGGTTTTAATACAGTTGATGTTTCTCATTTAAAACCTTCAACAAGTTTATTAATGATGTTTTTAATGTTTGTTGGTGGTAGTCCTGGGTCAACAGCTGGAGGTATTAAGACCACGACTTTTGCAGTTTTGACTATTTTTGTATACGCTACAATGACCAATAAAAGTGAAGCCAATGCTTTTAATCGTCGTTTTGATAGTAAAACGATAAAAAAAGCATGTTCCGTTTTTTTAATAAATTTTATATTTATTTTTATAAGTGCAATTGCACTTTTTGATATGCAACCTCAACTTCCAATGCAAGATGTTTTTTTTGAAATCTTTTCAGCACTTGGAACAGTAGGAATTTCAACAGGGATTACAAGACAACTGACAATGCTTTCTAAAATTGTGATTGTTTTATTAATGTATTGTGGTCGAGTAGGAAGTTTAACTTTAGCTTTAAGTCTTTCAAGAAAAAAGAAAATTTCAAATTGTAAAAATCCAGTAGAAAAAATAGCTATTGGGTAGGAGGAGTTATGAAAACAGTATTAATTATAGGAATGGGACGTTTTGGTCACCATCTAGCAAGTAATATGATTTCACTTGGAAATGAAGTGATGATCGTAGATAAAGATGAATCTCGTTTAGAAGATCTAACAAAATTGATTTCGAATATTAAAATAGGGGACTGTACAAATGAAGAAGTATTAAGAAGTCTTGGAGTAGGAAATTTCGATCTTTGCTTTGTGTGCATCGGATCAAATTTCCAGAGCAGTCTGGATATAACAAGCCTGGTAAAAGAGCTTGGAGCCAAACATGTTGTCAGTAAGGCAAACAGGGATATTCATGCAAAATTCTTATTGAGAAACGGAGCGGATGAAGTCTTTTATCCGGATCGGGATATTGCAGAGCGACTGGCTGTAAAATACAGTGCAAATCATGTTTTTGACTATTTTGAACTCAGTAAGGATTATTCGATTTTTGAAATCCAGCCGAAGGATGCATGGATCGGGCGGACGATAGAAGAAGCGGATATAAGGGCAAACTATCATATAAATGTATTTGGAATAAAGAAAAATACAGAGGTGGTGGTCCTTCCGAGAGCGGATTATGTGATGCATGAGAAGGATCATCTGCTTGTAGTAGGTCTTACAAAGGATATTGACCGTCTGCTTGCAAGTATAAAATGATGAATGATGGGGGAAAGAAAATGACAAAAAAGAGAGTAAAATATATGGTGCAGTCGATTGCGATCATGGCGGTTGCAACATTTTTGTCTTTTTTTCTCCAGAGTTATGGAATTCGAAAAGAAAATATTCTGATGATCTATATTGTGGGTGTACTGGTCATAACAGTTACAACTACCGGTTATCTGTATGGAATGATGGCTTCTGTATGCAGTGTGCTGCTGTTTAATTATTTTTTTACAGTGCCGGTGCATACATTTGCGATGACGGATCAGAATGATGTGGTACGTCTGGTATTTTTCCTTATCACAGGATTCATTTCCGCAAGTATTATGGTACGATTTCATAATCAGGTGCGTATTGCAGAGGAAACAAGGGCACAGATGGAAAGAGAAAAGCTGAAAAGCAATATGCTGAGAAGTATATCCCATGATTTCAGGACACCTTTGACCGGAATTATGGGAGCTGCAGGACTCTTAAAAGAGGCGGATGAGTTGGATGCCGGAGTCAGAAAGGAACTGGCAGGAGAGATACAGGAGCAGTCTGTATGGCTGATGCGCCTGATGGAAAATATTTTGAATATGACAAAGCTGGAAAGTGAAGAATTTGAGATCCGGAAAAACCAGGAAGTAGTGGATGATCTGATCTATGAAGCCGTATCACATATCATAGGACTCCGGGAAAAGAGGAGGTTTGAAATTAAACTTCCGTCGGAGCTGATTGTTGTAAATGTAGATGGAAAACTGATGGTCCAGGTGCTGGTCAATCTTCTGGATAATGCGATGAAGCATACAGGGGAAAATGGATGGATCTGTATAGAAGCCAGATATGATGCAGGGAAAGTGTGGATCAGTGTAGAAGATGACGGAGACGGGATTCAGGAAGATCTGAAAGAAAATATTTTTGACGAATTTGTTACAAGGTCAGATGAAAAAGGGGACAGACAAAGAGGAATCGGACTGGGATTGGCTATATGTAAAGCGGTAGTAAATGCACATGGTGGAAATATTTGTGCAGAGAACAGAAAAGAAGGCGGAGCAAGGTTCATGTTCTGGTTGGAGGCAAGGCAGGTAAGTACAGATGGCAGATAAGCATAAAATTTTAATTGTGGAAGACGATAAATATATTATTAACTTTATCTCGATGAGTCTTAAGAAAGAAGACTATGATTATGTGATTGCGAAGACATGTGGAGAAGCAAATGCACTGTTCTATGCAAACAGACCAGATATGATCATTCTGGATCTTGGACTTCCGGATGGTGACGGGATTGAGATTATAAAAAATGTAAGAGAAATCTCGAA
>OLOB01000499.1_pt1 | contig 31686 bp, 30 predicted proteins | sample 1671911 | NCBI WGS metagenome assembly OLOB01 (sample SAMEA3136625, study PRJEB25190) | human gut metagenome | biome: human gut; feature: human-associated habitat; material: faeces | place: Austria | collected 2013
GAGAAGCTCTATGGACTATTCAATTTGCATGTTCAACTTGATGTTACAATCGGCGAAAAAATATCATTTGCCAAAATTAAAAAAGCCCTAACAGGAACAGCAACAGTTGCTACTATAGCAGGAATTGTTATTTCAGTGTTAACCGGATTAGGCTATGCATTACCTGGAATGCTAGCTGTTTTGACAGAAAAAGTAGGACAAATTTCTACTGTTGTAGCTTTAGTCACAAAAGGAAGTTCATCTCATGGATTAGCCGTAAAAATGAAAAGTTATATGCGTTCCACAACAAAAAACGGAAAAGTATATAAATATAAGGCGTGGAAAGTTACAAATGTTAGCAAATACTAAGGAGCATCCTATGTCAAAAAACGCACTAAATACAATTGATATTCTAGAAGGTTGCTATGCACTTTGCTGCTGCATTGGATTTTTCTATTTTCAAATAGAGTTTTCAACATATCTCCGACTCCTGCTCGTTGTATTTTCCATAATCGGTATTTTAGTAACAATTCGTAATAAGCGAAAATTATCAATCGGAAGTGGTTTGGCTGCAATCTGGAATATTTATTTTGTAATCGGATTTTTCTAAAACACAAATGGCGTTCGGACATGAGCTCTGGACGCCATTTGTGTTAATAAGAGGATACCTCAAGAATGTATCCGTATCCGCGAATAGAATGTATTTCCAGGTTAGAATGGATGCTTTGTAATTTCTTCCGGATTCGAGATATATGGACATCTACCGTACGGTCGATAATGCCTATCCCGTGAATGTCAATTAGATGAATGATTTTATCTCGTCGAATCGTATAATCAGAGGCATTTATCATGGCATTAAGAATTAGATATTCACAAGGCGTTAATCGCAATACTTCATCTTCTGTGCGAACACTCATGCTTTCCGGAACGAGTGTGGTGTTGCCAAAGCATATGATGGGCAAATCCGAAGTTCTAAGATGTGCCTTAATCCTAGAAAGAAGTTCCCCTGAATCAAATGGTTTCGTAATATAATCATTAGCCCCCATATCCAAGCATCGAATCTTATCTTGGGACGCAGACCGGCTAGATAGAATGAATACTTTGGAGCTAATTCGTTGGTTTCGGAGAGAACGCAGAACATCAACCCCACTGATATCTGGTAAGTCGATGTCTAGAAGTATCAAATCGTAGAATTTCTTTTCCAAAAGTCGAAGCGCATTTCCCCCACTTTTCGAAACAGTAACTTGATAGTGGCAGTGAAATAGATTATAAAGTCCTTGCGTGGTATTGTAATCATCTTCTACGATGAGTATTGAATACTTGTCTATCATGAAAGAATTCCTCCACAAGTTAAGGCAAATGAATACTTCTCCGTCTCTAGTTTTATTTTGCGTTTACATTATAACGAAGTTTCATTAGCGCTTCAAGAAAAAATGCAAAAAATGTAAACCTTAAGAAATCTTAAGACTTTTTGCAGCAAATCTTTGGTACAATGCAGATAGAGCTAAGCATCAGCGTGAAATGAGGTGATACCCGATGCAGAAGTTGGATTCAATTCGTTAAAGCAACATTTTCAAGAAAGGAACAATGAGATGTACACATATCGCAACGGACTTCGAACTCTCACCGGAATACTCTGCATTGCCGTGACTATTTTTATATTCACTTCTTTTGCAAATGCGGACGATGAGGTTCAATATAAATCCTACGATTTAAAGGGCTATACCGGATCTGTCGAAGTCGATCAATCCGTTCGGGATAAAATCCAAGATAAGGCGATAAAAGAAATTGCCGGGGAGATGAAATCGAAAACGATCCGAATAACGGCGATGGAGAATCTTTCAGAAGAGAATCTGCAAGCCTCCGAAGAGGAAGCCCTCTACGTGTATACCGATAAAGGATTAACCCACATCCAAGTGGACAAAGGCTGCGTCGGTAAAATTTCCTTGAAGGAAGTAAAAGAAATGATTCACGAAAACGAAGGATCCTTCGTTCGGGTGTACGATGTGGGGACGCAGGAAGAATCGGCCTCGTTCCTCTCGGAACATAAGGGAATCCTCGCAACGATTGGAATCGCCGTTTTGCTTATACTGCTGTGGCTGTTGTATGAAAGGAAAAAACGGAGAGCCGCATGATGGGAGCGAGCGGGCTGGCGGCAATTTGGAATGTTTATTTCATAATCGGATTTTTCTAAAAGGTGGAATCAGATTGTACATACACTGATATTACGCTCGTAATATCAGTGTATGTAATGCTCAATTTGTTATTGTAATTTTATGCCCATTTCAATGCAGGAGATAGAATATGTCTTTCGAAAATCGAATTGCTATCGTCTCACGGGATTTCGCTTTTGCAAACAGTTTGAAAGAATTCCTGCAAAAGGAGAAACTCCTCAATGATGTTATTGTCAAAGGCTCTTTTTCTGATGCGTTTTTTGAGAGCCCTACCGATTTAACAATTCTTGATTATGAAACTTTTGAATTAGAATGGCACGGTCAAATTTCTTTTTCAAATCAGTTCCATCACGGTAAATTTTTATTTCTTTTTTCATCAGAAGATATAGATAATCAAACATCAACTTCTCCGCGCCTTTTCTTTGATGACTTTCTGATAAAACCGATTAATTACCCGGAGCTGTTACTTCGAATTAAGCAGCTTCTGACTCATGAAGAACGTGAGGACATGCTTTGGTACGGAAATACATTATTGCATTTTTCCTTGGGAACGCTAACTACACCTAAAGGAACAATCGACCTTACTTCATATGAATCTAAAATTCTACACGCTTTTTTCGAACATCCTCAATGCATTATATCTAGAGCAGAATTACTGAACATTAATAACGCACAGAATTATGATGTTTCGGATCGGTCCATCGATGTTCGAATCTCTATTATTCGCAAAAAATTAATTGCCATCTCTTCAAATCTAAGCCTTCTTTTACGGAGAGGGTGTGGATATATTCTAACAATTTCTTCATAACAAAAATATCGGACAGCAACAGGACTGTCCGATATTTTGTGTTTACCACGGTTTTATCCACAAATACAGATTCGCCATTATTACCAAAAAGCAAGTGGATCGTACGTATCCTTCAAACTTATTATTCTTTACTGATGCGACCACCAGGAACACAACTCCACACGAGGAGAGCAGCAACAGTAAATAAGTTACCGTTGTAGAAACTTTATCAACAGTTCCCATAAGTGAAATAACAGCAATTACAATAACATAGATATCTTCGAGCATACTGATACAGCGGACGATATTTTTCGAATACATTTTCATAAGCTTCTCCTATGTTAGCGTCGGGCTAAAATCGCCATTCCGGGTCGGGTTAATTTAGCCAATCCGAGTCGGATAAAAAAAGCCATTACCTTTTTTTCAGATTCCCTCTACACTGGGTTTGAACCAATCACCTGGTGAAAGGAGGAATATGAAAAGCAACAATGGTAATGACTCGTGTATCACAATCATAGCACAAGCCATCAGTGAAATGGAAGTCGAACAGGGAAAAACTCTATCAATTGATGAGATCAACCTGGCCGAACTCCAGCGACGCACCGGAATCTCAAGAGCCCGGCTGCGCCGACTTAAAAGCAATAACTTCAAGCCAATGCCTCACGGGAGGACTGGCCAGCGAGCCGAGAACACCGTTCTCAGCGGTTTTACCGGAGCACTTGATAATTTGCTCAGGCAGGGTGTAACAAATTCCGCAGTATGCCTCGAGCGACTGCAGGAAATGGGCTATGCCGGTGGGCAGACCCAAATCAAGATCTACATCTCAGAGCACAAGGATCTGGTCCCTGCCAGACGGCAATTGGTAGATCCTCAGGGTAATCGCGGATTTCGTTACCATACAGGTCCAGGCGAAGCATACCAGATGGACTGGGGCTTCATCACCGTGTACGACAATGACGGACATAACTACCGCGTCGCCTGTTTTGCAATGATCTGTCATCATTGCGGCAAATGTTATGTGGAATTCTTTCCGAATGCCAAACAGGAAAACCTGTTCATCGGAATGCTCCGTGCATTTGCCTACATGGGTGTCCCAAAGTACATCCTGACAGACAACATGAAAAGTGTCGTTCTTCGGCGTGATTTCGAAGGATATCCCGTATGGCAGAAAGATTATGAATCCTTCATGAATGCTGTCGGGTTCCAGACGAAGCTGTGTAAGCCCCGTCACCCGTTCACCAAAGGGAAAGTCGAGCGTTTCATCCGATTCGTGAAAGACAACTTCCTTGCCGGACGGTCATTCTGGAATCTCACGGACCTGAACAGACAGGCACTTGAATGGTGCGAGAAACACAATGACCAGTATCATCGTCAGATCGATGATATACCGAATTATCTGCATGCTTCAGGTTGTATGTCAGTGGCGCAGCAGCTGTTGATAACACCGCAGCTGCGATACTATCTGTGTCCTCCGAGAAGGATATCCTTTGATGGATTCGTAAACTACGAAGGCCGCAGGTTCGGAGTTCCGTTTCGCTATGCAGGACGCGATGTTCGTGTCTGCAGACAGAAAGAAACTCTGTATATCTACTCAGCTGATTTTGAGGAACTTCTCGTTACTCATGAAATCAACTGGGGTAAACGAGACCAGTATTGCACAGGCCAGTTCGCAGAGCCGGAAGTTCCGGAAGAACTGCCTACCGCACCGATAACGAACAGTGTGCAAATGCTTGCAAAACCGAATGATTCAGAACTTGGTTTCGATAAATTCAATTTTGGCGAGGAGGAATCAACATATGACTGAATTCTCCTATGACAACATTGAAAAGAGTATCGATGTACTGCATCTGAATCTTTCCATTGCAGAACTGGCGAAGCTGTCAGAGGAAAACTCTCTGACAACTGACCAGATGGCAGCATTTGATCTGCTGCTGGAGCATCTTCGTGAGAAGAAGATCCTGACGACGATCAATACACTGCTGAAGATGAGCAGGCTTCCGCTGAAGAATCCAAAGACCTTCGACAATTTCGATTTCTCGATCGTCAAGGGAAAGGATATCGACAGACTCAAGGCTCTGCCATCACTGGCAGCGATCCACGCTCACAAGAACCTGGCCTTCATTGGTCCTGCCGGAATCGGCAAGACCCATCTGGCACAGGCATTCGGGTATGAATGCTGTCAACATGGGCTCAAGACATACTTTATCAAGATGTCCGAGCTACGGGACAAGTTCACCTCTGCCAGAAGAAACGGCAAAGAGGCTTCTGTCCTCAACGGTCTTGTCAGACCATCCTGCCTGATCATTGATGAAGTCGGTCACTGTGAATTCGATAAGGAAAACACCAGGCTGTTCTTCGATCTGATTGCCAGGCGTTACAACAAGGAAGGCAGCTACAACATCTTACCAGCAACAAAAATCCATCCCAATGGAGAAATATCTTCAACGAAGACGATGCGCTTCTATGTGCACTGGATCGAATCTTTGATGATGCTACCGTATTTACGATCCGTGGCGAGAGTTTCCGAGGCAGAAAACTGGATAGAGTTCCCTTCAAATCGGCAAGCCTACCAAGAAAGATGCTTCATCATCTACAGCTGCGGACTAAACGATAACTGATGAATTAGCCGGGTGATTGGTTCTTATAATCCGACCAACAGTGGTCAAATTAACCCGACCCGGAGTGGTTGATTTAACCCGACGCTAACACCTATCAATACTTTGCAATTTTTACATGGGCATCTCTCATGCGTATTATACCAATAAAATGTTTCAGAATTATTACTCAAATTAACATTTTCTGAATTTGTTATTGAATTCGGTTTCCGAGCGCGAACCCCGGCCCGAAAGAAATGGGAAAAGTGAAGAACAAAAAGATACACGCTGCTGCAGGATAATCCCACAGCAGCGTGTATAAAGGGTTATTCCCTTTTGGAGTAAAAGTGGACATAATCAATTACTTCTGCAATGCCTTCGCAGTCTCCACGATGTTCTCCACCGTGATGCCGTTCTTTGCCAGCAGACGTTCATAAGGTGCGGATTCTCCGAACTGATCCTGGATGCCGATTCTCTTTACGATGCCCTTTCCGGATTCCGCTGCCACCTCGCATACGGCACTGCCCAGACCGTTGATGATATTGTGGTCCTCGACAGTAATGATTTTGCCGATGTCATCGATGCAGGACTTTACGCAGTCCACATCCAGCGGCTTGATGGTGTGCATGTCAATGACTCTGGCGGAAATGCCTTCCTTTGCCAGTTCTTCTGCCGCCCGGATTGCCAGAATGACGGTATCGCCGTTGGCAATCAGCGCCACGTCGGAGCCGTCCTGAATCTGGATGGCTTTGCCGATTTCGAACTTCTGATTCTCATCGTAGATTACCGGAACCGCATCCCGGGTGAACCGCAGATATACCGGTCCGTAGATTTCTGCCGCCTGGCGAACCAGGGCTTTGGCCGCATAGTAATCCGCCGGCATGACCACTCTCATGTTCGGAATGGTACGGAGAACGCCCATGTCTTCGATGCCCTGATGGCTGGCGCCGTCGTTGGCCGGAGTCAGGCCGCCGTGGGAGCAAGCGATTTTTACGTTCAGGTTGGTGTAGCAAATTTCCTGACGAATCTGTTCCGCCATCCGGAGGGAACCGAATACCGCGTAGGTTACCACGAATGGAATTTTTCCCGTGGTGGCCAGTCCCGCCGCAACGCCGGCGCCGTTCTGTTCTGCAATACCCACGTTCAGATGCTGCATCGGCAGCTCCTTACGAAACTCCTGAGTCTTGCAGGATTTACCGATATCGATATCCACAACGTAGATATCCTTGCTTTCTTTACCCAGTGCTACGATTTCTTCGCCGAAACCGACACGAGTGGCAATTTTCTGTTCTGTATTCATTACCGACCTCCCAGTTCCTTCATCGCGATTTCGTATTCTTCATCGTTCGGTGCTTTGCCGTGCCAGCCCAGCTGGTTCTCCATGTAGGATACGCCCTTGCCCTTAACGGTACGAGCGTCGATGAATTTCGGCTTTCCGGAAGAGGACGCATTGATTTTCCCAAAAGCATCCGCTACCTGTTCCATATCGTTTCCGTCAATGTCGTAGGTCTCAAAGCCGAACGCGTCCATCTTCTTTACCACATCCAGGTGCGGGATGATTTCATCCGTGGTGCCGTCCAGCTGCAGACCGTTGTCGTCCAGGATGACCACCAGGTTGTCCAGACCCCACGCGTTCGCCGCCATAAAGCCTTCCCACAGCTCACCTTCATCCAGCTCGCCGTCGCCGATTACCACATATACGCGGTAGTTCTTGCCGTCTCTTTTGCCGGCAACCGCCATTCCCACGCCTACAGAAAGTCCCTGACCCAGGGATCCGGTGGAAATATCGATGCCCGGGCATTTTCTCATGTTCGGGTGACCCTGCAGCATGGAGCCTTCTTTTCTCAGCTTATGCATCTCTTCCTCCGGAAAATATCCCAGAGTTCCCAGTGCTGCGTACTGAATCGGGCATGCATGCCCCTTGGAAAGGATGAAGCGGTCCCGATCCGGCCATTCCGGATTCTTTGGATCGATGTTCATTTCCTTGAAATACAGATATGTAACGACCTCTGCTGCCGAGAACGCGCCGCCCGGGTGACCGGATTGTGCTTCATAGATCATAGTCAGAGCCTTTCGGCGCAGATCCTGTGCGCGGTCTTTCAGCTCCCCTATGCTGATATCCTTCATGATATGACCTCCTTGTTGTTCATGAATGATTGCCCGTGTCCCATGAAACAGACCTGCCTGCGGGCAAGCAGCACAGGTCTGTTATATCTCGATTAGTTCGAAATCAAGCTTGGAAGCCAGGTGGATACTGCCGGAACGTATGTTACCAGAATCAGTACCAGCAGCGACGCGAATACGAACGGCAGAACCGCTTTGGAAATTTCCTTCAGGGAAATGTTCGCAATGCCGCATCCGGTGTACAGGTTGATTCCTACCGGCGGTGTTACCAGACCGATGGCCATGTTCAGTACCATGATGGCACCCAGATGAACCGGGTCGATGCCCAGTGCGGTTGCGACCGGGTAGAGAATCGGCAGGATGATATACATTGCCGAGTTGGCATCGATGAAGCAGCCCGCAATCAGCAGGATGATGTTCACTACCAGCAGGAACAGAATCTTATTGCCGCCTACCATGGTAATCAGCGTATTGCTTGCTGCAGATGCCACACCGGTAACCGTGAGCACCCAAGAGAACAGGCTGGCGGTTCCAACGATGAACATAACCACGGCGGTCTGAGAAACGGAGTCCTTGAGAATCGTCATCAAATCTTGAAGTTTCAAGGTCTTATAGATGAAGAATCCAACCAGCAGACCGTACAGAGCTGCAACGGCAGCCGCTTCGGTCGGGGTGAAGATTCCGCCGTAGATTCCGCCCAGGATGATAACCGGCATCATGATGCCCCAGAATGCATCCTTGAAAGCAGCCCAGCGTTCCGCACCGGTAGCCTTCGGAATGGTCTCAATTTCCCATTTCCGGCTGACGAACTGCATGGCAACAACCAGTACCACGCCCATGAGGATTCCCGGAACCAGGCCGGCAGCGAAGAGCTGGCCCACGGAATTTCCGGTGATGGATCCGTAGATTACAAAAGTAATGGACGGCGGAATGACGATACCGATGGCACCGGCGGTGGACATCAATGCGGTGGAAGACGCTTTGTCATATCCCACCTGGGTCATTGCCGGAATGATAATCATTCCAAGAGCCGCTACCGTCGCCGGGCCGGAACCGGAAATTGCGGCGAAGAAGCAGGCAACGATGACGCATACCATCGCCATACCGCTCTTCTTGTGGCCCACCAAGGTTTTCGCAAAATCAATCAAGCGGGAAGAGATTCCACTCTTCTCCATGATATTTCCGCCCAGTATGAAGAACGGAATTGCCAGCAAAACGAATTTGCCGGTGGACGAATAGAGATTCGCCGGAATAATGGAAAGTGGCAGATTTTCATACAGCAGTGTGATGACACTGGCCATTCCCAAAGATAACGCAATCGGAACTCCCAGGAACAGGAGGACCGCAAAGCTTCCAAATACTACTAAGCCTGCACTCATTCTTATGCCTCCTTATCTTCCGAGTTCGTTGCATCGCTTTTCAGCGTACGGATAAACAGCTGGCAGTAGCGAATCGCCAGGAACGCACCGCCCACCGGAATCATGGCACCAAAGGCACCTTCCGGCCACTGCATGCCGCTGGTCTTCAGTCCCAGCGCGAATTCGTGACCGGACATCCGAATACCGAAGTACAGGATGACCAGTCCAAAGATAATGCCAAGGGCATCGCCCAACAGAGCACAAGCTTTCTGTCCCGCCGGAGAAAATCTCTCCGTCAGAACCGTCAGGCCCAAATGGGCTCCTCTTTTCGCAGCCACCGCTGCGCCGGCAATACTGAGGAGAATCAGGCCGGCATTGGTCAGCTCTTCGACGAAAGGCATGGAGCTGAGCAGGACATAGCGCGCAAATACATTGACGCATGTGAGCAGCATCATCACCAGAAGCAGGATGCCGCATATATTGTCTTCCAATTCATTCCAGAATTTTTTCATAGGATATACCTTGCCTCACTTTCTATCTGAGTTTCACTACTTCGTCACGCCGAATGCCTTGCAGGCCTCTTCGCCGTACTTCTTCATGTATTCCTGCTTCACCGGTTCTACAACCTTGCGGAATTCCTCAATGTCTGCCGAAGACAGCTCATTGATTACACAGCCGGTGTCTTTGAACTTCTGCAGGATATCTCCTTCTCCTTCCACAATCTGCTGATCCACTTCGTGGCACGCATCTTTCGCGCACTCTTTCAGCAGCTTCTGGGTCTTGGAATTCAGCGAGTTAAACTTCTCGGAGTTCGCGGTAAAAGTAAAAGCTTCATAGGTATACTTTGCGATAGTGATATACTTCTGCACTTCCTGAATGTTTCCGGAATTGCAGGTACTCAAACTGTTGTCCTGTCCGTCGATGGTTCCCTGCTGCAGTGCGGTGAACACTTCACTCCAGCTCATCGCCTGCGGGCTGGCACCGAATGCCTTGTAGAAGGCGGTGTAGAACGCACCACCCGGAATACGGATCTTCAGACCGCTCAGATCTTCCGGCTTCTTAATGGAGCGCTTGCTGTTTGTAATCGCCTTGAATCCGTTATGAACCGCGCCCAGGTAAGTCAGACCCTTCTTGGATACCACCTTCTGGATGAACTTTCCGCCATCCCCGAAGAAGGTCTTCTCCGCCTGGTCATAGTTCTGGAACAGCCACGGCATAGTGCATACCATCAGACGGTTATCCAGATTGGAAATGATACTGGTGGAATGGATGTCCAAATCCGTAGTTCCGCTGGTAATCATCTCCAGACCCTTGTTCATGTTTCCGCTGGCCAGCTGATCGTTCGGGAATACTTTAATCCGAACCACGCCATCGGAACGCTCTTCCACGTACTTCTTGAACAGGAGCGCCATTCTGGTATCATTGGCGATCTCTGTTCCGTTACAGTTGAGCAGCAGCGTTACCTGATTGTATCCGTTCTCTGCCACCTCTCCGCTGTTCTGCTTCGCACAGCCGGACAGGGAAATCGTGCAGAGCAAGGTCAACATCAAGGCAACTGCAATCAGTTTTCTTCTCTTCAATTTTTCCTCCTTCGCAGGCCGGATGCCTGCGATATCCCAACAACATTAACTACAAGCGGTATAGTTTTTTTCCCGGACGAATCCGGGTATCACCCCATCATTAGTTCATACCATCATGGGATGTTGGTTTTATTTTACGAACATTTTACCCTAAAGTCAACAATAAACAATATTTTATCGAAAAATTTGTTTCTAATAACAAATTCGCATTCTAAAATAAAGCAGAATTCCAATTGACTTTGCATGAATTTTTCATTAGTATTGAAGTGTTAAACATCCTATGTTGAACACAATTCGGTTATGGCTGCAGGCGGTACTGTTTTTTTAATCCAAAACACGAAACATCAACAGGAGGAAACACACAATGAAAGTAGGATTTATTGGACTGGGAATCATGGGACGTCCCATGGCAGAACACATGGTAAAAGCAGGTCTGGATGTCATGGTATCCGACCTGAACGAGAAGATTGTTGCGGAACTGGTGGCCGAAGGTGCGACCGCCGGAAGCAATAAGGATCTGGCAGAGCAGTGCGATGTGGTGGAGATGATTCTCCCGAACGCATCCATCGTTAAGAACGTCATTTTCGGCGAAGGCGGCCTGATGGATTACATGAAGGCCGGACAGATTGTGGTAGATCACAGCTCCGTCACCGCCAACGATTCCAGAGAATGCTATGAGAAGCTGCAGGAGAAAGGCATCGGATTCTTAGATGCACCGGTATCCGGCGGAGAGAGCGGTGCCAAAGCCGGCACGCTGGCCATCATGGTGGGCGGCGACGAGAAGGATTTCAACACCTGCGCGCCGATCTTTGACACCTACAGTTCTCAGGCAACCCTGATTGGAGATTCCGGCTCCGGAAGCATCTGCAAGCTGGCCAATCAGATCATCGTAAACAACAACATCGCCATCGTAGCGGAAGCCCTCACCTTTGCGGCTAAAGCCGGCGTGGATCCGGAGAAGGTATACAAAGCCATCGAAGGAGGTGCCGCACGAAGCTATGCTCTGGAAGACAAGGCGCCGATGATGGTAGAGCGGAACTTCACCCCGGGCGGAACCATCAAAGTCAACCACAAGGATATCACCAACGTAATCAACACGGCCCACGCCATCGATTGCCCAATTCCTTACACCGCTCAGCTCTATGAAATCCAGCAGACCATGAAGGCACACGGTCACATGGAAGAAGACCACGCCGCTTACGTTAAATATTTTGAAACGCTGGCAGACACCATCGTGGAGAAGAAGAACTAATATCTTTCTCCCTCTGCCGCGAAACGCAGCACTGCTGCACAGAAAGGAAAATTAATGACTGCTTCAGATTTTATGAAGCCCATTCGCATGAAATCCGCTTCCGATATCGTGGTGGAACGATTGACGGAAGCCATCATCGACGGGCAGATTAATCCGGGAGACAAAATTCCCACCGAGCCGGAGCTGGCCTCCAGTTTCTGCGTCGGACGGAACACGGTACGGGAGGCGGTACGAACCCTGGTGGCGTACGGCATCCTGGAAATCCGCCGTCCCGAAGGTACTTTTGTATGTCGAACCTTCAAACCGCAGACCATCAATCCGTTGATCTACAGTATGATTCTCCAGAAAAAAGAATCCTACCAAGACCTCATCGGTCTCCGGCAATGCATCGAGTTCGGTACCCTGCAGGTAATCATGGATCAAGGGCTCAATCCGGAGGACGCGGAGAACCTGCGGCAAATTGCGGTCTCCATCGAGCGAGAACTGGACGAACCCAATCCGGATCCGAAATTAATCTGCCGGACGGACATCGCCTTCCACGATGCCATCGCGAAGGCGACCCGAAACGACCTGATTGTCACCGTGAACGAAATGCTGTCCAAGCTGACCTACGGATCCCGAATCCGCACCATCGAGCAGTGCATTCGGGAACAGGACCGGAAATATCTGGTGGACATCCATTTTGAAATCTTAAAGATTCTGGAAGAGCGGGACACGGACGCCATCGCCCACACCCTGAAGCGAAGCTACAGCTACTGGGCCAACCTGCAAATGGAAGAAGAATAACACCAAACGAATACAACCGTACATGAAAAGCCCCATCGATTTCGATGGGGCTTTTCGGGCAATTATATTATTATATTATCACTTGGCATATTGCATCTTTTTCACGAGACGCTTGTAGAAGGTCAGAAGAATGAGACCAATTACCATCATAACAGCCAAGAAGATAAACAGGATGTGGTATCCCGCATTTCCGTATGTATCCAGAACTTTTCCGGCCAGCAGCGGGCAGAAGAATTCCGGCATATATCCGATGGTGCAGATCAGGCCGATGGCGGTTCCGGACATGTACTTCGGAATTCCGCATTCATCGAACATGGAGAATGCCAGAGAATATGCACCGTACATACCGAAGTAGATGCACGCACAGATACCGACAAATACCGCATTGCTCATGGATCTTGCGAAAATCAGTACCAGCGTGGATGCCAACATGATTCCCATGGTTCCGTACATTACGTTGGCTCTTCCGATCTTATCCGCAGCTACGCCACCTACTACACACGCTACCGGACGTATGTACTGCGCCAGCATGGTGACCATGGCACCGGCTGCAGCGGTCATTCCCAGGTTTGCGGTTGCATACGGTGTGAAGTAGTAGAACAGAATCGGCATGGTATAGGAACAGCATACTACCAGGGACAGCAGCCATACTACCGGCATCTTCAGCACCTGCTTTACGATTGCAAAGGAGAACTTGCTATCATCCTCTGCGTCATCAGAACCGGTCTGCAGCTTCTTCTCGTCCAGGACGAAGTACAGGCCGATACCCATTACGATGCAGACTGCAGAGTAGAAGATGACTACGCCGTTCAGACCTGCCAGATCGCTGGCCTTCTTGCTCAGCGCATTGAAGATGGCCAGTGTTACAGCCAGCTGCAGTGCGTTGGTGATACCTCTGGTTGCATCCATGAAGCCGTACGCCTTACTCTGCTCGTCCGCATTTGCCAGAGAACGCAGAACCTTCAGCAGTGCCGGCCAGAATGCAAACAGAGAGGTGAATCCCCAAAGGAAGTAAATTCCCACCAACATGAGGTAGCTCGGGTGGAACAGGTGTAGCAATCCACCCAAACCGGTGAGGATCATGGAGATGGTCATCAGCTTTCTTGCTGAGAACATGTCCGCAACCACACCGCCAAACAGATAGGAGCAGGCACCCATGATTCCGAAAATAGAACCAAACATTCCCATCTGTGAATTGGTTAATCCGTAAGTCTGCAGGTACGCATCGTAGTAGTAGGATCTGAAATACGGCAGTCCGTAGATCATGGTACCTGCAATAGAAATCAGAATTAATCTGAGCATATTCTTTTTAAGCTTTGATTGTGTTCCCATAATTGTTTCTCCTTAACTCTTCCCGGTTATACAAGAACCTTCTTGCCGTCCTTGATGACCAGTGCAACATCATTCAATTTTTCAATATCTTCATCCGGATTTCCCCGGAATACTGCCAAATTCGCTTTCTTTCCTGCTTTTATGGTGCCCACCCGATCGTCGATCATCAGGATTTCCGCATTGTACTTGGTTGCCTGAATCAACGTATCCTTCGGGTCCATTCCCAGCTGGTTCACACGGATCCGGAACTCGTAGATTCCGTTGCCGTGGCTGCCCTCGTAGACACCCGCATCGGTCGCCCAACCCATCTTGATTCCCTGCAGGTAGGCCTCTCTCATTCCTTCATCCAGAACCTTGACGATTTTCTTGGATTTCTCCACGTAGTGCTTCGGCATTCCTTCCGGCCAATCCAGGAAGGAGTGCGGTGCACTCAGTGTCGGCATCATGAAGCTCTGATCCGACGCCTTGTACATCCGCAAGCACTCATCGTCCAAAATAGTGGAATGCTCAATGGTACGAACGCCATTGCGAATGCACATCTTGATGCCCTCCGTTCCGTGGCAGTGCACGGATACCGGCATCTTCAAGAAGTCTGCCATATCGCAAGCAGCCTTCAATTCCTCTTCGGTAATAATCGGAAGCCCCGGCTCCGCACCCGGATTCATAATTGCTCCGGTGCCCATAATCTTAATCCAGTCGGCGCCTCTCTGGTACTGCTTTCGAATCGCTTTCCGTAACTCTTCCGGAGAATCCGCTTCCAGATACATGGTACCGAAGAAGTCGTTTCCCTTCTCTGTCGGCGAGATGATCTTTCCGCTGGCCAGGATGTCCGGTGCTACCACCGCGCCTTCCCGAACCGCTCTGGCGATGTCGATTACAATATTGTTTCGGTCACCCACATCCCGAACGGTGGTGTAACCCTGACGCAGGTTATCCTGTGCCAGCTTCAGCGCGGTCATGCTGCGGTATGCATCCGGCTGAACGTTTTCCTCAAAAGTGTTGGTACCCTTCAGGTCTAAGTGCAGATGCGCTTCGATTAATCCCGGAATCACGGTCATATCGGTCATGTCCAAAACCTCACCGGCATCTGCAGTTTTCGGTGCTTTAATTTCCTGAATAATTCCATTATCTATAACGATATCCGCTCTATCCGAATCGTATCCCTCGGTCAGTTCCGGGATGATTCTCGCGTTTCTCAATACAAGCATCTTTGTCGGTTCCTTTCTTCCGTAAAATCAATTTGCTCTGCGGTCTAAGGTTTCCGGCTTCTGTCACCGGAATAACGTCGAATTCATGAAAGGCGCAGGAGGCTTTGAATAAGCCCCCTACGCTTCCTGTTATTCCCCGATAATCGGTCTTCTCTTTAGAGTCCGTTACGAGGAACGGTTACATCGTAATCCCTGTGGAATGCATGCTCTCCGTTGATGGAAGCATCCATGAATCCGGTGAGATAGAAGTTTTCCTTGTCGGCAGTCTGTACTACATCTATGTCGCAGTCGATTTCCCAGCCCGGACGACCGTTCTTCATCTTCTGGATGATTTCGTATCTTGCATCCGATGGATCGGAGTTGCTTACGGTCAGGATTCTCTTCAGGTTGTGCTCTACTACGGTGCCGATATCATCGAAGCGGTAGATTCCTTCGCCGAATACGCCGCCCACACCATCGGTGATGGATGTCCAGGAGTCGGTGAGCAGATCGTACGTAATCTCACGGTTTACCACGCCTTCCTTCAGGACGGTCATCGGTGTCAGCGGAGCGCACTTCGCTTCCATGTTCGGGCCTTCGGTATCCTTACCGGTGAAGATCGGCAGGGTGAACTCTGCAGTTGCCAGATCCAGTTTCAGAGTAACCTTCTCCGGAGACGGCCAAATCATTGGCCAGAAGGAGTTTGCTACTGCCAGACGAACTCTGTGTCCCTTCGGGAATACGTGGCCGCATACGTCCAGTGTAACGGTTGCCTTGTATTTCTTGCCCGGCTCCAGGTATGTTACCTTCTCGTGTCCTTCCAGGTGTGTCAGGTTCATGAGACCGTAGGATACTCTGGTTGCAGCGCCATCCGGATGAATGTCGCACAGTTCTGCGTACAGGAATGCGTTTGGCTTGTCTGCGGTGAACTCTACGGTGAAGGTCGGGTATCCGAATACTTCGAATTCTTCTTCGATTACGTCAGAGTCGAATGTCATTGCCATTCCGTCATCGCATCTCATATCTGCCGGGCTCTCACCCAAAACGCCGGCGCCCATCCACTCGTTGGCGAACAGTCCGTGGTTCTGAACGGTGCAGAGATCAACGATCTCATCCTTCTCGTTCTTCTCATCCTGCAGGTGTCCGTAGGTCATGTGCAGAGTCTTATCATTAACATCTGCGGATGGCCAGCTTTCTACTGCGACCCAACGTCCGTCGGAGATTGGGTGTACGGTTTCCGGCTTCATGCTGTCTTCCATCCATACGGTGATCTGTGGGCAATCCAAGGTATCGTTGTCGATGCCCTTCAGCCACTTATCCCACCATTTGGTTGCTTCGCCCAGGTAATCCATTGCCGGCTGCGGCATTCCGTCGTGCTGGAATACGTGTGCCCACGGTCCGATGATGGCTTTTCTCGGAACGGACAGGCCTTCCATCAGTGTGCAGACGCTGTTGGTGTAGGAATCGGCATATCCGTCCAGTGCGAATACCGGAACCTGAATGTCGTCGTAGTTCACGCTGACGGAACCGTGCTTCCAGTAATCGTCTCTGGTCTGATGCTTCAGCCAGTTTTCCGGCCACAGCGGCATCTCTTCCAGTCTCTTGATGGATTCTTCATACCATGTATCCGGCTTGATTTCGCTGTCTACCGCACGGCACATATATGCCAGCATGATGTTGCCCCACCAGAAGTTGTCGTTCAGGAGGCAGCCGCCCTTGTAGTGGATGTCCTGTGTGTAACGATCGTCTACGAAGCCGATGCAGATGATGGCCTTCAGCGGCTCCGGTCTTCTTGCGGCAACCTGGAGGGAGTTGAATCCGGACCAGGACTTGCCCTGCATACCGACATTTCCGTCGCACCATGGCTGTGCAGCAATCCAGTTGATGGCATCGATGGCATCATCCTGTTCCTGCTTCAGATACTCATCATAGAAACAGCCGTCGGATTCGCCGGCACCGCGCATGTCCACGCGGACAACGTTGTATCCCATTCCGGCGAAGTATCCGTACATCGGTTCGTCTCTGCCTCTCATACCGTCTCTCTTACGATATGGCTGGGTTTCGAAGATGGTTGGCAGCGGTTTGTCGGACTTTGGTTTCCACATACGTGCCGAACATCTGCATCCGTCGGACATCGGTACCCAGATATTTTCAATGACTTCCCACTCATACGGGAACTCTTCCCGGGACATTACCCTTTTCTGTTTAAATTCCTGTTTAGCCATTACTCTTACCTCCTAAACAAGTACTCTCGCCTTAACTTGTCTATATAATAACAAAGAGAAAATTCCGGCTCAAATTCGGCCGCATTCACGTTTTTCAAAAATGGTTCGATTATTTTTTTCATATAATGAAAAAAACTTGCAAATGTGTTATAGTTGTCCTTAGCAATTTGCATACATCACATTTATTCATGAAATTCTTTCCAAAAGTGAAAGTTTGTAACAAAATCAGAAGGGAGACATCTATGCAGCCATCATTTTACAGAACCCTCGGCCAAAAAATAAAAGCCTGCCGGAAGGCGAAGGGCATCACATTGACGGAATTGGCGGACACCATTCATCGGAGTCCCGCCTCCCTTTCCAAATATGAGAGCGGGGATGTGAACATCGCCATCGACGCTCTGGTGGAAATCTGTACCGCGTTAAATGTGGATATTGCGGAATTCCTGCCGGCCACCTACAGCGATCCGGACAATGTGGATGTCCTGAAGTACAAAAAGCATTTTGTGGATCAACTGTACATCTACTGGTACAGCGGAGACGCTAAAAAGGTAAAGAGTGCACTCATCGAGAACTCTCATCCGTCCATGAAGTCCGTGCTGTATTTCGACACGGATACGAAGCATATGGAGTATCAATCGGATTTCATCTACCATGGAACCGTATCCTATTCCGATACCAGCATTACCTTCTACTACACCAACGAAGCGCCGCCCTTTGACAAGGTGTTCATCCGCATGCCGCTCCTTTTCCAAAAGGGACGCCGCCAAAAGGGCATCATGTCCTGCATCTCCCTATACTACCAGGGGATTACCTTGAAAATTCTGGTCTCCCGTGAACCCCTTACCGTCACCGACGAGATTCGCAACGAACTGCTGATGACCCCGGAGGAAATCAAGGAGTTGAAACGCACCAACATGTTGATTATTAAATAGAAAAATAGCGCACGAGAACCCTCTTCGGATTCCCGTGCGCTTTCGCTTTATTGTCCGTTTCCGGCTATTCCCTTCTGCCGATGGCTTCCCCCATCTTCACTTCCGTCTCTTCACCGGCCCGAGTGGCTTTGAAGAATTTCTCCGTTACCGCAACGGTTCCCGGCTCCAGGAGCAGGATGATAGTAGAGCCGCCGTAAAGGAAACGCCCCTTCTCCTGTCCTCTCCGGACATCCGCCTCCTGATGGTAGTTGTCAATTTTCCCCACCAGCATGGCGCCCACTTCCATCTGAAGCACATCGCCGAAGTTCTCGCTGCGGATGACCGTATACTCCCGCGCATTTTCCGTAAATACGGGAAGTTCCCGAAGTGCCACCGGACGGACCGTATGCAGCACGCCCGGGATAAAAGTATTTTTCGTTTTGCGGCCGTTGTCCGGATAGGCGTAGCGGTGGTAATGATGCACGCACAGCCGGAAGACCAGACAGGTGCCGTTCTCGTATTTTTGTGCCAACTCCTCGTCCCGAACCAGATCCCGGATGGAATACCGGCTTCCTTTTACGGGAATCACCAGGGAGTCCGTAATGGGATAGGCGCTAAGGAGCCCGTCGCAAGGTGACGGAAGCACTGCCTCATCCATATCCATGGGCCGAAGCTCCGGACGGATCCGGCGACAGAAAAAGTCATTGAAACAGCCGTACTCCTCGTCCAGATAATCGTTCATATCGATGTTATTTTTGCGGATGAAGCGAGGAATGATGGGACGGGAAATGGCAGAATCCATGAAGCGGCCCACGAAGCGGGATAAGCCCGGGCGGGTCAGCAGCTTCAGGATGCATCGTCCCGGCATCGTCTGATATAAGAATTTCAGCATATCTCTTTTCTACCCCTCGTAATACATCTATGTAGCAATCAGGATGATGAATTCGATGGCACCGATTCCTACCATTGCCAGAATGCCCTTGGTATCCGGCTTTCTCACCGGGATTTTGGAAATGAACAGGAATCCCGTAACGGCCATGGTCAGAAAATAGATCCAGGTGATGTCCTTCGGCAGCACGAGCTGGAACAGCAGTACCGTCGGGAAAATCAGCGCTGCGGAAGTGACCGGAAGTCCTTCGTAATATTTGCGAACGCCCCCCTCCGTCTTCTGCCGTTCTTCTTCGGCCACGTTAAAATAAGCCAAGTGAATCAGGGCAGCCAAAATGTACAGAATCATCACCGCATAGCAGATGAAGAAGTACGGGTGACTCAGCAGTTTGTCCGCACTAGTGGGATCCCCCGCTTCATAATTCTGCAGAACGACACGCATCATGGCGCTGCCGATGCAGGCCGGAAGCACGCCGAAGCTCACCATATCCGCCAGGGAATCAATCTGAATTCCGAATTTCTTCTCCATCTCCGTGCGGTTCTTCTTGCTCCGAGCCACCTTTCCGTCGAAGGCATCACACAGTCCGCTGACCAGCAGAAAGAACACGCCTATGAAGGGATGGGCGTGGCTGTACAGAGAAATCATAATTCCCGTCCCGGCCGAAATCAGGGACAGGTATGTCAGCCACACCGTGTAATTGTAAAATCCTATCATTTTCTCAAACTCCTTTTTCTTCCCATAAAATACCCTGCCAGCACGATCAGTGCACTGGTAATAATGCATACGTAGAAGGAACAGCCCCGGCACAGCATCTCGATGGATGCCGCATCCCGGCCCAGAATCTCTCCGAATCCGTCCAGCATCAGGTAGTCCGCACCGCCCATTCCGCCCGGAATCGGGATGCTGTTGGATCCCAGCGCGGTAAAGGCCTGAACCACAAATCCTTCCACGGAAGTTCGAAGCCCTTCTCCCAGCGCCATAAAAATCGTAAATGTCACGCCGATCTGGGACAGCCGCTGCAGCAGATTGATGATAAAAATACGAATCAGCATCCACCCGTGTCCGGCGATTTCATCGGAACACTGTTGGTATTCCGCCATTTTCTTTTTCAGCTTCGCCTGCTTCTTCGTGAGGTTGCTCAGGAGCTTTCGCTTTCCCAGCATCTCCATCACCCGGTCACAGAGCCGGTACAAGATCTCTCCCCGGCGAAGCAGCATGTAGAACAGCAGGGATAGTCCCGTCATGATGAAGCAGCCCACCACGATCAAAATTCTGGAGAACAGGGACATTCTGCGAAACAGATTGAAGTGAAACAGCACGGACAGGCTGCCGATGGTCAGCGTCGCCAAGGTGTACATTACCAAATTAATCAGCAATGCGGTGGTACATGCCGGGATGTTCATTCCATCCCGAAGCATAAAGAACATGCTGGCCGGCTGTCCGCCGGAGGCGGAAGGAGTGATGGCGGAAAAAAAGACGTCCGCCGCCCCGTACACCGTCCCCTGCCGTTTCGCACTTTGGTATCCCAGCGTCCGACAGATGTGCACCAGTGCATATCCTTCAAACCAGATGTAGCCGAACATGCACAGCAAGCCGGCCGCCAGCCACAGCTTGTTCGCCCGGCTCAGATACGCCATCATGGTATCCAAGGAAAACTCCTTGCTTCCCGATGCAATCATCATTATCGTCAGTATGGCAATTCCCAGAGAAAGGAAACCCCACACTGCTTTCTTTTTGTTCATACAGTCGCACCCTCTCTTTGAACATACAATTTATGCGCCAGCAGGAGCCCCATTTCTCCTGCGGCAATTGCGCCCGCCACGTCCAGCAGCACGTGCTGTTTCAGCAGCTGGGTGGACGCGAAAATCATTATCGTTGCCACCGCCGCCACATTCCGATACCGGGGCGGCGCCTTCTTCATCTTCCGTGCACTGCGAAAGCAAATCCAGCTTTCCAGGCAGTGGATGGACGGAAACAAATTGTCCGGCGAATCGATTCGGTACAGCATCGCCACCAACTGTTCCCAGAAGGACCCGTCGGCATCGATGACCGGCCGCACCAGGGTGGTGGGAAACACCACGAAACAGATCAGGCAAATTGTTTTCGCAATCATCTCTCCGATCAGATAAATGCGGCACATCTCCCGGCTCTCCCGGGCAATGAGAATAAATCCACAGACCCAGAAGGGGAACGCCAAAAAGTAAACTACAATCCAGTGCGGGCAGAATGGAATCATCCGATCCACCGCCAGCTGGATGGAATGGTGTTTCATCCCGGAGGTGAACAGGCGAGTTCCGAAATACGTTATGCAGTTTAAAATAACCACCGCCGTCAGCAATCCCCAGGAGTACTCCGGCGCAATTTTTTTCAGTTTCTCTTTTATCATGACAAATATCTTCAGAATTACTTTTCCGCAATGATGTAATTATATATATAATCCGCTTTTGTTTCAACCATTCCCGCAAATCCTAAAGAAATCTTAATAATTATTAAGAAATTCCGTTTTTTCCCACTATCTAAAACTCACCGGACGCTGCCGGTGAGTGTTTTTTTGTTTTTACAGAAGAATGCTTCCAATCAGGTGCACCGCCCACGCAACGAGCCAGGCCACGATGCACTGGAAGATGACCATGAGGATGGCGGCTCCTCGTCCCTGCTCCTTCCGAATGGTGGCTACCGCCGCAATGCACGGGGTGTACAGCAGGCAGAACACCATGAAAGTGAACGCCGCCAGCGGAGTGATGGCCGAACGAACGGCTGCGGTTCCGCCGTATACCACCGCCATCATGGATACCACGCTTTCCTTCGCCAGGAAACCGGAAATCAAGGCAGTTACCATCTGCCAGTTTCCGAAGCCCAGCGGGATGAACAGCGGTGCCAGGAATCCCGCCAGTGCCGCCAGCATGCTGGACTGCGGGTCCGAAACCATGTTCATGGAGAAGTTGAAGTTCTGCAGGAACCACACCACGATGGTGCCGATAAAGATGACGGAGAACGCCCGCTGCAGGAAGTCCTTCGCCTTGTCCCACATGAGCTGCAGAACGCTCTTCGCCCCCGGCATCCGGTAGTTCGGCAGCTCCATGACGAAAGGAACCGCCTCCCCTTTGAACACCGTGTTTTTGCCGATGAGGGCAATTAATATAGCCATGAGAATTCCGATAAAATACATCGAAATCATCACCGGCGCCGCGTACTTCGGGAAGAACGTGTTGGCAAAGAATGCGTAAATTGGCATCTTTGCGGAACAGCTCATAAAAGGAATCAGCAGCAGCGTCATCTTCCGGTCCCGCTCCGACGGCAGGGTGCGGGAAGACATGATTGCGGGAACGCTGCAGCCGAAGCCCACCAGCATCGGCACGATACTGCGCCCGGAGAGTCCCACCCGGCGCAGGAGTTTATCCATAAAGAATGCTACCCGCGCCATGTACCCGCTGTCTTCCAGCAGGGACAGGAACAGGTACAACACCACAACAATCGGCACAAAGGACAACACCGAACCTACGCCGGTAAAAACGCCATCGATGATCAGCGAATGAATCGGCGTCGCCACGTCCATGGCGGTGAGCCACTGATCCGTCCAGTGGGTGATTATTTGGATCCCTTCATCCAGCAGGTTCTGGAAGAAGGCCCCGATGACGTTAAAGGTGAGCCAGAACACCAGTCCCATGATGGCCACGAAAGCCGGAATGGCGGTCCACTTGCCGGTGAGGAAGCGGTCCAGTTTCTGGCTTCGAATCCGCTCCTTACTTTCCTTCGGTTTAATCACCGTCTGATGGCACAGCCGGCGAATAAAGGTATATCGCATATCCGCCATGGCGGCGCTGCGGTCCATGCCGCACTCCTCTTCCATCTGGCAAGTGATTTTCTCCACCATTTCCTCTTCGTTCTCTGTAAGCGCCAGCGCCTTCGTTACCAGCGGGTCCCCTTCAATCAGCTTCGTGACCGCAAATCGAACCGGAATGCCGGCCGCCTCTGCGTGATCGCCCACCAGACTCATGATTCCGTGAATCGCCCGGTGCACGGCACCGTTGTGATCCTTCGGATTGCAGAAATCCACCCGGCCGTGAGTCTCACCCAGACGCGCGATGCGCACGGCGTGCTCGGCCAGCTCCTCCACCCCTTGGTTTTTCGCCGCCGAGGTTGGAATGACCGGCACCTGAAGGATTTCTTCCATCTCATTGATCAGCACCGAGCCGCCGTTTCCCGTCATCTCATCCATCATGTTCAGGGCGATGACGATGGGAACGTTCAGCTCCAGCAGCTGCATGGTGAGATACAGGTTTCGCTCAATGTTGGTAGCATCGATGATGTTGATGATCGCCGATGGTTTCTCTTCCAGAATAAACTGCCGGGAGACGATTTCCTCGCTGGTGTACGGGGAAAGGGAGTAGATGCCCGGCAAATCCACCACTTCCGTGCCGGGATATCCTTTGATCATCCCGCTCTTTCGATCCACTGTTACCCCTGGAAAATTCCCGACGTGCTGATTGGACCCGGTCAGTTGGTTGAACAGGGTGGTTTTGCCGCAGTTCTGATTTCCCGCCAATGCGAAAACGATATGATCTTCCGATACATCTCGGTCTCGTTCTCTTCCTCTGCCCTCTTCACCGATTCCCGGGTGAGGAATGTCCTTGCTGGGTTGAATGGGTTCCAGCACTTCTCCCCGGCCGCCGGGATGCTCGTGCACATTGGTGATATCAATCCGCGCCGCATCCGCCAGACGCAGGGTCAAGGAATAGCCGGATACCATCAGTTCCATAGGATCGCCCATGGGCGCGTATTTAATCAGGGTGACTTCAATTCCGGGAATCAATCCCATATCCAAAAAATGCTGCCGAAGGGCTCCTTCGCCTCCTACAGCCGATATTACTGCAGACTGTCCGATTTCTAAATCGCAAATCGTCATACAATCTTCCTCCTACTTTACACTAAAAACACTCCCCCTATAATACCACATTTTCCGTCAAATCGTGTCTTTTGTCCCAATGATTCTTTGTTTTTCTTCCCGTTTTTTCCAAATTTTTCTTCTCATCAGCATACACAGCTATATGAAAGCCCTGCGTCCGGGCAGCAATCTTGGCTTGCCGACCGGATGCAGGTTTTTCATCACGTCCCTTGAAGCCCCGGTATTCCCGTGCTAAAATATTTTGTTGTTGAGTGCTCCCGATCTGTGGATACGATCGGAAGTGCCCTGGCGAAAAGAATATTTTTTTATATGATTCACAGGAGCAAAATATGAAATCAACATTGAAGCGGACGTGGGCGGAAATCAATCTGGACGCCCTCACATATAATTATCACACGATTCGGAAACACATTGGGCCGGATGTGCGCTTCCTGGGCGTGGTGAAGGCGGATGCCTACGGTCACGGCTCCCTGCAGGTGGCCACAAAGCTGCAGGAGCTGGGGGCGGATTACCTGGCGGTGAGCAGCATCGACGAGGCTTTGGAGCTTCGCTTCAACGGCATCACCATGCCGATTCTGATTCTGGGGCACACGCCGAAGGAGCAGGTGGATCGGCTGATCTGCTTTAACATCACCCAGGCGGTGACCTGCGAGGCCAAGGCGCTGGAGTACAGCGAGGAGGCGGTGAAATACGGCGGTACCCTGAAGGTTCACATCAAGGTGGATACGGGCATGTCCCGGCTGGGATACCTCTGCGAGGGGGATTATTTTCAGCACGGTGTGGACGGCATCGTTCATGCCTGCACCCTTCCGGGCCTGGATGCGGAAGGCATCTTTACTCATTTTGCGGTGGCGGATGAAGAAGGTGCGGATGAGCTGGAATACACCCGGCACCAGTTTCAGCTGTTCACGGATGTGATTCGAAGTGCGGAAGAACAATGGGGCCATGAGTTCCGGATTCGCCACTGTGCCAATACCGGAGCCACGGCAAAATATCCGGAAACCTATCTGGACATGGTTCGCCCGGGCCTGCTGCTGTACGGATACGGAGACTATGCGAAACAGCTGGGACTTCGTCCGGTAATGTCCCTGAAGACCGTTGTCAGCACCATCAAAATCTATCCGACCGGAACGCACATCAGCTACGGCGGAATTTTTGAGACCACCCATTCCACGCGAATCGGCGTGGTGCCTTACGGATATGCGGACGGCTTCCTGCGCTGCCTTTCCAACCGCTACGCTCTGATGACGGCGGAAGGTCCGGCACCGGTGCGGGGCAAAATCTGCATGGACATGTGCATGATCGATCTTTCCGATGCGCCCGGCGTGGATGTAGGCGACGAGGTGACCATCTTCGGACCGGACAATTCTCTGGAACACATGGCGGAAATGGCGGGCACCATCCCGTACGAGCTGACCTGCAGCGTGAGCAAGCGGGTTCCCCGTCTCTTTATCGAGAACGGGCAGGTGATTTCCAAGGAACTGCTGTTAAGAATGTAAAAACAGAAAACCTGCATGCGGTTGCTGACCGGATGCAGGTTTTTTTTATTCTTTTGGATGATGCAGGTGTTCTTCCAGACTCTCCTCCACCTCGTGCTGAAGTTCCTCTATGCCGTGGGCATCCCGGTGCATTTCCCGGGACTCCTCTGCCAGCCGGTGCAGCACCTCTGCCACATGGTGCAGGATTTCCCGGTCGTTCACCTCGTCCCAGTTTCCCGCCGCCTGTTTTCTCAGATCCCGAAGCATTTGGTGTTCATCAAAAGTGCCCAGTTCCACAATCGCTTCCGCAATTTCTTCCGCCGCCTCAATCAGTTTTCCGTTGGCGGCTTCTCCGAAGGTCCACTCGTATTCCGCCACCTTTTCGTCGATGTACGGAATCTGAATCCGCTGCTCATCCCCTTCGTGAGCCACAATCGGGTACGGGCGCACCAACCCGCATTCTGCCAAAGCATCCTCCACGTGTCGGCGGCACATGCCCGCCTCCAGGAGTTTTTCGTCATCGTATTTATACAGAAGGTCATTCACCACGCCGGGATGCTCCGTCATGTAGAAGCGAACCCCCTTCTTTTCCAGGTTTCGGTAAATTACCGGCAGCCGTTCCGCCGCCGTGATATCGATGCTTCCGATTCCTCTTCCGTCCACGATAACCTGCCGAATATCCGGCGTCACCGCCCGCTCGATATCCTCCTGGAAAGTGCCCACGTTGGCGAAGAACAGGGTTCCGCTGAACCGATAGAGGACCGTGTGCTGGATTCGCCGGGCATTCCGGTTCCGATCCAAGGCGTAGAATCCATCTTTTCCCGGAATGCATCCCAGATAGGCTCTCGGCGGAACCACCGCCCGAACGAACACATCGATAAAGGACAGGATGACGCCGATCACAACCCCGTAAATGGTGCCCAGAAGCAGTACGCCTAAGAATGCCGCCATAAAAATAATAAACTCCGCCCGATTGGTTTTCCGAAGTTTTGCCGCCAGATCGAATTCCAGGATGCCCATCAGGGCACAGATGACGATGGCGCAGAGAATCGGCACCGGAAGATATCCGATAAACCCGGTGCAGAACAAGAGAATCAGCACCATGGTTCCCGATGCTGCCAAGGACATCATCTGGGATTTTCCCCCGAATTGGGCGGCGATTCCCGTTCGGGACACGCTGCCGTTCATCGGGCAGCAGCCGGTAAAAGCCGCCACCAAGTTGCCCAGCATGTAGGCCCACAATTCTCGGTCGTTGTTCACCTTGTAATTGTTTTTCATGGCAAAGTTATTGGTAGCCAGAAGGGTTTCCGCCACAATCACCAGGGCGATGGTCATGCTGGCCAGCACCATGTGCCGGTCCACGCTCATCAGGATGCCCCAATCCGGAACGGAGAAGGACGGAAGCCCCGGCTCCACCGGCGGCAGCATCGCAACGCCGTATTTTTTTAGCGGAAGGAAATAGGACATCAGCGCTCCGGCAAACATCAGGATCACCGGCATCGGGACTTTGGGCCGGCGCTTTCCGCAGAAACGGATGAGGGCGATGGCGCCCATCCCCAGAACGAAGGACAGCAGGTTGAAGTGCTGCATCGCTTCCCGGAGGATATGGTGCAACAGCTCGAACAACTCTCCGGTGGAAGCCGTCCCGCCAAAGAGTTTTGGAACTTGCATCAGAATGATTTCGCAGCCGATGCCGCTGATAAAACCGCCCATAACCGGAGTGGAGATGAAGTTGGTAAAGCGTCCCGCCCGCAGCAGCGCGAACAGCAGGAGCCACAGGGTGACCATCAGGGTGACCACCGGCACGAAGGCCATGGCTTCCTTGGTTCCACCGGCGATTCCAAAGGTGGCCAGCATTCCCCCCACCAATGCGGCCGGTGCGGCGTCCACGCCGAAGACGAACTGCGGCGAGGAGGAGCACAATCCGAAAAGGAGAATCGGCAGAACCGATCCGTACAATCCGTAGATGGCCGGCAGTCCGGCAATCTGGGAATAGCCCATGGATATCGGGATGGATACCAGCGCAATAATGATTCCCGCCGGAATATCTTTCCGGAGATTCATCCGGTTATAATTTTTCAGGAACATATCCACCTCCTTTTCTGCTTCATTTATCATTTTTCAGGGTTCGTGCTATTCGTCAATCATCATTTTGATGATTTCTTCGTTGGTCTCCCGCATGCCGTCTCTTCCCAGACGGCCTACGTTGTGAATGGTGGCCTCAATTCCTCGGTTGACAATTCCGTCTCCCGCATAGAATTCCTGCCCGTTCAGATACATGTTGTATCCCAGGATTCCCGCATCCACGGCAGATGCGATTTTGGCCGCGCAGGAAGCCTTGGCACCGTCACAGATGATACCGGACACGATGGCCAGCGCATTGACCACGGTGTGAATCACTTCTTTGTAACCGCCGCCGCAAAGGTAAGCGATTCCCGCACCCGCTGCCGCTCCGGCACTCACCGCACCGCAGTATGCGGAAAGTCGGCCGATTCCGGTCTTCTGGTGGATGGCAATCAGGTTGGACAGCGCCAGCGCCCGGTAGGTCTCCTCTTCCGTCGCCTTCCGTTCCTTTGCATATTCCAGCACCGGAAGGGAGCAGGTCATTCCCTGATTTCCGCTTCCTGCATTGATGACTACCGGAAGTTCACAGCCGTTCATCCGGGCATCAGAACCCGCCGCCGCCATGGCTTTCGCTCGGGTGCGCACGTCTGTTCCGTAGCAGGCCAAAAGCACGCTGCCGATGTTGGCGCCGTAGTCTCCCTCCAGACCTTCCTTGGCAATCGCCGTGTTGTATTCAATCTGCCGGCCGATGACCTCCCGGATATCCTCCACATCCACGGTAGTGGCAAAATCCCAAATGGACTGTACGTCCAGCAGTGTCCGGTCCGTCAGACCCTCTTCCGAGTCCGCCTCCACCGGTACGTAATGGAGAATTTCTCCGTTTTTTTCAATGCGCACGATGTTGGTGTGGTAGTTGGCAATTCGAACCTTGGCGGAATCTCCTCCCGCAAAAACATCCACGATGATGTCAAACACGCATCCGTTATCCACATGCTCCACCGTAAATTCCGTCTGTCCCAGGTATGCCGCAATCTCTGCCGCCTGCGCTTCCGACACATCCGCGATCACTTCCAGTTCCCGGGAGGCGTCGCCCGCCACAATGCCGGCGGAAGCCGCTGCCGGGATGCCCTTCAGATGATTGGTGTGGGGCACGATGACGCTCTTTACGTTCTTGATAATACTGCCGCTGGCACCGATGCGCACCCGCTCCGGCATTTTGCCCAGCACCTCCCGAGCTTTGGCCGCCGCATAAGCCAGCGCAATCGGTTCCGTGCATCCCATGGCCGGAACCAGCTCCTCCTTCAGAATCTGCACATAGGCCTGATACTTAATGTCTTCTCTTTTCATTGTAATTCACCATTAATCCAATCTTTACCTTACAGTCTTAACCTTCTATTCGTTCACGATTGGGAACTTCAGCTGCATCATGGAGAAAGTTCCCTTGCACAGCAGCGTGTCTGCGTCGTCGAATACTTCCAAATCGAATACCATAATCCGCTTTCCGTGCTTGACTTCCTTTGCCACCGCCCGCAGCTTGCTGCAGTGCAGCGCCGGCCGCAGGTAATAAAAAGAAGTGTCCACGGTTGTCGTCTTATACTGATAAGAAGCGGCCGCCGCTCCGCAGGTGGTATCGCACAGGGTGAACAGCATGCCGCCGTGCACCGAGGATGCGCCGTTGGTCATATAGTCCTGCACCGGCACCTCTGCGGTGGCATATCCTTCCCGAATCTCCGTAATCACCACTCCCAGCTTGTTGGGAAAAGGATTTTTGTGGTTTAAATAAGCCCTTATTTCTTCGTATGTCATTTTCGGTCTCCTTTATCCGTGTCGTTTTTCTTTTTTTATTAGAAGAGCAGATTCAAGCATCCCAGAATCAGTCCAATCAGCGCGCCCAGATTAACAATCAGGTTCAGCTCGCGTTTCATCACGGAAAGTACCAACTCTTCCAGCTGTTCGTTGGACATGTCGTTGACCTTCTCTTCAATCATTCCCGATACGTTGATGCGGTCGATCAGCGCCGGAACAGCGGACTTTACCGCACCGCGATAGGCCTTCCGCAGAATTCGCTCCACGCGTTCGTCGGAATATCCCGCTTCAAAGGCAATTTCCGACAGTGTGTCGCGGCTCCAGGTATCCATCTGGCTGCGAACCATCCGATTCAGGAACTCCTCCCCTTTATCCTCTATTTCACCTTGGATTCCGGCCTCCACCATCTGTTTCGCCGATTCCACGAAACTGTCGGTGATGAACATTCCCAGCATGCCGCCCCGGAACTGGTCCACCAGCTTGTCGATGGCGGTGTCGGAAACCGCCCGAATGGTGTCCCCGCTGCGCAAGCTCTGCAAAAGCTGCTGAGAAATGATCTCACTCAGCCGATCCAGTCCCTTCTCGTATTTCTCTTCGGAACCCAGAACGCTGATGCCCAAATCCTCAATGGGACGGTCCATTCCCCGCACCATCTGCGCCACCGCGTTGTCCTCCGCTTCCCTGGAAAGGAACTGGGCGGAGATGGTCTCTTCTCCGAAGAAAGTGGTTTCCACCACTTCACCGATGGCTTTTGCCAGCCGCGGCTTGTTCTTCGGGATGGCACCCGGGGTGAAAGGCAGTGTGCGTCCCAACACCTTGATTTCATTTCTCGGCCGGAAAAGCATTTTCACGGCGATGTAGTTCGTGCAGTATCCGATTACCGCACCGATCAGCGGCGGTATAATGTAATGCCACATATTTATAAGTCTCCTGTCCTTTAACAAAAATACACTTAAGTATAATACTCCATGAGGTGGGGAATTTCAATTGTTAATCTGAACAGTACCTCGTCACAGGTTCAGCAGCACAATTGCCCCCATGGATAATGCCATTCCGATATAATCTCGGCGGGTCAGTTTCTCGTGCAGCACCGTCCAATTGATGCAGTTGATGAACAACGCCACCCCCAGCCCGAACACAATGTAGGAAATGAATGCCGGGATGTCGTAGATTGCCCGAATCAGGAATTTGGTGGACAGGTAGTTGGAGATTCCCAGGAGCATTCCGCACGTCAGGTCCACCCGGTTCATATGCTCGTGGCTGAAGAAGTACGCCAGGATGCACAGAACCAACGCCATCGCAAAGGTGATGGAAATGAAGAAGTCCTCCATCTCATGGGGACAGAAGGCTTCGAACACCTTGGACATGGTATCCGCCATTCCGCTGCACACCAACATGGGAATCAGCAGCCACCGGTAGGAAGTGTCCTCTGCGGACGATGCGCCGATCGCCCGGCTTCCCTTGCCGACAGAAAATCCGCCGATTGGGATGGAAACCACCGTCAGGGAAGCCACCGCCAGAATCACGCCGCCCCACTGAGTGCTTCCCGGATACTCCCGAAAAAGCACGATGGACAGCAGCACCGGAATCAGCAAGCCCATATGGCTCAGTGACGCGGACACCGTCGCTCCGTTTTTCCGAATGCTCAGCTGCAATAAAAGAAAAGCCGACACGTAAAAGAATCCGTTCACCATTCCCAGGAGCGGCGTCATGCCCATCCGGTGAAAATCCAGGTGGGCAATTTCTTTCACCACAAGTGCCCCTCCGAAAATCACCGCCATCACATAATTCATCAGCAGCAGTGCCACCCGGTTCTCGCTGTGCTTCTCGTGGAATTTCATAATCAGCGAATTTCCGCTGCTGCAGATTATCGCCAGAATCAGATTTATCATGGGGTTCCTCCAAATTGTTTTATCCTGTCGTCGCTTCAGTCACAATATTTTTATTATACACTTTTGTGAAGTTGGCGTCGACCTCCCCGCAAAGCCTTTGTCCTTCGTTGGGCCACGCCAACACGGTCCGGATTATCTCTGCTTGCCGGCGCCCTTGTTGGCGCCTTGTTCCCCGCAAAGCCTTTGTCCTTCGCCGAGCCACGCCAACACGGCCCGGATTTTCTCTGCTTGCCGGCGCCCTTGTTGGCGCCTTGTTCCCCGCAAAGCCTTTGTCCTTCGCCGAGCCACGCCAACACGGCCCGGATTTTCTCTGCTTGCCGGCGCCCTTGTTGGCGCCTTGTTCCCCGCAAAGCCTTTGTCCT
>OLOB01000503.1_pt1 | contig 31637 bp, 23 predicted proteins | sample 1671911 | NCBI WGS metagenome assembly OLOB01 (sample SAMEA3136625, study PRJEB25190) | human gut metagenome | biome: human gut; feature: human-associated habitat; material: faeces | place: Austria | collected 2013
CGAAAGTACTGCGGTGCAGTCCGTGGGAGGATAGGCCGTTCCGCTCATGCAGGGCATTTGACCCAAGTAAATCTGAGATGTATCTCAGTGGTTAAAAATTATCTTGAAATTCTGTATAGAATCTGGGATAATCTTTGATCGTGACATATGGGAGATTGGCGCAGCGGGAGCGCAGTTGCCTTACAAGCAAACGGTCACAGGTTCAAATCCTGTATCTCCCACCATTAATTACATGCCACGCTTTTGCGTGGCATTTTTATATCGGGCGTTTAGCTCAGCGGGAGAGCACTTCCTTCACACGGAAGGGGTCATCGGTTCAATCCCGGTAACGCCCACCATAGATTTTTAGCCGAGGTTATCTGCCTCGGCTTTTTTATTGCACGGCAATCGTGGACGAAGACCAGGACGCTGTGGTGACCTATTACGCTTTCTGCTCCGAGAGCCAGGCTGCTGCGGATGACGCTGCCAACGATGAGGACGCCGCTGGCCAGGATACCGCTGACGATGATGCCAACGCAACTGGTGATGACGCCGACGAGTCGAACATCGCCTCCTCACAGACCGGTGGGGCAATGAATGATGCCGCGATGGTCGGCGTTGGCAGCATCGCGAGCATCTTTGCTGCCGCCGCTTCGCCTCCGTCGCACAACTAATCATTACTTGCGCTGTCTTTTTGCATTAAACGTGCTAATAGTTAAACGGACCGGGTTGATCCCGGTCCGTTATCCAAATTTATCTAGTTAAGTGTTGCTATACCGCTTAGACGAGCTGGCATAGCTCTTTGTATAGTTCCCTGACGCTGAAGCGCTCTTCTTGGTTCGCCTTGATTCCCTGATCAGCAAGCTTCAGCAATTTGCATACAGGAACGTTTGGGATTATTTTCGGCTCTTCTTTCATCTTAACCAAGTAAGGCGAATCATTGATCCTCGAAGCAAGTTGGTACGGGGTTTCTAGCGTGAGCAGCAAATGCATTATGCTGCAGAGAGCATAGGTATCGATCGTCTCTGAATGTCGAAGTTCTTCAATGCCCTCTACATCGCGGGTGAGCATTTCAGGTGGGGCATACTCAATTGTTCCGTATCGCCAGATGCCATATTGAGTGGTAGTAAATGGGGAATCTGTTTCAATGTACGAAGCGCTTCCCAGGTCAACGAGACATATATCAAAGCAGCAGGAGTCCACTTGTTGCTGAAGGTTTGCTCTTTCTGTTCTGATAATGATATTGCGCGGTGATAGATCGCGGTGCACGAAGGCACCCTCAAGCGATTTGGCATTGAGGAGTATTTTTAGGACCGCTTTGGCAATTGCGGCAACCGTAATGGGCTCGATCCCAATACACGCACCAAGGTCTACATGGGGAAGTAAGTCTATTGTTGCTGCCAGCGTGACCCCTTCAACATACTCTCTGACGATAATTGGCTTGCCCTTGGCGTTCCCTAGCCCAAATATGCGGGGAAAACCCTTTAAATGTGAAACCGCCAATGAACTGCGAAATTCTTCCATGGTAAGCAGTGTTTGAACTTCTTCGTATCTTTGCAGCGCTTCTTGAGAGGTTTCCTTGTATTTGATTTCCTTAATGCCGTCTTCGTGGAACAAAGGGGATTTCAGCGCGACGCATTCATTGAGCGTGTTGTAGGCTTTGCGCGTAACCATGCTGTTGGAATATGGGGCTTTATTTTCCAGGAAAAATGTCAGAAAACGACGACTCGTTTCTTCCTTTGTGCAGTTTGGGTCCACGAAAGCTGGCGTAAAGGAGTCCAGGGAGAGAATAGATACTCGTTGTTCAAATTGGTTATTGAACCCGAAGCATGGGTCAACTGAATCCAAAACTGCCCTTCTTTCATACAGTGTGATTGATCAATACTGCAATCTGATGAGCCTTGAATGTTGCGCAACAAGGTAATGGGCCCATGTAGCCAGTTAACTATTAATCGGATATTTTCAGAACAAGAAACCTCGTTGTTTTGCCTAGACAGAGTGTGTCACCATGGCTGATTTTGACGGGGGGGGGTTCTTTTTATTAGCAGATCCTTGCGGTTCTATCTCAGTGATAGATTTATCGGCTCCTGAAATTAGAGTAGTGCCGTTTGTCGATCCTAGCCCCTGAGCGTACCAGGCGCTTCCGTCTTCAAAAATGCGAAGATGTTTTCTGGAAACATCAATATCGACATCATTGATGTTGTTGCTACCTGTTGCCAAGAGCCCGATAGTGGTTCCTTCCTCGGAGGTAGAGAGAGGGTATATAGGAGAGCACGCAACCTCGTTATCGATTCTGATTAGCCCAAGTTTTATGGGTCTGTCGGCGGATTTGGTTGTGTGCTTTGGTTGCGCTAGTGTTGGCTGAAGCGTTGAAAATGTGAATGAAAGCTTCTTCTCCATGAAACTGTGCGTTGTTCTTGCCGCAATTTCGGGATCTGCGAGGCATCCAGTAGTCAGAAACATCATCACCAAAAGCACGGCCTTATCGGATGTTTCCGGCATAGGTGATGCGTTGATTCTGCGAATAGCGTTAGCATACAGATTTCCATCAAGGGAATAGTGCCTGAGAAGAGCCCCCATTTCCTTTGCCGCTACACCACCGTAGTGCTCTATAACCTCGTGGTACGCACAGGGTTTGGCTAAATTGGAAACGATTTTGCTTGTTATTGTTTGGGCGCTTTGATGAAAGTCGCCAAAAAACTCAGGATGTACCTGGCTTGGGGTTGCGTGGACGATCTGCCTTGATAAAAAGGTTCTTTCATTAATTCGATCACGGGGCGCACCGTTGCCGCACAGAGTTCGACCGGTAAGGAGCTCGCTTGCAGCTTCTTTATTGGTGATGCCGCCAAAGCTGCGTAGATCAGAATACATATAGGAGCTCGGTGTGTGCATCTATATCCTTGTCCGGTGCGCAATTTCGCTGCAAGTTAAAACGATAAAAACGGTTACTATCTGCGCGTAATTCATATTCTAACTCAGAAATACGAGGTCAATGCCATTATCTATGAATAGTTTTAACGGGTAAACCTCTCAGTTGCGTATGTTGTGCACAAAGCAAATCGGTAACTAATGTTGCGCAACGGATCCTTTTCAAACTGCCTTTAAATAGCGAATGCATAAAAAGGATAACTAGTCTGACGCGTAAGGGCGCGGGCTAATGCAGTGTGAAAAGGAGAATAAATGAAGGATTTGCGTTCTAAGAAAGCAATTGCGGCAAGCCTGAGCTTGACGCTTGCTCTTGGTAGCGTGCCTGCAGTAGCATTGGCCGATGACGCCGATGAGAATAGCGAGGGAGCTACTTCCGAGCAGTCAGCAGCCCAAGGGCAGAACCTTGAGGTGATCGCCTTCTTCCAGGGCGGCGCCCGCAATGGGTCTGAGACAATTCTCACCGCAGAGGGTGTCAGCCCTAAGGACAGCGTGGCGCAGTACGTTCACGACCAAGACGGCTACACCCTCCAGACCATGTCTGCCAATGCCGCCACTGGCCCTGAGTTGTATATGACTTCGTCTCTAGAGGGCGTAACGTCGATTTATGTTTACTACATGGCCAAGGATCAGGCCGAGCAGCAGCCTGAGGCTAAGAGCTTGAACGTTGTGAGCTTCTTCCAGGGCGGCGAACGCGACGGCTCCACTGAAGAGAATACGGTCAATATTACTGCCGACAGCAGCGTAGCAGATTGCGTCAAGAGCTACGATGGCTATACTCCGCAAAGCGTTAGCGCCAATAATCTTACCGGCCCCGAGGTGAATATGACCTCTTCTCTGGAGGGCATCACTTCGCTTTACGTGATTTACAAGGCTGACAAGCAGGCCGAGCAGCAGCCCGAGGTCGAGACGCAGGACCTGAAGGTCATCGGCTTCTTCCGCGGCGGCGCGCTTGATGGCGACAGGGAACTCCTCACTGCCCAGGGCGTCGATGTGCGCGACAGCTTTGCGCAGTATGTCCACGACTACGACGGCTACACCCTCGACCACATGTCCGCCAACGAGGCCACCGGCCCTGAGGTGAACATGACCGACTCCGTCAAGGGCACCAACACCGTTTACGTCTACTACAACGCCAAGGAGCAGGCCGAGCAGCAGCCTGAGCAGGTTAAGACTACTGACCTGCGCTTTATCGCTATCTTCCAGGGCGGTGAGAAGGACGGCGTGAACGAGGAATTTGGAAGCACCCAGGGCACTGCACTCGGCACCAAGGTATCCGATGCTGTTCCCGGTCATAACGTTGCTGGCTATGCCTTCGATGGTTATGCCTGCGCAGAGACCGGCGCGGACCTTGCGGCTGACGACGAAATCGCTGAAGGCATGAAGACCATCTACGTCTATTACAAAGCAGACGAGACTAAGGCAGATGAAATGCATCAGCATGTCGTGAATTACGACTTTAACGATGGCTCTGATTCCCGCACCGCAACTTTCAATGTGCCTGATTCGGAAATGGAAAAGGGTTTCACTGGTTGGCTGAATGTTTATCAGCCCCAGCGTGATGGCTACGAATTCCAGGGTTGGGCTTATAAAGATGGCGATGGCTCCATCCTGTCTGCTGATACCGCTTTGCCTAATACCGACACGGTAGATGTTGTTGCTCAGTGGAAGGCTACCGATGCTCAGGCCGAGCAGATTACCGTTAAGTTTGTTGACAACTTCAACGAGACTGAATCTTCCACCGAGGTCAAGAAGGGCGAGACCGTTGCCCAGCCTGCCGACCCCACCTATGACGGTTGGACCTTCGAGGGTTGGTCTTCCACCCTCAAGGACGATGAGGGCAACTGGGAGTACACCCCCGTTGACTTCGGCAAGGCAGTCGAGGATGAAGACCAGGATGGCGTGGTAACCTACTACGCCTTCTACTCCGAGAACCAGGCTGCTGCGGACGACACCGCCAACGGCGAAGAAGCCGCAGTTCAGGAAGCTGCCGGTGATGATGCTGACGCAGCCGACGAGCCGAGCATCGCACCTCAGACCGGTGACGCCACCAACGTTGCCGCAGTCGCTGGTATTGGCGGCATCGCGGGCCTTCTTGCAGCAGCCGCTGCATTGCTTCGCCGCCGTCGCAGCAACTAGCTAATGCATACGCTGTCCGTTTGAGGCAGAGGTACTAGTAGGCGAATGGACTGGGTTATTCCCGGTCCATTCGTTTTTTAGTGGGAAAATGAAGCAAACCCGTATTTGAGCTTGCGTTTGACCGCATCGCGCGTGAAGGGAGTTGCCATGACTTTTGTCCTCGGGCTGGCTCAGTGCCGTCATCCTGAAGAAGGCGGTACAGAAGCTGTTTTGGAAATGGCCGAACAATGGTGTGCCGAAGCTTCTCTTCATGGGGTGGATATCTTGGTGTTCCCCGAGTCGCTTATGACCCGCTATGAACTGGATAAACGGTCGTTCGCTTCTGAGGCCGAGTCAATTGATGGGCCGTTTTGCTGCGGAATGAATGCACTTGCGGCGCGCTATGGCCTTTGGCTTGTATACACCGTGAATGAGCGAAACAATGAGGGGAATCCCTTTAATACGGCTGTTATTACGGGAAGCGATGGGACAAAGCACGGGGTTTACCGCAAAGTGCATTTGTTCGATACCGATTTCACTAAGGAATCCGATCGTATGGCGGCGGGCTCTGCGTTGTTCGAGCCCATTGATACTCCCTTTGGGCGCATCGGTCTTTCGATTTGCTATGATTTGCGTTTTCCGGAAGTGGCGCGCTTTGCGGCAACGCGTGGGTGCCAGCTGTTAATCAATCCTGCCGCCTGGGTGGATGGCCGCTTGAAGGCGAAACAATGGCGTACGCTTCTTTCGGCGCGCGCTATCGAGAACGAGATCTTTGTTGCGGGCTTAAGTCGCGTTGACAAGGGCTACATCGGGCAAAGTGCTGTGTTTGGGCCTGATGGTGTGATGCTGGCCAGTGGCAGCGTCCGCGAAGAGCTGGTTGCTGCCCGCATAGACCTTTCGGCGATTGACGGAGTTCGCGCAGCCATGCCCGTCCTTGAGCATCGCAGGCCGGAGCTTTATTAGTGGGGTATGGGGGCAGATGCCGTTTTCCCACTAGGCAGGGCTGGGGGGCGCCCGGCAACTCCATACGATTAGTGCGGGCGGCGCCTCAAAGCTAAAGTGGGAAACGGTACCTGTCCCTATATTCCTACTTTGCCGTTTCAACAATCAGGGCAGATCGTTCGACTTTTCGTTGCATAGTGTGGAATCGGCGTGTATGGGGCTTTCTTCGCGGATTCGTGGCCGAGATCTGTGGTGATGCGGCATAAAATCACAATGTTTACTAAATAAAACATACGGGAGTCAATAGACTCTCTTTGGCACTCGCCCGAAACCTACCTCAACTGCACTATTAAGGGAGTTGCTGTGCTTAGCCGCTTTAGCGTAAAGAAGCCATATATCGTTACGGTTGCGGTGATCATCATCCTGATTCTGGGTGGTGTTTCGCTTACCAAGATGAAGACCGACTTGCTGCCCGATATGGATTTGCCCTATCTGGCGGTTATCACCACCGACCCTGGCGCTAGCGCTGAAAAGGTGGAATCCGAAGTTACCGATGTATTGGAAGGCTCGCTTTCGAAGGTGAGCGGTGTTTCCTCCGTCCAAAGCCAAAGTGCTGATAACTATTCCATGATATTCCTCGAGTTCGAGGATGGAAGCGATATGGATTCCGCCATGGTGAAGGCCTCGTCTGCGGTAAACGAGGTTTCTTCCCAGCTGCCTGAAACCGCTGGCAGCCCTAACTACATGGAAATCAGCATGGATATGATGGCAACCTTGTATGTTGCCGCATCCTACGACGACCATGATATTTTCGACACCACTTCGTTGGTGAAAGACAAAGCGGTTCCTGAATTGGAGCGCATTGACGGTGTTGCCGACGTTTCTACGGTTGGGGCGGCGGAAAAATCGGTAGAGGTGCGCCTTTCCGACAGCAAGATTGAAGACATCAACAACAAGCTGCTGGCCAGTGTCAATTCCCAGCTTTACGATGCCAAGAAAAGCATCGATGAAGGTGAGGCGAAGCTGGCTGAAGCGGAGAGCCGGCTAAACAGCCAGAAAGAAGCGCTCGAGCAGAAGCAGCAGGAAACAAGCGATCAGCTTGGTCAGGCAAGCTCTGGCTTAACGCTGGCAATTTCCGGGAAAACCAGCGAGATCACTTCGCTGCAGGCGGAGATCGGAGCGCTGAAGGCCGTCGATCCTAGCGGCGCGAACCCCCAGGTTCAGGCGAAAATTGGGCAGCTTGTGCAGAAGGCGCAAACGGTAACGGGAGAACTTGAAGCCTACCAAAAGCAGCTTGCCGAAGTGCAATCGGGCTCTATTACCGCAGCAGCGCAGTTCGGCAGCGCCAGCGCTCAGTTTGCCAGCGCCCAACAGACCATCGATTCCAACAAACAACAGCTGGCGGATGCCCGTTCTCAGTACGAAAGCTCGCGTGAAGAGGCTCTTTCCAAAGCGAATGTCAATGCCTTGGTGGACAAGGAAACGCTAGCAGGCATTATTAAAGCCCAGGATTTTTCGATGCCGGCTGGCTACCTTGATAGCGGCTCGGATGATCAGTGGCTGTTGCGTGTGGGCGACAACATCTCTTCCATTTCCGACCTGCGTTCGCTTTTGCTCGCCGACATCGATGGGGTGGGTGAAATCCGCCTTGCCGATGTTGCCGACATCACCGAAGTTGACAATGTCGGAGATCAGTACATGCGTATCAACGCCAAAGATGGCGTATTGCTTTCGGTGTTCAAGAATTCCACTGCTTCTACGAGCGAAGTCTCTGCGGATACCCGAGCAGCGCTTACCAAAATTGAGCAGGCCAATCCCGGCTTGCATCTAACCGTGGTGAGCGACCAGGGGTCTTTCATTGCGCTGTACATCAACTCTATTTTGCAGTCGCTGCTTTTGGGCGCGCTTCTTGCCGTGGTGGTGCTCATCGTTTTCCTTCGCGATTGGCGCCCCACACTCATAATGGCTTTCAGCATTCCCTTCTCAGTGCTCTGCGCCTTGGTGGTGATGTACTTCTCGGGCATCTCGCTGAACATTATGTCGCTTGGCGGTATTTCCATCGCTATTGGCATGCTGGTAGATAATTCGATTGTTGTGCTGGAGAATATCTATCGGCTGCGCAGCCGCGGCATTCCGCCTGCTCGCGCAGCCGTTCAGGGTGCGAAGCAGATCTCGGGCGCGGTAATTGCTTCCACGCTTACTACCATTTGTGTATTCTTGCCCATCGTGTTTACTACGGGCATGGTGAACCAGCTGATGCTGCCCTTCGCGCTGACCATTGCCTACGTGCTTACCGCGTCGCTGCTTATCGCGTTGACCATGGTTCCCGCTGCTTCTTCGTTCCTGTTCAAGAACTATATTCCTCGCCGCAACAACTGGTTTGAGACGCTGCAGACGAAATACGCTCGTTCGCTGGCATTCTTCTTGCGTCATAAGGCGTTGCCTCTTGTGGTGTCGGTAGTGCTTTTGGCTGTTGCAGTGATTGGCGTGGTGAACATGGGTATCACTATGATCCCCACCATGACCTCGAAAACGGCAACGGTGACAGTGACCATGCCTGAAGATACCGACAAGGAGACGGCGTACGCTACGGCGGATAAGGTTATGGACGAAGCCATGGGCATTGACGGAGTGAAATTTGTTGGCGCTATGGACGGAACATCTTCGACCTCGATGGTTGCTAGCGATATTTCCAGCAGTAGCAGCAGCGACAAGTTCCACCAGGTGTTCACGTTCTACGTACAGACCGACAGTTCAGTGACCACCGAAGGCCAGGTGTTTTCGATTTTGGATCAGCTCCAGCATCGTACTTCTGGCCTGAACTGCGAAGTGATTACCGACGCTTCTTCTTCCGAGGCGATGAGCTCTATGACCGGCAGTGGGCTTTCGTTGAGGATCCAAGGTCCCGATCAGGATGAGCTGGTGCGTATCAGCGAAGATGTGATGGGGATCGTTGGCCAGGTGGAGGGCTATACCGAAATCGAAAACGGCATGGAAGATGCTGCGACCGAGCTTCACCTGGTTGTCGATCGCGACAAGCTTACCAAGGACGGCTATACGGTTGCTCAGTTGTATAGCGATTTGGCGAAAAAGCTTTCCGAAAGCGCCGATGCGCCTTCCATGACGCTCGATGGCAGCAAGATGAATGTGTCTGTAGTGGATAAGACAAACCCTGTTACGGCAGACAATCTTCTTGATACCGAGATTGAGATAACCAATCAGCAGACGGGCGATACCACCACGCACAAGCTTCGCGAGTTCGCTAAGGTTGAGCAGGGAGTTGCCTCTCCCACGATGATTCATGTGAACTCAACCCGTGCTATTACGGTGACGGCCGATGTCGAAGATGGTTACAACAATGCTTTGCTTGCGCGCGATCTGCAGACCAAGCTCAAGGATTATCAGCTGCCCGAGGGCTACACCATTCAAACCAGTGGCGAACTGGAAAACATCAACACAATGCTTTCTCAAATGATGCTGCTTCTGATTTTGGGCTTTGTGCTGATTTACCTTGTTATGGTGGCGCAGTTCCAGAGCTTGCTTTCTCCTTTCATCGTGATCTTGACTGTCCCCCTTGCCTTTACCGGCGGTTTGTTCGGTTTGGTGGCAGCCGGCGAACAGTTGAGCATGCTTTCGCTGCTGGGCTTCGCGGTGCTTATGGGCACGGTGGTGAATAACGGCATCGTGTTCGTTGACTATGTGAACCAGCTGCGCCGTGGTGGCCTGTCGAAGCACGATGCCCTGGTGGCTGCGGGACGTACCCGCATGCGCCCCATCATGATGACGGCAATTACCACCATCTTCGCTATGTTGCCGATGGTGTTCAGCGATGCGGTGGGATCGTCGATGCAGCGCGGCATGGCGGTTGTGGTTGTGGGCGGCTTGCTGTACGCCACGTTCATGACGCTGTATGTGGTGCCGGTTATGTACGACATCCTGTATCGTCGCGTTCCTCGCGAGGTTGATTTGGGCGATGAGTCTATCGACGACGATCCAGGCGATGCTCAAGCATATTTGGAGGCAATGCAGAACGCCCGTGCTTTAGCTGGAGTTAAGCCAAGAGTGGCCAATGCAGGTTCGGGAGGGAGTGCCGGAACAGCTTCGTGACAGGTATGGCTTTCGCAGAGGCAACCATTCACAATCCCCTCATCATTTGGGGTTTCTTTGGGGAAGAAGGAATGAACGTGTTACAGCATTGTGACGTTTTTGCTTGGGTATCCTGCTAGAATAAAGAAAGATAATAAGCGAGGCGCAGGGGCGCTTCGATACTGGGGCCTTTGCCGTATGGCGAAGGAGAAAGAGGGGCGAGAGCTATGAAGCAGTACAGGCGCGTATTTGCAGCACTCGATGGCGGCAGCACTCAGCAGGAAGTAGCCGAGCGCGCAATTCAGATTGCGAAGCTCAACCATGCAGAATTGATGTTCGGCCATGTAGTAGATTCGGTTCCCGATTCCTTGACGGGCACCGACTACAAGGAGCTTGCTGAAACGGTTCGCAACCGTTTGGTCGATTCCTTGGGCGATACGCTGAAGTCAGCCGAGGAAGATCCAGACATCCCTTCCGTAGAGGTTGTCGTTAAGGTTGGTCGCATTCAGGAAACCATCCATAACCTGATGATCAAGCCGTTCGAGCCCGAGCTGGTTATCTGCGGTGAGCGCGGTCTTTCGAACATCACCTACGTATTCGTTGGCAGCGTTTCCACTTATCTGATCAGGAACCTTCGCTGCGACGTTCTTGTTGTAAAGCAGGATTAGTCGGTTGCGCTGATCTACGATCAGCGCAACATGCTCCTGAGACGCGACGATGCTGCGCGGGATTCTGGCGGCACAGGGAAATTTCAAAGCCCATAGGGCGGCGCAAAGGCCAGCCCTATGGGCTTTTCAATCTCCCCGCACTCGCCAGAATCTTACTCGCTGACTCTACTAGTGCATACCCCAAAGTTCGTTAACGTCCTTGTGGGCGTTTTTTATTGGGCCTGAGTTTCGATAGTAGGGCAGCATCGTCTAGAATAAGAAGTGGTGCGCCCGTGCGGTGCATTCTAAGCATACTAGAGTGGCCGGCAGCTTGCTGGCTGAAACGTTACACAAAGAAAGGCATGGCATGCAGCGCAACCATTACGATTTCCTTATCGTTGGCGCTGGCATCACGAGCGCCGTTTTTGCTCATGAAGCCGCCAAGATCGGCAAGACCTGCTTGGTCATCGACCGCCGCGATCACATTGCAGGCAACATCTACACGGAAGAAATCGATGGCATCAACGTGCATAAGTACGGTGCCCATATCTTCCATACGTCGCTTCGTCCCGTTTGGGATTACGTAAATCAGTTCGCCGAGTTCAACAACTATGTGAACTGCCCTGTTGCCAGCTACAAGGACGAGCTGTACAACTTGCCGTTCAATATGAACACCTTCTCGAAGATGTGGGGAATCAAGACTCCCGCTGAAGCGAAGGAAATCATTGAGCGCCAGAAGCAGGAAGCAGCCGAGCAGATTGGCGAAGGCGAGCCCTCTAATCTTGAGGAACAGGCGCTTTCGCTTATCGGCAAGGATGTATTCGAGAAGCTGATCAAGGGCTACACCGAAAAGCAGTGGGGCAAGAGCTGCACCGAGCTGCCCGCTTCCATCATCAAGCGTCTGCCCGTTCGCTTCATTTATGACAACAATTATTTCAACGACCGTTGGCAGGGCATCCCCATGGGCGGCTACACTGCTATGGTTGAGCGCATGTTCGGCGATACGGAAATTTTGCTGAATACCGAATATCGTGAGTTCGTTGCTGAAAACGAAGGTATTGCCGACCGCGTTATCTACTGTGGCACCATCGATGCTTACTTTGATTATCAGCTTGGCGCGCTGGAGTATCGTTCTTTGCGCTTCGAGTCCGAGCGTATTGAATGCGAGAATTGGCAGGGCAACGCGGTGGTTAACTACACCGAGCGCGAGGTGCCCTTCACGCGCATTATCGAGCACAAGCACTTCGAGTACGGCACTCAGCCAACCACCATCATTACGCGCGAGTATCCCGCAAACTGGGAGCGCGGCGATGAGCCGTACTATCCTCTGAACGACGATCGCAACAGCGCCCTGTACGAGCAGTACGTTGAGCTTGCCAAGCAGGAAGGCAACGTGGTATTCGCTGGCCGTTTGGGTGGATACAAGTACTACGATATGGACAAGGCCATCGACGCGGCATTTGATTTGGTGGATGCTGAACTTGGCGTTGACCTGAGAAAATAGGATTGATCTCCATTTTCTTGCATTGATATGTTGCGAGCCTGGTATGGTTGCCGGAAAGGGCAGCTGGCCAGGCTCGCTGTGATTTGTGCCTAGCGAGAACGTTGGCGCCGCTGTGTTGGGCACGCCGTTCGGTTGAAAGGAAAACGTATGAGACTGATAGGGATACTTGCCGCCGCTGCTTTGGCGTGCACGTTGGCGGGTTGCGCAGCTCCGCAGCAACAGCCCGACCACTCTCAGCTCAAGGTGAATGATGCGGGCGTTTCTTCGGATGGCGGTGCCCAAAGTGGCGAAGGAGCCGAAGGGGGCGTTTCTTCTGCGGAGGAAGCTAAGCCGACGGCAAGTGAGTTGCGCGCGAAGCTGGATATAACGGAAGACTATCGTCCCGACTTCAACCACGGCAAAAAAGGGGCCAGCTATCAGAAGTGCATCGTGCTGCACGACACCGAAGTGGATAGCAGCGCGGCTTCTATCGTTAATTCATGGGAGAGCAGTGGCAACAAAGTGGCCTCGCAGTTCATCGTGAATAAAGACGGATCTATCGTGCAATGTGTGCCGATGGATGCCATTGCCCATCATGCTGGCTATGGCGACGCAGGTCACAACAGCGAGTATGGCGTGCCGGAAGATGGACGCGACGACAAAAAGGGGACCACCAAAGCTCCTTCGAAGAGTATTACCGATTACGGTATGAATTCGTATTCTATTGGCATCGAAATAGTGCATGTGGGCGGGCAGGGCGCCTATCCCGAAGCGCAGCTTGAAGCGATTGACGGGCTTATTGCCTACATCGATGCGTATTACGGCAGCGAAAGCACCATCATCGACCACAGAATGTGGCGTTCTGGCAACTCTGACACCTCGGCTGAATTCGCAACGTATCTGGCCAATTACCGCGATCATCGTACGCATAACTAACCGAATGGGAAAATAGGGGCAGGTATCGGATTCCCGCTTTCGCCGTAGCGCACAAAAGCAAGGCTTCGTATGCGAGTTTTGAACCGCCTCCCGTTTCTTTATGTCCAAGAAGCGGGAGGCGGTTCGTTCATTGCGGGCGCGGACCTGTATGCTGGCTGGAAAACGGTACCTGTCCCTATATTCCCGCCTGTTCGTGGAGAGTTTTATGCGCTTGCCGAAGCCATTTCATTCAACGTAAAAAGCGAGTAAACTAATGTGGCTTATAGCTATGCGCTTCGGCTGCTGCCCTGAGGGGTATTGGACGGTATGCGCCGTGTGCATAGTCGGCAATTGATACATTTCGCGCTTTTGCGCTTGCTGTTTGCTTGTTTGAAAGGGAGCCCAATGGCAGACAAGGTCGCAGTACTCATACCCTGCTACAACGAAGCCGTGACCATCGGCAAGGTGGTGGACGACTTCAAGCGCGTCCTGCCCGACGCCGACATCTACGTTTACGACAACAACTCCAAGGACGGCACGGCCGACATCGCCCGCGAGCACGGGGCCATCGTGAAGTTCGAGGGGCGCCAGGGCAAGGGCAACGTCGTCCGCTCCATGTTCCGCGACATCGACGCCGACTACTACCTGATGGTCGACGGCGACGACACCTACCCCGCCGAGGCGGCGCCGGCGCTCCTGGAGCCGCTGCGCGCCGACCGCGCCGACATGACGGTGGGCGACCGCCTGTCTAACGGCTCCTACGGCGAGGAGAACGACCGCGCGTTCCACGGCTTCGGCAACGACCTGGTGCGCTGGCTGATCAAGAAGATCTACGGCTTCGCCTTCGACGACGTCATGACGGGCTACCGCGCGTTCAACCGCGTGTTCGTGAAGACCATGCCGGTGCTCTCCGAGGGCTTCCAGATCGAGACGGAGATCTCCATCCACGCCGTCGACAAGCGCTGGCGCATCGAGGACGTGCCGATCGACTACCGCGACCGCCCCGAGGGCAGCTACTCGAAGCTGTCCACCTTCGGCGACGGCGCGAAGGTGCTGCGTGCCATCACGAGCCTGTTCAAGGACTACCGCCCGCTGGCGTTCTTCGGCTGGCTGGCCCTGATCCTGCTGGTGCTGGCCGTGGTGGCGGGCATCCCCGTCGTCGCCGAGTACGCGGCCACCGGCCTGGTGCCCCGCATCCCCACGATGCTGGGCAGCCTGGCGCTCGCCGGCTGCGGCGCCCTCTCCTTCGTGACGGGCCTGATCCTGGACACGGTTGCCAAGAGCCACCGCCGCCAGTGGGAGATCGACGTGTACAAGGCGATGAACGGCTTTTACCGCGAGTAGCCGCAGGGGCTTTGCCCCAGGCTTTTGTAGAATGAAAATAGTAGTTTCACTAGAGAAGGAGTGCGCTCATGGAGGCATATAAGAAAGAATTCATCGAGTTCATGGTGGAAAGCCATGTGCTCAAGTTCGGCGAATTCACGCTTAAGAGCGGGCGCAAATCTCCCTTCTTCATGAATGCCGGCGCCTACGTTACGGGTGGTCAGTTGAAGCGCCTGGGCGAATACTACGCTCGCGCTATTCATGACAACTTCGGTCTGGATTTCGATATGGTATTCGGCCCTGCCTACAAGGGCATTCCGCTGGCTGTTGTTACCGCCATCGCCTTGGAGGAGCTGTACGGCAAGGAGGTTAAGTACTGCTGCAACCGCAAGGAAGTGAAGGACCACGGCGCCGATGCCGGCAACCTGCTGGGCGCTGAGCTTCATGACGGCGACCGCGTGATCATGGTTGAAGACGTTACCACGTCGGGCAAGTCCATCGATGAAACCTACCCCATTCTGAAGGGTGCCGCTGATGTTGAGGTTAAGGGTCTGATTGTCTCCCTGAACCGTATGGAAGTTGGCAAGGGCGGCGTGAAGACTGCGCAGAAGGAAGTCCAGGAAAAGTATGGCTTCCCTGTAGCTTCCATCGTAAGCATGGCTGAAGTTACCGAGCTCCTGTACAACCACGAAGTTCAGGGCGAAGTGGTGATCGACGATACGTTGAAGGCTGCACTCGATGCTTATTACGAGCAGTATGGTGCCAAGGAAGCGTAGATTTCAGCCGAATTGGTTTTTCTTGAGGCGTCCGCATGGCGGGCGCCTTTCTTGTTTCTGATTTTGGATTGCTGGTCATGATGCTCCGCGCATTTTCGCGGGATTTGCCCTGTTGCAGCGATCGGACCCATTGCAAAAAACAAAAAACTCGGTATCTTTGCAACTTTTTTGCGATTAGGGGCTCTTCTCGGTTCCTTCAGGCTTGAAATATGCCATTTTTGCTGCGTTTTTGTGCCGCGATTCGCGATTGGGAGCTCGCAACAATTGCCAATCGCAAAAAAGTTGCAATTCGGACCGATTTTTTGTTTCTGGGTTCCTGGGAGGGCCCCCGAGGCAGTGCTGGGATGTTATGGGCTCGATGCGGAACGGGGGTTGAACCTGATACGGCGTTGGGTCGTTGTGGGCCCGATGCGGAGCGGGGGTGGATCTGGCGCGGGGCAGGGTTGACTCGATGCAGCGCCAGGGTATTGCTTGGCCGCGGCGCTTGGGTGCTGTCCGGGTACCGCGCCAAGGTGTTGCCCAGGTGCGGCATCGTGATGTTGCCCCACTGCCGCGCTAGGGAACTGTTTGGGCGTGGCGTCGTGATGTGGCCCGAGCGCGGCGTTGCGAAACACGGGCGGTGCCGCGGGTTTGGGCGCTTGCTCGTGTATCGTGTCGTGTTATTGCTTTCTCTTAAAATAAGTAACGCCACGTTACTAAAGTTGGTTTTCCGCTACAATGGGCGCAGAGAATTTGTAGAAGAACAGGCAAGGAGCCCCCCTATGAGCAATCTTTTGGATACCCCTAAGTTGGGTTTTGGCTGCATGCGTTTGCCCCTTACTGACCCCAAAGATCAGAAGAGCATCGACATCGAGCACTTGAAGAAGATGGTCGATGCGTTCATAGAGGCTGGCGGCACGTACTTTGATACTGCCTATGTCTACCACGAAGGCGAATCAGAAGTTGCTATGCGCAAGGCGCTGGTGGAGCGCTATCCGCGCGATTCGTTCACCATTGCAACCAAGTGCTTGGCTTGGGCTCAGCCTACCGCAGAAGACGCTAAAGCATGTTTGGATACTTCGCTCAAACGCCTGGGCACTGACTACATCGATTTCTACCTGCTGCATAACATGGGCGGTGCGCGCACGGCGAAATTCGATGAGTACGGAATGTGGGAATGGGCCGCGCAGAAGAAAGCCGAAGGTGTTATCAAGCACTTGGGTTTCTCGATGCATGACAACGCCGAAACGCTGGACAAGTTGCTCGCCGATCATCCCGATATGGATTTTGTCCAGTTGCAGGTGAATTACCTCGACTGGGAAGATCCTGTGGTGGAATCGCGCAAATGCATGGAAGTTGCGCAAAAACATGGTGTGCCCGTGGTGATTATGGAGCCCGCCCGCGGCGGTCGCTTGGCGGACTTGCCGGAGCGCGGTGCAAGTGTGTTGAAGGCAGCCGACCCAAACAAGAGCGTGGTTTCGTGGGCTTATCGATTCTGCTACAACCTGCCCAATGTTATCAGTGTGCTCTCGGGCGTATCGACGTTGGAGCAGATTCAGGAAAACGTGCGCGAATGGAAGGCGAACGAACCCTTATCCGCCTTCGAAGAAAAGGCGCTGGGCGATGCGGTTGATGCTCTGAAGAGCGTGGGGTTGATCCCTTGCACCAACTGTCGCTATTGCGTGAAAGACTGCCCCGCTGGCGTGAATATTCCCGAAGCCTTGGGTTTGCTGAATTTGGAAAAGATGACCGAGAATCGCGAATTTGCGAAGAGTCAGTACGCCTGGCAAACCCGCGACGGTCGCGCTTCTGCCTGTATTCAATGCGGTGCCTGCGAGGATATGTGCCCGCAAGGCATCGACATCATTGAGCTGCTTGAGGATGCCGCCGACTTCTACGAGTAGGACGGGAAAAGGAAAGGTACCAGATTCCCATCTAGCGAGTAGAGCCGCGCTTGCGGTGTAGATCGCGAGCGCGGCTCTGCTTTTGCGCCTTATTGCGAATACAGGGAAATGGGGCAGGCGCTAGGTTCCCGCCAAACAGGATGCATAGAGCACTTGGCACTCTGCCATTTGCGGCAGACAATTGCCCGAGCAATAAAGCGGGAATCTGCTGCTGGTCCCTTTTCCTGTCTATATGCCGAGGCCGCCCATGTTGTGGAAGCGCTTCTGCAGCATGTCGGTGGGATAGGCGGTATCGCAGAATTGTTCGATGGGATTCTGCGGCGGAATGCCATCGGTGCGGGCATCGGCGCGCAGCAAAACGATGATGGTCATGGCAATGTCGAGCGCCATGAAGATGGAAAGCGCTGCCGTTGCCGCACGGTACGGGGCGCCGGCGGTGTTTACATGGTTGAAGATGCGTTGGCATAATTGCAGGCCAACCTTTACCCACAGCACGCCAATGGTGCCCCAGATCAGGCAGTGGAAAACGTCGGTGCGCCCGTCAAAATTGAGGGGGATGTTCAGATAGCTCCATGCCACAACACCCCAGAATGTTTCCATGGCCCAGCTGGCGAAGTACTCAAGGCTGCCGCCCACCACGGCGCTTACCGTCAAAAGCAGTGGAACCCCTTTGTCCTGCAGGGGTTCGAGCAGCATGGTTAGCAGAACTGCCGCCAGCCCGTAGATGGGCGAAAACGGACCCCAGATGAAGCCGGCACGGCTTTCCAATTCGCCGAACGCCACAAGGTGCTGTAGCGTTTCACCCATAAGGCCAACGACGGACATGCCCATGAAAATCCACACCAGCTGTCCTGGATGTTCGGCAAGATGCGTTTGCTCGTGGGTTGCCGAAGCGGAATGACGGTTAAGTTCGCGAGGAAGTTCCACCACGGCAATCCTTTCGTTCGGGGTTTGTTATTCGCTGGCAGTGCGGTTCCCTTTAGGGGGCACTGTGCTGTTCGACGCTGGTGCGGTATCGGTTGTGTGGGGCCTCCTTTGAGGCGCAGCGCAATCGATGCGCATTTGTGCGACGTTGCCTTTGCGGGAGCAGCGTCGGCATGTGCAAAGGCGAGAGGCTGTTGCGCAGGGATCGTGCGAAAGCGATTTTCCTGCGTTGCCCGCCGCACAGACATGCCAAGGACATTCCTTGCGTGGCGTAGTTTCGCCCCAATGCACCCAACGCGTATTTGCGCAGCATTGTTTATTGTAACTTTTACGTCCCACGGCGGGCGGAAGAGGCAGGAAAATTACACCGCTTAGCGACCTTTGCCCTGTAGTCCCTGCTTTGCGCTTGCCTGTTTGCCAGGTGCTATTCCAATACGTCGCAGCACTCAAAGAGGGTGGATGCCAGGTTCGCCAGACGGACGGTGTATAGGCCGCCATCGGGCGAATTGGTCATGGTACTCATGAGGTAGGTGGTGCCGTCGGTGCACTTGATGAGCCCCGCATCGCACAGACCGGTGAAACGTTCGCTGCCAGAGCACCAGCCTGCCTTGTTGAGCACGGCTTCAACTTCGCCATCGTCGCTCACGCCAGAGCGAATGAACGACACGTTCGTCTGCTCGTAGAGAGATGCCAGGTTTTGCGCAGTGGGCGTATTGGTTTTGAGGTACTGGTACGTGCGCAGCCATAGCAGGGCGGATTCGCGCGCGGAGTAGCGTGGGAAGTGCGTGTCGTGCATGATCTCGGAATCCACACCGCAGGAATTGAGCCATTCGGCGAATCCTGCGCTGTCGTAAGTGTTGCGCAGGCTGCTGAATGCGCTGTTGTCCGAGTAGAGGATCATGGGTTGCATCAGGGAATATATGGACGACGAAACACCGGAGCCCGCCGCTTCACTGCCGGATGGGTAGGAAGCGTCGTTGTCGCCCAGGTGTTGGCACAGGAAGGCGGCGTAGGGACCCTTGAACGAGCTGGCGCCGTAAACGCGCGAGTCGAGGTTGTAGGCGATGCCCTTGCCGGTGTTCAAATTGATGAGCGTGAAGCCAACGGTGTAGCCGCCGTCTTCGATGTTTTGGGTGGCTGCTGCAAGGGATTCTTGCTGCTCTTCGGAAAGCGGTGTGGCATCTTCGCCTTCTATCAGGGAAAACGTGCCAGGAGCGGTGGCGAAGGAATCGACGCTGTTGAGCGCGTTGGGCGTGAGACGTTGAGCGACGAGTCCCGCTGCCGCTTCTTCTGCGGCAGTATTCGTGGTAGTCGCAACGGCGTTTGCTGCGTAGTTCACAAAGCTGCTGCTTAGGAGGATGCCGTTAGGGGCGGGCCGGCTGCTTGAAGCCACGGCTGCGCCGATGCACACTACGGCGCACAGCGCAACGGCTGCAGCGATGGCGGAAGCTTTTTTGTGTAGGCCGAGGAAATTCCCGGCTTTCTGGAGGTACGCGGATGCCGCCTTTGCTGCGTGAGCGGCGCTGCGCTCATCGAGCGGTGCCTCTTCTGCGTGATTGGAGCGGCTTGCTGCTTCTTTGTCGGCGATGGCGGCGTTCTCGCGTTCCGATGAGACGTCGCCGACACCGTCGCGCTGCGCTGCTGCCTCGTTGTCATGTCGGGACGGTTCGTTGCCGTCGTGTTCCGATGATGCCGCGCTGCCATGTCCGGATGGCTCGGTGCCGTTATCGCGCCCGTCCGCGTCGTTGATGTTGTTGGTGTAGGTATCTTTTTCGCTCATGCTCGCCATAGTACGCGAGCATGTTTTCGGCGCAGTTTCTTGGTGGAAGGTACCAAAAGATTTTCACGGTTTATTGGACGCGTCAGCGTGCGGTGTTGAATTGGCTGACGCTTCGTTCTGGTGGCGTCTTTCGACTCCGTGGCACCACTGCGATTTCGCAGCAAGCTCGGGCAGTCGAGGGCCTTCTTGGCAATATGTCGTCGAGAAGCATTCTTGAAGGAGGCTGCCGTGGCAAGGTGTTGCCGCGGTGCATTTTCGGGCTGCCTGCCACGGCAAGATTATGCTTTGATGCGTTCCCGGGCGCTCTCCGATGGCAAAATGCTCGCGAGATGCGTTCTCCAGCGTCCGACGGTGGCAGGATTCCGCCACGGTGCGTTCCCGGGTGACAATCTGTGGCAATTTTTTCGCCTCATGCATCCCCGAGGGGGCCTCGGACGGGAAAAGTGCCCCTTCATGGCAAGATTCGCGCACCATGCATCCGAAAACGGGCTCCCTTTGGCAAGATATGCGCGCCATGCATTCGAAAAGCCCTGCAAACAGCCGTTTGGGAATACACCGCGCGAAGATCTTGCCAGGAAGGGGCACTTTTTGCTGCACGGGCCCCTCGAATCATGCACGGCGCGCAGATCTTGCCATTCCTAGGTGCTCCGTTTGAGCGTTTTGATCTTTTTCGGGTGGGGTGGGGCGGTGCTCGCGGTTCGCGCACTGCTCTCGCTTTGTATGGGGCGGTGCTCGTGTTTCGCGCATTGTTCCCATTTGTGCGGGGTGGCGCGGCTGTTTCGCGGGTTCATCTCATGCAGCTTTGAGCTGCTCCCCGCCTCCGCACAAGATGCTCCTGTTGTCGCGCCTGCCTTCGCGTGAGACGTGCCCGTTGCTCCCGTGTGAGGTGTGCGTACATTCCGTGTCGTCCCATGCGGGGCAAGCGCATTCGCCTCGCGTCGCTGGGTATATCCCACCTCGCCGTCCACGCGCCTTTTGCCCTGCGCGTCCGTTTTGCGGCGGCGCGCGTTGTTGATTTGGTTGGGATTTCGCATGAGGCCGGCACTCGCATCTTTGTCGTCGCGTCCGCGACGAGGCCGAAACAGCGGGATCGTGTCGTTTACCGCAGAAAACGTGGCGCTGTGATGGTGTTTCGTTGAATTGCCGTTGTTCCGCGGTACTATTCTGAAAGATATCGTGCCTGTTTACGCAAAACGGGTTGTGGGACCAACGATGGCGGCGGCCATCAGAATAGGAGATGAAGCTGTCGTGAACGACTCCGACGGCGGCGGTCGATGTTGCTCGACCCGAAAACGCACCGCACAATGCAATAATTCTCTTTTTGGTCCCTCGCGGTCTTTGTCTTCGTGTGAAGAAAAGGCTGCGTTTCTGTATTCAGGTGCTGCAGCGCAAAAAGTGCCGCAGTTCTTCCTTGTTCGCGGCTTGCGCCCAGGCGTGCGCAAACGCCTTTCCCTGCTGGCGGACATAACGCGTCTTATGCCCTTCCCAAAGGAGGAGATGGCCGTGTAATTTCGGTTTTCTCGGAAAGGGTGCAAAGCGCACCGATTCCCCTTTAGCGGAAAAGCAGTTTGAACCTCTTTTCCGATCCTGTTCCCGCAATGAGAAACGGCCGATCTGTTTCTCGTTCCCGCAGTGAGAGATAGCGATTCCGCTTCTCACCCGCTTACGCAAGGAGTTTTGTACCTAGATGCCTATTTGGTTAAGTTTGATACTGGTGGTTCTGTTCCTGCTGATGAACGCTTTTTTCGTTATCGCTGAGTTTTCCTTGGTGCGCGTGCGTAAATCGCAGATTGAGATTTTGGTGGAAGAAGGCAAAAAGGGCGCAAAGCGTGCGCTCGAAATGGCCGACAACGTTAATGAGTACCTTTCGGCTTGTCAGCTTGGCATTACGCTGGCATCGCTGGCATTGGGCTGGCTGGGCGAGCCCGCGTTTGCCGCGCTGCTTCACCCGATCTTCGTGTTCTTCGGCTTGCCCGACACGGCTGTCACCGTTATTTCGGTGGGTATTGGCTACTTCATCATGACCACGCTGCATGTGGTGGCCGGCGAGCTCATCCCCAAGAGCATGGCTATTCTGAAGACGGAAACCTACGCGCTGCACACAGCGGGTCCGCTTCATGCGTTCTATCGCATTACTTATCCCATCATGTGGCTGTTTAACGCTACCACCAATGGCGTTATGCGCTTGACCGGCCACGATGCCAAGAATGAAACCGAGGCTTATTCCGAGGAAGAAATTAAGCTGCTGCTTGAAGAAAGCGCCGAGAGCGGATCTATCGAGCAGGATCAGTACCAGTATCTGGATAACATTTTCGACTTGGACGATAAGGACGCGAAGGCTATCATGACGCCTCGCACCGAGGTGCTGGCCATCGACTACGACGATGATCTTGAAGCGAATCTCGATTTCATGGGGAAGAACAAATTCACGCGTTACCCCGTGTTCCGCGAGGACAAGGACAACATCGTGGGCTTCGTGCACATCAAGGATGCTTATCTGCTGCCCGAGGGCTCCACGATGAAAGACCTGAAGATCCGCTCTATTCAGGCGGTGCCCGAGAGCATTTCCATCGCGAAGCTTTTGCAGGTGCTGCAGGCTAAGCACACGAAGATCGCCGTGGTGGTTGACGAGCATGGCGGTACGTCCGGCATCGTTACCATGACCGACGTGGTTGAGCAGATTATCGGCCGCATGGAAGACGAGTACCTGCACGACGATCAGGACGAGATCCTGAAGGTGGGCGAGCATCATTACTTGGTGGACGGTTCGTTGCCGGTTGATCAGTTCGTTGAGTTCATCGGCTTTGAGCCCGTGCCTGTGTTCGACTATGAGACCGCGGGCGGTTTGATGCTTGACCTGCTGGACAAGATCCCCGCCGAGGGCGATTCGTACGAGCTGCATCACGAGGGCACGAAGATCACGATGATGGCTCGTGTGATGGACGGCCTGCGCATCGATAAGATTGACGTCCGCTTCGAGGAGGAGCCCGAGACGGCAGGAGGCGAATAGTGGGTAGGGGCAGGTGCCAAATTGGTGGATTCTAGGGAACGTCGCAACACCTCACCTCAATACAGCCGATTCTAGGCTGTCAGCGAATCGTTTATCAACTCCAGGAACACCTCGTTGGGCTTCCTCCACCCAAGCGTCTTGCGGGGCCTGCCGTTGAGCTCCTCGGCGACGGCGTCCAGGTACTCCTCGGGGAAGATGCTCAGGTCGGTGCCCTTCGGGAAGTACCGCCGCAGCATGCCGTTCGCGTTTTCGTTGGCGCCGCGCTGCCATGGCGAGTGCGGGTCGCAGAAGTTGACGTCCATGTCCAGCGCCACCGATATCTTGCCGTGCAGCGCCATCTCCGATGGTCCCACGTCAGCGGGTTTCGCATAAGCCTGGTAAGCCTCGCCGTCTTCCTGGCGATGGCCTCCTGCACCTTGCCGGAGCCGTGGCCGTCGGGCAGGTGCAGCAGGATGACGCTCCGGCTCGACCTCTCCACCAGCGTGCCTATGGCGCTCTTGCTCGCTGCGCCCGTTATGAGGTCGCCTTCCCAGTGGCCCGGCACGGCGCGGTCCTCCACCTCGGGCGGCCGCTCGGAGATCATCGCCATCGGCTCGCGGAAGCGCGGCTTGCGCGCGTCGGGGGCCGTCCTCGGCCTGCGGGCCGCGCGCCCGCTGCGCAGCTGCTGGGAGATATCGCGCTTGAGCTGCCCCTTCGCCTGGATGTAGATGGCCTGGTATATGGTCTCGGTCGATGCGTTCATGCCCTCATTATCGGGGTATTCCGCCGCGAGCCAATGGGAAATCTGTTCGGGGCTCCAATGGACGTCGAGCTTGGCCTGGGCGGCCGCCGCGAGCCTTCGGTCCTCGAGCTTGCGCGGCTTGGGCCGCCTGCGCCTGGCGGCCGCCATCTCGCCGGCCCTGTAAGGGGTGTAGTGCCCGGTGCTCCGATCGCGGTTGCGCGCCACCTCGCGGCAAGCGGTCGACCTGCTGCGCCCGAGCCGGGAGGCGATGGCCGACATGCTCAGGCCGCACACCGGCCCGTCGGCGATGAATATGGCTCGTCCATGCCCAGGCACCTGGGGCCCGTCGGCTTCGGCTGCGGCATGGCTGCCTCCGTCCGCTCTGCGCACGGGGCCTCGTTGCGGCCCGTGCTGTGCGTCCTGCCGTTGCGCCACGCCTTACCGGTTCTCTTGGAGACGCCGACGGCGCGGGCGGCCTCCGCGTAGCCCATGCCCGCGAGCGCGAGCTCGACGTAGTGACGCCCCCTGGCGGCCAGCATCTCGCCTTGCCTCTCGTAGGCGATTCCTGCGTATTCGTATCCCACAGAAGACCCTTTCGGAAATCCATGGTGTTGCAACGACCGCTAGAATCCACCCGGTCCAGGAAAATGTCCGCACCCCCCCCTTTTTTTTTACGAGTGAAGGTACGCTTAGAGATTCTCGTAAAAGCCCCCAATTTAGGCTGCCCGTTCCTGCTGCATCGTGTTTCTTGGTCCAAGAAATCGTTGGTACCTTTCCTGTGGCGGTGCCTGGTTGAGTATGGGCTACGGTGAATCTCCTTGAAGGCCGCTGATTATCGATATTCGTAGGAGCTAACGTCTCTAGCTGTTATTCTGAGCGAGTTTCCGGAAACATTCGTCCCAATATCGTGAACATAGTCGAGGAAATTCTGACTTTCTAGAATTGCTTTGGCCTCTGTCAGCATGCCTTTTGATCTGCAGGTGATAATTATCCCAGCATAAGCTACCGAATCTGCCCCAACCTCATAAACGTGTACGCTGTCTGTTACAACGGTGGACATAATTAGTTTTCTTTCGCCAACCGTATTAAGACCCTGGCGTCTTCCATATTCATACCATCTCGCTTTAGCATCAGCAGTGCGATTATCAAGAAGTGGTTTTCGCTCTCTAAGGTAGCGATAGCAAGATGGGAAATCTTGGCTTAATCGGCTTTCGCTATACGCCTCAGTCGCATGCTTTGAGGCATCATATGGAAATATCGCATATTGAACTTTGTTCAGGCGCATCGATTTCGGACTGCATGCCTTCTTCAATACGCCAACTTCAATTTCGGAACCGTCGTAAAGACGAATGGACGCAGGCTTCCTCTTTTCTATTTCGCTCGAATCGATGATGAATACTCCATTGCATAAGGTAGCTATCGAATTCATCACCCTGTAGTCTTCTCCAAAGAGTCGATTCCCCCTCTTTTTGAACTGGCTGTTAAACGACCATTTTGTTTTATCTAGCGTTTCGGTGGGCAAGGTAACCGGGGAGTCGTCCTTGGCAGAGCTGTAAGAATAGAGCCCATTATTGCCGTGCTTGCTTAGAACGATAATCGCAGAGGAGGTTAGCGCATCAAATAGCTGTTGATTTTTATAGTCAACGATTTTTGTTACTAAAGGTTTAATCATTTCGCGCAAAGAGAAGGCGAAGACGTTCTTAAAGCAGCTATTTGGAACGATGTAGGCAAGGCGGCCATTGCTGGATAATTGGGATATAGCCTTTTCGAAAAAAGCATAATAATAATCGAACTTGCCATTCGAACATGTCATGAAATTCTTTTTGAGCTCTTTGCGTGTCTTGCAATCAATGTCTTTATAGCTTACGTAGGGAGGATTGCCGACAATATAGTCAAAAGGGGCATGGCCGTTTGTTTCAAACAGAGAATCGATATTCGATACATTCCATCTAACATTCTGTATACCATAACTTGCAGCGGTTCCATTCAGCCTTTCAATGGCCTTTGTGCAACATTTTGCATCGATATCCGCAGCAAATATATCGTGTTCTAAACCAGCCTTTATCTTGTTGTCAGATAGACCGTTTTCGTTGCAGTCCTCGATGTACCTCTTAACGATTTCAACAAGGATATTGCCGGTACCGCAAGAATTTTCGTAAACCTTTTTACCGAAAAGGTTTTTGTGGTACCCAATCTCGTCAAGGAGCTTGCCTACAATGCCGTCAGGTGTGAAAACCTGGCATTTGTTTTGCATGCTCTCTCCTCAATCGCTTATTAAACTCAATGGTTTATTTTAGTTGGATTCAGCTTAGTTCAAATAAAAAACGAAACTCAATCGAAGTAAAATAAGAAAACCAGTAGGCCCTTTGCTCTATTGGCTCTTAACGAGATTCATGGGTAAATTGGGGTGGGTTATGAGTTTAAGGGAAGAGATTGATATTCAGTCGAAGGCTATTTCGACCGATTCATATCAGATGTCCATTGGTGAATTAATAAATTTATATCGTGATGCCGAAATCGATGTCCATCCCGAATTCCAGCGTATGTACCGTTGGAATTCGAATCAGCGGGTAAAACTAATCGAGTCGATTTTGTTAGGCATCCCTCTTCCTTCTATCTTTGTAGGCGCGCGCAAGGATGGCATTTGGGATGTAATTGATGGGGTGCAGCGCCTTTCGACTATTTATCAGTTCGTGGGAATTCTGAAAGACGACAATGGCGAGTTGGTAGACCCCCTTATTCTGGAGTCGACCAAGCACCTCCCCTCTCTCAAAGATGTGCAGTGGAACGCAGACGATGAGTCGCTCTCCTTGCCTCAGGACCTTAAGATAAAGTTCAAACGTGCCCGCATCGATATAACAATTATCCTCGATACCAGTGATGCAGATAGCAAGTACGAGCTGTTTCAGAGATTGAATACTGGTGGGACTAACTTGAGTGAGCAAGAGGTCCGTAATTGTCTTGTCATTATGAGTAATCCTGAATTCTATGACCTGTTGTGCGAGCTTGCGAGCAATCGAGATTTCAATAACTGCGTTCCGCTGTCTGAAATGAAAGAGACCAGCCAATACCGAATAGAGTTAATTATCCGTTTGCTTGCTGCGACCTATTGCAATGATATCGATCGCACGATTTCCGACTTGAGCCCATTCCTTGACGAGGCGGCGATATCTTTAAGCTCGATGGAATCTTTCTTTGATGAGATGAAGGAGAAGTTTAGGGGTACTTTCTCTCTGCTAAATCGCGCTTATGGTGAAGACTCATTTAAGAGGTATGACGAGGGAAAAGGAAAGAGGTGCGGAGCATTCCTTGTTGGTCTGTATCAGTCGATTGCCACGGGCATATTTGGCAATTATGAGTCCATTAATGAGATGGATAATCCAGTGGATTTCATCAAGAGCAAGACAGATGAGATTCTACATTCTCAAGAGTACTCAGATGCTTCGGTTCACGGTGTGCGAGCTTTGGATAAGTTTCGCAGAATGTCGGATCTTGGCATCAAGGTTTTTACTCGGTAAGGTTGCTCCGATGAAGGTGACCAATGAGAATGATTTAATAGATCAAATCGAAAAAGAATCTGTCCGCAGAAAGAGAGAACTTACGTATATAAAGCTACGTGTTGCTCGGGCTAGCGGCGAGGCCGCTAAATTTGAAATACGGTCTGCAATCCTGCTTCTCTACGCTCATTGGGAAGGGTCGATAAAGAGCATCTCTGAGAGATATCTTTGCTATATTTCTTATCTTGGCAAAGATTTTGCAAGTTTGACCCCCAACTTCTATGTCCTTCAGGCTAGGCGTTGTATAAAGAAATTCGATAATGAAAGTAACAAACACTCTGTCTACTTTCGGCATCTATCGGATTTGGAAAATCTGAAGCATAAGGTTGTCAAGCATAGCTTTTACAAAAATGCTATCAACACCGAAAGCAACTTAAATTTCGAGGTGTTGGATGGAATTATGGATGACATTGGCTATTCCGGTAACAGAAATCCATATATGTTGGGAAAAGGCTTGATTGATGAGTCTCTGCTTGGATCGAGAAATGCGATAGCGCATGGTGGCCTGCACGCATTTGCCGAACCTCAAATGGACGGAAATCAGTACTGTGAGCTGCATGACAAAATTTGTTCTTTGATCGAATCATTCAAGATAGATGTCCTAGAAATGATCGTGAACAAATCATACCTAGTGCCTTCTGAACGATGAGGTCTACTCCTAGTTGTTGCTTTTTGCGTGTAGTGTAGGTGCTATGTGCTAGTCATTGCTATGTCAGCTCCATCTTCGGCAACGATGGATGTTGCTCCCAAAGCAGCTGCTGGCCAACTACAGGGATGTGCCGCAGAACCTGATCGAGTCCGTCGTCGATGCCAACTGCACGCGCAAGGACTTTGTTGTCGATCAGGCGCTCTCGCGCGTGGCCGAGCTCGTATACTCCGACACGGTGGCGCCCGTGGTGGGTGTGTACCGTCTCACGATGAAGATGGGCTCCGACAGCTTCCGCGCATCGAGCGTTTTTGGGCATCATGAAGTGCATCAAGGCAAAGGGCGTTCCCGTGGTGGTGTACGACCCACGTTCGACGCCTTTTGGGAACGCTGGAGGAGATGGGCGTTGTTGAAGAGCTTCCCCCTCACAGCGGCCAGCGCTCTGCGATTTTCTATTTTCCTGCTCTGCTCGCTATTACTGAGGGTTTGCAGTCGTAATAGCCGAGTCATCCATGTCCCACAAACAAATTTGTGGGACATGGATGGACGGTCGATAAATCTGTGAGTGTTGTCGAGAGGGATTAATCATCTGTGGTCCATAACGCGACCCTGATGGCTAGGTTCATTTTCGTTCCATTTCGTCTACGATATCGGCGCTGCCAAATTCTTCTGCGGTATAAGCCATCGGTTTGCTTTCTTTCGCATATTTACTGCGGCTTTTATGCTTGGAAAACAAGCAAGGGCGCTCGCATCCGTGAACGCCCTTGCTTTGGTGAACTGGAAGAATGAATCTTATTCCCAGCTTTCGCTTACGCCATGAACTTATAAACAGCCTGCGTGTACTCCACGGGGTCGTCGATAGGCAGGCCCTCGGTGATCAGCGCCTGGTCGTAGAGAATCGTTGCGTACAGGTGCACCTTTTCGGTATCGCCATCCTCGAACGCCTTCTGCACTGCCTTGAATACGGGATGCTCGGCGTTCAGCTCGAGCACTCGGTCGCTCTTTACGTGCTCGCCGTCGGGACCCTGCGCCAGGATCTTCTCCATTTCCAGCGTGATGGGACCTTCTGCGGTTACGCATGAAGGGGTATCGGTCAGGCGGGAGGAAACGGCAACGCGCTTAACCTTGCCATCGAGTGCCTTCTGCATTTCGGCGAACAGGCCCTCGTTTTCCTTCGTAATTGCTTCGGCCGCGCTCTTCTCGTCCTCAGTCTCCAGGCCCAGGTCGCCGCCGGCGACATTCTTGAACTGCTTTTCGTTGTATTCGCTCATCGACATGAAGCAGAACTCGTCAACGTCCTGCGGGCACAGCAGCACATCGAAGCCCTTGCCCAGCACCGTGTTCACGATGGGGCGCTTCGCCAGACGGTCGATGGCTTCGCCTGTTGCGAAGAAGATGGACTCCTGGCCTTCAGGCATTGCTTCGGCGTACTCGGCCAGCGTAACCATCTTCTGCTGCTTGGCGGAATAGAAAAGCAGCAGGTCGGCCAGTACATCTTTCTTCATGCCGTAGCTGGTGTAGATGCCGTACTCCAGGTTGCGGCCAAAGCCCTTGAAGAACTTCTCGTAACCGTCGCGGTCGTTCTTCAGGAACTTCTCCAGTTCGCTCTTGATCTTCTTTTCGAGTTTGTTGGCGATAGCGCGCAGTTGGCTGTTCTGCTGCAGCGTTTCGCGGGAAATGTTCAGCGTCAGATCCTGGGAATCAACAACGCCCTTTACGAAGCTGAAGTAGTCGGGCAGCAGGTCGGCGCACTTTTCCATGATCAGCACGTTGGAGCTGTACAGTGCCAGGCCCTTTTCGTAGTCCTTGTTGAAGAAGTCGTACGGCGGACGCTTGGGGATGAACAGCAGCGCGTCGTAGGTCAGCGCACCTTCTGCGTGAACGGAAATGGTGCGAGCCGGATCCTCGAAATCGTGGAAGTCGGTCTTATAGAAGGTGGCGTACTCTTCGTCGGACACCTCAGACTTGCGGCGCTTCCAGATGGGGATCATGGAGTTGATGGTTTTAACCTCGCGCACCGTTTCGAATTCGGGCGTGTAGTCGTCGCCAGCATCTTCGGGCTTCGGCAGCGGCTTGCGTTCTTCCACTTCCATGCGGATGGGGTAGCGCACGTAGTTGCTGTACTGCTTGATGAGGGCCTGGAGCTCGTACTGGTCCAGGAATACGTCGTACTCTTCTTCGTCGGCGTTGTCCTTCAGGTGCAGGGTGATGCTGGTGCCGTGGTCGGCGCCCAGTGCGGCGGCCTCTTCGGCGGTGGCGGGCTCGATGGTGTAGCCTTCGATGCCATCGGACTTCCAGGTGAAGGCTTCGGGCTCGCCGTATGCGCGGGAGGTTACGGTAACTTCCTTGGCAACCATAAACGAGGAGTAGAAGCCCACGCCGAACTGGCCGATGATGTCTACGTCTTCGCCCTGCTGCTCGGCGTTTTCGGTCTTGAACTCGAGGCTGCCGGAGTGAGCGATGGTGCCCAGGTTGGTTTCCAGCTCTTCGCGGGTCATGCCGATTCCTGTGTCGGAAACCGTGATGGTGCGAGCGTCCTTGTCGAACGCCACGTTAATGGAGAGATCGTCCTTGGAAACGGCGATGGTGGTGTCGGTGAGGCTCTTGAAGTAGAGCTTGTCAACCGCGTCGGACGCGTTGGAGATAAGCTCGCGCAGGAAGATTTCCTTGTTGGTGTAAATGGAGTTGATCATCAGATCAAGGAGCTTTTTGCTTTCTGTTTTGAATTGCTTCATTCAGATCCTTCCTTCATGGCTTGTTGTTCACGTTTGCCTGTTGGCACTGCGGCGGGTTGCTGGGCTGGTCGCGGCTGGTGCTGCGGCGAGGGCCCGCTGCAGTTGGCGCGGCTTCGAGCCCAGGCGATACGGCCGACGCGGCGCCGAGTTAGGTGTTGTGCCTGACGTCGTGACACCTGTGCTGCGTAGCGGCTTGCACCCGCGAACTGCAAGCAAACGTTGGTTCGTTGCCGTGCGCTTGCGGTGCCGAAATGACGGCACGCAAGCGCCTATAAACGTAATTAGCACTCCAACATGTGGAGTGCTAATACGGATTCTAGTATGTGCGTGCGGCGTGTCAAGGAAGGAGGCATTCGCGCAACGGTTTGTAACGGGGTTGTTGCTTGCGAGGCGTAGGCAAGTGCAGGCACCCAACCGCGCCCGTTTGCGTTACAGAGCACGTGCCTTTTCGATGGTGGTACGCAGTGCATCGATAACGGTGCCGCGGAATGCGCCTTTTTCCAGAACCTCAAGGCCGCGGATGGTGGATCCGGAAGGCGAGCACACTTCGTCCTTCAGCTGGCCAGGGTGCTTGCCGGATTCCAGCACGAGTTTTGCAGCACCCAGTACGCCCTGCGCGGCAAGCTGGTAAGCCTGCGGGCGCTTCAGGCCTTCGGCCACGCCTGCGTCTGCTAAGGCCTCGATGAACATATATACATATGCTGGAGAACAACCAGCGACGGCAGTTGCGGCATCGAAAAGGTGCTCAGAGAGCACCTCGCCTTCGCCAAACGATTGGACGAAAGCCATGACGCGAGCCTTGTCGGCATCGTCAAGCCCGTCGCCATATGCAACAGACGTCATACCGCAGCCAATGGCAGCAGGTGTATTGGGCATCAATCGCACGATTTTTTTCGCGCCCGTTTTTTCGGCAAGCCATGAAAGCGTTTTGCCAGGAGACTACGATTGCCTCGCTCGAAAGCGAGGGCGCGACTTCGGCAATAACCGATTCGTACATTTGAGGCTTGACGGCCAAAATAACCATCTCGGCTTTTGCCGCATCGCCATTGTTCGAAGCCACATTGACACCGAATTCCTCATGAACGGCATCGAGCGTTTTCTGCGTGCGCGCGGAAACGATGATATCGCCAGGTTCGCACAGGCCAGCAGAAAGCACGCCAGAAAGCATAGCGCGGCCCATATTGCCG
>OLOB01000504.1_pt1 | contig 31630 bp, 29 predicted proteins | sample 1671911 | NCBI WGS metagenome assembly OLOB01 (sample SAMEA3136625, study PRJEB25190) | human gut metagenome | biome: human gut; feature: human-associated habitat; material: faeces | place: Austria | collected 2013
AATTATATGTGAATTTAATGTGAACATGTGAGAATACAGCAAAATATCACATATTCACATTGGTGATATATTGACACAAATAAAATAAATTAGAAAGTCTCAAATCTATCTATTAAGACTGTATTAAATATAGTATAATAGAGTCAGATAGAACAGGAGGACTTGCCTTATGAAGGTGTTTTCAATGTCACAAAGAATCTATTATAAAGATTTGGAACCAGATGCAGAATTGATCATTAAAAAGGATCTTGAACTGTATAATTGTATGCTTCATAAGGCATTCAAAATCTGTTTTGATCGTGCCTATAAGGATGTTACTTATTCAGAAACAGATCAAAGAATGATCAAGTCCTTCTATGGTACAAGTGATTATTTTCCTTTGTCTGCCATTAATGAGGCCAAGGCTTTGGTGAAAAGTCTTAAATGTCTTGAAAAAGAAAATCAAGATATGATCAAGACTCGTCTTAAAAAGATAGACAAGAAAATCAAAAAGAAGGAGAAGCAATTAAAGAAGGCTTTAAAGGAAAAAGAGAAACTGATCAACAAATCCAAGAAAAAGAAATATACAAAAGAAGATTACTTATATGAGGTGCAGGAATTGGATCCAAATATCAAAAGATTGAAGAGTATCATTCGTAATTTAAAATTCAGAAGAAATCGAAATGAGTTCAAACTTAAAAGAAAGATGCCTTCTGTATGTTTTGGTGGTAAAAAGAATCTTAAAAACGGTGATTTAGAAACCTTTAGATTCAGAAGACAAAGAAGAATGTTGATTCCAGGAAGAAGACAGGGCAAGTATTCAAACAACCTTTTCAAATTAAATGTTGATACTGATATGTTGACCTATCGAAGTACTCAGAAAGACATTGTATTCAAGGTACAGTTTCATAAGTACAAGGATGAACTGTACGCAAGAGTCAATGAAAAGCACAATTCACCTGATAAGGCTGTAGCCTATGAGTTGATGGATTATGGTGAATACTTTATTGTGAAAGCTATATTTGAAAAACATATGAATCTTCCAAAGACAGATACATTGTATGGAGCAATAGGAATCGATATCAATGTGGACCATATAGCACTATGTGAAACCAATAAGGATGGAAATATTGTACTAATCAAGAAGTATCCAATCCATAAAGAGAATACCAAGAATAAACGCAATGAAGAACTGTATCAGCTGGCCATTGAAATCATGGAACAATGTAAATCCAAGAAGAAGAGTCTTGTAGTTGAAGACTTGAATTTCAAGCAGTTGAAAACAAGGATGCTCTATCGACCAAAGAAGGAAAATAAAACATTATCGAGCTTTGCGTATAAGAAGATACTAGAAAAACTAGAAAGAAAATGTTTGATGAATGAAGTGGATGTAATCAAAGTAGATCCAAGAAATACGAGTAAGATTGGAAAAGAAAAGTATACCAAGATCAAAGGACTGAGTGTACATTATTGTGCAGCCTATGTCATCAATCGAAGAGGCATGGGATTTGTAGATTAAATAAGATAAATAATCAGAACCAGAAGTTTATGATATCTTACTGGATGATAGGTACATAGATCATGGATGAAATTCTGAAGTATTTATAAAAAAGCATACAATAAAAACTCCATCGATAAAGACTGAATGGATCGGGATACCGAATGATTCAGAAAGATGGAGTGGATATTGAAATGTTACCGGACGACTGGAAACGAACCGGGCACGTCATTTAGACGTGTGACTTTTTCGCAGAAAAAGTCTTTTCTTGCACTAAACTACAGGAATATCTAGTAATGATATAATCTCAACTTATTATAGGAAAATGAAACTGGTTAAATATTAACAAAGAGTTGATGGATTTCAACTCCTTTTAGTATACTGATTACGAGGTTAAAAAAATATGGAATATGTATATGTAACGAAAGAAAATATTGAAAAAGAACACATTTGTTGTGCAATTAGTAACAATTCAGATGTACAAGTAAGATCAAAGAAAGACTGGTTGTATGATCGTTTTGAGGATGGGCTAGTCTTTATTAAATCATCTGTAAGAGGCAAATGCTTTATTGAATATATTCCGGCAAAGAATGCGTGGATTCCACTCGATGCCAAGAATTTTATGTATATTGATTGTCTATGGGTATCTGGATCTTTAAAGGGTCATGGGTATTCGAGTGAATTATTAAATATGTGTATTGAGGATAGTAAGAAGAAGGGGTTGGATGGAATTTGTATTTTATCAAGCAAAAAGAAAACATCCTATCTTGCGGATCCTAAGTTTTTAGCTTATAAAGGTTTTAGAGTCTCTGATGAAGCTAGTAATGGTATTCAATTGTGGTATTTATCTTTTAATGATTTTGATTTACCAAAATTTAAATCCTGCGCTAAAGATTGTCATATAGAAGAATCAGGTTTTGTCTTATATTACACAAGTCAATGTCCTTTTAATGCAAAATATGTTCCAATCATTGAAAATTTGTCTAAAGAAATGAATATAGAATTTAAAGCGATTCATCTAGATACAAAAGAAAAGGCGCAAAATGCGCCAACACCCATCACAACATATGCGCTATTTTACAATGGTGAATATGTAACGAATGATGTGATGAATGAGAAGAAGTTTTTAAAGTTAGTTGAGAAGCTAAAATAAGCACTAATTATCTTGAGATAGGATGGTTTTAAATAATAAATATACTAGGTAGATTGTATTTAGTGCAAACGGAACAATAAGATTGGTAGTCATTAAGCTTTCAAAGATAAGAATGCGGGATAAAGAATTGTCGTAACCACTCACAATCACATATGGAGATACTGCCATTGTCAAAAAGATCAGAAAATAGATAGCTAAAATGACTAAGAAATGATTCTTGTCTTGTTTCATTCCTAAATTCCTTCTTGATCTCATATTTGGCTTGCACTTTAAATTGTTTTGTACTAAAATTCTAGATGTAGTAAATAAATCTGGGGAGCTATTGCTGAGAGGAAGTACGACTTCGACCCATTAAACCTGACGGATAATGCCGGCGTAGGAAGTATAGATGTTTTTTTGACCTGTCTTTTTACGTTGCAGGTCTTTTTATTTTATTGCCTTACTGTAGGGGAGCGCCTAGAGTATAGAAAACAAGCGAGGGAGCCTGAATTGACAGGATGAGAGAGGACTGTTTGTCTAATACCGAAACCACAGATGGTTTTTTGCGTGTTTTCTAGGCCATCTGTATCTGTAGGAGGTAGTATTATGAATAAACACAATTACTTATTAAGCTTAGTCTTTTTTTCAATGATGGTAGCTGTTGGAGTAGTCATTTCTCCAATCTTACGTGTAGAAGGAATGTGTCCTATGGCACACTTGATTAATATCACTATGGCTGTATTTATGGGGCCTTGGTATTCATTTCTTTGTGCTTTAGCTATTGGTTTAATTCGTATGACAGTTATGGGAATTCCACCATTGGCTTTAACGGGTGCTATTTTTGGAGCTACATTATCTGGTATTTTATATCGTGTTAGTAAAGGAAAGATCTGGGCTGCCGTACTTGGTGAAGTCATTGGTACAGGTTTAATTGGTTCTGTTCTTTCATATCCAGTTATGACATATTTATGGGGAAGAACTGGACTTACATGGATGTTCTATGTACCTAGCTTTTTAATGGGTACAATCATCGGTGGAAGTATTGCGTATGTTTTATTGAAGTCGATGTCTCGTAGTGGAATCCTAGAAAATATTCAAAGAAAGTTAGGAGTGCAAAAATTTGTTGAAACAAACGAATAATTTGATTCACTGTATCACAAATCCGATTTCAATTAATGATTGTGCAAATCTTATATTAGCTTTAGGTGCGAAGCCGATTATGGCTTGTCACCCCGATGAAGTTGATGATATCACTTGCCATTCTGCGGCTTTGGCATTAAATTTAGGTAACTTTGATGATGTAAGAGCTAAGTCTATGATGATTAGTGCTAAATGTGCCAAAGAAAATAAAATTCCATTCATTTTAGATTTAGTTGGAGTGGCTTGTTCAACACTTCGATTGAATTATGCCAAAGAACTTGTTTCTTTATATTGTCCAACTGTCATTAAAGGCAACATCAGTGAGTGTAAAGCTTTTTATGGAATGACAAGTCATGCGCACGGTGTAGATGCAGATGTTCTCGATGAAGAGAATATCTATGAAAGTGCGAAATGGCTAAAGGACATGGCTTTAAATCTTGGTTGTGTAGTTGTTTGTAGCGGCAAGATCGATGTCGTTACAGACGGTAAAGAAGTGAATTTAATTTCAAATGGTTGTGATATGCTTTCAAGAATTACGGGGACTGGATGTATGTTAAATGTGGCAATTGCGACATTTTTAGCTAGTTATTCTCCATTATTGGCTTGTATTAAGGCAACTTGTTATTATGAAGTAGCTGCAGAAAAGACGAAATGTGAAGGTCCTGGAACTTTCCATATGCATTTTATGGACGAAATCTATAAGCTTACCAGTTTTGATGAATCTTTGTTTAAAATAGAGGTGTTAGAATGAAAAAAGTAGATTATACATTATATTTTATTACCAATTCAGATGGTTATGATGAAGAAACTTTTTTAAATAAAGTAAAAGGGGCATGTCTTGGTGGAGCAACCATTATCCAGCTTCGTGAAAAGAATAAATCAACATTGGAATATTATGAATTGGCAGTTAAAGTCAAAAATATAACGGATGCCTATAATATCCCATTGATTATTGATGATCGAATGGATATCGCAATGGCTGTAGGATGTGGTGTTCATTTAGGAAATGAAGATATGCCAATTTCACAAGCTCGTAAAATTATGGGTGAAGATTGTATTATTGGGGCTACCGCAAAAACAGTAGAAGTTGCAAAAAAAGCAGAGACCGATGGTGCTGACTATTTGGGTTGTGGTGCTATTTATCCGACAAAGACGCATGTTAAGACGAAGATTACAAGTGTTGAAACACTGAATGATATTTGTTCGGCTGTCAAGATTCCGGTTTGTGCGATTGGCGGATTAAATAAAGACAATCTTTCTGTTTTAGAAAAGAGTCCTATTCAAGGTGTTTGTGTTGTATCGGCTATTATGGATCAAGAGGATACAAAAAAAGCAGCTGAAGAATTGAAGGAATCGATTCAAAAAATCGTGGCATAAAAAATGCCACTTTTATTTTTGGAAAATATAACCTAAAATAGTATTTATGAGAAAAAGAAAAATATTAGTCCTTTCAATCACCATTGTTGCCGTAGCTCTTATACTTGAAACATGTATATTAAGATATGTAAATGAAAAGAATGCGCAAACAACATCCAATGTATTATTGGATCGTGTGATTGCGGTTCTTGATAAAAATGAGTCGAGTGAAAAGCGGTTTGTGAAATCATTAAAAGATGATTATATAGTTCGTGCTAAGGCCATATCTTATATTGTGGATGCCAAGCCGGAAGTAGAATATGATATTGATGAACTTCAAAAAATCGCATCTTTAATGTCCGTCGATGAAATTCATTTTATTGATGAAACAGGAACGATATATTCGGGTTCAATCCCTAAATATTTTGGATATAGCTTTGATTCTGGTGAACAAATGGCTTTCTTTAAACAAATGTTAAACAATTATGATTTAACATTATGCCAAGATGTAACACCAAATACGGCCGAAGCTAAAGAGATGATGTATGCGATCACTTGGAATGAATCTAAAACGCATATGGTTCAAGTGGGTATTACGCCAAAGCGTCTTTTAAAAGAGTTGAAACAAAACCAAATTTCAAATGTCGTAGCCGATATGCCTGTGTACAAGGGAATGGAAATTTATGTTGTAAATTCAAAGACGAAAATAATTGAGGGTGCTACTGACAAAAATAAAATCGGGAAGAAGATTCTGACTTCTAATAAAAACTATCAATATATAACTCGAAAACACGGAAATTATAATGTATCTGTATCCATATCTGAATCGATGTTTTCTCAAAATAATATCGTAGCGATATTGATTGTTGGTATTTATTTAACTTTATCTTCATGCTTACTTGTTCTCATGCTTTCTAGAGTATTAAAAGAGAAGTATGAAAAAGAAAAATATATGTATACTTCGAATACGGATGGACTGACGAAATGTTTCAATCGACGTGCGTATGACTCGGATATGGAAAAGTTAGATTTAAATACGGAATGGGCTTATATATCTTTAGACTTAAACGGTCTAAAACAAGCCAATGATTCACTTGGCCATAGTGCTGGGGATGAGCTTATTTGTGCGGCTAGTAACTGCATGAAGTTTGCGTTTGCCTCTTATGGAAAGATCTATCGTATTGGTGGAGATGAATTTGTCGTATGGATTCAAAACTCTGTTTCTAATCTAGATTCGATATTACAAGTATTTGATGCAACCATTCATGATTGGCATGGTAAGTACTCAAATTCGATATCTGTATCGTATGGTGTCGTCAAGTCTTCAGAACAAGATTTTGATTCGGTTCAAGAAATAAGTAAATTAGCCGATGAAAGAATGTATCAAAATAAAAAGGATTATTATACAACGAGTTGTAATGATCGAAGAAGGTAATGAAAAAGCATCTCTAGGGATGCTTTTTGTTTTGATATTATTTATTTACGGCTTCTTTTAGAGCTTTGGCAACTTTGAACTTAACAGATTTGCTAGCTTCAATTTGAATCTTTTCTTTCGTTAGAGGATTGAATCCTTCTCTAGCTTTTCTTTCAGTGATTTCAAATTTTCCAAATCCTGCAAGATCCACCGTTTTTCCTTCACTTAAACCTTCAAAGATTTGTGTTAATGCCAAGTCAACAACTTCAGTGATGTCCTTTTTAGATAAGTGAGAATCTTCGGCAATGTTTGAAATGATGTCCTTTTTAGTTAATTTTTCCATGTTTATAAGTCTCCTTTATATCCCTATAATACGCCTTTTTTCACCATTAGCCAACCCATTAGATGAATTGGTTGAACAAATTCGTTGTTTTTAATTAAATCATTGATTTCATCTTCTGTATATTCTTTGACTTCTAAAAATTCTGTCGAATCTAGATGCTGCTTCGATACTTTTTCACAATCATCGGCATAATATAAATACGCATAATTATCCGCTATTGTAGGATTACTAGGAATTGTATAAATATGTTTCCAGTGATCTGAAACGTAGCCTGTTTCTTCTTGTAATTCACGTTTAGCTGCAAGTAATGCACTGTCTTTTTCATCACCCTCAATGCCACCGGCACAAAATTCAGTGGTTACAGATTTAAGTCCATGTCTAAATTGACGAACTGTTATATACTTATCATCTTTTGTTCTTGCGATAATCACAACAAAGTTTCTTCTTGAATAGTTATAGAAAGGACTAAATTCCTTTCCGTCTGGAAGAATAAAAGACTCTTTACGAAAGTCGATCCATTCATCTTGTACAATATGTTCTGTTTTATTTAATTTCCAATTTAAATCCATTTTTATCACCCAAATTATTATAATCCAAATAAAAAAAATAGTGCAACCAAAGTTACACTATTCATTGACTATGCTTGTTGAGCAATTCCAACGTATCTTGAACTTAATGCAGTCGCTAAAGCCATGTTTGAAACAACAGCTACGATGACTTCAGGAATCATATTTGTTCCGATGACACCAGCCATAACACCGTTCAATGCAGCTTGGCTAATGCCTAAAGCTTGTGAGTATTGAGGACCGAATAAGATAACGATCAATCCTAATACCATGATTGTGTGGCATACTGTCGCAACAGCTGCTGCAATACCTGCAGCGACTGGAGTATTCTTTGCGTATTTTTTCGCAAATTTAAATACATAACCAGCAATGACACCTAATAAAATACGTGGGACTAAAGCTATTACTAAACTAAAGAAGTTACCAGAAATTCCACCAACTGTGATAAATGGAGAGAAGACAAAGCTTGTGATTCCAGGTGTCATTGTAGCTCCAATTACAGAAGTACAACCAAATACGAATCCTAAGAAAGCACCGGCTGCTGGTCCCATTGTACTAGCCAAGATAATTACAGGCACGTGCATTAATGTAACACTTAATGCGTTGATACGTAAGTATCCAATTGGTGTTAAATACATGATGATTTCGATGGCTAAAAATAAAGCCAAAACGCACATCTGGCGTACTGATAGTTTTGATTTGTTCATATTTCCTCCTACTTTCGTTTCTTTAAAAGAATACGATGTAACTAATCAAATGGATGTCTTCATACATAGATTATGGTCATGAGATCCATATCCACAAAAAAAACATCTTCAATAGTTTACAATAAAAAAAAACAGGAATCAAGTCCCTGTTTTAGTTCCAAAAGTCAAATGGACTAGAGGAATCATCGTCTTCATTATTGTTGTACTGTGAATAATAAGAAGATTGAGTCGATGATTTACTTACATCTTTTCCTTCAAGCATAGTATTGATTGAATCTTTGACATCGCTGATCGCAATCGCATAGCCCATACCTTCTACATCCGTATCACTTAATTTGGCTGAGTTGATGCCAATCAATTCACCACTCATATTCAATAATGCTCCACCTGAGTTACCTGGGTTAATAGCTGCATCAGTTTGAATATACGATTGTGATTTGTCTGTATCTGAACTTGTTGAAACACTACGATTTGTAGCCGATACAATACCCGTTGTAACACTTTGACCATAACCTAACGCATTACCAATCGCTACGACTTGTTCTCCAACTTGAAGTTTGTCACTATCTCCAATTGTCGCAATCGCAATTTGTTTTAAAGTATCTTCACTTAAGTCTTTTGTTTTGATGGAAATCACAGCTAAGTCACGATCTTCATCTACACCTTTTACAGTGGCTTCTACATTTGTATTATCCGCTAATGTACAAGTCAAGGTCTTGGCATTTTCAATAACATGATAGTTTGTCAAAATATCGATTTCACCATTCTTTTTATTGATGATCACACCACTACCTACACTTGTACTTTCTTGTTGCGTAAACGGATTGCTTCTTGAGTTATTTCCATACATACTGAAATAATTTTGTACATCCGATACCGAAACGTTGGTAATCGATACAATACTTGGCATACAATTTTGAGCGACTGCACTCACATTTGAAGTGGTTGAACTTGAAGTTTTCACAACATTTGTACTTTGAACTGTTGTATTTTGTTTATTATAGTTATCAACCACATAGTTGACACCTTGAAAACTTCCAGCCGCAACTACACCAAATGTAGCCGCACTCAATACAAGCTTTGTACCTTTCTTTAATAATTTATGATTTGAATTTGGAATTTTTGGCATTTCATTTTTCATGTCCTTGTACCTCCTTATTTACAATACAAGGATATCGCAATAAGCTTAAATGAACTTTAAATTATTCCATATTTGTGTAACCCATTAAATACGTATCCACTTCTTTAGCACACTCTTTACCTTCATGAATAGCCCATACAACTAAGGATTGACCTCTATGACAATCTCCAGCTGTAAAGTATTTGTCTTTGACTTGATAAGAATTTGGTTGTGTCACAATCGTATTTCTTTGTGTTGTTTCCAATTTAAAACTCTTCTTTAAATCATCTTCAACACCAATAAAACCAGCCGCAATCAATAATAAATCACAGTCTAAAATTTGTTCGGAACCCTTTACTTCTTCAAGCTTACCGTTGTTAAAGTGGGCTTTTAAATTTTGCGAAGAGTTTAAATACACAAGTTCTTTTGGTGTGCAATAAGGAAATCTATGATCAAGTTTCATATCAGTGTAAAGATAGTGGTATAATAGTTCTGTCGTATCCCATCAAGAAGCAGTTGTTGTATGAAGCATTTCAGATTCTTATGAGTATGAATAGGCGAATCCAGCTTTATGAAAAGAAGATCAGTAAGCTTGAACAGAAATATTTAGAGTTGAAGATGGTGGATCATTGTAAGTTGGTTTTGATTTCAAATTATCATTGGAGTGAAGACAAGGCGCATCACTATATTGAAAAGATAGCGATGGAGCAGAATAAGTCGAAATTCTTGGTGGCTAAAGAGTTATTAGAGGAGTTTCAAACATGAAAAAGATTCAAAAGACCAATGCGATGCGTTTTTTAGATCAGCATAAAGTGGAATATGAAGCGCATACGTATGAATATAAAGATGGTGATCCCGTAGATGGTGTGCATGTTGCCAGTATATTGAATCAACCTGTTGAAAGAGTATATAAGACATTAGTTACACAGGCAAACACAAAGGAATACTTAGTGTATATGCTTCCAGTTGAAAAGGAACTGGATTTAAAGAAGTGCGCAAAAATAGCCGAAGTCAAATCTTGTGAGATGATTCATGTGAAGGACATCAATAAGATTACGGGCTATATTCGTGGTGGTTGTTCTCCATTGGGTATGAAAAAACAATTTCGTACCTTTATTGAAAAGGATTGTTTAAATCAAGATAAAATCTATTTTAGTGCAGGTAAAATTGGTATGCAGATTGAGATGGATCCAAAGACATTGATGAATTTAATTCATGTTCAAGCAGGCGATATCACAAAGGAGTAATTTTATGTGGGCGAATGAGAGTGTATTTTATCAAATCTATCCTTTTGGAGCTTGTGGAGCGCCATTTGAGAATGATCATGTTCTAGAACATAGAATTCATAAATTAGAGGATTTCATTCCGCATTTAAAAAAATTAAAAATTGATTGTATTATGCTGAATCCAATCTTTGAAAGTCGTACACATGGTTATGATACAACGGATTTTAAAACGTTAGATACAAGATTGGGTACCAATGAGGATTTAAAGGAAGTCATCCATCAATTCCATGAAAATGGTATTCAAATTATTTTAGATGCCGTGTTTAATCATGTGGGACGTGATTTCTTTGCGTTTCAAGATGTATTAGAAAAGAAGTGGGATTCACCTTATAAGGATTGGTTCTATATTGATTTTAATGGAAACAATCACTACAACGATGGCTTCTGGTACCAGGATTGGGAAGGCAATGATATCTTAGTGAAGTTGAATCTTCAAAATTCACAAGTAGTAGAATACATTTTAAGTGTAGTGGATTTCTGGCAAGAAGAATTTAAAATTGATGGTTTAAGATTAGATGTCGCATATTGTCTAGATAAAAACTTCCTTCAAACTTTACATAATCATGTAGATAGAGATTTCTTCCTTTTAGGTGAAACTTTACATGGTGACTATAATCAATGGATGAATGAGAATATGTTAGATTCTGTCACAAATTATGAGTGTTATAAGGGGTTGTATTCGAGCTTTAATTCAGCCAATTTTTATGAGATTCTTTATTCATTGAATCGTCAATTTGGCAAAGATCCATGGTGTTTATATACGGGTAAGCATTTGTTTAACTTTGTGGATAATCATGATGTTGAAAGAGTTGCGTCGATTTTAGAGGATAAAAACCAATTGCCTTTGATCTATACGATGTTATTTACAATGCCAGGTATTCCATGTATCTATTATGGCAGTGAATGGGGTATGGAAGGTACAAAAAATTGGAATGATACGGATCTAAGACCGGAAATCAAGGTATTTGAATGGAATGAGTTAACGGATACCATTCAAAAGTTAATCCACTTGAAACATAATCATTCCGCTTTATCTTATGGAGACTATACACAGATTGGTATTACTAACACAGCTTGTATCTATCAAAGACAAGATGAAAAGGAATGTCTATGGATTTGTATGAATATGAAGAGTGTTGTTCAAACATTAGGCTTTAATGGACAAGGTAACTTTATCGACATGGAAACCAATGAAGCACTTCATATTCATAACGCACTTGAGTTTAAGCCTTATGAAGTAAGAATATTAAAGAAAGTATCGTAATGGATACTTTTTTTCATGTGATATAATTTGATAGAGGTATTTGTATATGGAAAATTGGATTCGAAATTATGATTCGTTTTATGTAACGAAAGATGATCAAAAAATAAGTTTTAGTGATGATTTTATCAAGTCAGAAGAAAGAACAACAGGATTAGGTAAGGGTATTTATAGCACGTATAAATATTTTGATACATATATTTGGAAAGAAGATAGTACGAATCATTATTATTTTGAGTGGATTCCCAAAGTGGATGAAAATATTAAAGAGGTACATTTTCCCGATAGTTTTGTGTGTGAAGATAAGGATGGCTATTCAACCATTCCTTATATGCAAGGTTTATTGATTCCCAATCGATATGAGTATGATTATAGTCGTATTGCCTTTGATGGGCAGTTTACAAGTTGTGCTGCCTATATGCCTTGGCTTAGTCAAACCGATAATGGAAAAGGGTATATCGCAATCAATGAAACGCCATGGGATTCTAAATATACAATTGATCATGATGATAAGGGGACAAGGCTTCAATTTGTGTGGTTAACAAGTCTAGGTAAGATGCGATATAAGCGTGTTGTTCGATATTCTTTTGAATCGAATATGGATTATAATCGTGCGTGTAAGATTTATCGAGAGTATGTTAAAGAAACCGGTTTATTTAAGTCTTTAAAAGAAAAAGAAGTTACACTTTCTAAAATATCAGATCTTCAACAGTGTGCTGTTGTTCATACGGGTATTAAGGCGCATACGGAAAAGGATTCTAGATTCTATAATGGGCAAGAGGATGTGATTCATTCTTTTGATTCGGTAAAAGAGATGATTCAAAGTCTTCATGAATTAGGTTCACACAAACTATATCTTCATTTGGATGGCTGGGGAGATCCTGGCTACGACAATTGTCATCCGGATTATTTGCCGGCATGTATTGAAGCTGGTGGATGGGCTGGTTTAAAGAATTTACAGAATAGTTTAAGTTCTCAAAATGATTTATTTGGCTTACATGATCAGTATCGTGATTATTACTATACGGCTAAAACACATGATGAAAACCAAGCCATTCAATTAGAGGATGGTAGTGTGTTTGAACATGCCAATTGGGCTGGGGGAAGACAAAACTACTTGTGTGCAAGTCTAGCACCGAAGTATGTAAAAAGAAACTACACTGAAATCTTAAAACATATTAATTTGGATTGCGTATACTTAGATGTATTTTCTTGTAATGAAATGGATGAGTGTTTTAATCCAGAGCATTTGATGACTAGAAAAGAGTGCATGGAATACAGAAGGGCTTGTTTTCAATATATGATAAATAGAGGAATCATTCCTTCAAGTGAGGAGTGTAGTGATTGGGCAATGCGTGAACTTGTATTTTCTCATTATGGTCCTTATGAGTTTATGATGAAAGATGAAAATGAGAAAAGAATGGGAATAGCAGTACCTTTGTTTAATCTTGTGTATCATGATTGTTTCATTTTGCCTTGGCCAATGGATAAAAAACAAGAAGACTACATGTTGTATGCCTTATTAAATGGGGGTATTCCATATGTGGTAAGGAATGCACCGTATGATAATGTGGATGGTAATTTTGGTTCTGATGGCTTGTCCATAGAAGATAGAATTAAACGTGCAAATGTTGTTCTAGATTTTTATCAAAAAATTAAAAATGAAGAGATGGTTGAACATAGAATTATCAATGATCATGTTCAACAGACTACTTTTAGTAATAACATCACAGTTGAAATCGATACAAAGGAGAATACGTATAGAATTGTATGAAAATATTACTTATAGTTTTACTTTTATTAACGGGTTGTACGCAAGCACAGCCGGAACTTAGAGAAACTAAAGAAGTTCAAACTTCAATCCCTTATTCAGATGAGGAATTGATTGAAAACGCAAATGATCAAATTGAGAATGAAGCATATTATGTGGATTCAATCACTCAACAGTCGGATACAGAAGTGTGGTTTTCATTAAAGAATAAAGACTTAAATAAACAATATGTCTTTAAATATGAAGGTAATGAGTTGATTTTAGACAGATTAGTGGATAATGTAGATTAAATGTATTGACTCAACATTTGAGATAACGTAAAATTGATTAAGTGATCGTTCTGTAGAAACTTGCGAAGCCTACAGGCGGGGAAGAACCTGTGGGTCTCTTCCTCTTTTTTATGAATTGTGTAAATTGGTTAGATTTTATTAAAAAATAATTTCGTTTTATTGACTGAATCTTGTGAAATAAAACATACTATTAACAAATGGATATGGAGAAATAATATGTTTAAAAAAGGGAAAAGATTAGCTGCGTTATGCACAATTATTTTTGTGGTTTTATCTATGTGCATGCCTTGTTTGGCGGATGAAGCAGAAAAGACCATTCGTGTGGGATCTTTTGAAGACACGTTTAATTATGTGGATGATCATGGTGTAAGGCGTGGTTATGGTTATGAATTGATGCAGGCTTTGGCTGGGTATACGGGTTGGAAGTTTGAGTATGTGAAGTGTGATTGGTCGAATTGTTTTGATAAGCTTGAAAATGGTGAGATTGATATCATGGGTGATATTGCGTATACGGATGATCGTGCTAAAGAAATGTTATTTTCTGAGGAAACGATGGGTGAAGAAAAGTATGTTTTGTATGCGAATTTATCGGATACGGATATTTTGTCTTCGGATTATAAGTCTTTGGATGGTAAGCGTATTGGTGTGCTTAAAGGTACTGAGCCTGAATATATGCTTACAGAATGGGAGAATAAGTATGGTATTCATACTGAGCATGTGAATGTAAGTGGTAATGAGGATGTTAAAAAGAAATTAGCGAATAATGAGATTGATTGTTTTGTGTCTTTAGAAGAGTCGATTTGGTCTGAAAGAGGGATTTCTAGTGTAACTACAATTGGAAAGTCTGATATATATTTTGCAATCAATAAAGAGCGTAGTGATATTAAACAAGAATTGGATCATGCGATGCGCCAGTTGGATAGTGATAGTCCTTTTTTCAAGGCGGATTTGTATAAGAAATATTTTACTTTGGATTATACGCAGTTTCTTACAGGAAATGAAAAGTCATGGTTAGAAGAGCATGGTGGTATTCGAATTGGTTTTTTAAATAATGATCCTATTGTGTTTTCAATGGACAAAAAGAGTGGAGAGATTCGTGGTTCACTGCCTGAATATGTTTCGTATGCCAAAGATTGCTTGGGAAATCATACATTGAAATTTGATATACAGGTTTTTGATGATTATGACAAAATGATTGAGGCTTTACATAATAAAGAGATTGATGTGATTTATTATGCGAGTAAAAATCCTAATATTGCCGAAAAGAAGGGGTATGCACTTTCAAATACGGCTTGGACGTATAATTTGATTGCCGTTACAAATAAGGAAGATTTTAATGAGAATGATTCATATGTGGTAGCTGTACCGAAAAACAAGGTAGCTCTAAAACAACATATTGCGTATTATTATCCGCAATGGAAACTCGTGGATTGTGATTCGATTGAGGATGGGGCGAATATGGTTGTTGATGGTAAAGTAGATTGTTTTATCAAGGGATCGAGTCAGGTATTGAAATTTGATGGTAATAAGAATTTTAAAATTATTTCTTTGACAAAGACAATGGAGGCTTGTTTTGGGGTTAAAGATGGGCAAGCAACACTATTATCCATATTAAATAAGACGATAAAGGCTATGCCTTCGGATATGTTGACAAGTGCGATTGCGATGTATGATAGTACGGCTTATAAAACGACTTTTTATGGTTTTTTAAAAGATCATTTGACCGTTGTTCTTATTTTAGGCTTTAGTATTATTATTGTAATTCTTCAACTTTTAAGAAAGGCAAGACGAGCAGAGGCGAGTGCTAAGGAGGCAAATCTTGCCAAAACGCAATTTCTTCATAATGTATCGCATGATATTCGTACGCCTATGAATGCGATTTTGGGCTATTCTGAACTTATGAAGAATGAGTTAAAGGATAATGATTTGCCTAAGGTTTTAGAACATTTAAATAAACTTCAAAAGGCGGGTAATATTCTTTTATCAATTATTAATAACGTATTAGATATGGCACGCATAGAAAGTGGTCATATGGAATTGGATGAAAATTATGTGAATATTGAGGATATAAGACAAAGATTGTTTGAAATGTTTGAGGATGAGGCGAAGAAAAAGAATATTCATGTGAGCTACACTTTTAATGTTGAGCATAAACATGTCATGGCCGATGTGACAAAGGTTGAAGAGATTTTTGTGAATATTTTAAGTAATGCCGTTAAATATACACCTTCGAATGGTTCTATTGAAGTGAATGTGGATGAGCTTTCATGTGATGAGCCTGGATATATGATTGTTCGTACAAGCATTATGGATACGGGTATTGGTATGAGTCAGGAGTATTTGGAGAAGATTTTTGAATCTTTTTCAAGAGAAAGAATGACATCCAGTAAAATTAGTGGTACAGGTCTTGGTATGGCCATTGTTAAGAAATATGTGGATCTTCTTGGTGGAACAATTGATGTGAAGAGTGTTCTTGGCAAGGGAAGTACGTTTATTGTCACACTAAAATATAAAATTGCGGATGAAAAATATTATTTGAATAAACAAGAAGAGAATTGTGAAGTTGATAATGCAATTTTTAATGGTAAACATATTCTTTTGGCTGAGGATAATGATTTAAATGCCGAGATTGCACTAACCATATTAGAGCGTGCAGGACTTTTTGTAGATCGTGTAAAGAATGGTATTGAGTGTGTGAATAAGGTCATAGAAAATCCGTGTGGTACATATGATGTAATTTTAATGGATATTCAAATGCCTAAAATGGATGGATATAAAGCTACGTGTGAAATTAGAAACTTACAAGACACGGCAAAAGCATGCATACCTATAGTGGCAATAACGGCCAATGCGTTTGAGGAAGACAAGAAAAAAGCGATAGATGCTGGTATGGATGGTCATATCGCAAAGCCTATCAATATTGAAGATTTGTTTGTGGTATTAACGGATATTATGAATAAACATGAAAGCTAGAGTTTATCACATTCACATCAAGGAATAAATAGAGTTTATCTTTTATTGAAGAAAGTCAGAATTGTATGAAGTTAATGACAATAGAAATGCCAAAAGTGGATTTAAATAAACCACTTGAAGACATGAACAGGAAACGATGATTTAACAAAGTGATAATAAAATAAAGATGATGATAGAGAAGGATGTGGTGAATCAAATGTTAGAGAAGCATGTAGAAACAAGATCGGATGATTATTGGAAGAAAATAATAGAAGATTTTCAAAAAATACATGAAAACGAAGAGCGTATGGAACGACAACTTGAACTTGAAGAGATTCAAAGACTAAAAGAAGAGACTAGGAAATTACAAGAAGCCAATAAACAGGTTGAAGATGTGAATAGACAAATTGAGCAGATGAATCAAGTAATGAAACAAGGGATTAAAGCGATGCTTTCAAATGGGATGAGTTTAGAGCTTATTTCTAAGTCATTGTCGAAGAGTGAAGATGAAATTATGGAGTTGTTGAAATAGTGTCACTTTCTAATATCTATAAAGATGATGTTTTTAAGTTACAAAGTAAAGATGATAATTGAGTCGCCTATAATATGGCGGCTTTTTTGGTGTATAATCAAAGAAAAATAATTAGGTATATGGTTAGTAGTGCCACAATTCCGTAATGATTGAAGCTTGACAGTCTCCTTCAAGTTTGCTATAAATATAAATGCAAAATTTTAGTGGACTTTTCCGGATTCGGTCATCTTTTTGCCACATAGCTATCTTGTGATAGTTGTGTGGCTTTTTTGTTGCCTGTATCTTTGAAGTATTAGCAGAATGGAGGACTATATCTGTATGGGAAAAATTTTTTGTCTCATATCAAGACGCGCCGTAGTGTACGGGCTTATAAATCGGAACCTGTCCCTTCTAAGGCTATGGACGCTGTACTGGAAGCAGGGACTTGTGCTCCTACTGGCGGAGGACATCAATCTCCAATCATCATTGCAATTACAGATTCCAAATATAGGAGGGAGATTGCAAAATTAAACGCAGAAGTGATGGTAAGCAACACAGACCCTTATTATGGCGCACCTGTCGTGATCCTAGTTTTGGTAGACGGGTCCGCAAGTACTTATGTTGAGGACGGAAGTTGCATCCTTGAAAATATGATGCTCGCTGCTCATACTCTTAGCCTGGGAACCGTATGGGTTTATCGGGAACGTGAAATTTTTGACATCGAAAGCGGCAAGAATCTCCTGTGGGAGTGGAAGCTACCGGAAATCTTGCGTGGCATCGGGACGATTGCATTGGGTTATCCGGCCCAGGAAGCCGGTAAGCCCGCAGCACGCAAACAAAACTATATTGTTCGGATTTAATATCTCTTTGTCCGGCACAATTTTTTTGCCCGGGACAATTTGTTGAGAGGAGGGAAAGTATGCAGACTAATAATAAAATGGCGGTTGCTCCTGTTGGAAGGCTCATTTGGCAAATGTCGATACCGCCACTAATCTCCATGTTTCTGCAATATTCCTATAATTTGATAGACAGTGCGTTTATAGCGCGGTTGAGTGAGAATGCACTAGCGGCTGTTTCTTTGTCATTCCCAATTACAACACTGATGAATGCGTCGTCTATCTGGATTGGTGTCGGCGTGAATGTACTGATTGCAGGGTATCTTGGTCAGAAAAAGCAGGATGAGGCAAATACCACCGTCACACATGGATTGTTACTGGCCTTTGGAATTGGTGCTTTGCTCAATCTTCTGTCATTACTGATTATGAAACCCTACTTTAGAGCATTCACCAATAATGTAGAAATTTATCAGTTGAGTATAGCCTATATGAGCGTATGTTCGTTCATGCAAATTCCTAACATGGTGCATATCACAATCCAGAAGATGATACAGGCTACCGGGAACATGGTAGCTCCTATGTGGTTCCAGATTGCAGGAGTACTCGTTAATTTTGTGTTTGACCCATTCCTAATTTTTGGTATTGGTATTTTTCCAGCTATGGGAATCCGTGGTGCTGCGGTGGCAACTGTTGCGGGTTATTCGTTATCCATGATTTTGGCATTTGCCTTGCTACTGGGCAAAAAGCAGAAAGTGCGGATAAAGCTCAAAGGTTTTCATTTTCAAAAGTGGTTGATTGGCCGTATTTTAACCCTTGGACTGCCATCTTTTATTATGAATGCCCTTAGTTCTTTTATGGTGACTTTTGTAAACTTTTTTCTGGTGGCATATTCCGATACGGCGATTGCATTCTTCGGTGCGTATTTTAAGGTGCAGCAGCTGATCGTTATGACAGTAAACGGCTTGATTCAGGGCTGTTTGCCTATTATGCGATTTAACTACGGTGCAGGAAACAGAGATAGGCTGCACTCCGCTTTCCGATACGGAACCGCTTTGGTCTTTGGTATGATGATACTGGGAACATTGACCGTCAACTTCTTTCCGGCGCAGCTTTTGGAAATGTTTACAGCGTCAAAAGCCATGCGCTCCTTTGGAATATCCGCTATGCGAATTATGGCGGCAAGTTATCTGTTTTGCGGTCTATCTACTATGATTTCCACCTATTTTCAGGCGACAGAAAAAGTAGGTTCCAGCATGGTGATTCAATTATGCAGACAACTGCTTTTCCTTGTTCCTGCCTTATGGTGTCTGGACAAATTATTCAAACTGAACGGAATCTGGCTTGCATTTCCCGTTGCGGAAACCGCCACTATGCTCATTGCTCTGGCAATAATGGCATGGTATCGCCACAAAAATATCTTATAACAGTTCCAAGGAGGAGAAATGATGAATGATACTTTTATGAAAGAAAAACCGGTATTACCGCTGATTTTATCCATGTCCCTGCCTATGGTTTTATCCATGCTGGTTAATTCTCTATACAACATTATCGACAGCTTTTTCGTCGCACAGATCAGCGAGGAAGCTATGACGGCATTATCACTGGTTTACCCAGTTCAAAATTTTATCAATGCTGTTGGAATTGGATTTGGCGTTGGAATCAACGCAGTGATTGCCTTCTATCTAGGTGCTGGAGATGATAAAAAAGCAGATCAAGCTGCCACGCAGGGACTTGTGCTTGCCATGATTCACGGCTTTGTTTTGACAGTCTGCTGTATTACAATGATGCCGGCTTTTTTAGGCATGTTCACTTCATCCAAGACAGTGATTGAACTTGGCATCCACTATTCTGTTATTGCGTTCGCTTTTACAATGATTATCATTGTGGGTATTACATTCGAGAAACTATTCCAAGCTGTAGGAAACATGAAAACAACCATGATCAGCTTGATATGTGGGTGTATAACAAACATTGTCTTAGACCCTGTTCTGATTTTTGGCTATGGTCCATTCCCTGAAATGGGAATCGAAGGCGCTGCGCTGGCAACCGGCATCGGGCAGGCCTTGACGCTTGTGATTTATCTGTTCGTTTATTTTGTGCGGTCAATTCGCGTGCATATCCGCAGGCAGTACATTTTGCTCAGCAAAGAGATGGTAATAAAACTGTATTCCATCGGCATTCCCGCAACCTTGAATCTTGCACTCGCATCTCTTTTGATTTCGGCGCTCAATGCTATTTTGGCGGCATATTCCGAAGTGTATATTCTGGTTTTGGGAATCTATTACAAATTACAGACATTCATCTATCTTCCGGCTAATGGCATTGTTCAGGGGATGCGCCCATTGATTGGCTATAACTACGGTGCGGGGGAGAACAAAAGAGTCAGCCAGATTTATAAAATTGTCTTGTACATGAGCGGTATCATTATGGTGCTTGGGACAGTGACATGTCTGCTAATCCCCGGCCAGCTTATTGGGCTGTTTACTCACACAGAAGCGACAATCCATAGCGGGGAAACAGCCCTGCGTATCATCAGCGCCGGTTTTATTGTCTCGGCGGTTTCCGTTACATCTTCCGGCGCACTGGAGGGACTTGGAAAAGGCACTCCTTCATTACTGATTTCACTTTGCCGGTATGTTGTGGTTATCATCCCAACTGCGTTTTTACTCAGCAGGCTTTTCGGAGTTGTTGGCGTCTGGAATGCGTTTTGGATCACGGAAGTGATTTCAGCAATCATTTCTATTTGCGTTTACTACAAGGCAATAGCACAAAGCTAGCTGAGCTAGTCAACAGTAAAATGAACGTTGCCCCGCACTATTATTCAGAGAGGAAAATTTCCATGACCGTGACTGACGTCTATCAAGAGTATATCCGGTGCAAGAACAACGCCTTTTGTAAAGCGTTCATTCGCTATGCAGACATCGGGAAAATCACACGGCTGTGGCAGAAATGGGAGCGGGAAATTTCCCTTGATTATCTAACAAATGTATCAGCTTCTCAAATTCCTTGGGTAGTAGATGATGATTTTACTAAAATGCTTCCAGTCATGCAGTCAGATATTCATTTACAAAAAGAAAATGATGTATTGATTATAGATGCCAAGTATTATAGTCATACAACACAATCTCAATTTAATAAAAATACGATTCATTCAAATAACTTGTATCAAATATTTACTTCTGTGAAGACTAAAGAATATACCTTCAAGGCTGAAAAACATAGAGTTGCAGGTATGTTATTGTATGCAAAAACGAATGCAGAAATACAACCAGATCAAACGTATCAAATGCATGGTAATCAAATATCGGTTAAGACATTGGATTTAAATAAACCATTCAATGAGTTAAGTAAGCTGTTAGATGATATAGTGGATGAATATTTTTATGACATTCAAAAAAAAGAACTAGATATTTCAGTTTCTAGTTCTTTTTTGTCTTTGGTTATAAAATGAAATAGTTGTATTATTAAAATCTTGTATTGACTTCGAACTTATCTTTTGTTGACAAATTATTCATAAAAATGAATATTTTTTATTTAATACTGTAAGCGTTTCACGTATAATAGAAACATAAGTGAGGATCAATTTATGCAGATAAGTTATAATAAGCTATTTAAATTATTAATTGATAAAGGCATGAAAAAAACAGATTTGGCTAAAGAAGCTAAGTTAACACCAGCTACACTTGCAAAGCTATCTAAACAGGAAACTGTATCTATGGATACATTAATTCGTATTTGCGATTGTTTAGATTGTACTTTTGATGATGTAGTGGAATTGATTAAGTAGGGTGTTGAGATATATGGATATAAATAGAGACTATAGAACGATCACCAGAGAACAATTTTTATTTCATGAAATGAGAATTGTAGCTCGTTTATTAGATGGTGGTATGGATGAAGAAAAAGTAAAGGAAGAGGTTGTCGCAAATAATCTTTTTCAGTATCCGACGGAAAGAATGATCAAGAATATTGCGTCTGTATGTTTAAATCGTTTTAAAGAAACAGATAGTAAAGAATTGACTCATATTGTCGCAACCGAGTCTTCAGATGTTGCCAAGCAAGCATGTTTATTTTTAATGATGAATTATTATCGTCTTGTATGGGAATTTATGATTACGGTAATTGGTGAGAAGTATAGAACAAAAGATTCATCTTTTACTAAGATGGATTTAAATTCTTTCTTTACGCGTCTTCAAGAACAGAATGATGTTGTGGCTTCTTGGAGTAATGCAACAATCAATAAGTGTAAACAAGTCTTGAAAAAGACTTTGGTTGAAACTGGATATTTGGATAATAACAGATCTGAAGTATTAAATCCTGTATTGTTAGATTATTCAGTAAGGGAAGCTATAGAAAATACAAATAATAGAGAGGCATTAGTTGCCTTTGGATGTATGTAGGAGGAAGTTATGCCTAGTATTACAGAAAGATTAGATCTTTTAAAGGAAACGATTCAAAGAAAAGATTTCCTTAAAGGTGAAGGTTTAAGTAATGAAGTAAATATTCGTATGTTTTGTTACGAATCAAAAGAAGAAATGGCTGTTCGTGCTTTTACAGAGCGTTTGAGTAGTGAGAATTTAAGTTGTAATGTACATATAGTTGATTTATATGAAACTTTCTTATCAATTTGTGAAGACAAGAGAATTTTGGATCGTATTCCTAAGTTGGAAGAAAGACGTGGGACAGATTTTTTAGAAAAGCAATTTGAAAAGAGTTGTGATGCGAAGACTTTTGCGAAAAAGATTGTTTCTGAATTTAATGAGAATAATGATTTGTTGCTGATAACGGGAGTTGGAAAAGCTTTTCCATTTATTCGTGTACATGCACTATTAAATGCATTACAGGAAGATTTGAATGATAAACCTATTGTAGTTTTATATCCAGGAACGTTTGATGGGCATTATGTGAAGTTATTTAATAAATTGAAATCAAATGAGTATTATAGAGCTTTTAATATGATTTAAGGGAGATAAAGGGTATGAAAATCAAAGAGATGTTTAGAGACGATATTGATCGTACGATAAATGGTGTTGTTCAGGTAGAACAAGAAAAAGAAGATGTCATTGAACAAGAAGTAAAAGAATATGTTGTTACGACAGAATTGAAGAAGCATTTCACAAAATTCTTTAATGAATATAGTGAAAGTTTTGATAGACCAACAGATAATGTGGGTGTATGGATTACTGGTTTCTTTGGTAGTGGTAAATCACACTTTTTAAAGATGCTTTCTTATTTATTGGAAAATAAAGAAATCAATGGTAAGAAAACAGTGGATTATTTTGAAGAAAAATTTGATGATCAGCTTTCTTTTATGAATGTTCAAAAGTGTGTACAAGCTCCAACTGAAACGATTCTTTTTAATATTGATGTTGAAGGTTCCATGCATAAGGATGATACAGCTGTATTAAAAGTATTTGCGAAAGTATTCTATGATCATTTAGGTTATTATGGAAATGATTTGAAATTAGCTGAATTAGAGCAGTTTATCACGAAACAAGGTAAAATGGATGCATTTAAAGAAGCTTATGAAGATATTAATGGAGAATCATGGGTGGATACGCGTGCGGAGTATCAATTCTTTGAACAAGATGTTATTGATGCATTGGTACAAGCAAATGTGATGAATGAAAATACAGCACAGCACTGGTTTGATGGAACAGAAACTGCAGATATTTCAATTGCACAGTTGGTGGATGAAATTAAGGCGTATGTGGATTCAAAACCAAAAGGCTTCCGCTTGTTGTTTATGATTGATGAAGCGGGTCAGTATATTGGCACAAATACAAGTATGCTTTTGAATTTGCAGTCATTGATTGAAAAATTGGGTTCTGTATGTCGAGGTCAAGTATGGATTGTAGCGACGGGTCAAGAAGCTTTGGATGAAATGATTAAAGTTCGTCAGGATGAGTTCTCTCGTATCATGGCTCGTTTTGCGATTCGTTTGAGTTTAACTTCTTCTTCAGTAGGTGAAGTTATTGAGAAGCGTTTATTAACAAAGACAGATGAGGCAAATACAATTTTGGATGGTGTTTATGAAAACAATGAGAATGTATTGAGTAACTTATATGCGTTTGATACGGAATTGAAGGATTTAAAGGGATATTCAAGTGAAGATGAATTTACACGTATTTTCCCATTCGTTCCTTATCAATTTACAATCATGCAAAAAGTATTTAATGAAATTCGTAAACATGGTCATGCAGGAAAACACCAATCGAGTGGTGAAAGATCGATGTTGAATGGTTTCCAGGAATCAGCTCAACATATTGAAGATAAGAATGAACTTACATTAGTGCCTATGTATGCGTTCTATGATACTTTGCATAGTTTCTTGGATACTTCGGTTCGTTCTGTTATTGAAAGAGCTGAAAGAGCAGCTAGTAATAATAATGGTTTAACCGTGGATGATACTAACTTATTAAAATTATTATATTTAGTTCGTTATATTGATGATATTAAATCAAATATTGAAAACTTAACGATTCTAATGGCAGATACGATTACGGTTGATAAGATTGAATTAAGAAAACAAGTTGAAGAATCTTTGAATCGTTTACAGAAACAAAATTATATAGCTCGTAATGGAGACATTTATCAATTCTTAACAGATGAAGAACAAGATATTGAGCGTGAAATTAGTAATCAAAGTGTAGATTCAGCAAACGTTATTAGTCGTGTTTGTTCAATTATATTTGATGACTTATATACTACAAAGAAATATAGATATTCTAAAAATGACTTTAATTATGACTTTGAATTTGATAAGAGTGTTGATGGACAAAATCATGGTTTAACTACGGGAGGCATGAAGCTTCGTTTTGTTACAGAAGCTTATGAGGATCCTAGTACTCTAAAATTATCGGCCGAATCATCACATTCGGATGCGATTTGTCAATTATCTACAGAATTTAAGATTTTTGATGGTATTGAACATGCATTAAAGATTGATAAGTATATTAAACAAAAGAATGTGAGTCAATTGCCTGAATCTATTCAAAATATTATTACGAATAAACAAAAAGAGGCTCGTCGATTGTTGAATGAAGCAAAAGAGAAAATCAATAATGCGATTATAAATGGTACTTTCTATATTGGCGGTAGAGTCGTTTCTATTTCTGGTTCTTCAGTACAAGTAATTTTAAACAAGGCTTTAGAAATGTTGGTTGAACATACATATCACAGTATCAATATGATTGATCATTCTTTGAGTACAGATGCAGACATTCGTAAGATTTTAACAGGTACAGAAGGTCTTATGGATGGTATGGAACCAAATAAAGAAGCTTGTGAAGAATTATATAAGTATTTGGAAATGAAGAAAATGAATAAATTGCCTACTTCAATGTCCGATATTCAATCTCGTTATCAAGCAATTCCTTTTGGTTGGAAAGAAATTGATATTGCGGCAGTAGTAGCTCGTTTGATTTATGAACAAAAGGTAACAATCAAACATCAAGGTTCTATGATTCAACCAAATAATCCTCAATTACCTGATTATTTGCGTAAAAAATCAGAAACTGGATCAACAAATATTTCGATTCGTGAAGTAATTCCTGCACAAAAGATGAAGGCTGTTCGTGATATTCTAAAGGATTATTTTGATGTGATGGATGTTCCAAATGATGAGGATGGATTAGTTGCCTATATTGTAAAAGAATTTAATAATGAGAAGAGTCATTTAGAAGATATGAATAAACAGAATGATTCAACAATTCATCCTGGTTCTTCTGCAATTAAAGAAGCATTAAGTTTAGTAAATAAAGTCCTTCTTGCACAAAGTGATAATATTGCCCTAATTAATACGATTTGTGATTTAGAAGATGATTTATTAGATAGTAAGGATGATATGCGTGCTGTAGAAAACTTCTATTCAAGTCAGATCAAACTTTATGATAGTGCTCTAAATTTAAAGGATTCGATTTTAGATAATGAAAAAGATTTCTTATATGATATTCCGGAAGTAAAGGATGCGATTGAAAAAATCAGAGAGATCACAAAAGTTTCGAATACATTTAAATATAATCGTATTCCTGAATTGAATACGCATATTGCGACAATCAATTCCATTCGTACGCAGGAAATGAATCAAAAAAGAGTTGAGTTAAAATCCTTAATTGATGATTGTATGAATGAAATCATGAATGCAGCAAGTGACAATCAAGATAAGGTTCAGCCTTTGATTGATAATGCGAAGGATGCGTATAATAAGATTTCAATTGAAATTGATCAATTAAATAATTTACTTGGATTATATGCGAAGAGCAATCGTATTGTTGCGGTAAAAGATTCGATTGTAAATCAAATCCAAAGATATTTAACGCAAACAACGACTGTTAAAGAGGATGTAAAAGAATATAAAGCTGAACCTAAACAAGCACCTAAAAAGAAAGTAAGAGAACTTCAAAGAAATGTAATCTTTAGAGAAGTAGAACTTAGTTCGGCTGAGGATGTAGATCGATACTTAGCTAGTATTAAAAACAGATTATTAAGTTATATTAATGATGATGAACAAATCAAATTAAAGTAGATTTAGAAAGTGAGTGCCTATGTCTAAAGAAATAGAAGAATTCATGGATAATGAAGCTACCTATAATATATTGCGACATGCTTGTTACATATTTAATGAATGTTTTGAAACAAATCGTATCCGAAAGAAATATTTGGATGATGAGAATAAAGAAACAACAGTTCCACCTGTTGATGTCGCAAGAGAACTCATGCAGGCCGATAAACATCATTTAATGGATGATGATATCTTCTATTTCATAGACAAAGCTTTGCGTGATGCGTATTACCAATCACAAGATCCAATGGCGTCCTATGAACTTGGTTGTCTATATTATTATGAAAGATATAATCATGTGAATTATAAAAAGGCATTTAAATATTTTTCTAAAGAAAAGCATATAGGCGATTCAAATGTTCTTGTGGGTGAATGTTATTTCTATGGTCGTGGTGTCAAACAAAGCTATAAAGATGCTTACTTCAATCTTGTGAGGAGTGCTTTAACAGACGATAGTGCTCATGCATTATATTTACTTGGTGATATGTATTTAAACGGATATTTTGTAGAACAAGATATTCCAGAAGCAAAGGATTTATATTGGCATGCGTTAAATGTTGCAGAACAATTAGATGCACCAAGCAGAATCAAAGCTGAAATTCATTATAGAATTGGAATGGATTATTACCATAGACCCAATACTATAGATAATTTAACAGTGGCTTTAAAAGCCTTTAGCACCACAGAATTACTTCTTTTAGAAGTTATGAATGAAGGTAATCCTTCTTTAATACATAGAATACACAAAATTAGACAAACACAAATGGAAGTCAAAGAATGTTTGGATGAATTTATATTGACTCCATTAGAACCATTGAATTAATAGGGAGAGTTAATCATGAATAAGAATGCGATAAAAAGTTATGCAGTTTGGGCACGTACAGAATTAATGAAACAAGTGTCTCAAAAGGCATATGAATATGGGGTGACAGAAAATAGTCTTCCTGAATTAAATACGGATACAATCAATGATAGACTTCTTTCTAGTGATGAAAAGAGTCAATTAAATGAATTGGTTCGTGAAGTAAGAAAAAATGGATTTGAACATGTAATTGAAGAAGTAGCTTATACTTGGTTCAACCGTTTTATTGCGCTTCGCTACATGGAAGTGAATAACTATCTTCCTAGAGATTTAAGAGTAAGAGTTTTCACAAATGAGAATAATGAGTTTAAACCTGAAATTTTATCAGAAGCTTTGCATTTGGAAATGAATGGTTTAGATACTCAAAGAGTATTTGATTATATTGAACAAAATAAACAGGAAGAATTATATAAATATCTTTTATTGACTTTATGTAATGAAATGAATGAATACCTTCCATTTATGTTTACTTCAATCAATGATTATAAAACATTATTATTTCCAGATAACTTATTAAAGGATGATAGTGTTCTAGCAAGACTTATTAGTGATATTGATGAGGATAGTTGGTTGAATCAGGTACAGATTATTGGTTGGTTGTATCAATACTATATTCAAATGCCAAAAGATGAATTGATTCATGCGAAAAAACAATATAAAACTGATGATATACCTTTTGTTACACAATTGTTTACTCCTGATTGGATTGTTCGTTATTTGGTTGAAAATACGTTGGGTAATTACTATGTTAGAATGAATCCTGAAACAGATCTTACTGAAAACTGGGAATATTTTATAATAAATAACTCAAGTAGTGACGACATTAAGAAATTAGAAGATATAAAGTTTATTGATCCATGTATGGGATCTGGTCATATTCTTGTATATGCATTTGATTTATTATTAACTTTTTATCAAGAAAATGGATATGCAGCTAGAGATGCAGCAGAATTAATCTTAAAAAATAATTTATATGGTTTAGATATTGATGAACGTGCTTATCAATTGTCATACTTTTCTTTAATGATGAAGGCAAGACAATATAATCGTAAGATTTTAACTTTAGGCATTTCACCAAACATTTATTGCATAAAGAATGTTCGTATTGAACAATCCTTAAAAGATTATCTTGCTACTAAGTATTATGTTTCAGATGAATTGATTAATAGATTTAATTTGGTTAATGAAAATGCAAACTTATATGGAAGTATTTTAGATGTTTCTAGTTTAACTAACCAGGATATCAAGTTTTTATACGAGAACTTAAATTATATTCTAGATATTCAATATAAAAACTTAGAAGAATTATTATTCCAAGAAGATATCAAACGAGATTTGTTGCCAGCACTAAGAATATGTGAAGTACTAAGACAACAATATGATTTTGTAGTGACAAATCCTCCATATTTAAGTTCTTCATTAATGCCAAAAGAATTAAAACAATTTACTACAAATGCATATAAAGATTGTAAAAGTGATATGTTTGCGGTATTTCTAAAAAAATGCATTCAATTTAGTGGGTTGAATGGTTATGTTGGTATGATAACTCCATATGTATGGATGTTTATCTCAAGCTATGAAACACTTAGAAATTATGTATTAAACAATGTAAATATATCTGGGCTAATACAGCTTGAATATAATGCGTTTGAAGCTGCATGTGTTCCAGTTGCAACATTCATATTACATAACACTTCAGAAAGATATAATGGAAACTATATTAAATTATCTGATTTTAGAGGTGCAGAAAATCAAGGCCCAAAAACAATTGAAGCAATTAATAATCATAATTGTGGATATTATTATGAAAGAAAACAAGAAAACTTTAATAGAATCCCAGGAAGTCCAATTGCATATTGGATCAGTGATAACATGATTTTTTCATTTGAGGTTGGAAACTCATTGTCGCTTATTGCGAGTCCTTGTGTAGGCTTACAAACAGGCGACAATGCACGCTTTCTTAGACTTTGGTATGAGGTAAGCTATTTGAATACTTCATTTGACTGCGTATCTTGTGAAGATTCTAGAACACATATGACTCGTTGGTTCCCATACAATAAAGGTGGAGAATTTAGAAAGTGGTATGGTGACAATGATTACGTAGTTAATTGGGAAAATGATGGTCTTGAAATCAGAAATTTTAAAGATGGAAAAGGTAAGTTAAGATCGCGTCCGCAAAATACGACTTACTATTTTGAAAAATCGGCTTCTTGGTCAAAGATTTCTTCAGGTCCGATCTCATTTAGATATAAACCACAGGGATTTGTTTTTGATGTTGCAGGAACTAGTATTTTTACAAGTGATATGGAAAGGTTGATTTATATTTTAGGCTTGTGCAATTCCAAGGTGATTATGAATATTTTAAAAGCTATGTCTCCAACTTTAAATTATGAAGTCGGCCAAATAGCTACTTTACCAGTTATATTTGGTGAAAAACAAGAAATAATTCAAATAACCAACCAAAATATAAATTTATCAAAGCAAGATTGGGATTCATTTGAGACATCATGGGATTTTACCATACATCCATTAGTAAAGAATCATCTAAATACTATAAGAGAAGCATATAACTTATGGTGTAAAGAATGTGAAAATCGATTCAATACATTAAAGAGTAATGAAGAAAAATTGAATAGAATCTTTATTGATATCTATGGATTACAGGATGAGTTAACTCCTGAAGTAGAGGATAAGGATGTTACTGTTCGTAAGGCTGATTTAGTTCGTGATATTAAATCGTTTATTAGTTATGCTGTTGGTTGTATGTTTGGTCGTTATTCTTTAGATGTTGAAGGATTGGCTTATGCAGGTGGTGAATGGGATTATAGTAAATATAGTACTTTTATTCCAGATACTGATGATATTATTCCAATTTGTGATGATGAGTATTATGTTGAAGATGATATCGTAAATCGTTTTATTGAATTTGTTAAGGTTGTTTATGGTTCTGATACTTTAGAAGAAAACTTGAAGTTTATTGCGGATGCATTAGGTGGTAAGGGTAATCCTAAAGATGTATTGCGTAATTATTTCTTAAATGATTTCTTTAAGGATCATTGTAATACATATCAAGTAACTGGTTCTGGAAAGCGTCCAATTTATTGGCTATTTGATAGTGGTAAGAAAAATGGGTTCAAAGCATTAGTTTATATTCATAGATATACACCAGACTTGATTGCCCGTATGAGAACCGGATATGTCCATCCACAACAGGGTCGTTATAGAGATCGAATTAAATCTTTACAAGATGACATTGATATGACTGGTTCTACGAGTGAAAAGGTTAAATTGTCTAAAGAATTAAAGAAAATCAATGAACAATTATTAGAATTGAATAAGTATGAAGAGATTGTTCACCATTGGGCAGATAAGATGGAACCTATGGATTTGGATGATGGTGTTAAGGTAAATTATGCTAAATTCCAAGAGTTGTTAGCTAAGATAAAATAAATATTGAATATATTATGAAGGAATAGATATATTCTAAAATAGAGGTATTTTTAATAATGTATATTAAGGAATTTAAAATAAAAAACTTTAGGGGATTAGATATTGAAATTGATAATATAAAATCAAAACTTCTAATTATGGGACGAAATGATACTGGAAAATCAAATATTTGTTATGCACTTAAAAAACTATTTGATGTAAATACAAGACGAATTCCATTCACCGATAGTGATTCAACAAATAATAATTGTGGCACTATATTTATATCAGCAAAATTAATGTTAGATAATATTTCGTATATAGAGAGATCGAGTATAGGAAAATATATTGATGTTAAAAATGGAGATGAATATATAAATATATCTTTAAACGCTGAGTATAATAAAGATTTGATGATATATGAAGAAACAATTATATTGGGTGATACTGATGAAACTCGTTTTGCTTCTAATAGGTCCATTCCAATAGATGATATTTTAGAATTAGTATATGTTGAGCCAAATTATAACTTAGAACAAAATTCAAAAAATTATTTTCGTAAAAGACACATTTAATAAATTAGGATATAAAGCTAAAATCAACACTCATACAAC
>OLOB01000509.1_pt1 | contig 31510 bp, 28 predicted proteins | sample 1671911 | NCBI WGS metagenome assembly OLOB01 (sample SAMEA3136625, study PRJEB25190) | human gut metagenome | biome: human gut; feature: human-associated habitat; material: faeces | place: Austria | collected 2013
CCGCCGGGTTTGTGAAGCGCCATCCAGTCTTCGCTATAGATAGTGGTGCCGTCTTCATTCGCGAAGGTGATTTTCACCAAAGACGGTTTTGCGGCGGCAATCAAGTAAACCTTGTCATCGGAGCCGATGCTGGCGTAATTGGCGCACTCGGTGTGCTGCTCTTTTGGCTGCGTTGCGTAGCGGGAGTCTTCGTTATCAAGATACCAGCCGTCAATCTTTTTGTTGGTCACATCATCGGGTTTGCCCAGGTAGAGCTCGTCCATGTCTTTTGCGGCAGACAATTTTGCAACAGAGCCGTTCAGGTAGACGTCGGAAGCCGCCCTGCCTGCGCTGTTGTTACACAGTTTGGTGTCGGTGATGGTGGTGCCCGCACCTTCGCCGGAATTCGATTCTGCGGCAAAGCCTCCTCCGTAATTTGCCGCCTTGTTACCCGTGATGGTGCATCCGTCGATGGTCAAGCTGGTGAAGTTACCATATGATGCAACGCCGCCACCTACTGCAGCGCTGTTCTTTGTTATCGTGCAGTCGCGAATTTCAGCTGCGGCAGGTGATTTCATCATCACTGCAAGCACGCCGGCGCCATAGCCCTCGTCCTGGTTCGCCGTGTTGTTGGTTATAGTGGCGTTCTTAAGGAACAGGCCCGGTTTTTCAGCAGCGCCTACGTTTGGGGTGGGAGCGCACAGGCCGACTGCTGCGGTGTAGAAATACGCGGAAGCGAGCACGCCTGCGCCATCGTTTGCTTCATTTCCGCTGATGGTGCCGCCAAGGATTTGCGCGGAGCTTTGAAGGCTGCCCCATCCGCCATTGATGATTTCATCAATTGACGCAACAACGGCAACTCCGCCTCCCATTTCGTTGGCTTTGTTGTTCGAAATGGTTCCGCCCGTCATGACAAACGAAGATCCGCCGGAAACGTATACGCCGCCGCCGGCAGACACGATACTGCGGGGATCCATATACTCGCTATCCGAGGCTTTGAAGGGAGAAGTGGCGAAGCAGTTCTTTATTTCGCCGCCGTCCATGGTGAACGCGCCGCCGTAAATCACCGCAACGCCACCGCCGTAGCAGATGGAGCCGCCGGTAATGCCGCAGTTATCAATAGTGCCGCCGTACATATGGAAGGTGCCGCCCTGGACGGTTACGCCGCCGCCAAAGTAGTTATCGCCTTTACGGTCGGCAATGGTAACGCCGGGGTACATATTGCACGTACCTTGGATATACAACAGGCCAGGTACGTCGTTGCTCTACTCGTTTCCACCGCTAATTTTTAGCGTGTCACTGCCATCTGCCGCGCCCAGGTTCAATTGGGCTCCTGACTGTACGGAAATCGAGCTGTACTGACCAAGCGTCATGGTGTGTCCGTTGCCAACAATACTTACAGGCTGCGAAGAGGAGAACGAGACTCCCCCAGTTTGAATATCGTCGGTGAGCTCAATGATGTACTCGCCGCTGGTGGCAGCGTTTACGGTGGCTGCCGCTTTATCGAATTCGCTGCTGTTGCCTGCTTTGATAGTGGTTGGCGTTGCCGCGAAGGCCGATATCGGCATCGTCAATGCATAGAGCGCCAATGCTGCAACAAAGGTCAGCACCCTGCGTTTTTTGCTCACGGTATCTCGCTTTCAAAGTCTTTAGAATCTGAGCCGGGGCGTGCATGTGCTTGCTCAGATTCGGTAAAAGGATACGATTGCGCAACATCGTAATATAGGGCATATAAGGCTTTCTAAGGCAAATCCAAGCAAAAGACGCAATAGCAAATCAATACACGTTAAAATGCTGGGAATAGGCACACAAAAGCAAGGGGAGGGGCGAATAAATAAGACAATTGTTGGAAACCGAGAAAACAGAAAGGAAGATGCGGAAGAAATGAAAATAAGCAATAAAAGCAAATTCATTTCGGTCCTGATAGGTGCTGCGATGTGCCCCATGGTGTTGCCAACCGCAGCATTCGCGGCAGGGGCTGGCGCGGCATCGGGGGTTTCGTCATCCCCGGCCCAGCTGATTCAGTCTTCTGAGTCGGAAGGCGCTGATACGGGCGCAAGCTCAGGCGATATGCTTGCCGCGCAGTCTGAATCGACGGGTGAAGCGGCCAATGCGACGACCGGCAAAGCAGCTAATGAAGTAGCAGCCCCTGCAGCCGAAACTGGCGGGGAAGGTACTACGGCAGCGGTTGCAGAAGTCGGTGGTAAGAGCTATTCCAGCCTGCAGGAGGCCATCAATAAAGCCCAGGGCGGCGAAACTGTCACGCTGCTGACGGATGCGATCGAAGACGTGGCCATCACGAAGACGTGGCCATCAACAAGAGTATCACCCTCGATTTGGGCGGCAAAACGCTGACGAATACGAACGCCGGTAAGGCCACGATCTCCGTGCAGGGTGGCACCGTCACCGTGAAGAACGGTAATGTTGTGGGCGGCACCGGCTACTACAACATTGAGGTCACGAAGGGCAGCAACGCCAACCTGACGCTGGTGGATGTGACCGCTACGGCGGGCAACACTGGCTCCTCCATGATCGACAACTGGGGCACCCTAACCATCGAGAGCGGTTCGTATTCGGGTGGCCTGAACGTTGTGAAGAGCGAGGAAGACTCAACGCTCACCATCAACGGTGGCAAGTTCGAGCTGAGCTATGCAACGAATGGTTATACGGGCGTTGTTTTCGCCTACGGCAACACGACGATTACTGGCGGCGAGTTTATCCAGAGCCTGACCACCACAGGACGGTGGAACCACCCGCAGGTTATCGCGACTGGTGTTGTGGAAGGCCATACCGCTATCACGCGGGTTACCGGCGGCCACTTCGTCAACATGATGTCTGGGGAGGGCATTTTCCGCGGTGTCGGCAAGGGCACTTCTGACAACTTCGAGGTCTCCGACGGTACGTTTAATAAGAGCATTTCCGAAGAATACTGCGCCGATGGCTTTATTCCTACCAAGAACGCGGATGGCACCTACGGCGTCAAGGAAGGCGACTATGTTGCTCAAATTGGCAGCAAGAAGTATGAGACGCTGGCCGACGCGATTCGTCTGGCTACAAAGGGTAAGACCATTACCCTACTGACGGATGTCGAGCAGAACACCCAACTGGCCATCAGCAAGGACATCACACTGGATCTGAACGGCAAGACCATCAAGAACACGAAAGATATCTGGGGTGATAATGCCAACGCCATTCTGTCCATCACAAATGGCGCCAAGGTGACCATCACTGGCAACGGCACCATAGATGCCAAGGAGAACGACTGCTACACCATCAACGTGGTGAAGGGCGACCTGACCATCGAAAACGGCACCTTCTACGGTAACGTCAGCGTGGTTCAGGTGCAGGAGGGCACCCTGTCCGTCAAGGGCGGCACCTTCGACCTGCACCAGAAGTGGGAAGGCAGCAGCAAGTATCTGTTCAACTGCATCGATGATGCGTATGCGAACGGCAGTGCGAATGTCGCCATCAGCGGCGGTACGTTCGTCGGCTTCGACCCCAGCGCCTCCCCCGAGGGCGAAGGCACCAGCTACCTGGCTCCTGGTTACGCTCCTACCGACAACGGCGGCGGCACGTACGGCGTCAAGCTTGCCGAAGGCGCATATCTGCTGCAGGATTACCGCAGTGGTGACCAGGCCTCTTGGACGTATCCGACCCAGGAAGGCATGGCGTTTGCTGGTTGGTACAAGGACGCTGCGTTTAAGACACCCTGCACCGAAAGTGACGTCGAGGGTGCCGCCTACGCCAAGTTCGTGAAGATCACCGATCTACTGCAGTTCCAGGGCGGCTCGCTGAGAATGGATGTTACCGACCCGGGTACGTCGACTTATCTGCGTTTTGGATATACCAAAGCTATTCCTGAAGGCGCCACATTTGTCGAGAACGGTTGGTACATTAAAAGCGTTAAAGCAAATACATCCGCAGATACTCGCTTTGTAGCAACCAACAATGTTTTGAACAACGATGACACCATTACATCCAATTTGGTAATCATCAATGTGCCAAAAAGCTACTATGCGGTCGATTTCGCCGAAAAAGCATTTGTTGAGTACATGACCGCCGATGGAACCACCGTCGAAGCCGTCGAAAATGCTTACCAAACACGTTCGGTAAGCGAAGTTGCAGATGCAATTCTTGCGCACCCCATGGCAAGCCAAGCCGAGAAGGATTATGCTAAGAAAATCAAATCTGCAGTTTAGTAGAGAGTCGAGAGATATGCAAAAGAGCTACGAGAATCCCGAAATGGAAGTTATCGAACTGGAGAATCGCGACGTTATCGTTTCTTCGGTCGACCCTTTGCCGGGAGACAACCACTTCAATCCGGGTCTTGAAGAATAGTTTTCTCAGCTTCGCAAGGGTCTTGCTAGCTTCGCCGCGCACGGTCCTTCGATGACTCCCGGTTTGACGCATCTAGCAAAGGGCGGGCGTTCTACGTCCGCCCTTTGCTTACCAGCAAGCACCCAGCAACAAAAAACGAAGGACAAGCGAATCTATGGATACGCGAAAACGTAATGTACTTATCGGCGTGGGCGCGGCGATTTTGGTTGTCGTCGTGATTCTCGTTGTCTTGATGGTGTCGGGCGGTTCGAGCCAAGATGAGGCGGCGTCGAAAACGGACAGCGCTGTTGCAGCTGCCTCCGACGCATCTTCTAAGGACGTAGGCGCAATGCATGCGTCGGGCGACGGCACGGCCGACAACGAGGTTGATGCGTCCGAGGTGTACGGGGATTCCCCTGACGCCGCGACGGGCGAGCCCTCCGCTGGCCCGTCGACTTCTGGCGGCGACGCTCCGAGCGTGAGCGGCTCTGGCTCCACTTCGGACAACCAGTCGAGCGGCTCGAACGCAGGCAGCGATAATTCCTCCGAGAAGGGTTCGGGCAATTCTGCAGGTAGCGACCCGGCCGGTGGCGCCGATCCCGGCGTCAAAACTGAGCCCGATGGCTCAAAGTGGACGGGTTACTACTAAGCCACCTATCCTTATCGTGCCTACTGCTCGGCAGCGGAACAACCGAAGCGGGTTCCAGGATGATTCCTGGAACCCGCTTTTTAGCATCCTTAATTTTTTGTTGGCTGTGATTTTCCCGACGCTCGTTTCGGGCGGCAGCCATTTTAGGGTCACCGTTTCGGGTTGCCGTCCGTTTCCCAGCAATCAATTTCGCAGCCGCTTTCCCAACCTTCGTCAAAAGCGGCGGTCGCTTCCCTGGCCTTCGTCTTTCTACATCCTGGTAACCTCAAGGCGTTTGAGCAGGTCGATGTCTTCTTGCGCGCTACGTGCGTCGGTGACGAGCTCGCTCATGCTCGCGTTGCGCGAGAGTCCCTTGCGGATAACGTGTCCCACTTGATAGAAACACGCTGCCGGAGCAAGCCACGCGTGCTTGCGCGCTGGCGCCCAATGAGCGCGCCCGCCCTCGTAAAGATAGCGAACCAAGGCCGCGGGGCTGCGGAAGTTGTGCAGCACCGTGCGGGTTGCCCGCGCGCCGCGCTCCATCTTGCGCCCCATGTTCCCTCGCTGCATGATGTAGAGCAGAAGGTCGCTCGCAAGCTGCGCGTCGGCTTCGCCAAACCACGTTGCCGATGTCTGAAGCCCCAGGTAGGTACGGCAAAGCCACGTTGTGGTGACCGCCAGCTTCTCCATGCCGATCTGCTGCGCCGCATGTTGAAAGCCGCGCTCCCAAAGCTCGTCGGTCAAGTGCGCGTCGACGAACATCTGCCAATCCAGAATCTGGCGAAGCCCCAGACCCGAACCTAGATGCTGGTTGACATGCGCGAGCAACACCAGGCCGTTCTCGAGCGGCGGCAACACGGGCACGCTGAAGCCTGCGACATCGGTCCATTCGGCGCGCGGGATGGCGTCGTAAATGGCCTGGTCAAGGAAATGTGCCTGCTGCTTGTTGGTGCATGTGCTGAAATACCGATGCAGCTCGATTTCGGGACAGCCCGCCTTCTCGAAGCCCGCGTGGCGCGGATTGATTTCAAGTTCAATATCGTTATCCCAGCCCAAGCGCTCCATAAGTGAAAACGCTCGGTCGAAATAATCGGGCGGCACGATGAGGTCGATGTCGCCCATGCTGCGGCTGTTCGGCTGCGGATAATTTGCCGCAGCGGCCGCACCCTTCAGCACGGCAACGGGGATGCCTGCCTGGCGAAACTCGGCGAGCACCCTGTCTTGTGCCATCATGAGGCGATACCAGCTCGACAGGTTTTTCCCGGCGCGCGCAAGGTATTCCGCCTGGTCGGCAGGGGAGAGCCCAAGGGATTCGATGGCGTTTGCCGGATAGCCGATGACGGATTGCGCCTCCAGCTCGGATCGCACGGCAGGCCACAGACCGTCAGGGATGGGTGGAACGGGGAGTGCGACAGGGAGCGGAATCGGGGCCGGGTGATTTGTCTCAGGCGTGGCGGTTCCGCCTGGAGCGAGGGTGGGGCGGCTTGCGTCAGTTCCGCCTGCAACGGGGGCTGGGCTGCTCGCCTTGCCATCTGGCGCGCCTGCGGGCGAGCTGGAAGGCCTGGCCGCGGGAGCTTCGTCGCGCGCAGCGTATTGAAGGGCGCTTTCGGCGGCGATGATTCTGATCGCGTATTCTTCGGCGGCGGAAAGCTCCACGGACTTATCCTCTCGTTGCTTCGTTGCGGCATGCGCGGACGTGGGAATTACTTGCGGACCCGACAATCGGTCGCGCGTTCTTCCTGTGCGCCTATAATATAGCAGCGTTAATCACGAATCGAGAAATGCCTACATACTGTGCAATTCGGGAGTAGTTGCGGTTGCTGTCACCGCCTGTGGCAGCCACTAGCTGCCTGCAATCCTCTTGTGCCGTCTGCAACCTGTCCGTGTCGTCGTCGCCTTCCCAAGGAGCGAAGTTTATGTTCTGCGTCCAAATAGCCGAGGTTCTTGTCGCCATCGAGAACCGCTATGCGTTCACCGAGCGGCTTTGCGCGGACTACATTGTCGATGCTTTACCTGATGAATGCAATTTTTCGGTATCGGCGACGCCAGAGGAGATTGCGGCGGAGAATAGCGATGAGGACACGTTCTCGCCCGCGTATTGCGAGTCGCTTGCGCTCTACCGCAAGATTTGCACGCGCATGCTGGACTACGACGCGTTCCTGCTCCATGCGGCGGTCGTCTCGTATGCGGGCCGCGGCTTCGCGTTCGCGGCGAAAAGCGGCACGGGCAAGAGCACGCACGTCGCGCAGTGGATGCGCGCGCTGGGCGACGACGTGACGGTGGTGAACGGCGACAAGCCCATTCTGCGCTGGCGAAGAGGAGAAGCTGCTGAGGCGAAAGGTGCTGGGGCGCCGAGCGAGACGTCTGACGGGAAAGCCGCCGAGACCACCTGCGACCAGCCGCTGGGTGAGTTCATCGCGTACGGCACTCCATACTGCGGCAAGGAAAACTGGGGGCAAAACACGAGCGTTCCCCTTCGCGCCGTTTGCTTTATCGAACGCTGCGAGCCGGGCGAACCGGACCGCCTGTCCCGTTTGGAAGATGACGGGGAAATCGTCGCGCGCATCATGAATCAGATTCTGATGCCGCATGATCCCGCTTTGGCTGTTCGGCAGCTTGATTTGCTCGATAGGTTGGTGAACAGCGTGTCGTTCTACGTGCTACGCTGCACGCCGACTCCTGCCGCCTTTGACGCGGCGTTCCAGATGACGCTGTGCGATAATGGGCGCGAACGAATGCATCGATGCGAAGGATCTGGGCATGAAGATTAAAGACGGTTTCATCGTGAACAAAGTGGGCAGTCAACATGTGGTCGTGCCGGTGGGCGAGGCCAGCATGGAGCGCCACTGCATGATTCGCCTGAACGATACGGGCACGTTCCTGTGGGAGCAGCTTAGTGCAAATACCACGGAAAATGCGTTGGTCCGGGCTCTGCTGGCAGAATATGCTGTTGATGAAGACACGGCGCATGCCGATGTTGCGGCGTTTCTGGGTAAGCTTCGCGACGCCGACTTGCTTGAGGAGTAGGAGCCTAACCGCTAGGTTCCATTCGGCAAGCGATTCATGACATGCAAAAAAGACATACCCTCGGCGGCGCCTGGCGCAGGTGAGTCTTCCTCCCCTAATGAGCCGCGCAAAATCGAAGACGTGCTCGCATCCGAGGGCTTCTACATGGGGCCGCCTGTGGGCGTTTCCATGTGGCCGATGCTGCGCAACCGCCACGACGTGATGATGGTGGTGCCAGCCGAGGGCGAGCTGCGCCGCTACGATGTGGCGCTGTACCGCCGCGGTGAGAAGTACGTGCTGCATCGCGTGGTGGGGCATTACGGGAACGGCTCTGAAAAAGGCTACGTGATCTGCGGAGATAACTGCGTCATGCTGGAATACATCCCGCGCGAGGACGTGCTCGGCGTGCTGCGGGGCTTCTATCGCGACGGCCGCCACATCGATTGCGAGACCTCCCGTGGATACCATGCGTACTCGAAGCTGTGGGTGGCGCTGTTCCCCGTACGCAAGGTGTGCAAGGGCGCAAACGCTGCGGTAAGGCGCGCGGGCAAGCGCGTGCTTGTGGCATGCGGCCTGCGCAAACGCGATGCCGCGAGCGAAGCGGGGCGAAAATGATGCGCGGGGCTGAGGCGCGCGAACAGGACAAGGTCACCTACGCGTGGCTGTTCGCGCAGTCGAGGGCTCAGCATGGCCGCATTGTGGCGCTGTCGGTGCTGTGCACGGTGCAGGCGGCGGTGCTCGTGAGCTTCGCTCTGGCGTGCCGCGCCGTCATCGACCAGGCAGTCGCGGGAAACATCGACGGCTTGCTGGCAAGCGCGGCGGTACTCGCAGGCGTTATCATCGCGCAGCTGGTGCTTCGCCTGGCTATCAGCAGCACCCAGGAGCGCATTCGGGCCCGTTTCGCCCTTGAGCTGCGGAAATCGATGCTCGATAGCATCTTCGCCGCGCGCTTTGGCAGCGTTTTGCGCTTCCATTCCGGCGAGCTTTCCAACCGCATGTTCTCCGACGTGCAGGTTGTGTCGAACGGCGTGGCGACCATCATCCCGAGCTTCGTGTCCATGCTCATGCAGCTCGTGTTCGCCATTGCGGTGCTCGCGCTGATTAGCCCGCCCATGGTGGCCCTGTTCGCTGTCGCCGCGTTGCTCTCGTTCGTGCTGGCGCGCACGCTGCGCGGACGGTTGAAGGCGCTGCACAAGATCGTGCAGGAAAAGGAAGGCGCCGTGCGCGTGTTTCTGCAAGAGGCGCTCGAGCATCAGCTGTTCATCCGCTCGTTCGGGGCCCAGCCTGCCACGAGCGCACGAGCCGACACGCTGCAGGAGGATCATTTCACCGCGCAGATGCGTCGCCGCGGGTACTCCATCGTCGCCAACGCGAGTTTCTCGTTCTTTTTCAACGCGCTATACGCCGTGGCGCTCACGTGGTGCGCGTTCGAGCTTCTGCATGGCGCCATGAGCTACGGCACGCTCATGGCGGTGCTGCAGCTGGTGGCGCGTATTCAGGCGCCGGTTTCAAGCTTGTCGGGCATGCTGCCGCAGCTGTATCAGACGCTGGCATCGGCGGAGCGCCTGATGGAGGTGGCGGAATTGCCGCACTCGGAGGGCTGCTTGCCTGTGACCGCCGAGGAATTCTATCAGCGGCTCTCAGGCGTGCGGATGCGCGATTTGGCGTTTTCCTATGATGCCGACGAGGCGGAAGGCGCTCCTGCGCCCGCAGGGGGGATGGGGGTTTCCCCCGAGGAGGAGTCCGTGAGCTTGACCTGCTCAAACGTGTTCGTTCCAAAAGGTTCCTTCGTGGTGGTGGAAGGCCCCTCCGGCTCGGGAAAGTCCACGCTGTTCAAACTGCTGTTAGGCGCCTACGATGCGGACGGATTCGCGTACGAGCTTTCCGAAGGTGCCGCGACTTTCGCACCCGCCGCGTCCGATGCCCCCGCAGGCGCGGTCACTGCGGGCGCGCCTCTTACCGATGCCCCTGCGGGCGCGTTCGCTGTTCCCGCTTGCGCCGCATCTCAGGTGCCGCCCGGCGCGTTCGCCTATGTGCCGCAAGACAACTTCCTGTTCGCAGGCTCGATTCGCGAGAACGTGGCGTTCGCCGCCTCTGATGCGACCGATGACCAGGTAAAACGTGCGTGCGAAGTGGCGTGTGCGTGGGACTTCGTGGAAGAGCTTCCGCTGGGACTCGACACCATGATCGGCGAGCACGGGCAGGGCCTTTCCCAGGGACAGCTGCAGCGTCTGGCTATCGCGCGCGCAGTGTGCTCGGGTGCGCCCATCATGGTGCTCGACGAGGTCACGAGCGCGCTCGATGACGCGACCGAAGCGGCCGTTCTTGCCAATATAGCTTCACTACCTGGTAAAACGGTTTTCGTCGCCGCCCATCGCGCAAAGGCGCGCGAGTTTGCCACCATGCGCCTTCACGTGGAATACGGCGTGCTGGCCGAAGCGCGTTAGGATACTTTCCTGACGCAGAGCTTTCTCTTTTGCGAAAGTGGGGACGTGCTCGCAAGCAGCCGCTATGGTTCCAGAAGCCCCGCCATAAAAATTGGCAGGTAAAGCACGTTGCCATCGCGAAAAAGGTTGGTCTCCGCAAAAACGAGAGCCCGGTCTACTCCATAGCCTCTTGTTGCAAGCGCATTGTCAAGTGCTGCATGCGTTTTATAGTACCTTCCCGACTTGACTTCGATGGCCAGCACGTCTCCAGCTAGCGTCTCCTCCACAAAGTCGAGTTCCCCTCCCTTTTTCGATGTAAAGTAACGCAGCTTGAAACCCTTGGCTTTCAACTCTTGAGCGACAAAACCCTCGAATGCTGCGCCCATATTCATACCGAATGAGCCCTCTGCACCTCCGTCAAATACACCCTGGGCAACTTTTTTCGAATATGACGACATGAGCATTCCGGTGTCAAGATAAAACATCTTAAACAGATTTCGTTGTTCGCCGACCAAGAGAGGAGCCACCGGTGCACTTACGTTATACACGGGAAGAGCGACGCCCGCCTCGGAAAGCCAGAGGAAGTGCTCCGTCACTTGCGAGAACCGCTTCACGCCTTCGATCGACGACAGTTTGAATCGCCGATTTTTGGACCCGACCTCGCTGGGAATCAGGTCATATATGTCACGGATGGTGAGCCTAAGATCTGGCGGCGCATACTTTGCGATATCGTCATGGTACAACGAATGGAGATCGCGATGTATTTTCCGTACCTCATCAATGTTGCGAGTGGCCAAAAAAGCGTTGACGGCGTCAGGCATGCCTCCCACCACCACATACTGGCGAAATAGGCTGAGCAGGCGGTCGTACAGATAGTCTGGAAGTTCTTTTTCTTCCTCGAGATGGTTTCTCAGCATGTCAAAAGCAACCGATGCAACACCGTTAGCCCAGCAAAACTCTTCGAAATCAAGCGGATACATCTGAATCTGCTCGACATATCCGACAGGAAGAGAATCGATGCCCTCGAGTTCCACACCAAGTAACGACCCTGTGAGGATGAAACGGAAATCTCCACGCTGCACGAGATATTTGATAAACGTTACTATGTTGGGATACTGCTGAACCTCGTCGATAACTACGACGGTCTTTCGCGCAACCATAGGCTCATCTGCGGCGATGGTCATTCGCATCAGAAGTTCGTCGGCGCTTTTCGCTGCCGAAAACGAATCGCGTACAGAAATATCTTCAATTAAGTCGAACGCTACGACATGCTCAAACGATTCTCTTGCGAAAGCACTGACCAGAAAAGACTTGCCCACTTGTCGAGCGCCTTTGACAAGCAAAGCCTTATTGGGCGATGAATCGAGCCAGGACTGAAACTGTGCCTTCGCTTTTCTGTCGAGCATCATATTTCTCCCTTTCGTGTGCGACTAATTCAATAGAATACACTTTTCCGAATTCTTAAGCTATATGATATTGCACTTTTCCGAAATTTGAAGGCACTAGTAACTGCACTTTTCTGAATTTGAAATCAAACGTATCTTCGGGGAAGCGAAACCCGAGTTCGTGGTCAACTGCGCGAGTTGTGCGACGTTTTTGTTGCGGAAAACCGGCGTTTTCGCGTCCCGTGAGGTCAGCTGGGGCACCTCTGCCAGCAAAAGGCCTGGTCGCAAATTTTCCGTGAGGGCACGAGAAGAAACCAGGCGCGCACAACTTGCTCAGCTGACCACCAACTGCCGTTTTTCCTCCAGACGAGGTGGGAAGGCACCGCGCTAGGTCTCGCAATCGTCGCTGCATCCAAATTGTCGTGCGACAAATGCGCCTCTCGAGCAAAACATGTGGTAGATTATTGTTGGCAAATCAGGCGAAGCGGCAACAAGAAAGGGACTGCGTGGTTTTCAGCAAGTTGATAGCCATCTACCTTTTCCTGGGCGGAACCGCCGCCGGCACCTTCGCGCTCACTGCCCTTTTCGACGTCGCCAAGGCCGTGAAAAACCATCGTCGCGGCGAGTACGGCAGAGCGTTCCTTGCGCCGCAATCGGTGATTTCCGAGCCCACTTACAAACGCATTCGCCGATTTGTGTACGGCACCGCCCTGGTCGTCGTCCTCACGGGCGAGCTGTGCCTGGTCGCAGACCTAGGACGCCCCGAAGCATTCTTCTTCCTGTTCCTGTACCCGACGAGCAGCCTGGTCTCCATCGGCGCTTTCGCCTTGACGCTGCTCACCGTCTTCCTGGTAATCTCCCTTGCCGACACCATTTTCGTGCTGCCGAAATGGGCGCGCGTCGTATCGTTCGCTGCAAAGGCGATAGGCCTTCCTGTTGCGGTCATCGTGATGGTCTACACTGGCTTGCTTCTTCAAAGCGTTATCTCGGTCGAAATCTGGCAGTCGGCGTGGCTACCCGTTCTGTTCGCGGCATCGGCGCTCTCGTGCGGCTGCGCAGTTGTCATGCTTGCGGCCTGCACCTGCGAAGATGTGCGCGTGACACGTATCATGGCACGCCAGCTCGCCTGGATCGACATCGCGTTCATCCTGATCGAGATAGTCTCCATCGTTGCTTTGCTTGCCTTAGGGAAGGGGAGCGCCTCCATGGCGGTCATGCGGCTTTTCGAAGGCGACCTGTCGACCACGTTTTGGGCAGGTTTCGTCGCCTGCGGACTTGCGATTCCCCTTGCTGCGGAAGCAGTTTCCCTGGCGCGCAAGCGGGAGATTCCCACTCCGGGTGCGGCGGGAATTGCCACATTGGCGCTGGTCGGAGGGCTTTGCCTTCGAATCGCCATCGTCGCATGCGGCGTGGCACCTTCACCATAGCGGGGAGAGACATGGAATGCAAGGCAAGGGAACGCGAGGCCGCAGCGCGCAAGGTCGTGCGCGAAGCCGCGTAAACGCAGGGGAGCGCAATGCCGCTCCAAGACCCTTCGGGGGGTGGCAATTACGAAAGGAAGCGCTGAAAACAGGTGAGCGGGACAGGCTCGCACACGCGGGCAACGGACATATGGGGTAAGTGCAAGAAAAGGGAAACGTGAAGCAGCAGATTAAAGAAATACCGCCGTTTTCGTTCGATGAGTCCAGCGACTTGCCGATGTGGGTGCAGCTGCGCAATCGCATGGCCTACCTCATCACATCGGGCTTCTACAAGCCGGGCGAGAAGCTGCCGACGGTGCGCAAATATGCAGCTGAACTGCGCATTGCGTACAACACGGTGAGCAAGGCCTACATGGGGCTCGAGCGCGACGGCTACGTGACCACGGTGCGCGGCAGCGGCGTGTTCGTGAACGATCCGGACGCTATCTTAAAACCCGCGCCGGAAGTAGACGCGCTTGTCGAAGAGTTCGTGAAAGGATGCCTCGAAAACGGCATGGCATATGACGACATCCCGAAGATGGTGTCTTCGTGCGTAAGGAGGATGAAAAAGGATTATGAGAAAGCTCAAGGATAAGACCCGCCCTCAGGAGCAGAAGGACACGTATCGCCGCTCCGAAATGGAGTTCGGCGTTGCGGCGGACGCGTATCGCTCCGACCCGACGAAGAAAGCCACGCGAAACGGCGCGGTGATGATCTCTGTGGTGCTCGCTCTTGTCGCGTTCGCGGTTGTGCTTGCGGCGTTCATTCTCGCGCTCGGCAAGTTCACGTTCGCGGGAATCATCGTCTCCGTGATCGTGGGCCTCACCGTCCTGTCTTCGGTACATGTGTGTATGGACTGGGAGCGCGTCGTGGTCATGCGCCTCGGCCGGTTCGACCGCCTTGCGGGCCCGGGGCTGTTCTTCACCATCCCGCTGTTCGAATTCTGCACGCTGCGCGTCGACCAGCGCATGAATGCCACGCCGTTTGGCGCCGAGGAGGCGCTGACCAGCGACCTTGTGCCGCTCGACGTGGACGCCGTGCTGTTCTGGGTTATCTGGGACCCCGAAAAGGCCTGCACCGAAGTGCAGGATTGCCACTTCGCCGTGGCGCTTTCCGCGCAAACGGCCCTGCGCGATGCCATCGGCCGCGCGTCGCTCCAGAACGTGGTCATGCGCCGTCATCAGCTTGACCAGGAGCTTCGCGAAGCCGTCGAGCAGAAGGTGTCGGACTGGGGCATCTCTATCGTGTCGGTCGAGGTTCGCGACCTCATCATCCCCAAGGAACTTCAGAATGTGATCTCGCTTGAAGCACAGGCCGAATGCCGCAAGAGCGCGCGCATTACGCTGATGGAGGCTGAGAAGGACATCTCCGCGATCCTCGACGACGTCGCACAATCGTACGGCCACGACGACATCGCCCTGACGCTTCGCAAGATGCACCTCACCTACGAGGGCATGCAGGACAACGATGGGGCACTGGTGGTCCCCAGCGCTTACAGCGACGGCTTCAACGCTAAGCCGGGCGAGGAGCCGACGAAGTCGCCGAGCGAAAAGCTCGTGAAGTAGGCGGGCGAGGGAGTGGCGCAGGTGCCGCGAAGAAGCTGGGCGGAACGGGCGCCCACAAAGTTTGGTGAGGAGCCGACGAACTAGGCGAGTAAAGCAACCATCGTGGGGTACGCGCGGGGACCGGCGGCCCGTGAAGTAGTCGGTGACGGCGGCCGCATGGGGACTGGCGAGCAGTCGGCGACGGCGTTTGCGCAGAGCTCGGCGGAGTTTCCCAGCGAAATTTATTATCTACAAGATAGAATAGTTACACTTGAAATTGTCGCACGACACTATTGATTGTCGTGCGACAATTTTGTTACAATCCACGAAAAGGATCACCAGCTGAGATCCTGGGCAATTATTCGGTGAAAGGTCATCTTTGTCGCCACATGGATGAACTGCTTATCGAATAGGCGGAACGTGCGGGCGAGGCACGTTCCGCAAAGCAGGGTTGCCCGCACGACGCGGGCGCCAAAGAGATACTAAGGGGGGAAACATGGGTCTTGAATCCTTATTCCTGTTCACGTTGCTGGGAGGGCTAGCGGCAGGAGCCTACGTGTTCGAAACTTGCTTCCAGCGCACCCGCAAGGGCGAGCGTCCGTGGCTCGTTCCTCTGGTCGTCGTGGTGCTGTTCGCCATTGGCATGATCGCCGCCGCGACGCACGTTCACAGCCTTTCCCGCGCATTTGCGTCCATCGGTGCGGGCACGGTCAACTTCGGCTCCGGCATGGTCAAGGAAGTGCTGCTTGCAGGCATCTTCTTCATTCTGGCGCTTATCGACCTCATCATCACCTTCGTGAAGAAGGACAGCCCGTTCGCTCTGCGCGTCATCGGAGCGATTGCGGCGGTGCTCGTCATCGTGCTCATGGGCACGGCCTACATCGATGTGTACGGCAACGCCGTGTGGAGCAACGCTCTCGCGACCGTGCTCTCGTTCGTCGCAGGTGCGTTGGCGATGGGCCTTGGCCTGTGCGCCGCTTTCGGTTCGGCTGACATCGCCGAGAAGCCGGTCATGTACACGCTGGTCGCCGTCGACGTCGTGCTCGCCGTCGGTCTGGCGCTCGAAATCGCCGCTTTCTCCGGCGCGGGCTTGAACCCAGCCATGCAGATCGCGGGCCTGGTCATCGCTCCGATTGCATCCGCAATCCTGGTGTTTGCCGGCGCAAAGTTCAACAACAAGAAAACGCTCGCGATTGTCGTGTGCGCCCTGCTGGTGATTGGCGTTGCCATTGCCCGCTACGGTTTCTACGCGACCTGCGCAATGTAGGAAAGCAGAAAGGGGGAACCAACAGTGAGTACGAACAACATTTCCCGTCGTGGTTTCTTGGGTGCTTCTGCTGCTGTTATGGCTGGCGTCGCGGGTCTGGCTGCGACCGGCTGCTCTGCGGAATCCAGCCTTGAGGCCACCGACGCAAAGGGCATGCCCATCGATCCCGCGAAAGGAGGCGAATGGACCTCTGCAGCGTGCTGGCACAACTGCGGCGGCCGTTGCATGAACAAGGTTATGGTCAAAGATGGCGCGGTGATTCGCCAGAAGACCGACGATACGCATGAAGACTCTTTCGATTATCCGCAGCAGCGCGGTTGCGTGCGCGGCAAGGCGCAGCAGCAGCAGTGCTTCGGCGCCGATCGCCTGAAGTATCCCATCAAGCGCAAGACTTGGTCGCCGGAGAACCCGAACGGCGAGATGCGCGGCAAGGACGAATGGGAGCGCATCAGCTGGGATGAGGCCATCAGTTACATTGGCGATCAGTTCAAGACCATCAAGGAGAAGTACGGCAACCAGGCGTTTCTGCTAGGAAGCTACGGCTCGCGCCTCGCGTTTGCGCCGCTTCTGGCATGGGGCGGGCACACCAGCACCGCCGACACCACTTCCCATGGTGCCTATCTTTTGAATACCGCCGACACCATCGGCATTCCCCGTACCGATGCGGGCGTGTGCAACGATCGTAGTGACATGCTGAACGCCGACACCATCGTGTTCTACGCGTCCAATCCCGCGTGGTCTGCCGCCGGTACGCCGAGCTACCACTACATCCGCGCGAAGGAAGCGGGCGTCAAGTTCATCACCGTCGACCCGATCTACACGGCATCCGCCCAGATGCTCGACGCCGAGTGGATTCCCATCCGCACTGGCACCGACACGGCGTTCTTGCTGGGCGTCGCTTCCGAGATGATCCGCCTGGACAAGGCCGAGGGCGATATCGTTGACTGGGAGTTTTTGGACAAGTACACCGTCGGTTTCGGCGCCGACCACAAGCCTGAAGACCTGAAGGAAGACGTCAACTTCGCCGACTATTTGGAAGGCAAGTACGACGGCGTGAAGCACGACGCCGAGTGGGCGTCTGCCATCTGCGGCGTTCCCGTTGAGAAGATCACGTGGTTCGCTCGCGAGATCGGCAAGAAGAAGAACGTGTGGCTGCTTCACAACTTCGCCGCTGCTCGTTGCGATGCATGCGAGAACATCCCTCAGCTGTTCATGACGCTTGGCGCTATGGGCGGCCACATGGGCAAGCCCGGCAACTGCACCGCGAACAACTACCATGCAAACGCTGGTAATGGCGGCCCCGCCCTGGTGAAGGGTGGCAGCTCGGGTTATCCGAGCCAGAAGAACGAGATCGACGGCGTCATCCCCGGACCTCAGGTGTGGGAAGCGTGCCTGACCGGCAAGTATCGCATGGTCGGCGACTGGTACTCCGGCAAGGGCTCGCAGGCTGGTGAGGATCGCACGTGCGACATCCACTGCATCATCCACGACGAGAACGCCTACCTGCAGACCGGCCCGAACATGAAGCGCGGCATCGAGGCGCATCGCAAGATGGACTTCGTTCTGGCAAAGGCCCAGTTCATGACCACGCAGGCGATGTATTCCGACATCGTGCTGCCCGTCACCACCCAGTGGGAAGTCCCTGGCGGCCTTTCCGCTTCCAACCGCGAGTTTCTGTTCTGCTTCTCGCAGGTCACCGAGCCGCTGTTCGAAGCGAAGACCGACGTCGAGATCAACTCCCTGATCATGGAGGCCATCGGCGTGGACCCGAAGACGGTGTACCCGATCAGCCCGAAGCAGGCGTTCTTCAACAGCATCGCGGGCGCCACGGTCATCGCGGATGACGACTCCGGCAAGTTCGTGCCGCTCGTCACCGTCACCGAGGCCGACCTCAAGGAGTGGGGCGTCGAGGGTAAGACCCAGACCGGCCGCGTGGGCCTCAATGAGTTCGTCTCCAACGGCGGCTACCAGGTGGAGCGCAAGAAGGACGACAAGTACTCCTCGTTTTTGGGCTACGCCTCGTTCATTCAGGACCCTGAGAAGAATCCGCTCAAGACCAAGAGCGGCAAGTTCGAGATCACCTGCCAGGCGAAGGCCGACCTGTTCAACAGCATCGGCCTGTGCGACCACACCTACGCGCCGTACCCTGAGTACCTCGTTCCCGGCACGGGCTACGAGACCACTTTCAAGGACGGCAAGATCGGTGGCGAGAAGGGCGAGTTCCCGTACCTGCTGTTCAACCCGCACTACTTCCGCCGTTCGCACTCCGTGTTCGACAACTGCCCCTGGCTGCGCGAGGCTTGGGCGAACCCTGTGTTCCTGAACGCCTTTGACGCGAAGGAGAAGGGGATCGAGGACGGCGACACCGTGCGCGTCTGGACGAAGTACGGCGAAGTGCTGCGCAAGGCGTGCTGCATGGAGAACCTCATGCCCGGCGAAGTCGGCATTCCCCATGGTTCTTGGGTTCGCCTGAACGAGAAGACCGGCATCGACGAGGGCGGCGCCGACAACTATCTCACCGGCAACAACATTTCCGGCTGCGGCGTGACCAGCTACAACAACAATAACTGCAATTTCGAGAAATACGATGGCCCTGCATTGGAAGACGACTGCTACACCGATGCACACATCCTGAATCTTGGCTAAGGAGGGAATCATGGCTTTTGGTTTTTACTTTGATATGACGCGTTGCATCGGCTGCCGCGCGTGCCAAGTGGCGTGCAAAGACAAGAATCGTCTTGAGGTCGGAACCCTGTATCGCAATGTGAAGAGCTACACGGTCGGCACGTTCCCCAACGTTAAGTCGTACAGCTACTCTGGCAGCTGCAACCATTGCGAGAACCCGATTTGCTTGGCCAACTGCCCGACGGGTGCGATCAGCAAGGCTGAAGATGGCACTGTCGTTCAGGACCAGAGCAAGTGCATTGGTTGCCGTATGTGCGTGATGAGCTGCCCGTACGGCCATCCGCAGTACTTCCCCGAGAAGGGAGTTTCCGGCAAGTGTGACGGCTGCTACGGCCTGCGAGCCAACGGCGATCAGCCCGCTTGCGTTGCGGGTTGCCCGAACCGTGCGCTTGACGCTGGCGATGTTGACGAGCTTCGCAAGAAGTATGGCAACGATCTGGACAAGGGCACCATCGTGGTGCTCCCGAGCCCCGATCTTACCCAGCCGAACCTCCTCGTCAAGACCAAAGATCTTGCGTTCGATAGCTCTGCTGTCGAGCTGACCTGGTAAACCGGGGTTTCATTTGCCGCCGCGCCGCATCTCGTTTGTGGCGCGGCGTTTTCTTGTCGTGTAGTATTCACTGGAACAGTTGGCTGCCCGTGTTCTCGCTGCGGCGGGAAGGGGGCGGCCTTCCCTTGAAAGGAGCGGCGTTATGCCTGATCAACAACTCGAAAGCCGCATCGGTATGGATCTTGCCCGTCGCGCGTACCTCTACGATCTGCTTCATGCGGTCTTCGGCGGCAACTGCTCGCCCGATTTCGTCGCGAAGCTCTTCGGCGCGCAGGCTCGCGAGATGTTCACCTGCGAGGCTGCCGTGATCTCTGATGGGGACCTGTCCGTTGACAGCAAGTGCGCTCTCGCTAAGATGGACCGCTCGCTCGCCGATTGTGCGAGGGAGGTTCTGGCGTGCTATGACGAGCACGGGGACCTGTCTTCGGATGCCGTGCTGGCTACTGCGTCCGAGATGGAAGGCGACTACGCGAAGCTCTTCCAGATTCCCGGGGACTGCTATGTTCATATATGGGAGTCGCCGTACGTGGGCACCGAGCAGACGCTGTTCCAGTGCAGCACGCTCGACGTTCGCGCAGCGTATCATGCCGCCGGTTTGAAACTTCAGGCTGAAAAGCAGTTCCCCGATGACCACATTGCGGCTATGCTGGGATATCTGAGCTGCATGGGGTCTCGCGCGTACGAGGCATATGCCGACGGGCGCGATTCCGAATGCCGGAAGGTGCTGCTGGATTCCAAGGCGTTTTTGGAAGCGCATGTGCTCACGTGGGTCAACACGTTCGCTCAAAAGGTGATCGAACGGGATGCGCGCGGACTGTATGCCGCATTTGCCCAGGGCATCGTCGTGGTTGCCCTTGTCGATAGCGTGCGGCTCGATTGGCTGATGGGACATATTGGCGAATAGGGATTGCGATGGACGTTCGGGAATACGCGAAAGCATTCAACCAGGTAGAACGCGATTATGAGGAAGCGGTCGCTGCTTTCGGCGTTCCCTTCGAGGCTTCGGAATCCTGTTCCCGAGCGCGCCGGGCGCAGGTGGCCCGTGCCTGCGGCTGCCATTGCGAGAACGGGGACGGCTCCCTGTGGCGCGGGTGGATATCTCCTGCGTGCTTGGCGTGCCGCACTGGCGAGCGCACGGCGACGTTTTTCATCGACCTGCGATGCACGCGCCATTGCTACTTCTGCTTCAATCCCAACCAGGATCACTACGAGTATTTCCTATCCCACCGACGCGATATCGTAGCCGAACTTGAAGCTGCGCACGATGCCGGTGCCCAGTTCGACTGCCTCGCCATCACGGGTGGCGAGCCTTTGCTGCACAAGGAGCAGGTCGTGGCCTTCATCGAGCGGGCGCGCGAGCTGTATCCCGCCGCTCACGTGCGTTTGTATACGTGCGGCGATATGCTCGACGATGCGTGCTTGGGACAGCTCGCGCAGGCGGGACTCGACGAGATCCGCTTCAGCGTGAAGCCCGAAGACGTCGCGAGTGCGGATGCGCCTGTGTTCGAGCGCATGGCGGCTGCTGTGTCCTCGTTGCCGCATGTCATGGTTGAAATGCCGGTGATTCCCGGCACGCTCGTCACGATGAAGCCGCTTCTCTCGCGCCTCGATGCGATGGGCATGCGGGGGATCAACCTGCTCGAGTTCTGCTTTCCCCTCTGCAACGCGGAAGAGTTCCGCGCGCGCGGTTTCGAGCTGCGCAAGCACCCGTTCAACTACCTGTACGATTATTGGTACGGCGGCGGCGTTCCCGTTGCGGGCAGCGAAGCCGAGGCGCTGGCGCTGATCGAGTACGCCGACGAGCAGCAGCTTGAGCTGGGGGTGCATTATTGCAGCTCGGACAACAAGAACACGGGGCAGATCTTCCAGCAAAACAAGGCGTTTCTGGAGGATGCCGATTTACGGGCTGCGTATCCCTGGCTTTCCCTCGATGAGGGGGATAAGCTTCTGAAGTGCGCAAAGGCTTTCGGCAAGGGCGCGAAAGCGGTCCGTGCGTGGGCGCGAGCATGTCGCGTACCGCAGGATTGGGATGCGCAGGTGCCTTCGATTGCCATTCCGCTCGACCGTCTGGGGGAGGCGCGCAAGGCGTGCCCCAAGGTGGTTTTTGCAGAGAGCGCCAACGTCTTCGAGGACCGCGAGGGGCGACCCTACTTGCGCGAGCTGGGCGTTTGCGAGACCGAAGGCGGCGAAGACGCGTAAGGGAGCGCCGCCGGCTCAGGCTTGCCTCATTGCTCCAAGCGAGGCGGAAATGAGGTGGCCAGACGCTTCGGAGCGGCCTTTAGGGAGCCCAATTCGGGACGCCGCCGCAAACGGGGAGGTGCATTCCTATAGCAATGAGGCAAATCATCCGACCCTGTCCCATAATCACCGACCTCATTCCGCTTTCCTCGCCACGCTTGCCCACCACCGCAGTCCGCGCTGCTAGTAGGCTGTACGGATAAAGCTTAGGCCTCGGCAATGCAAAAGGGTAGGGGGTGCGTTCTCTCAATCTTTTTCTAGCGAAAATCCAGATTGCTAGTGTTATATGAAGTGCGCTCGGTTGGATTCTTGCATAGATGCTTGCTTTCTATGAGATGCCGAGTTCCGCTGCAAGTGCTACAAGCTCGCTGTAGCGCTTCACACCAAACTTGCGGTACATGTGTGAGAGATGTGACTTCACGGTGCTCTCGCTTATGCAGAGCTCCTGGGAGATCTCCTTGCGATCCATGCCAGAAAGCGCGAGCTTGATCACTTCGAGCTCCTTGCTTGTGAGTTTCACAGCTTGACTCAGCTGGTCTTCTTCGCCTTCTCTCAATTGCATGAAATCTTGCCTAAGCAACGACTGTGCAAAGTGACGATTCTTGTAGCTGGGTTTGGCGATGGTGAGATAGACCATCAGCAGAGAGCGCACCTGGCGGGCTTTCCAGCCAAATATAGCGACGATGTCGTTTTCCTGTGCACGGCTGACGCATAGGTCGATTTCTCGCACCGCACGTGTGCGTTGTCCGCGCTCGAAGTAGATAAGGGCGACCTCCAACATGAGAAGCTGTGCAATGAGGTTGTATTCATGACTGTCAGCGATTTCGAGTAGGGCGAGCAGGCGCTTCTCCCTTTCTTCCTCGTCGACGATGGAAAGCTCTACGAACTCGCGCACGAGACGGGACTGCGCTGTCATCGCAAGACCCAGCATGTCGAACTCCCTATATGAGGCGAGTGCCTCTTGCACACGCCCTTCGAGCAACATGAGCATCGCGTGGTTTTGGAAGAGCTGTACAGCCGCCATACGAGGAATAAAGCTCGATGACATCTTGACCAAGCTCATGCTCTCTCTAAGGATGGCGTCTGCCTTGTCTATGTCTCCAGCAGAGACATAGGTCCAGGCTCGGGCAGTACACCAATCTAGGAACATATCGACGTTGCTGCGCTTGGAAATGAGCGAGGTCGCCTTTGCGAGGCGTTGCTCGCGCTCCATGTTGTTGTTGCTCAAAACATCGATCAAGACCTCAAGCGAGCATGCGGCACCGCAGGTCACGTAGTCCGGTGCATAGCTCGTTTGAATTTGACGGCACATTTGAGCGGCGTGCTTGAGGTTTCCTTGCTCGAAGTACGAGAACGCCATCGAGTAACTGTTGATTGACGAGAGGAAGGGGAAAGACCCGTCGCTTGTCAACGAGGCGAATTCCAGGTGGCGCTCGAGACCCTCCTGGATTTTGCCCTGCTGGTCGAGGGCTTCCGCACGGCAATTGGCGAGTATGACCTTGAGCGGGATGAAGTCCTTGCCTGCAAGGCGGCTCTCCATTTGGTGGGCTTTCTCGATGCCGTCGTCGAACTTGCTGGCGAGGCAGAGCTCTTTGACCTTGATGACCTCGAGCGATAAGCGCAACCTCTCGTCGACGAGCTCATCGGGAAGCTCGAGCAGGGGTTTGAGCCAGAAGTCGAGCTCGTCGAGCTGCGCGCTGTAGGCATAGGCCCATGCCGCCAGTAGGTAAAAACAGGGGCTGAGTTCCTTGATATCGATATCGCGACGGAACATGGTTATGCTCATGAGCCCTGCCGTTGTCATGTTCGGGTAGGCGACGCGTACGAGGTTGAAGATGTCCTCGCGCTCGCTTGCGAGAATCTTATGCTTGGCGGCAGCGGTTGCCAGTCCATTCCTGAGGCACCAGCGCGAAGCGCGGGCGTTTAGCAGGCGCTGCTCGTGCGAGGAGAGGATCTGGGCTTTCTTCATGACCCACTGCGAGAACAGGGGATGGAGCTCATATTCGCCTGAATTTGTGTCGATGGGGAAGAAGAACGCGTTGCGCCTGTGCAGGCTGCTGATCACGGTGTCGACATCGACATCCCCAAGCGTGTAGCCAGCGACCCTGGTGGAGATCATGCCAAGAGATGCCGTCTTGAGGAGGAAGTCCTTCTCTTCTTGGGACAAACCAGAGAAGACCTCGAACTCGAAGAACTCGTTGAGGCGGGGATCGGTACCTGACAAATTGGCGACAGCCTCTTTGAATGACACACCCGCATCGACGCTGTCCATAACGATAGCCGTGCCGGCTGGCCAGCCTTGCGTTTTATCATGGAGAAGATTCAAGTCCGGCTCCTCCACTTGCTCGACTCCGGCGTCAAGAAGGTATTCGAGCATCTCTTGTTTTGTAAGCGCAAGCATGCTGTAGTCGATATTGAGCGCGACGTCTGGGATGGTAAAGCCGGGGAAGCTGTGCTTGGTGAAGGCGACACGTGACGACAGGATGATATGGACGTTTCCAGAGAGCGCCAACATGAGCGTCAGGAGCTCTTCGAGCGTCTCGAAGCCGTAGATGACGTCAAGCCCTTCTATAACGATGAACAAGCCGCCGCACTTGCGTGCACTGAGACTCATCTCGTTGGCCATTGTGAGGATGGCTTCGTTTCTTGCCATGGATTGGACCGCACCGAGACTTTTCACGAAATCGATACCCAGGGCTGTGCAGATTGCATAGTGGAAGTTGAGCCAGAAGCACTTCGAGTCGCGATCGCGGCGGTCGATGGCGAACCATGCTGCTTTTTCTCCAGCATTTGTGAGGCTGTAGAACCAGTCCGCGAGAGCGGTTGTCTTGCCATAGCCTGCAGGAGCGTTGAGGAACGTGAAGCGTTGGCGTCGAGAGCGATCGAGCAGGTGCATAATACGCTCTCTTGGCTTGCCCCAAAGACGCTGCGCCGGTGGCATGGATTTGGCAACAATGGGGATGTTGTTTGCTGTGAGATGACCTGCAGTGCTCTCCATTGCCCCTCCTTGTGTGGAACCTTCTTTGTGCTGGCTAGACGACTTGTCGCCGGTTGCACTATGCCAATGCTCGGCAGACCGGCCTATCTGCGGCTACCAGACATGCTGTAGCTCCAGCGCGGCTTTGGCGAGAATCATATCACGAACACATGTTCCGCTAGTCTTGTTTTCAAGTTTCTTGAGAAGTTATTCTCGCAACGTCAGCTTGATTCGGACAGCATGGGTGGGGCAGTTCTGCAGGCACAGTCCGCATCCGGCGCAAAGCATGTGGTCTGTGACGTGCGAGTAAGGGCCGTGCTCGTCGCGGGCGGGTTCGAGTACGTGCTTTTGCGGGCAAAGGCGCACGCACCTCATGCAGCCGATACAGTAGTCCCTGTCGATGTAAACAGAGGGCTTGTTTCTCACAAAGCCCGCTGGCGGACCATAGACCATGGGTGCCTCCATCTGTGCTAGTCGAGAAAAGTTTGAAACGCAAAAGAGGAGGGGCAGCTGCAACTGCCCCTCCTGCTTGTGGGATTTCTGCCGCCTTATCTAGGAAAAGAAAATCGATAAGGTTGGCAATTACAACGTTGGAATCTTACTTGCCGTTGAGCTCCCAGCAGCCGATCTCCTTGTACGCACGGTCCCAGACGGTCTCGGCATCGGGGTTGTCGTAGTACTCGATGGGCACGTTCTCGTCAGACTGATCGGCCGGGTCGATGCAGGGGTAGACCTTGCACAGCAGGCCGCGTGCGTTCCAAGTTGCGGTCATCTTGTCGGCGAGATCGGGGTCGTCGTCGATGAGCACATTTGCAGCGCAATCGAACACGCCTTGGCTCCACGGCTCCTCGGCAGGAAGCTCCGGGTACCACCATGAAGGCGGAACCTGGACCATGCCCTCGGGGACGTCCCAGCCCACATGAGCCTTCTGGCGGATGCGTCCCATGCGCGTCTCAATCCAGATCCAGTCCCCCTCGCGAATGTGCAGCTTACGAGCATCGTTGATGTGCATCCAAGTCATTGGCCAGGGGACGACCGAGCGAGTACCGTGACCGGGCGTGCGCATCTCGGAGTGGTACAACGGGCTGATGCGGCCGGAGGTGGTCAGGCGCAGCGGGTACTCCTTGGCCAGCTCGGGGTTGCCCAGCGGAGTCTCGGGCTCGGTGTAGACAGGAATGGGATCATAGCCGAGCTCCTCGAGGACGGAGGAGAAGATCTCGGCCTTGCGGGAGGGAGTTGCGAAGCCGCGCAGCTGACCGTTGGCAAGGGGCTTTGCGTACTTGTAGAAGTCCGTGCCGTAGGGGAAGTAGTTGCCGAGGTTGGTCGCCTTCTCGCGATTCATGTCGGGCACGCGCTCGAGGCGGTATTCGATGAGGTCCTCGTAGGTCTCCCAGGGCCAGTACTCCTTCTGGCCGCATGCGATGCCGAGTGCCCTGAAGAAGTCGAAGTCCATGTGGCGGTCGTAGAGGGGCTCGACGCCGCGGTCTCCGGTAACGATGAAGTCGTTGGAGTCCTCAGAGGTGGTGCAGCAGGGGCGCTCCATCCAGTCGGCTGCGGGGATGATGTAGTCGGCGAGAGCTGCAGTCGGGGTCTTCCAGTAGTCGACGACGACGAGGAGCTCGAGGGCCTTGAGGGCCTTGTAGACGCGCTTGGTGTTCGGCGCCCAGGCCAGCGGGTTGGAGGACCAGCAGATGCAGGCGGTGACGGGGTAGGGGTCCTTCTCCAGAATTGCCTTCCACATCAGGGACGGGCTGCACAGCATCTGGTGCAACATTGGGCGGTTCAGGCCGAACATCTTGCGGTAGCACTTGTCGATCGCCTTGAAGCCATGCCAGGACATGACGCGGAACCGCTCGTTGCCGATGTAGTCCTTCTGAATCTCGGGGGTGAGGAGATCTGAAAGCTCGAGCTCGGAGTCGCGGACGGGGAACAGCTTCTCCTTGTCGTCCGGGTCAGCCGGCTGACCGACGTACTCGCCGCCGGGGTTGTCGATGTTGCCGGTGAGGATGCGTGCCATGGTCTTGGCAATGCCAAACTGGGATGCGTTGATGCCGTGCTGGTCGCCGCCGCCCAGGCCCCAGCCAATGAATGCAGGACCGTTGGTTGCGTACAGGCGTGCTGCCTCGCGGATCTTACGAGCGGGGACGTTGGAGATCTTGGAGGCGCGCTCGGGCGTCCAATCCTTGAAACGGTCCTCGATGGCGTCGAAGGCAGTCCAGCACTCGACCTCGGAGCCGTCGGCCATCTTGATCTTGAAGGTGCCCTGCAGGGCCGGGGTGACCTCGCAATCCTCGTAGTAGCGGTTCTCGTCGGAGCACCAGGTCACAGGCTGGCCGCTAATCTCGTTGATTGCAAGGAAATCCTCGTGCTTGCCGCCGTTGAACTCGTCGAGGCGCACAAGCTTGCCAGTGTCCTTGCGGACCAGGAAGGGGGCGTTGGACCAGTAGCGAACGAACTTGTCATCCCACAGCTTCTCCTCGAAGATGACGTTGAGCCATGCGAAGGAGATTGCGCAGTCAGTGCCGGGATAGGGCTGCAGCCAGATGTCTGCAGTTGCGGAGCCGTCGATGCAGGTGGTGTCGATGTTGATGTATTGGGCGGGGTTGTCCTGGTTGACTTCGATGCGGCCGCGCATGGTGCGCCACAGCGGACCCTCGGGAGCGTAGGCTTCAGACCAGCGCTTGCCCCAGTTGACGATTGTGCCGGTATAAGAGGGGGAGACGGGCATGATTGCCTCGACGGGCCAACCAACCATAGCCATGTTCAAGGAGTAGTTCCAGCACCAGCAGATAGTGCCAGGGTCAACAACGTTGCCGGGGTTGCCAAAGAGATTGAAGAAGCGCGTGCGTGCCCACAGGTGATCGGAGCGGTACGTGCCCTCGGAGGAGAACAGGGTCTTGGCGCCGTACTTCTCCTTAAGTGCCATGAGTTTGGTGGAAATCTCGTCGATCGCCTGTTCCCAGGAGATCTCTTCCCACTTGTCCTCGCCCTTCTCGCCAACGCGCTTCATGCAGTGGTTGATGCGCTTGGGATGGTAGTGGAACTTGATTGCTTTTTCGCCCTTGTTACCGAGGCGGTTGCAGAGAACGGAGCCCTCCTCTTCGTTAGGGCGCATCTCTACCAGGCGGCCGGTCTTGGTATCGACACCGCACCAGACACCGCAGTTCATGTGGCACATGAAGCAACGGGTCCTGCGCCAGCGGATGCCGTTCTCATCGACCGTGTTGTTGGGGACGCCCAACATGGAAACCTTCTCGCTCATTGTGAGTTCCTCTCTCCTAGGCTTCTCTTCACAATGTCGGGGCCCTCACCCCGGCTCAGCGATGCTTCACATATTAAGGTCATTGACAGTCTATGAAATCCGCCTAAGAGTTGAAATTCAGGTTGTCATTAGTTGAGAAGTGGTTGAAAAATAGATGCGAAGATGAAAAAGGACGATGAGCAGATGCCTGTTCGAGAATCCTATTGGTCTCTCTAAACGCATACAGTAAAGGCGGAGGAAGGCAATGCCTGATTAGGGTTTGCGCCGTCAGAGAGAGGAATCGATCATGGAAACAAAGAACAGCGCTCAGGTTCAAGCCAACATTCCCAATGCATCCCTTAGTTCTTACGAGCCTGTCAAGATAAGCTTGGCTGATGCGCCGAGCGCCGAGGCGGAGCAGCTCGAGGGCTACAAGCGCGCGGTGGCGGCGATGGAGCTTGCAACGCGCGTTTGCGGTGATATTGACCCCGCGATCTACGAGCAAGCCGCACTGGGTATCCGCACCCAGGCCCAAGCGCAGGCCGAGGCGCAGGGGACTACTCTTTCTGCAATGCTCGTCGATCAGAAGATCTCTCTCGAGCAGTACGAGCGCATGACGGCCCTGCAGGCAAACGACATGGTCAACCAGGGTCTTGCCCTCGATGCGTGGGCTCGCCATTACGGCATCGAGCCGAGCGAGGAAGACGTCATGGAGATGATCGAAAGTATGGCACCCGGTCATGAGAAGGAGCTGCTTGAGGAGCTTAGCCAGGATCCGGCGCAGCTCGAGGCATTGAGCATCGCCGTGATGCGCTTTGCAGCTAACAAGCACCTTGCCGCTACAGCGATCGTCGAGTAGCGACGGCTTTTCTGTTTTAGAGAGGCGGGTCTGGAGTTGATCGCATGAAAAGGAACTCCAAGTCCGCATGTATATTGAGGAGGAAAAATGGAACTGTTCGACACGCGCTTCTTCGAGATGCTCTTCTTGATCTGCTTTGGCATCTCGTGGCCTATGAACATCGTCAAAGCGGTCCGTGGCAAGACCTCGAAGGGTGTCAGCCTCTGGTTCTTGCTGGTTTGCTTCATCGGCTATATCTTTGGCATCATCGCGAAGCTTGTGGACGACACGCTGTCGTACACCTTGTTTTTCTACTGTCTGAACATCTGCATGGTTGGAACCTGCGTCGTGTTCTACTTCATCAACGCGCATCGTGACAAATTGGCCGATGAGGCTGCACAGGCCGCCGCGGGTTCGCAGCCCACTTCTGACGGCGGAGATGGCCGCTGATTGCGATTTTGAGTTACGAGGGGCTGGAGGGAGAGAGTCCGTGCTGTGGCTGCAAGGTGCGGTCCGCAGCATCTCGTAGGTGTTCGTCGCCTCGCTGCAACTATGGCGCCGACTACGTCTGGCGCTTACGAGGGCTTTGCGGCTCGAGGACGCTGACGCGAATCCATGAACGAGTTGCAAGGATGGAGCCGACGTCAACCTGCGGCGGCATCTAATGTGTACCAGTGGCAAGTTGGATGCTCGGTTGTGCGACAAAAATCCACTTGAAACGCGCTGTTGTGCGGCAGGGCTTTAGCCTAAGAAGCTGCCACCAATGCTTTCCTCATGACCTTTCGTAGTAGCTTCGATTGGTCTTTCCCCGCATCAATTGATACGAAACTGTATCAGCCTTTACTCCCATTCCACCGTGCCGACGGGTTTGGGCGTGAGGTCGTAGCAGACGCGACAGATGCCGGGGACCTCGGCGGTAAATGCGGGCAGTGATGCGCTTGAGCAGCGCCCAGTCAAGCTCGGGCACCTCGGCGGTCATGACGTCGACGGTGTTGATGCAGCGGATGATGCACGGCCAGTCGTAAGCGCGCTTGCCGTCGCGCACGCTGGTGGCGCGGAAGTCGGGCACGACAGCAAAGTACTGCCAGATGGTAAGCCCTGCCTTGTCAATTTCCTCGCGAACTATCGCATCTGCCTCGCGCAGCGCCTCGAGACGGTCGCGGGTAATAGCGCCGAGGCAGCGAACGCCCAGTCCAGGGCCGGGGAAGGGCTGGCGCTCGACCATGTTCTCGGGCAGGCCGAGCTCGCGGCCGACCACACGCACCTCGTCCTTGTACAGCAGCTTGACGGGCTCGGCGACGTCAACCAGCTTGCCGAGGAAGCGGTCGGTCGCGTCCACATAGACCAGGTTCGCGTCCATCTGATTCTTGAACACGTCGATGACCTGCTCGCTTTCACCCTTGCGCATAAGGCCGTGGTTCACGTGCACGCGTTGAGCGCCTCGTAGCACGCCGCCGCATGGCGCTCGCACAACTATCGATGCTCACGTAACGGCCCGCATCGAAGCCCGCCTTCTCCATGAGCAGCAGCGAGAACAGCCGCGCGAGGCGACCCGTCCCCTCGTCGAAGGGTTTGATGCACATCACGTCCACCGCGAATGAAGGGATCATCATGGGCACGCGGCGGACGGCGGAAGGCGACCCCACTGACGCCAAATTCCAGGAGCTTCGCCTGTAAGGGGTTGTATGAACATCAAGTTTTTCGCTACGTATCGTATGATTGCGGGGCAGGGGTGCATTAACCTCCCCGCCCCTCGCGACGTTTTGGAGCTGCTGGAAATACTGGAACAACGCTACCCTAATTTCCAGGGGCTGCTGCTCAACGACGATCATACCGATAAGGGACGCGATGCCATCGTGCTGGTGTGCGGCCGCCATATCGAGCATTTGAATGGCGTGCGCACCCCGCTTTCCGAGCAGGATTACGTAGCCGTGACGCCGCTAGTTGCGGGAGGTTGATGCCGCAATGTGCGACGGACACCGAGCACGCGCCCTTCGAAAACGCGAAGGAGACTCCTATGGTTTCTGACGAAGAAGTCATCCAAATCGTGCAGTCTTATCCTGCCGAGCGCCGCTATGCGCTGGCCGCCATGCTGGATATGCAGCATGCCTTCAACTATATCCCCGAGAAGGGGCTTCATTGCCTGGCTAAGCACCTGAACTGCGGTGTTGCCCAGCTATATTCCATGGCAACCTTCTACAAGGCGCTGTCCTTGAAGCCGAAGGGCAAACACATCATCAAGATTTGCAACGGCACCGCCTGCCACATCCGCGGCTCGGTGAACCTCGCGACCGGCCTCAAGCGCGAGTTGGGAATCGATCCCGGCGAGACGACCGAGGACGGCATGTTCTCCGTGGAGATGGTGAACTGCCTGGGATCGTGCGCCTTAGCTCCGGTCATGCTGGTCGATGGCACCTACCACAACAAGCTGAAGCTCGAAGACATCCCCGGCATCGTGGAGCGCTACCGCCTCGCGGATGCTGAAGAAGGGGAGGCCGGCAATGACTAGGACCGAGAGAATACTGGTATGCTGCGGCACTGGGTGCATTGCCAACGGTGCCTACGAGGTGGCGAGAGCCCTGGAGGAGCAGATTGCGGCACAGGGAGCGAATGCCCAGGTAGAGCTCAAGGTATGTCGCACGGGCTGCTCGGGCGAATGCGAGCAGGGGCCGCTTGTGCGCCTCATGCCCCGCGACACCATGTACTACAAGGTAAAGCCCGCCGATGCGCCTGCCGTCATCGCCTCACTCGAGGGCGACCCGGTGACGAAGCTTTTATATCGCGACGAGCAGGGCGTTCGCCATGAGCATCAGGCGGACAACCCCTTCTACGGCCTTCAGCACAAGGTGGTGCTGAAGGATGTGGGCATCATCGATCCCTTGAGCCTGGAAGAATACAAAGCGGCTGGCGGATACGAGGGACTCGCACGCGCCCTCACCATGACCCCCGACGAGATCATCGACGAGGTG
>OLOB01000542.1_pt1 | contig 30314 bp, 34 predicted proteins | sample 1671911 | NCBI WGS metagenome assembly OLOB01 (sample SAMEA3136625, study PRJEB25190) | human gut metagenome | biome: human gut; feature: human-associated habitat; material: faeces | place: Austria | collected 2013
GAGATCACGGCACTTGTCAAGATTTAAGTCCATCAATCCAAAATCATCTATAACACGAAGATCATAACCGGCCATCTTGTTTGAATACTCATAGTAATTAGTAAGTGATTCCTGTGATGATTCTGGATGCTCATCGCACTCCATCTTTTTAAGCACACCCAAAAGTGGATAGCCCATATGTATTTATCCGGCTTAGAAAACCATATATTCCACACATCTTTCTGCATCAAGAAATGGCAAAATAAAACCACAGGCTGTCAACCCATGGTCATATTCTCTACCATATTATTCCTTTACATTCTTTTTCCGTTATATCCGGCCAGCATTCTGCTGATTGGGTAGCCTACTATGTACCATATCGCTCTGACTGCCAGACCTGCTGCAATCACACATCCAAATACGCCGCCTACAATTACGCACAGGGCAACCATTCCAAGAATACCGGATAAATCCCAGTGCCATGGAACAATAATAAACATATGCGGTATTCCTACCGGAACCCCATACACCAACATAAGTCGGAACCAGTCAATTTCTCCATTCACCATATAAATATACTGTCCAAGCCAGCCGATCAACAACAAACCTGTGAATACTAAAACCCTTTTACATATAAAATTCTTAAATGTCATGCTTCTTTTTCCCCTTCTGGTATTTTTCGATTGCTCGCATGAGAATATCATCAAACTTAAACACAACCACTATCCGTTTTTATCGTACACATATACTGTATCAATCGTGGCATCAACCAGCTCCTGTGTGATTTTTTCATGTTGTATTTCTCCATCAAGCAGCTCTATCGCAGACGCTACTTTGTTTTTATAAGCAGTTTCCACATCTCACTTTCCCCTTCAGCGCAAATTTTCTTGTTCCTCGGTATCCTGGCTTATTCATAAACATAATCGTTGCTTTTGCCAGTTCATATTCTTCTTCTGATACGATTGCCGGATGAACATTCTTTGTAATAACCATATCTTGATTTTCTGGTTATTTTACTTCAACTGTAAAATTTTAATGAGGTCAGGCACCAATGTGGTCTCATACATACTCTTTACATTTTATTTTTTGTTTGCATCGGAACAAATTCCAGCTTTAATTGCATCCCTAATCCCTGTGCAAGTTTTTTCACCATACTCAGGCTGGGATTTCTTGTTCCATTCTCGATCCGGCTTATATCTGCCTGCGTAATTCCGGTTTTAGCTGATAAATCTTTCTGTGTCATATCTGCTACACTCTTGCATTAATCATCGCCTGGATAATATCATATTCCGGTTGCAATGCATCATATTCTGCCTTTACCTCCGGATTCTGCAATGCTCTTTTTTTATAATCTTTATAGCTACTCATTGCCATACCTCCGTTCATAATCTGCTTTATACTTCTTTGCCAGTTCTTTTTCTGCCTTTGGTGTCTTCTGCGATTTTTTTATAAATCCATTGGTCAGTACCGCCTTCTTGCCTACAATAAAGAAATACAGTACTCTTGTAATATCTGATCCCTGCTTGGTACGAAGCTCAAATATCCCATTCTCCAATGGTTTTGAATATGGCTCACGAAGCAATGGACCGTTCATTTCCAGTAAGTCAATTGTCCGCAATGTTTTTGCCAGCAACTTAGGCTCCAGGGAATCTAATAGTTCCTACACAGGGCATCTTCCATCTTCTGTATCATATAAACAGCAAAAAAATTCTTTATTCGCAGGGACTCCGATAAACCTATTGATATCATTAAGTTGATGGTGAAATACGTCCATGCTGTAAAAGAAAAATTCCGACAATTTGACCGTCCACTCCGTGGAATCAGTGCGATTCATTTCGGATATCGATAACCTTAGGCTCTACCACTGAAGATTGTCATTTTTGACAGATGAACAGCATCTGTCTTATCAGCATGCCCTTTTTTCTGAATCTGCATTTCCAAGCACAAAAACATCCTCTTGCACATGTTTCAATGCAAATTCGAACGAAACCTCGAACACCTAGCTTAATGGCATTGCCAATGTGCTTCCTTACAATGTCATTTCAATCTTTACATGATTTGCTGAACAATACATAATCAATGCATTAATTCTTCTTTTTCTGCTAAATTGACCTTTAGTATCTGAACTCATACTTTTTTTATAATCATCAGCACCTACACAATCACGACGTTCTCTGTAATTCGCATAAAATGCATTTAATAATTTAGCTAGTTTTTTTGCCTCTATTTTCTGTTCTAATGCTAATATTGCAATTCCCCAAATCGCATAAAGATGACTCACCCTATTAATTTTGAATCCTTTATAATCTAATTTTAAATCCTCAATATATTCCATGATTTTTTTACATTTTTCAATATCACTTTTTTTAATCGAATCTTTCCACTTTGTGTATAACTCATCTAAAGTATTCTTAGTATATGAAACAATTTTATGTTCAAGTGTTAAAAATAATAATTCAGACATAAACTCTTTGTCTTCCATTCTATCTGTTTCCAAAATTTTTAAAAACATTTCCTTCCAAACATTATTTTCCACTAAGTCTTCTATATCTCTATATAATTTACTATCACCATATTTGGCATGACGCAATTCCTGCGGAACTAATGGTTCTCCATTCCGATTCAATCTATCAAACACATTTTTTATCAGCTCATCGCTATCTGTGTCTATAAAAATAACCGGAATTCTATATTTCCAAAATTGTCGTTTATATTTTTCAAACCGATCTAAATCATTAAAAGTCGCACCATTCAATTCACTATTACCAATACAATCATCTCCAAAATCATCTGGTAATGCAATCTTTCCTTCAATAAAATCAATAATTGTAGTCAATCTCTGCTTTCCATCTATAACATCATATAATGTTAATCCTGTATCTTGATCAATTTTCATTCTAAAAAACACTGGTGGTATAGGATAATTCTTTAAAATAGAATCAATCAAAAAACTCTTTTTCTCCTCACTCCATACCTTTTCACGCTGATAAACAGCTGTATAATCATATTTTCCAGCTTTATTATTCTCATAAAATTCCGAAACAACTAATTTGTTACTATCCATATCCAAAAAGTCAATCACCATATAATCCTCCTAAAATGCCTGAATCCACAAAATGCGTATATTCCCCAAACAAACTTGATATCACCGCCCCAAACGTATTTTGTGTGTCCGGATTTACCACTTTAATTTTAGCTCCAATATCTATATTTATTAATTCCTCATCAATTTCTCGTCGATCAACATTACAATACGACAATCCACCAAATATTACTTCATCATCTTCTCTTAACTGTTTTGCTGCTTCTATAGCATATTTTTTCAGAACATTAGACCATACTAATTGATAACGTTCAGCTTCTCCAGCAGGTGGAATCATTGTATTTATATTAGACATAATATCTAAATTCAATGTTTCATCAATAATCAAATCTTCTATTTTTCCTCCCAATCCATCTCTGTTATATTTTATTGAAAAGGAATCTTTATCATATTCCTTTACCGATCTAAAGCTAATTGATCCATGAGGTTTTATTATTTTAATCTTTTTTGATATACTTTCTTCAAAGCCTTGCACACTGTATTCGATTTCTAATTTTCTTAATACTCTTTCTAGAAATATATCATAATTATATGTAATAATATTAACAGATGCTATATTAACATTATCATTCAAATTTTTGAATAATTTTCCCCATCCCCATTCTTTTAACTTATCTTTAATAAGTATGTCATCACTTAAAATACGATTATAATAAATAAACAAATATTTCAAATAAATAACCAATTCATGATAAGCTCTTAAATAAATACTTGGTTCTTCATAACGTCCACTATTCTCTTTTGAAAAAGCATTAACATTAGCACACGTAATAATATCTTCTATTATTTTAGATGCCTCTTGATTTTTAATATTAGGCCTTGCCCCCAATTGCCACAAAGCCGGACAACGACGAAATGAAAGGAAACCCGGTTCATTATTAGATGGCCACGGGACTTTATCTCCCTTTTCAAATAAATTTGTTAAATTAATCTTTGTCTCAAGATTAAGATATTTAACCAAATCAATTGAAAATCCATTTCCTAAAACTATAAGTATATCTCGTTTAATTTTTTTATCCTCCCTAGTAACTAATTTTCATTTTTGATTAAACATATTATTTTATATATTTTTAGTATTGTTCCTTATCTAATATATCATTCAGAAGCTAAAAACTTCTATCTTTCATGGATAAAGTAGCTATGTTGTCTTCCATCCAGACCACGCTGTCGACCCTCTAGTGACTTTCGGATTTCGGTGCTCAATAGTTATCTCTGTTATCTTGCTGTCTACGCTTAGCCTGCAACGTTATTGCGACAAACTCAAGATTCGTTTCAAATGCTGTGATTAGCAATTTGTTTGATGGGAATTCCAAAATGCGACTCAAATGACAATGCCAGCAGGGACACCCAAAAAGCCACTATTTCTCGTCCCTAATGGCTATAAAATCGTTCAGTTCCAAATATGTCGGTCCGAAAAAATGTTTGCACTTTTCTTTCAAAATATTTGGCACAATTTTTCTCATCATTCGATCTCCATGCAATTTCTTAGAATAATATAAATTTCTAGAGTTTGCAATCTTCTCTGCATATGTATGATTATCATTATATTCAAGCAAATATGCCTTGATATCCTCCAATATTACTCGGATAATCTGGTCACTTAATTTCAAATATTCATCTCCAAAATATCCATACATCTCAATATCATTTGCATACTCTTTCAATACTTCTCGATCAATGTACTGCTTTAACTGGTGTGTAAAAAACTGTCTTTCAGAATATTCCAAATCATTTATTGAATTACTTTCGTACAATGATTTAAAACCATTTTCCCAATCTGCGATAAACCAAGCTTCCGCTTCTGGTGAAGCAAATAATATAAATACTTTCATTTCTTGATTCCCCAGAATATTTCTAACTCGACTTATAATAGTATTCTTATACACCTCAATATCGTCTTTCGGCCAATTATGGAATCTTCCATCTAAATCATCTTCAATCAAAACTGCCTGACAATAATTAATTTCACCTTTGTGCTTATCAAGAATTTCATATACTTTTTCTAAAAGCTTTTCTCCTGTCAAACCACTTATCTCTTTATTGATATTTTTAGGAGTCCCTTTCTTTTTAATTGTTTTATTAGGCAAATATTGCTTATACTCAAATTTATCATTAATTTTTCTTAAGAAAGACTGCATTGCACCAGCCTCTGTATATCCGCATGTTAAAAAACATGCAATTCTATTATTTACCAAGGCCACCCTCCTAAAGCAGGATCATTTGTTCTATATAAATCTCCCAGTTCCCATTCACCTAATTCATCTGCGATATCAGCATAAGTAATCTTTTTAATTGTACCATTATTATCAAAAACAAATACTGCAACATTTTCATACTTAAATTCCTCTGTAAAGACATCTAAGAAGTCCGGTGAATGTGTACTAATAAAACATTGCTCATAATTTTCTGATGTCTGAATCCAATTTCCTATTATCTTCTGCCATGCCGGATGTAAGTTATTCTCTGGTTCATCAATCGCAAGCATTGATTTTTTTGTTTCCATTGGCATATTGATCAGCATATTAAGAATGAGTCCTTTTAGCGTACCCTCTGAAACATCTGATAAATCATACTGCTCATCTCCGTATACCAATTTAAAAATCAAATTATCATAATTTGTAACTGTATCAACCATTTGGAGATTAGGAATCAATTCTTTCATGTATGTTTCAAATCTGGCTTTCCACATAATATCTGCTGATTTATAATGATTGAACACATTGGTAAAATTTGCTCCATCATAGCTCAACGTACTATCAAGATTTTTTACATTAACCGGAGTCCGCATTCTTTCAGTATTAAATCTAGACGTTGCATAAATACTATACTGAGCGAAGTAATCCTGAATTTGATACAACAGTTCCTGAATTTGTCCTCTGACCAATGTATTCCCATAGATGCGGGCATTGTTTAGCAAAATATCTTTAAACTGATAAATCAATGATTCCTTACTATCAAGCGTAAACTTTAATCTTCTATTTTTTTCACCTTTCACAGTACTTCTGGAAAATACTCCTTTGCCAAGTGTTTTAGCATGACATTGAAAGTAGTTAAATGCCTGTGAATACTTTGTATTTTCAGCAGCTGAATTCAATTCTTCCAGAACAATATTACAATTCTCTATTGTATTTCCAACAATACAAGAAAACACATATTCAACTGGTTCCCCGTTAAGATCAAGTTTCCATGAAAATCTAATTTCTTTATCATCTGTTGCTTTATTATTCAACATGTGTTCCCATCCATTTCTGGCTACTGCATTCAAAAATGATGACTTTAAACTTCCTTCATCTGCTCGTTCAAGCATTTCAGCGAAAAATGTTAATGCTTTGATAAAATTAGTTTTGCCCGAATTATTCGGTCCAATAAGAATATTGATTTTTTCAAATGATAAATTCTCTGCCATAATATTTCTAAAATTTTTACAAGAAAAATTCTGTATCATATTTCCACCTCGTTTCTTATTTCTTCTATATTATACTTTATCAGAATATTTTTTCTAATATTTTCAATATATAAATCAGTTTAATTACCTCAATAACTGTCTACATTTTATCATCTTTACTATTTTATGCAACTTATAATTATGCTTTAAAGCTCCAGAATATTTATTTTCCCTTCTCTGGCACTCTATTCTCTCTTATACATATGCCTCTAGATAATTTTCTTCAACTTTTCTCAATCTCTTGCTCATATTCCTTAATCTTCTGCTCTCTATCTCTAATCTTCTTACAAGGAATTCCAGCACAAACTGTCCAAGGTTCTACATTCTTATTAACTAAACTCATCGCACCAATCGCTCCCCCAGTTCCTAATATAACATCCGGAAGTACAACACATCCTGCTCCAATAATAGAGTGTTTATTTAAGATAACTTTTCCTTCATAAACATTGCGATATTTTTCAGGAACCATAGGATTGGTCATCGCAATTCCCGAAAAATCATCACTTTTAGAAAATATAGAACATTTCGAAGATATTGATACAAAATCACACACTTGAATACATTCGCTACCAGCCACCAGACTTGTATATGGTGATATATGTACATAAGAACCAATTTGAATATTTCCGCTCAACAAGCAAAAATCATCTATTCTGACATGATTCCCAATAGAAATCTTCTTTTTTCCATAAAAGCAAGCGTTCCTGCTTATCTGCACCCCTTGCCCAACTTCCTTAAATCCCATTAGCTTTAATTCTGTTTCTGTATAAAAACTACTTTCTTCCGCATTCTGTTCCTGAATATCTATATGTGATTCAATCTTGGCAGACTCTTTTAACCGTTTTTTTATCTTGTAATACAACCATTCAAAATATTCTCCATATTTTTCATTATCTTTGCGGCGTTCTTCAATCATCTCCTGCAAACCTTCATACAGCCTTATAACAGCATAACCTGAAGCACTCTCAAATACCCAAAGCGGTAAATATTTCTTTTTTACCATAATCCCCCAAAAATGGAAGAAAGAAATAATACTTCCCGCTGCCACATCATTTTTATCGATTTTAATATTATTATTAATTTTACAATATATTTCCTTGCGTGCTGCCACATTTTCTAACGAATCTCCTTGCTGAAAATACTCTTTCACAGCTCCCATATTCGAGATTCGAATGCTCGCAACACCAATTAAAACACCTGATATTCCTGACAAAATCGCAACAATATTCACAACATCTTTTATCTTTGTTTCTTTTGCAAATTTATAAATAATCTTCAAATAATCTATTTTTTTGCAGAAATATAAAAATACTAGTATCACGATTGACAAAACACAGACGATACATATTTTATACGAATTGTTCCTTTTATTTATCATAAATGGTTTCCATTAATCCTTGCAATATTTTCAAATTTTTTTATATAATTAATCCAATATTCTTCTATCTATACTGGTTCAGTTGTCACTCCGAATATTGTAAGCGCCTAGTTTTACCAACCAGGGACATACAGCCATTTTCCCCGTCCCCACCAGCTTCCTGATCCGCCAATTCCTGTATAGGATTATATTTCACTGCTTTCCATTGCTGTGCCAACGTATCATTCTTACTATAGAGTTGGATATTACTTTCATTTGCTGCGATCGCTGCCTGAAGATCTATGCAATAATCTACATCTAATGCAGATAAGAAAACGATTCGACCATTTGTCTGCTTTACCGCAATCCATTTCTGTGATTTTTCATCTTTATAGTCTCGTTGTTCTATATTGGCAGAATTCTTTGCCGAACCGCTATTTATACTCAATACTTTACCTGAATTCTTATTTTTCAAAATCACATAATTCTTATTATCATGGCTTATCTTGTATTTTTCCAGTGCTATTTTAATGATTTGCAATACTGGATTAAAATCGTCTTTATTACAATATATTTTTCTCTTTGGTTATTAAATACTTCCTTGAGTCATATTATATATTAACAGACCTATTAAATTAAATATAACATAAAATGAAGCCAAGCACTATTAAAACTTTTCAATTTTACACAAAATATTAATCCGAAAGGAATGTATTCTTATGCATAATTTAATTTTTCTTATAATTATTGTCTTTGCCATTACATGCTTGATTGTTGTCTGCTGCTTATGTATTGCATCTACAAACTGGCGAGATGACAGACATGATTATGAGTTAGATGATATCAGGGATAAATCAGATGAGGACAAGTAAATATGATAGCACCTCAATGTTCATGATATTAATATTTTTCACATATCACCGTATTAAAGTATTTCTCTAAAATTAAAACTGACTATCCAGCCAGTTCTAATCTCTATACTTTGACATACTATAAATCAGAAAATAAATCTTCCTTATACACTTCTGTTTTCAGCATCTCCTCAAAGCTCGCTTTCACTGTAACCACATCTTCCTTGTATGTCATACCATACCAGGTATGCCGTACCATTCTTCAATCTCTTGAAAATCATTTTCTGGGTGTCCGTTACTTTTTCGCTGTTTTCCAGCCAGGCATGTGCGTCACAGAACTGTACGATTGTAAATTTCAGCAGTTCGAAAGCATTCTCAAATGTGCGTCCATCAACATCTTTGAATGACAGGAAGATAACAGGGCACTGGTTCATCCATTTTTCACACAGCATCTTATTATTTTTTGCGACCTTCAGCCCGTCAAACATTATCATGCTGTCTTTTTCAATATCAAAAAAAGATGCCAGTATACTCATAGCCATCGTTTTTCCAAATCTTCTTGGTCTGGTTATCAGCGTTACTTTTGTTGCTTCGTTTTTCAGAATATCTGTTGGTTTGCCACCCTACTCTTCCATCTCTTCTTCATAATACTTGATCAGTGCCTGTGTTCCGAGATCGCCGTATCCTTCTGCCTGCAGCATCTCATAATTAGCCAGTACCTGGCTTAATACATCCAGACTTATGTTGCTCATATTTGCTTCAGTCAGCGCAAGCTTCATATCTTTGATGAAATGCTTCATGAAGAATCCCGGTGCATAATCTCCTGCCAGGATCTTTGGTCCGAATGTGTCCAGCTGTTTACTTCCAGCTGCCCCGGTCGATACGGAGTTAAGTACCGTCTGCAGATCCAGCCCTTTCGCCTTTGCATAGGTCAGAGCTTCGCATACACCGGATAACGTTCCGGCGATCATGATCTGGTTCGCAAGCTTGGCATGCTGACCGCTTCCTGCTGCCCCCTGATAGTTAATATTCGTTCCCATTGCTTTGAATAACGGCATACATGCTTCGTAGTCTTCTCTGGAACCACCAACAAGAATGGATAAGGTTCCCGCTTTTGCCCCGGTATCTCCGCCTGTTACCGGTGCATCCAGTACATGGAAGCCTCTCTTGGTTCCCTCTTCTGCGATCTTCTGATCCAGCATCGGACTTGTGGTCGTCATATCGATCAGGTATGCACCTTCTTTTGCACTGTCCAGGATATTTCCTTTGTCGAAGTATACTTCTTCTACGTCAACAGGGAATCCTACGATCGTGATAACCGCATCGCAGTCTTTCACACAGTCTGCGATCGTCTCGTGGAAAATTGCTCCTTCACTGATCACTTCTTCTACTTTGGATCTGGTTCTTGCATAAATGTGTAATTCAAATCCTGCTTTCATGAGGTTGCGGACCATGGATTTTCCCATGATGCCGACGCCGATGAATCCTATTTTTTTCATATGATTGTTCCTCCGCGTGTTTGTTAATGTTTCATTACCTTGCACCGTTTTTTACTCTTCTACCTTCTCCACAACTTCGCCCTGCTTCTTATAGATGCTGTTGCCCGGTACGAATCCTCTGACGCTTGACAGTGGATAGATATTGCTGTGGCTTCCGATTACGGTTCCCGGATTCAGGACGCTTCCGCATCCAACCTCCACTTCGTCTCCAAGCATAGCACCGAATTTCTTCAGTCCCGTCTCAATCTTTTCATCTCCGGCTTTTACTACGACCAGTTTCTTGTCGGATTTTACATTGGATGTGATAGATCCGGCTCCCATGTGGGATTTGTAGCCGAGGATAGAATCTCCGACGTAGTTATAATGCGGAACCTGTACTTTATTGAACAGGATAACATTCTTTAATTCTGTAGAGTTACCTACCACTGCACCTTCGCCTACGATCGCGTTTCCACGGATGAATGCACACTGACGTACTTCCGCGTTCTTTCCGATGATCGCCGGTCCATGAATGTATGCTGTCTGGAAGACTGTTGCGGATTTGGCGATCCACACATCTTCACCTACCTGATCGTATTCGTCTGCCGGAAGTGTCTTTCCGAGTTCTTTGATGAAGTCACTGATCTTTGGAAGGACTTCCCATGGGTAAGTGACACCTTCGAAAATATCCTTTGCGATGGTTTCGTCCATGTGGTTGTAGAGGTTTTTAATTGTTAATTGTTCTAACATGTTGGTTCTCCTTTTTTATTTTTTAGTTTTTCCGGTCTTTCCTGCCGGCTTCTTATAAAACTGTGCTGCCTTATCATAACACGCCCGCATCTGATACTGATTATTCAGTCTCTTCACCGCCAGTGTCCTTCTTGATACGAAGTCGTCTAACTTCTTCATATATTCATCGGAAGTGATATCCCCTTCCGCTACATAAGTCAGCCCTTTTTCCCAGCTTGCCGTAAGCTCCGGGTTCAGAAGCGGCCGGATGGAATGGTCTACGACATCGTAGATCATCTCGCCCAGCATGGTCGGTGTTACGATCTGTGTCTTCTTATTCAGTGCCAGATATTTATTATTAAATAATTTTTTCAGGATTTCTCCTCTGGTCGCACTGGTTCCGATTCCGCTTCCTTTAATCTGGGCACGGAGTTCTTCGTCTTCAATCAGCTGTCCTGCATTTTCCATCGCAAGGATCAGCGAACCGGAATTGTAACGCTTCGGTGGTGAGGTCTTGCCCTCTTTGATGTCCAAAGACTGCACCGGAAGTGTCATGCCTTTTTTCAGACCCTGAATCTTGATAAAAAAGGCTGCATCTGTATCCTCTCCGTCGCTTTTCTTTCCCGGTACACCGGCTACTTTCAGATATCCTTCTTCTGCCAGCACTTTAAAGCTCGAGAAAAATGACTCTTCTTTCATCTTCGTCACGATTGCCACTTTTTGATACACAGCCGGCGGATAAAAGATGCTTAAGAAACGTCTCACAATCACATCATACACCTTCTGTGACAGATTCGGAAGTCCTTTTAATCCTCCTGTCCCTTGTCCGGTCGGAATGATCGCATAGTGATCTGTGATCTGTTTGTCATTGACGTATCTGGTCTTCTCCAGTCCTTTGTGGCTTCCGAATCCTACGATATCCTGAAGGTACGGTTTTGCCGGTTCGTACTGCATCAGACCATTCAGATTCTTGTGGATCTCTTTTGCCACTGCCGTTGACAGAACTCTGGCATCGGTTCTCGGATAGGTTACAAGTTTCTTTTCGTATAATTCCTGAATGATGCGGAGGGTCTCATCCGGACTGATCTTGAAACGTTTGGAACATTCATTCTGAATCTCTGCCAGGTTGAATAACAGCGGCGGATTCTTCTTTTCTTTTTTCTTTTCGATGGATACAATCTGGCAGGTCAACGGCTGATCTGCACTCAGATAGCGGATCAGTTCTTCCGCTTTTTCCTTTTCTTTGAATCCATTTTCCTTATAAAGGTCAAAAGATTCGAACCACTTCGAACCTTTGACCGCTCTCCATTCTCCCTCGAACGTCGAACCTTTCTCTCCAATTGTACTTAACACTCTGTAGAACGGCGTCTCTACGAACTCGCGGATCTCCCGTTCTCTTCGCACGACCATGCCAAGGACACAGGTCATCACACGTCCGACCGATACGACAGAATATTTCGTATTCAGATAATGGGATATACTGTTGCCGTATTTTAAAGTCAGAAGTCTGGAAAAATTGATTCCCATCAGATAGTCTTCTTTCGCTCTTAAGTATGCGGATGCTGCCAGATTGTCGTATTCATTTAAATTTTTTGCTTCTTTGATTCCACGCAGGATCTCTTCTTCTGTCTGCGAATCGATCCACACACGTCTCCGGTTCTTTTCCTTCACACCTGCCTGCTGTTCTACCAGACGGTAAATGTATTCTCCCTCGCGCCCCGAGTCGGTGCAGACATAAATGGTATCTACATCTTCACGGTTTAAAAGTCCCGACACGATCCTAAACTGCTTCGCCACCGCAGGAATGACTTCGTATTTGAACTCCTGTGGGATAAAAGGCAGAGTCTCGAGACTCCACCTTTTTAATGCAGGATCATATTCTTCGGGATAACTCATCGTGACCAGATGTCCGACACACCAGGTTACGATCGTCTCCTCCGATTCCAGATATCCGTCTTTTCGTTTTGTATTGATATGCAATGCCTTGGCAAACTCCTGCGCAACGCTGGGTTTTTCGGCAATGTATAATGATTTCCCCATGAAATTATGTTACTCCTTTGTCTGTGTATACGAGTGACAGCTTTTCTACTTAGTTATCCGGACACTTCCCACTGTCTGTCTCTGGTATATTTACTTATGCAGCATATGCAAAATTTTCCTGACCAGATTCGTTGCAAATCCACCTGATTTCTTTTGGGCCTTCGCCTGCTCTTTCTTCTGCACCTCTTCCGCTGCCTTTAACGCTTCTTCCATAAAAACCGCCTGCGAATCAATCATTTTCCCGGAAGACTCATCTTTTAACTTACGTTTTGTATAAGTGCCATCCTTCTGCATCACCCTGGCTTTGACATTATCGCTTAACATGACTTTCAGATCATGATTGATCTGCCGTCTGATCTGTTCGTCTAATACCGGGCACGCAACTTCCACTCGTTTTTCTGTATTTCTTGTCATCATGTCAGCGGAACCGATATAGATCTTCTGTTCTTTTCCGGTTCCGAAACTGAAGATACGCGGGTGCTCCAGATAGCGGCCAACCACGCTCATCACTCTGACATTTTCTGTATATTCCGGTACTCCCGGTAGTATACAGCAGATTCCGCGAACAATCAAGTCTACCCGGACTCCTGCACATGACGCTTCGGATACCTTCCGTATGAAATCTACATCCGTTACAGAATTCATTTTCATCACGATGCGTCCGTCTTTCCCCTTCCGAATCTCTTCGTCCATCATCTGCAGGATACTGCTCTTTAAGCTGACCGGTGACACGATCAGATATTGATAACTGCCCTGAAGATTTCCGATGGACATATTTTTGAAAAATTCTGCCGCATCCTGTCCAATCCGCGGATCGGCTGTCATCAGGGACAGATCGGTGTACATGGCAGCTGTCTTCTCATTATAGTTGCCGGTTCCCACCTGAGTAATGTACTGGATCTCATTCCGGTTCCTGTATGTGATCAGACAGATCTTGGAATGCACCTTATATCCGTCAAATCCATAAATAACGCGGCAGCCCGCCTCTTCCAGTCGTTCCGACCAGTCGATGTTATTCTGTTCATCGAATCTGGCACGCAGCTCGATCAGCACCGTGACTTCTTTGCCATTTTCCGCGGCCGCACAGAGATATTCCACCAGCCTCGCCTTCTTCGCCAGACGGTAGATTGTGATCTTGATCGTCATGACATTCGGATCTGCAGATGCATCTTTGATCAGCTTCAGGAACGGATCCATGCTTTCGTATGGATAGAATAACAGGATATCCTGTTTCTTCACCTGCTTTAACATACTTCCTTCCTGTACGTGTGCAGATTTCTGCGGGGAAAATGGTTCATAGACCAGTGACCGTTTCATGGATTCCGGAAGATTTCCTGCGATGGAGAACATGTAATCCAATTTCATCGGCATTTTTGTCCTGAAGATCTGTGCCGGTGTGATCTTGAATTTTTCACAGAAATATTCCTGCATCTTTGCTGATAATTTCTCTGCTGTCTCTAATCTTACGACTGCCATCCGGCGGCGTTTATGTAACGTGTTCTGCATGAGTTTGCGGAAATCATCGGTCACTTCCAGTGCCTCATCATTCGGAGATACATCTGCATTTCTTGTCACGCAAATATAGTTCGGATCGGATACTTCGTACTGGTCAAATACCAGATGCAGGTATTCCATGATTACCTTTTCCATGCGGATATAGCGGATGTCGTGTCCCGGAAGCATCAGGATGTCGGATACATACGTCGGCACCGGAACGATGCCGAGCATTTGTTCTTTTTTGTTCAGACTTGCTGTTACGTAAATATCTTTGTTCAGCAGATGTGGAAATGGATGACTGCTGTCAACAATCTGCGGCGACAGTACCGGAAGGATCTGCTCTTTGAAATATTTCTTCACATACTTTTTCTCATCCGCTTCCAGTTCTTTAAAATCCAGTCCGCAGACTCCGTATGGAGACAATTCTTTCTTGATCTCTGTATAGGTCTTATCCCGTTCTTTGTATAGCGGCGCAACCGCTTCATAGATCGCATCCAGCTGCTCCTGCGGTGTCATTCCCGAACGGCTGTCCCTGTGTTTTTCATCTGTCTGCACCATATCATAGAGACTTCCGACACGGATCATAAAGAATTCATCCAGATTACTCGTGAAAATGGCTACAAATTTCATGCGTTCCAGTAATGGCACACTCTTATCTCTTGCTTCTTCCAATACCCGCTGGTCAAATCTCAGCCAGGAAAGTTCTCTGTTTTGTGTGTAGTTTAATAATTCTCTGTCCATAAGGTCTGCCTCCGTTTCTGATGTTGGGGTTGAGGTTGTTTTTTATGTTATATTTTGAAATATTATATTCCTCCTTTGCTCTTTTTTACAGGAGGATTTTTCCGTCTCTCACTCGAAATCTCTCCTGCTTATTATATCAATCTGGTATAAAAGCATAGATTTCCGAAATGCTGTAAGACTTAAGATAGTGATATCACCGTAGACTTTTTTTGAAAATATGCTTTGGATTATTTTAACATGGAAGTATATATGAATGCAATTGTTATTTAACACATTACAGCATGCGATAACGTAAGGAAGAAAAGTAAGAAAGTCCGGTTGCGTGCATATGAGATCATGGTTAGTATTTTTATACTTTAGAAATACTCCATAATCGAATCAGCACGCAACCGGACTTTCTTACTTTTCTTCCGGCCGGATATCAGCCGCTTCATGGATTAAATAGCAATTACATTTATTTCGCCTGGATATATCCCTTAGCAGTCAGTGCTTCGGCGCAAAGTACGGCTCCGCCTGCTGCACCGCGGACAGTGTTGTGTGACAGTCCGATGAATTTGTAATCATACATGCTGTCTTCTCTCAGACGTCCGATAGATACACCCATTCCGTTTTCGTAGTTAACATCTGCTTTTACCTGCGGTCTGTCATCTTCTGACAGATACTGGATGAACTGCTTTGGAGCACTTGGAAGTTCTGCTTCCTGTGGGAATCCCTTGAAGCTTTCCAGTTTCTCGATCAGCTGTTCTTTAGTTGGCTTCTTCTCGAAGTTGATGAATACAGCTGCTGTATGTCCGTTGAGTACAGGAACTCTTAAGCACTGGCATGTGATCTTTGGTTCTTCTGCAAGTTTGATTTCTCCGTTTTCCAGTGTTCCGAGTACACGAAGAGGTTCTTTTTCACTCTTTTCTTCTTCTCCGCCGATGTATGGAATGATATTCTCGATCATTTCCGGCCAGTCTTTGAATGTCTTTCCTGCTCCTGAGATTGCCTGGTATGTTGTTACAACAACTTCTTTTGGTCCAAATTCTTTCCATGCTGCAAGTGCAGGTGTATAGCTCTGGATTGAGCAGTTTGGTTTTACTGCGATAAATCCGCGTGTTGTTCCGAGACGCTCTTTCTGAGTCTTGATGAGGTCAAAGTGTGCTGCATTGATCTCCGGAACTACCATCGGCACGTCTTTTGTCCAGCGGTGAGCACTGTTATTAGATACTACAGGTGTCTCTGTCTTTGCATATTCTTCTTCGATCGCTCTGATCTCATCTTTTGTCATATCTACGGCACTGAATACAAAATCTACAGTAGAAGCAACTTCTTCTACTTCATTTACATTCTTTACGATTAAGTTCTTTACACCTTCCGGCATCGGTGTATCCATTTTCCAACGTCCGCCTACGGCTTCTTCATATGTTTTTCCTGCTGAACGTGGGCTTGCTGCTACGGTTACAACCTCGAACCAAGGGTGATTTTCAAGCAATGAGATAAAACGCTGTCCAACCATTCCTGTTGCTCCTAAAATACCTACTCTTAATTTCTTATCCATCTTTGTTCTCTCCCTTTCTTTTTATCATTCCTTAATACAGCCTTACGCTACCTTCATCCGTATGACATGTACTAGTATTTATAAATGTATATTTTAATATTCTTCCATATATTTCTGATAAGCCGCAATTGATTTTGCCATAGCATCTTTTCCTGGTGCTCCTATGGTGACACGCTTATTCACACATGTCTCAAGATCGATTGCTTTATAGATATCTTCTTCAAATACCGGCGAGATCTTTCTGTACTCTTCCAGTGGAAGTTCATCTAACGGAATCTTCTTCTCAATGCATGTCAGTACCAGTTTTCCCACGATACCATGTGCATCTCTGAATGGTACACCGTGATTTACCAGATAATCTGCTGCATCTGTCGCATTGGTAAATCCGTGTTTTGCACTTTCTTCCATGCGGTCTTTATTAAACTGCATCGTCTTTAACATTCCGGCAAATAATGTGATACATCCTTTGGCTGTATCCATAGCATCAAATGCCCATTCTTTATCTTCCTGCATGTCTTTATTGTATGCAAGCGGAATTCCCTTCATCGTAGTAAGGAGTGCATTTAATGCGCCGTATACCCGTCCGGTTTTTCCTCTTACCAGCTCTGCGATATCCGGATTCTTCTTCTGCGGCATGATACTGCTTCCTGTACTGTACGCATCATCAATCTCTACAAACTGGTATTCATTCGAATTCCAGATGATGACCTCTTCACAGAATCTGCTTAAGTGCATCATCATAATGCTCAGTGCAGATAACAGTTCCAACAGATAATCTCTGTCTGATACACCGTCCATGCTGTTCAGTGTCGGTCCGTCGAATCCAAGTAATTCTGCTGTATATTCACGATCCAGTGGATATGTCGTTCCAGCAAGTGCTCCGGAGCCAAGCGGACATGTATTCATTCGTTTGCTAATATCCTTCAGTCTCTCATGATCTCTTCGGAACATTTCAAAATATGCCCCCATATGATGAGCCAGTGTGATCGGCTGTGCTTTCTGAAGATGTGTGAATCCTGGCATATATGTCTCGACATTCTCCTCCATTACATGAAGGATTACTTCCAGAAGTTCTTTTACCTGAGCATCAATCTCCTGAATCTCATCTCTGGTAAAAAGTTTCATATCTAATGCAACCTGGTCATTTCTGCTTCGTCCGGTATGGAGTTTCTTTCCCGGATCTCCGATGCGGTCGATCAATGTTGCTTCCACAAAACTGTGAATGTCTTCATATTTGTCTGATATCTCTAATTTACCGGATTCTACATCTTTCAGAATGCCATTTAATCCGTCTGTGATCTGTTCTTTTTCTTCTTCCGTTAAGATTCCCTGCTTTGCAAGCATAGCTACATGTGCAAGACTTCCTCTGATGTCCTGCTTATAGAATCTTTTATCAAATGTAATGGAAGCATTAAAATTATATACTAGCTGGTCTGTCTCTTTTGTGAAACGACCTCCCCATAACTGTGCCATATGGATTCTTCCTTTCATTTTTAAGTTTACTGTTTTCGATTTTAACACATTTCCGCATAAAAGCAAATATTATTACAGGAATTTACATATTTATTCATCACAAAATGCAGTTACTTACATGAATCCATGCAATTTCTTCTTACTTTTTATGCATTTTTATTACTATGCTTTTGCCCGTTGCTCTTCCAGACGCTGCCGCATCGAGAATTCACATCCGCAGTAATCCTGCCTGTACAGGCCATACTGTGCGGATAACTCTACAGATCTTTTATATCCGTTCTTTTTCTTGAAATCGGATGTAAGATATGATACGCCATACTCTTCTGCAAGTTTTAATCCGATCTCATTCAATTTGGCTGCATTTTTCAAAGGACTGATGCTGAGTGTCGTCGTAAAGTAATCATACCCGCCTTCTTTTGCAATCTCAGCGGTCTCTCTTAATCGAAGTTCATAACATTTAAAACAGCGCACGCCGCCTTCTTTCACTTTTTCCAGTCCCTTTGCCATCTCATAAAACTTTTCTTTATCATAGCCGCCTGCAATAAACTGTACCGGATATTTTGTATCCATCTCTCCAATCAGTGTCTGCTGTTCAATGATACGTTTGCTGTATTCACTCTCCGGATAAATATTCGGATTATAGTAAAGTACTGTGATCTTAAAATAACTGCTCAGATACTCCAGTACATAACTGCTGCACGGAGCACAGCAGCTGTGAAGGAGAAGGGTTGGTACCTTTTCTTCTTTTTGCAGATGATCGATCAGTTTATCCAGTTCTTTCTGGTAATTTATCTTTGTTAACATCTAATTATCCTCTCTTCTCTACATATCAGCATTTTACCACACCCGCTTTTTTTATTCACCTATTTTCTGTTCCGGTCATATCATATTATATACTTCACATCCAGGAGGTTCCTATGGAACAGATTTTGAACCTACAGCATATTTCTTATACGTATCATACTTTAGAAGGGGAAACCCCGGCCCTGTCTGATATCTCATTTTCTTTGAACAAAGGGGAATTTGCCGCCATCGTGGGACCTTCCGGCTGTGGAAAATCCACGCTGCTTTCTCTGATCTGCGGTCTTTTGCCTTGCAGTGACGGACAGATCACAATCAATGGCAGACACCTGAAAGAGAGTACAACTAATGTAGGATATATGCTGCAACACGATGAATTGTTTGAATGGCGCACGATCTATAACAATGTGATCCTTGGGCTGGAAATCCAGCATGCTCTGACGGCCCGGACGAAAAAGCGGGCACATGAACTTCTTAACATCTATGGTCTGAGTGATTTTGAGAATTCCAGGCCTTCGGAATTATCCGGAGGAATGCGCCAGCGTGCTGCCCTGATCCGTACATTAGTTCTGGAACCGGAACTATTACTTCTGGATGAACCTTTTTCCGCCCTTGATTACCAGACCCGGTTACAGGTTGGCGATGATATCGGACAGATCATCCGAAATGAGAAGAAATCCGCGCTTCTTGTAACACACGATCTTTCGGAAGCCATTTCTCTTGCCGACAGGGTAATTGTTCTTTCCCGTCGTCCGGCAGCCATCATTCAGACTATTCCGCTTATCTTTCATCTGGAAGAAGATACTCCTATGAACAGACGAAATGCACCGGAATTCAAATCTTATTTTAATCTGATATGGAAGGAGCTAAATCAGGATGAAAAATCTTCATAAAAGCCCAGATACCGGTGCTCCGGCGGCACTTTCCACCGGACACCGGCACTATCTCAGACATTATCATTTTCACAGACTGCTGGTTATATTCTTCCGGATCTTCCTTTTAACGGGATTTTTATTCCTTTGGGAATTTTGTGCGTCACACCAGATCATAGATTCTTTCATCTTCAGCAGTCCCTCCAAGATCATGAATGCTTTACTCTTAATGATTTCGGATCATAGTATTTTTCTACATCTCGGCGTCACCTTATACGAAACTTTCGTCAGTTTCTTTCTTGTTATTTTCGTCAGTATATTATTTGCAATTCTTCTGTGGTACAGTAATAACCTTTCGGAAATCCTGGAACCTTACCTTGTCGTATTAAACAGCCTTCCGAAATCTGCACTGGCCCCTCTTCTTATTGTCTGGCTTGGCGCTACAAAAACCACGATCATTGTAACCGGAATGTCCGTCGCTATCTTCGGCAGTATACTCAATCTGTATACCAGTTTCCGCTCTACAGATCCCGGAAAGATTAAGTTAATCTATACCCTCAGAGGGAACCATCTGCATGTACTGACCAAAGTAATCCTTCCTTATTCTATTCCGGCTATTATCAGTAACATGAAAGTTAATATCGGATTATGCCTGGTCGGCGTCATCATCGGTGAATTTCTGGCCGCCAAAGAAGGCCTTGGATATCTTATTATCTACTCAAGCCAGGTCTTCAAAATGGATTGGCTTCTTATGAGCATATGTATTCTCTGCGTCTTCGCGATATTTTTGTACGCTCTGATTGATTTCGGAGAAAAACTTTATTTTAAACATTTTTAAACCTCCCCATCAGATTCCCTGCCAAAACCATAAGATCAGCTGATCTCCTGCAAATAAGGTCATCATAATTCCCAGCACCAAAAACGGTCCAAATGCAAATTCATCCTTTCTGGTCAGCTTTCCACATTTCAACATAATAAGGCAATATCCTCCTGCAAGCATAACCGCACATGCCATCGAACAAATGATTTTCTCTTTTCCAAGCAGAAATCCGGAAACTGCCATGAATTTGATATCGCCTCCTCCAAATGCCCCGGGAATCAGAATGGATAAGACCAGCATCGGTCCTGCCACAGCTGCTGCCCCGGGGATCCGGTTGTACAAATCACTGTTCCCTGTCAGTACCATATCTGCTGCTGCGATCAGCAATATATAAATATGATATCTGCCGGGGATCTTACGGGTACTGTGATCCGTTAATGCCACCCGGCATAAGATTCCGAGATAACATAACAACCGTATCCCGTTCAAAGATATTGCAGTGGCTTTCGTATAGTTAAGAAAGCCATCTGCTATTGTTCTTACTTCTACCATCTCCTGATTCATTTACTGTTATTCTTTTCGGGCCATTTTTTGTATCAATAACATTTCCCGCAAGGTTTAAGGCCCTGTGCCTCTGCTTCTTCCTTCGTCTCTTTCTTTGCCGTATCCGGATTCATATTACCGCAGTGGTTCGTTTTATGGTATTTTGAACCGGTTGCCGATACCCATACCTGGTCTTCGGTTACTTTCTGCGTTGTCTGTTTCGTTACCGTCTGTTCCGTCACAGTCCCCTTATCTGATTCATCTCCCGGTGTATAATCATTACACGGTGCCGCACTCCAATTCAGATTTTTACCGTCACTTGTTACTGTGACCGTTCCCTGTTTGTCGGTTCTGTACACCTGGATTTCCATACTCTGAAGTTTATCCATCGTATCTTTGTCCGGGTGTCCGTATTTATTATCTTTCCCACAGCTGATCACCGCATATTCCGGTACGGTTTTCTGAAGGAAATCCCAGGATGTTGCCGTTGCTGATCCATGGTGTCCGGGTACCAGTACATCACAGTTTAAATCTATACCGGAATTGCACATCGCCTTTTCGCTTTCATGCTCTGCATCTCCCGTAAAGATAAAACTGTTCTCTTTATTTGTAAGTTTTATTGCAACGGAATTATTGTTACTTCCCTTAGCTTCTATCGTCTCCGGTGCCAGTATTTGAAACGAAGCACTTCCAAGCCTGTAAGATTTTCCTACCGGCGGATGCTTCATTTTCAATCCGTCTTCTTTCACAGCTTTTACAAACGACCGGTATAACTTACTGGTATGTACATAGTTACTGGATATAACATTTTTCACCTTAAAGCTCTTCAGGCATCCGATCAGACCCGCCATATGATCTGCATCATAATGGCTGCTGATCAGATAATCAATCTTCGTAACGCCCTGTTCTTTCAAATAAGCTACAACAAATCTTGAAGTCTTTCGATCTCCTCCATCATAGATCAGATTTTTCCCATCCGACTGAACCAGAATAGATAATCCCTGTCCTACATCAAGGAAATGCACTTTCACTGTCCCTGATGGAACAGTTGAGTTATTTTCCGCAGCCTGCGTCCGTACACTCACAGACACCCCTGTCATTGCCAGTACCATAAAGATCGAAAGCAGTGCCGATAACAGTCTTTGCCTCCATATTTTTTTCATTTTTCTTCTCCCCTTTCACACCCACAATTCTATTATACACGAAAAAAAGAATCCTTACATCAAGGATTCTTCTTTATATCTCATTCTGTATATAAGCTGGAAATCGGACTTGAACCGACGACCCCTTCATTACGAGTGAAGTGCTCTACCAACTGAGCTATTCCAGCATGCTCTTATAACAGGCACGAATATAATTATACCGTATTTTCACATATTTGCAAGTACTTTTTTAATTATTATATGTTCTTTTCCGAAAAAGATTTTAACAGATTCTCATATGCAAACCAGAAATTCTGCCACGACCGCTTAGGATTCTCTCTTCCATGCACGTCACGGCAGATCTGCCTGGCCTTACATATTTTCATCCAGCTATTTATCCTCTTTCATGTGCACCGTCACTTGTGGATATGGAATCTCAATTCCATTCTCATCCAGTTCCACTTTAATTTCTTCCAGCAGTCTCCATCTGGTCGCCCAGTACTCTTCGTTCTTCACCCAGGCACGGATACCGAGCACGACTGCACTGTCTGCAAGATCATTTACAAAGACATTCATCTGTTCTTCTTTTAGAATACTTGCATCTTCCGACAACAGCTTTTCGATCATTGATTTTGCCTTTTTGATATCGGCATTATAAGAAATGCCTACCCGCAGATCCAGTTGTCTTTCGTCTTTTGCCGTTGCATTGGTGATACTGTTATTCGTCAGCATTCCATTCGGGATTACGATGGTCTTATTGTCAATCGTACTTAATTTTGTATAAAAGATCTGAATTTCTTTTACTGTTCCTTCTTTTCCATTCGTATCTTCAATAATATAATCCCCTACCACAAATGGCTTTAACAGAAGGATCAGCACGCCTCCCGCAAAATTGGAAAGACTTCCCTGTAACGCAAGACCGATAGCCACACCACTGGATGCCAGTAACGCCGCCACCGATGTAGTATCAAATCCAAGACTGGAGATCAGGCAAAAGATCAGAATCCCGTACAATCCATATTTCAAAAGTGAGTCTACAAACTGTTCAACTCCTTTATCTGCTTCCGAACGTTCAAATGAACGTCTCACAATCTTCCTGATCCACTTTATCACCAGTCTTCCGATAAAGAAAGCAACCAGTGCCGCCAGCACTTCCAGTCCAAATGTAATCAGTCCCGGAATACTGTCCTGCAGATATTGGGTAATCTGATTTACCTGTTTTACCGCCTGCTGGGTAGCTTCGGTCACTTCCTGAGTCGTATCTGTGATCGTTGTTGTATCTGTCATATCGTTTGCTCCTCTTATTTCAGTGCCAGAAATGCACTTAGATTTCCTCTTTTATTTCCCGTTGTGCGATGTGAAAACAGAATATCCGGGTTACAGTGTGTACACACATTTGTCACAGCAATATGCTTCTTCAAAATTCCGGCTTCCTCGAATACCAATTCATTTGCTTTCCACAGGTTCAACTGATATTTACCGTTTTCTTTCTGATAGAATAATTCTGGCCAGTATTTTTCTTCAAAGCTTTTCTGAAATTTTACAATTACATCTTCACTTACCTCGTAACAGTCCTGACATATAGACGGACCAATGGCCGCAAGTATGTCTTTAGGATCCGAACCATATGTTTTTTGCATCAGTTCCACTGTTACTTTTCCGATCTTTCCAACCGTTCCTCTCCAGCCCGAATGCGACAGTCCGATCACTTTTTTCACAGGATCTACAAAATACAGTGGTACGCAATCCGCATAAAATGTCACCAGACAGATTCCCGGTACATTTGTGATCATTCCGTCCGTTTCCATAAAACGTCTTCCCTTGTCCTCTGCCCTTACTACCGCCACATTTGTTGTATGTGTCTGGTTGGTAAACGTCATATCTTCCGGCTTTACTCCGATGGCTCTTGCAATCCTTCTCTGGTTTTCCTCAACATCTTCCGGATCATCGCCTCTTGTTGTGCTGATGTTCATAGTTGCCCAGCATCCCTTGCTGACACCTCCGAGTTTTGTAGAAAATCCATGATGCACGATTCCCGTTTCTTCTAACATTGGATAACTCAGAAACGGAACCCCATCTACTGTTTTTTCATCAAATATATGTTCCTGATTTTTATACTGTAATCCAAGACTCATTCTCTTCTCCTATATTTCCACATAATCAAATGCATTCTGATATAAAATGATCCTGTCATCTTCTATACTTACTACATCAAACCTGCACGGGATTTCATCTATTCCATTCACCGTCATATAATAAAGTGCACTTTTTGAGATAACTCTCTGTTTGGCATAATCTACCGCCTCTGCCGGAGTTCCTTTCCGGTCATCTGCCCGGTACTTCACCTCGCAAAACACCAGATAATCGCCATCTCTGGCTATTATATCGATTTCTCCGAATCTGCACCGATAATTATATTCCAGAATTTCATATCCTTTTTCTGTCAGATATACTCCTGCCATTCTTTCATAATAACTTCCGGTTTCACGGTTATTTCGTCTTTTTCCTCTTTTCGACCCTGCCATTCTTTCATTCCTTTACACTGCTGATTCCATGCCTGGATACCGATTTCCCGCACTGTCTGCATCTTTATATATATTTCTTTATAAAAGTCCTTCTGTGTATCGGAGATGGTCCCAGTTCTTTCAGCCCCTCAATATGCTTCTTCGTTCCATACCCTTTATTGCTTGCGAAATCATACCCCGGAAGTACTTTATCATACTCCACCATCAGCCGGTCTCTTGTTACTTTTGCAATGATACTTGCCGCCGCAATAGACACGCTCTTGGCATCACCTTTAATGATCGGCACCTGTGGGATCTCTACCTCCGGTATTGTTACTGCATCATTCAACAAAAGATCCGGCTGCACCTTTAGATTGCCGATTGCCATACGCATCGCCTCATAAGTAGCCTGCAAAATATTGATCTCATCAATTCTTGCCGGACTTACAACACCGATTCCCGTTGCAACAGCACGTTCCATAATCTCATCGTACAATGCCTCTCTTTTTTTCTCTGAAAGTTTCTTTGAATCATTCAGATACAAAATCGGGTCATCCTTTGGCAAGATAACCGCACCTGCCACCACAGGACCTGCAAATGGCCCACGGCCTACTTCATCAATACCGCAAATATACTGGCAGTCGCTGTGTTCTTTTTCATAAACACTCATTGCTTCTGTTCTTTCCAGTTCTTTTTTCAGTTTTTCCTGCTGCCTTTTTAGTTTTTCTTCTTCTCGTTTATTCATGACGGATCACTCCTATATTGTCAAATGGATAAATTCTTACCCATGCCCTGCCAATCAGATCTTCTTTTGTCAGTACGCCTACACTTGGATCCCTGCTGTCCATACTATGGTTACGATTATCTCCCATAACAAAATACTCATTTTCTTTTAATGTAATCGGATCTGCGGCAGTCTGTGGATCTTTGATCAATTCATTTCCATAGATATCGCTCAAAAGCCTCTCTCCGTCAATGTATACATATCCGTCTTTTATCTGCACAGTCTCTCCCGGCATTCCGATGATACGTTTGATATAATATGTATTTTCTTCGTATTTGTACGGAAATACAATAATGTCATAACGTTTCGGATCACGGAAGCGGTAACTGATCTTATCCACGATCAGATTATCCCCGTTTTGCAACGTTGTCTCCATGGAAGATCCACTCACTCTTGTTCTCTGCCCTACAAATGTTATGATAAAATACGTTAACCCTATGATCAGCAGAATATAGACAATCCATCCTCCAAGTTCTCTCAAAATGCTTTCTTCTGCATCTTCTCTTGAACGTCTAGCCATGTTCTTTTGTTGTTTCCCTTCTATACTTTCTGCCTCTGTTTTTAATATGCATCCGGGTACTCCAGTGTCAGTTTGCCCAGACGTCCGTTGCGGAAGTCATCCATCAGAAGAACCGAAGCTTTTTCTGTATCCAGTTCATTTCCACGAACCAGACAATGTCTGCTCTCTGCAATTTTTTCCAGCATTCCGTATGGATCCGTGTCTTCTTCTACATTATATTTATTCTCAAGTACTCCCGGATAATTTTCATTCATAAACTTTACAAGTTCTGCCGCAAGTTCTTCTGTCTGAAGGATCTCATCTTTGATTGATCCGATAAATGCCAGTTTCAGGCCTACTGCCTGATCTTCAAATCTTGGCCACAGGATTCCCGGTGTATCCAGAAGCTCCACATTTTTATTCAGTCTGATCCACTGCTTTCCTTTTGTCACTCCCGGTTTGTTACCGGTTTTTGCACATGCCTTTCCCGCAAGTGCATTGATAAATGTTGATTTTCCTACATTCGGAATTCCCACTACCATAGCTCTGACCGGACGATTCAAAATCCCACGCTTTCTGTCTCTTTCAATCTTTTCTTTACATGCTTCCTGGATCACACCATTGATAGATTTGATCCCGCCGCCTTTCTTGGAATTTACCTTCACAACAGAGAATCCTTTTTCACGAAAATATTCTGACCAGGCATCATTCCACTTATCTTCTGCCAGATCTGACTTATTTAAAAGGATCAGTCTTGCTTTATTCTTTCCCAGTTCATCAATATCCGGATTTCTGCTGCTGATCGGAACTCTGGCATCAACCAGTTCAATAACCAGATCTATTAATTTGATATTTTCCTGCATCATGCGTTTTGCTTTCGTCATGTGCCCAGGATACCATTGAAAATGCATATATTATTTCTCCTTATCTTCTATTTCACAAATCCCCAGTCTTTTTTCGGGGATGCCACAAACCATGCCTTTCCATATATATAAGAACGTTTTACTTTTCCTATATCGGCACTACGGCTGTCCTCACTGTTTTTTCTGTTATCTCCCAGAACAAAATATTCATCACCGCCAAGTTTCAACTTCTCACCGGCAATTCCAGCTGTATCTATTTTTGTTGTTTTATAATCTTCTTCCAGTTTTTTACCGTTAATATAGACCTGATTCTCCACAATCTGTACCGTCTCGCCCGGAAGTCCGACAATCCTTTTGGTATAATAATGCGAATTCTCATTGCCTTTCGGTTTGAACACGATAACATCTCCCCTTTTCGGTGAAGAAGCATTGTACACAATCCGGTTTACCAGTACTACATCTGCATTCTTAAGCACCGGACTCATGGAATCTCCTACCGTACTGACCCGTTGTCCCCAGTACCACACAGCAACAAATGCCACCAGACAGGTGACCACGATCTTAAAAATCCAGGTAAATGTAGAAGCGATCATTTCAAGATTAAGATGTATCTTTTTCTTTGCTTTTGGAAGATTTCCGAAGCCTTTTTTCTTTGCTTTGCGTCTGCGATAACCGGTTTTCCGGGATCTTCTTCTTTTTTCAAAATCCAGATTACTTCTGCGTCTCATAAAATCCCCTTATACTGAAAACTTGCCACTGGCAACTTTTCTTACATACTTTGATATATCAGAAAAAGGACAATTACATTATGTAGTTGTCCTTTTTCTCATTTTGTTACATTTTCGATTATTTTACTAATTCTTTAACTTTAGCTTTCTTACCAACGCGGTCTCTTAAGTAGTTCAGTTTTGCTCTTCTTACTTTACCTCTTCTTACTACTTCGATCTTCTCAACGTTTGGTGAGTGTACCGGCCAAGTCTTCTCAACACCGATTCCGTTAGAAAACTTTCTAACTGTAAATGTTTCTCTTGCTCCGCCACCCTGTCTCTTCAGGACTGTTCCTTCGAAAATCTGTACTCTTTCACGGTTTCCTTCTTTGATCTTTCCGTAAACTTTAACAGTATCTCCTACGTGAAATTCTGGTGCTACTTCTTTTAACTGAGCAGCTTCAATGTTCTTAATAATATCGTTCATTATGTGTGACCTCCTTGTTTACTTGGATGTTCTTAATACATTCGTACCAGAGGACCATCTATTTCTTCACAACATGCTACATTTTATCATACCCTGCAACAAATTACAAGGATTTTTTTACTTCTTTTTGCACTTCTTCGGCCAGTTTTTTTTCTTTTTCTGTAAGTTCGGCTTTTTCAAGCAGATCCGGCCGGTTCTTTGCAGTGCGGATCACAGACTGTTCACGTCTCCATTTTTCAATATTGGCATGATGCCCGGACATCAGTATCTCCGGCACTTTTCTGTCATGCCATACTTCCGGTCTGGAATATTGCGGATATTCCAGCAGATTATCCTGAAAGCTCTCGAACTTGGCGGACACATCATTATGAAGTACCCCCGGAACCAGCCGGGATATCGCATCGATCATGATCATTGCCGGAAGCTCGCCTCCTGTCAGGACATAATCTCCGATAGATACATAATCTGTAACGATCTCTTCCAACACACGTTCATCAATGCCTTCGTAATGACCGCACAAAAATACCAGATCTTCTTCCTGTGCAAATTCCTCTGCCATAGACTGGTTGAATGTCTTTCCCTGCGGAGACAGATAGATGACTCTGGTACGCTTCTGCTCTCCTGACATCTCTTTCTTCTCACCAGATGCCAGCTTTTCTTCTGTGGCTTTTGTCTTTCTTTCCGTAATCTGCCTTGCCAGTGCATCATAGCACTGATACACCGGTTCTGCCTGCATCAGCATACCTGCACCTCCGCCATACGGATAATCATCCACGCTGTGATGCTTGTTAAATGCATAATCTCTGATATTTAATGCCTCTATAGACAGAAGCCCTTTATTTACCGCACGTCCGATGATGCTGGTATTCAATCCATCCATAACCATCTCCGGAAATAACGTCATAATATAAAAATTCATAGATTATCCTCTTTCTAGATCAGACCATCCATCAGATGGATCTTCATCTTCTGATTTTCTATATCAACATCCAGGATACATTCGCGGATCGCCGGAACCAATACCTCGCCGTGTTCATCTGTATCGATCACATAGACATCATTTGCACCGGTCTCCATAACATCTTTTAATGTTCCGAACGGTTTATCATCCTCTGTTACGACCTCGATTCCGATCATATCGGCGATAAAGTATTCATCCTCTTCCAGTTCCACCGCATCTTTACGTTCTACAAGAAGTGGACATCTTTTATAACGCTCAATATCATTAATATTATCAATTCCCTTGAACTTCAGGATTACAAACTGTTTAAAGAATTTGACACCCTGGACTTCCAGAGATTTTTTCTCTCTTCCGGTGTCTAACAGTACATGTTTTAACGATTTAAAACGATTCGGGTCATCTGTGGTCGGAAATACTTTAACTTCCCCACGCACTCCGTGTGTCGAAGTAATGACACCTACCTGTAATAATTCTTCCATAAATACTCCTTTTTCACTTTCTGCGTTTCCGACGCTCCAGCGGCTTCTTTTGTACATATGATTCTGCCGTATAAGATAAGCGGGACAGACCACAAGCGGGCCTGTCCCGGGACAAAATGGGAATCCCCATTAGTTATTTAGTCCATGATATCTACGATAACTTTCTTATCTTCCTTTGCTGCTGCGGCTTTCACGACTGAACGGATTGCCTTTGCAATGCGGCCCTGTTTTCCGATTACTTTACCCATATCAGATTCAGCAACTCGTACTTCCAGAACTGTCGTCTTCTTCTCTTCGCGTTCATTTACAACAACGCTTTCTGGATCGTCGACTAATGCTTTCGCAATTACTTCAACTAATTCCTTCATAAATGCACACCTCCAGTGGCATAATTATTTTTCGATGCCTGCTGCCTTTAAGATCTTTGCAACTGCTTCTGTAGGCTGAGCTCCGTTAGCAAGCCATTTCTTAGCTGCTTCTTCGTCAACTTTGATTGCACTTGGATCACAGTTCGGATCGTATGTTCCGATCTCGTCGATGAATCTTCCGTCTCTTGGTGATCTAGAATCTGCTACGATGATTCTATAGAAAGGAGCCTTCTTCTGTCCCATTCTTCTTA
>OLOB01000547.1_pt1 | contig 30212 bp, 26 predicted proteins | sample 1671911 | NCBI WGS metagenome assembly OLOB01 (sample SAMEA3136625, study PRJEB25190) | human gut metagenome | biome: human gut; feature: human-associated habitat; material: faeces | place: Austria | collected 2013
AGAAGGCTAAAAGGAAGCAAGCTAGCCCAAACTTCAAGCCCGCTGGAAAATCCATTGAGGAACGTCCTGAAAGCATGAATAGGCGTGAGAATCTAGGTGATTTTGAAATGGATACGGTCATTCAGACACGGGCTAAAAACGAGTGTTTACGGATCTTAACCGACCGAAAGAGTCGCTATCAAATCATCCGTCTCATACCCGACAAGTCGGCAAGTTCAGTCAATCAGGCTTTGAGAGCAATTCTACAAGAGTACCAGATTAACTCCATCACAGCTGATAACGGGACAGAGTTTAGTTGCTTATCGGATGTTTTTGACCCTGAGCACATCTATTACGCCCACCCTTATGCTTCTTGGGAGCGGGGCACCAATGAGAATCACAATAGGCTCATCCGTCGTTGGTCACCCAAGGGAAGCAAAAATGCGACTCCACAAGAAGTCGCAGTCATTAAAAATTGGATAAACAACTATCCGAAGAAAATACTGGATTACAAATCCCCCAGAGAAGTTTTATCTGCTGGCTAACTTGGACTTGAAATTTGGCGAATTTAAAAAGACCGATGAGAGGCCATCAATCTTTTTAGTCGTTCAAGCAAATTTCTATTTTAAAAGTTCTTCGGCCTGGCTTAATGCTGCCTGAGTGACCTGATCACCAGCTAACATTTTGGCGATCTCCTCTACTCTTTCTTCTGCGGTTAGGAGACGGACAGTTGAAACTGTCGAGTCATCCTTGCTTTCCTTTTCAATAAAGAATTGATAGTCAGCTGCGGCAATCACTTGGGGCAGGTGAGAAATGGCCAAGACTTGACCATGACTACCAATCTTATGAATCTTCTGGGCAATAGCCTGAGCAACCCGGCCGGACACGCCCGTGTCAACCTCGTCGAAGACGATAGAGGTCTTGTCTTCCTTGCGGGCAAAGGCTGATTTGATGGCCAACATAAGCCGGGACAATTCTCCACCAGAAGCTACCTTAACCAGCGGTTTAAAGCCTTCTCCAGGGTTGGTTGAAATGTAAAACTCGACATGCTCATTGCCTTCATGGCTAAACTTTGCCTTACTAAACTGAACTTGGAAGTCAGCCTTTTCCATGTAAAGGTCTGTCAACCCATGCTTAATCTTTTTTTCTAGAATCTGAGCTAGGTCATGTCTTTTATCAGACAAGACCTGACTAGAAGTCAGCAGTTCCTTTTCCAGAGCCTTGAGCTGACCCTCTAAATCATCGGAGTCTAAGTCGTTACCAGTCAGATGATCATATTCCTTGCTGATAGTCGCAAAGTAATCCAAGACATCATCAACCTTGCCCCCGTACTTTCGGGTAATGGTATTGATAACATTGAGACGGTCATCAATGACATTGAGACGATTGCCATCAAAATCAAGATTGTCGATAATATCGGATAGACGCTTGCTGGCATCCTCCAAGACATAGTAGCTTTCAGCTAGACTGGTCGCGACCTCTTTATAGTCTGGGTCAAAGTCCTCAATGGTCTGGAGGTCATTCATGGCTGAGCGAACATTGGCTAGACTGGAAAAATCTTCATTGTCCAGCATGGTATAAGCATTGGTCAGTGTATCCGCAATATTCTTGTGGTTCAGTAATTTATCCCGCTCTTGATTGAGCTGATCGTCTTCCCCAGGCTTGAGGTCAGCCGCTTCAATCTCGGCCAGCTGAAATTCCAGCATCTCAATCCGTGCCTTATGTTCCTGCTCATTTTTCTGCTTGTCAATAACACGTTTACGAAGGCTGCGGTAGGCATCAAAGGTGGTTTGATAGGTTGACTTGATGGCTTGAAATTCTTCATCACCAAACTCATCTAGAAGCTTGATATGTTGAGGAGCCTTCATCAATTCTTCCTGGTCATGCTGGCCGTGAATATCCACCAGGTACTGGCCGACCGAGCGGAGGGTGGAAAGGTTGACCATCTGGCCATTGATACGGCTGACACTGCGACCATTTTGAAAAATTTCTCGGCGGATAATCAGCTCATCTCTAAAATCAATCCCATGTTCTTCAAGGACCTGGCTGAGGGCAGGACTTTTTTCCACCGTGAAAAAGCCCTGAATTTCTGCCTTGGAGGCTCCGTGACGAATTACCTCGGTACTAGACCTTGCCCCAAGCATCATATTCATGGCATCAATAATGATGGATTTCCCGGCACCGGTTTCCCCGGTCAGGACCGTCATTCCTTTTTCAAAATTGAGAGAAATTTCTTCAATGATGGCAAAATTCTTAATGGAAATTTCTAATAACATAGGCTTTCCTCAATCAATGGTGTTGCTGCATCCAATTGCGTAAATCTTGGCCTAATTCCTTAGCCTGCTTGGCCGATTTCATAATTAGTAAAATCGCATCATCGTCAGCAATAATACTAAAAATCTCCTCTTGGTAGTCCTTCATTAGAAGGCGTTTGAGGTATCTGGTATTACCTGGCACGACTGAGATGGCTATCATTTGCTCCAGACCCTTGACTTGTTCGGATAGGTCGGTAATATTCTCACAGGCCTGTTGCAGAGGAGTCAGCAACTTGCGGGCTGATTCCTTGGAAAGGCCATAGACATACTTGCCCGACTTACCCGGCACCTTGATGATGCCCAGACTATTGATGTCACGCGAAATTGTCGCCTGGGTCGACTTGAGACCGTGGGCCTCTAGCTTGGCCACCAAATCGTGCTGGGTTTCGATTTCATTTTCTAAAACAATCTTACGCAGAAGCTCTAAACGTTCATGTTTCTTCATTCTTTTTAAATTCCTCGTGTGCTTTTTCTACAGTTGCTAAAATATCAGCTTGTACTAGATTTTGAGGTTGGGCCGATTTTTCTAGGTTGAGCAAAAATTCAATATTGCCATGACCTCCCTGAATGGGAGAAAAATCTAGATCCTTAACCGTAAAACCATCATCTAGGGCAAAATCCGTCACCTGCTCTAGGACCGCAAGATGGACCACCTTATCCTTGACAATACCATGCTTGCCGATTTGCGAGCGGCCCGCTTCAAATTGTGGCTTAACGAGGGCTACCACCTGGTCTCCCTCTCTCAAAAGGTCAGCCAAGGCAGGCAGGATAAGCTTGAGGGAGATGAAACTAACATCAATGCTAGCAAAGCTAGGCAGACCCTGAGTGAAATCTTGGATCTGGGCATAGCGGAAATTGTACTGCTCCATGCTGATGATCCGAGGATCCTGACGGAGTTTCCAGACCAACTGATTGGTGCCGACATCAACAGCGTAGACCAAGTGGGCCCCATTTTGCAACATGACATCGGTGAAACCACCAGTCGATGCCCCAATATCAAGGGTCGTCAGACCTGCGACAGAAAGGTTGAAGACCTGGAGAGCCTTTTCCAATTTGAGACCACCTCGGCTGACATACTTGAGTTTTTGCCCCTTGAGCCTAAGCTCTGTGTCATCGACAATCTTTTCGCCTGGCTTGTCAAAGCGTTGGCCATCAAGGAGACCTACAACTAGACCAGCCATAACACCACGCTTGGCCTGCTCTCTGGTATCAAAGAGGCCTTGTTTGAAGGCAAGCACATCGACTCTTTCCTTAGGCATGAAGACGCAACCTTTCTAGTATCTCAATAATTTTTTCAGGCTTAAAACCCTTGTCCGCTTCTAGTTGGCGGAAAATAGCTCTCGCCTTATTAAGGGAGTCATTCAAGATGGTATAGGATTGTTCAAGCCCCAGTAGACTGGGATAAGTAGCCTTTTCAGCTGCCAAATCCTTCTGCGGGGTCTTACCTAAATCTTCAAAAGAAGCCGTTACATCAAGAATGTCATCACGAACCTGGAAGGCTGTCCCAACTAGCAGTCCAACCTCTTCTAACTTATCTAGGGTTTCTGAATCCTGCTCGGCCATGATACCTGCTGCCTTAAAGGGAAAGGCTAAGAGTTTACCCGTCTTATGACTGTGAATGGCATAAACCTGCTCCAGAGTCAGGTCTTGCTCCTCCCCCTCAATATCCAGCATCTGACCGCCAACCATCCCCAAGGTCCCAGAAGCCTGGGAGAGCTCAGCAATCACCCTCAGAGCAAGGTCAGGTCGCAAATCAACCTGGGCAATCAAGCCATAGGGATCGAGAAAGAGACTGTCCCCCGCTAGAATGGCTGTTGCCTCGTCAAACTGCTTATGATTGGTCAGACGACCCCGGCGATAATCATCATCATCCATGGCAGGCAGGTCGTCATGAATCAGACTGCCTGTATGAATCATCTCCAAGGATGCCGCCACCTGATAGTGGGCTTCCTGCAGCTCAATTCCGAAACCTTCTAAGGTCTCAAGCAGTATCAAGGGACGAATCCGTTTACCACCCGCATGAACCGAATAGAGAATGGCTTCTTGCAACCTTGGCGAGACCTGTTCTTGATCATAGAAGCTGCTTAGGACAGTAGCAATTTTTTCACGTTTATCCATTGGTTTCCATCTCTGCTTCGCTACCATCGGCCTGCATAACCTTAACCAAGGTCTTTTCAGCATCCTCTAGAGTCTTTTGCAGGTCCTTAGAGAGCACCATGCCTTTCTGAAATTCTGCGATGGCTTCTTCCAAAGGAACATCGCCGTTTTCTAACTTGGTGACAATGGCTTCAAGGTCCTGTAAATTTTCTTCAAATGTTTTCTTCTTGCTTGGCATTTTCTACCTCTACTTCTACTTGACCATCCTTCATCTGCAGGGTCAGCTGGTCGCCCTGCTTCATGTCTTTAACACTGGTGATTGCTTTCTTATCTTTTTGGACAATGGCATAGCCCCGAGCCACGATCCGACTGGTATCTAGAGAAATCAGGGCATCTTGGGCCTTCTCAAATCGGGCCAGAAGGCTGTCATACTGATTGGCCATATTGGCCTTGAGCAGGCGTTCCTGCTGGCTCAATCGCTCCCTTTGCCGCTCTAAGCGTCCTCCTAAATCAAGGCTGGTCAGTCTCTGACTGAGCAAGCCCTGCTCCTGCTGAGCCTGATTCAAGCGGTAGCGCATCTGGTTGGTCAAATCAACTGTCAAGCGATCTAGCTTCTGGGCATGAGCATCGTAGAGCCGCTCAGGTTGACGAAAGATAACCGATTGGTTGAGCTTGGCTAAGTGCTCACCCTCCTGCCGAATTCTGCGATTAGTGGCCTGGTAGGCCCGCTGACCAGCCTCACGCAACCAGGCTAGAATGTCTGCCTTGGTCACAGGGGTAGCTAATTCAGCCGCCGCTGTCGGAGTCGCTGCCCGCCTATCGGCCACATAGTCTGCCAGAGTGGTATCTGTTTCGTGACCGACACTAGAGATGACTGGCAGGCGGGATTCGAAGATGGCCTGAACCACCACTTCTTCATTGAAGGCCCAGAGGTCCTCAATGGAACCACCTCCCCGACCGATAATCAGGAGGTCCAAGTCATCCCGTTGGTTGGCCGTGGCAATATTTTCAGCCACAGCCTGGGCACTGCCTTCCCCTTGAACCTTGGTGGGAAAGAGCAGAATCTCCACGCCCGGAAACCGCCGGCTGACTGTCGTGATGATGTCACGAATTACAGCCCCGCTGGCACTAGTGACCACACCGATTTTCTTGACAAATTGAGGCAGGGCCTGCTTGTGCTCAGCCGCAAAATAGCCTGCCTGGGTCAATTTTTTCTTGAGCTGTTCAAATTGAACCGCCAGGGCTCCAATACCATCTGGCTCGGCCCGCTCGATAATAATAGAATAGGAACCATTGGGCTCGTAGAGCTGGACACGACCGACAACATTGATTTTCATGCCCTCTTCAAGCTCAAAGCCCAGCTTGCGAAAAACACCTGCCCAGATAGTTGCCTGGATGACGGCCTTCTCATCCTTAAGCGAGAAGTATTGATGGTTGGGCCGCTTGCGGAAATTGGATACCTGCCCTGTCAAGTAAACTCGCTCCAGATAAGGATCTCGGTCAAATTTTAACTTAAGATATTTAGTCAGGGAACTGACTGACAAATAATCTGACAAGTGCTACCTCCCAATTGATTTTAACAGCGAATGTTAGTTTATATTATAGCAAATTTTGTCTCAGAGAGCCATGAAAATGTATAAAATGAAGCTTAATTAAGAGAATTGCTTTAAATTTATACAGAATCGAAAGAAAGTTGAAAACAACAGAAGGCCTTAACCCTTTCAGTTCTCTGTATTGCCAGCTTTTGGATTTCAATAGTCAGCCTCTCGACTCAGCCTTGATTTCTAAACAAGGTCGCAAAAAGTATAAAAACTCCTCTCCTCTTTCAGCCATTAGGACTTTCTGCCTCTTAAAATTAATCAAGTATAGCAACAAACGTTTTATCAATTCTCATAAGCTCTGATTTCGGCAATCGCTAGAGATGGTTAAGGAACGTAGTTTCCGCTAACGCCCAAACTGCATCAATAGCTCTAAACTCAACTTCGTTAAAAATAACTTGTCTTGTTAAGAGCTATAGAAAAAACTAGCCTGACTGGCTAGCTCTATGATCGTTTATTCTGATTTGGTGAAAGCATTATCTTTATCATACTTGTATTGGCTGTAGTCGATATCCTGGCCATCTTGGTTCTCCCACTGGATAGGATAGAGGATCTTGCCGTCATCGCTGAGTTTATAGCCAAGGTCGTAGCCTGAATTTAGGGTTAATTGTCCTGGAAAAACATTCCCTGAAGCATTAACGATTCTAAAAGTCGTATCATCAACTGAAAGGGTCGAAGTGATAACCCCAGAATTCTGCGTGTAGCTGCCATCGCTGACTTGGGTATTAACCGTCACCGTTCCATCTCCAGCAAAAGTCAGGGTTACGGTCGCTCCCCCTTGCGTTCCTGTCCAAGTGCCGATGAGGTTTTTAGGAAGAAGTTCGTCGTCGCCCAGCTTATCATCAGCATCTGGTTTGGAATCTGCCTGACTGGACTTATGCTGGAAGGCGGCCTTAGCAGTGGCTTCATTTTGCGCAGCCCGATGAGAGGCTCTGAAATGCAGAAAAATAAATAGCACTAAGAGTAGCACACCCACAGTAGAAGCAATGATAATCAAGGTTTGCTTCTTCTTCTTTTTTTCGTAGGTATCCTGTAAACGCATATCATAACGAATCTTTTGCACCATTCGTTTTTCAGCCGTGATGTACTTTTGATAATCGCCTTTTGCTCGGTCCAAAAGAAATTGAATTTCCTGACGGGATTGATCATCATCAGCTGTCACTAGGGCATCTTGTAGACGGGTCACACGATCTTCCAGTTCCTTTTTAACTCGTGGGTCACCCAGACCTTGGACACCGCTTTTCCCGATATCCTGTCTGTAATCATCCTCAAAATCTTTCATTTGCTACTTATTCCTTTTTCTTGGCATACTTTCCCATATTGTAACCTCTTTCAGAAAGTTTTTCAAGATAATACTGTTGCAAGGCCTAGAATGGAGCCACCCAGCTAGGAAATTGACTGTTTTTCTAGCTGACAGTCACCAAACCAAGCAGACCTACTTAAACCCCAAGTGCCTCAAGTTAGGAAGCCTCATGGGAGCCCAGTAATTAGGACGGGCACATTATCTGACTTTTTGGGTAGAAAGTTGCTGGAAGCAGGCTTGCCACTGCAAAAAAAAGGTGACCACTGCTCCATGAGCAGGGTCACCTTTTCTTTAATTTTTGAAGGCTTCCACCAAGGCCTTAAATTCTTCATTGGTCAAGGTGATTCCCTTGCCCATCTTGGTGTGGTCGGGGCTCCAAGAGCGGATGTCGTACTTGGCTGGAGCACCATTGAAGCTGACCCGATTAAGTTCCTTGGTCCAACCCTTGTCGTTTTCTGAGAGAACCAACAGTTTCTCCTCAATTTCAAATGTAAATTCTGCCATAAATTTGTCCTTTCATAAGATACCACGGAGCAAAGCCACCTTCTTGTCCATACAAGAGCTGGCTGACGGCAATCACTAGGGTGGTTTGCCTAAACTTCTTACTAAGCCAGATAATCAAGCATCATCGGCTCTCTTATCTGGCTGTCGCTAATTGATAAATAAAGCCACCCAGCACTCCTAGTCTTGGACCTTGCGGACAGCTTCAATTATTTATTCGTAATTGCCGGCCAAAGTTAAGCTCAAGCTCGGACAGTTTTGCTGGATCCATCTTTTTGATAGAGGTTAACCAAACCTTCCTTGCAGGCCCGAACCATATCGCCTGGTTGAACCGCTTGAGGAACCGTAATTGTCAAGAGCTCCATCGGATTTGGTGCCCGATCAATCTTATTACCTTCGGCATCGTGCAGGTCTTCGATATTGGTTTCAAAATGGCGGAAACCTGGACCGTAGAATTCAACTCGGTCACCTTCCTTGATGACATTACGTTGACGGATGGTGGCTGTCATGGTCTTTTCATTGAAGGAGACAACTTCGGCGATAAATTTATATTGAGGAATCTTCCGGCGAGCCCCAAATAGTTGCTCGTTTTCAGTTGGCGTACTGTAGTAGAAACCCGTTGCCAATTCTCGTTGAGCCACTTTCCAGAGTTCGTCAATCAAGTCCTGCTTGACGGCTTGGAACTTTTCGGGACTTTCCATATAGGCATCAACCGCTGCCTTATAACAGTTGGTCACGGTGGATACGTAGTGGATGGACTTCATCCGACCTTCGATTTTCAGGCTATCCACGCCATTTTCAATCATGTCGGGAATATGCTCAATCATACACATATCAACGGCTGACATGGAGTAGTCCTCGGGGATTTCACCTTTGAGACTGTGACGCTCTTGGCCGAAGGGCATATCGTAGAGGTCGTACTTCCAGCGACAGGATTGGGAGCAACCGCCACGGTTGGCATCGCGGTGACTCATGTGGTTGGACAGAGTACAGCGACCAGAGTAGGAAATACACATAGCCCCGTGGACAAAGGCCTCAATTTCGACATCGGTCCGACGACGAATTTCAGCCAGTTCTTCCATGTTGACTTCACGAGCCAAAACAACCCGAGTCAGACCGTAGTTACTCCAGAATTTGAAGGTTTCAACATTGGTTGCTGAAGCCTGAGTGGACAGGTGAATGTCCAGACCTGGTGCCTCGGTCGCACAGATCTCAATCAGGGCTGGGTCAGAGACGATGACCGCATCCAGTCCCATGTCTCGCAATTGGCGGAACCAAGCGCCAGCTCCCTGCTCATTGCCTTCGTGGGTGACCATATTGGCCGCTACATAGACCTTAGCCCCATGCTCATGGGCAAAGTTAATCCCTTCTTGCATATCTTCCATGCTAAAGTTACCAGCTCGACTACGTAGGCCATACTGTTGGCCACCAACAAAGACAGCATCGGCCCCGTAGAGAACGGCAACCTTTAATTTTTCCAAGGTCCCAGCCGGTGAGAGCACCTCAGGACGTTTCTTGACATTTGTTGACATATCTATCTCCTCTGCGATTGAAAAAATCAATCGCCAAGTTTCTTTTTTAGCTCTTCCATTCTAAAGCAAATCCCCCTAAAAATCAAGGAAAGGAGCTGGTCCAAACGACAGAGCAATTGGCCTGATCAGACAAAAAGAACCTAGCTGAGACTAGATTCCTAGTACTTTATCATTAGTTTCTTGTGCAGATAGCTAGCTACCCTGAGGTAACCAAAGATAATCTTCACAACAAGTTATTTTGGTTTTTTCCGATTGACCAACTGTATAATTATTATGACAACTAGCGCTGTGATAGCTCCCGTAATGTAATATTTCATATTAACCTCAGCAATTCAGTAAATAGTTCACGCCTCCGGCAAGTCCTCCATTACCTACGGCATCGTTGAAGCCCTTCCAACTAAAACTTCCAGCTTCAATAGATGTCAAATAATCCATATCCGCTACTTCAAACTTATCAAAAGCCATGGTAGCCAATGCTGCTGTATTCATAAAATTCTCATTATTCTAAGTCACCAGAGTTTCAGCAAGTCTCTCTAGCAACGAAATCCTTTACGTCCCTCATCCTATCACTTAATTTTTTCTCAATCAAGACCTTCTCGGAAGCTTTAATTAGAACGTTAATATTCCATAAAAAAACATAAATTTTTCTGACAATTAATGCTAAAGATGGGGGCCTTAGCTACTAAACAAATTACAAGACAATAACAAAAAAGCAAGGGTTGAATTATAGTTTCGTCTTTGATTTTTACACTATTAGTTCCCTTTGGGACTAGGCAAAATTGGCCAATAGAACTTGTTCTCCCCATCCATCCTAACACTCGTCAGATAGGAACAACTTTTTTATCCTTTAGTCATCATGAAGCTGATAGTAGTAAATATGGTCCATAGCCCCCTTCGTCTAAGACCAGAACAAGTCAGGGCATAGAGGGCTAGAAGTATTATCAATAAGAATAGGGAGACCGAAAATAGGGCCTTTAATTTCTCATTTTTGGAACGCCTATTGAAAATGGTCGTTAAAATGACCAAAAGTAGCCAAAGAATAACTTCATGATAGGTTTCTGCCTTTCTATAAATGCCTACTGAGCCAATCAGGCCGGGCTCTTCACCTGCTTTACTTTTTCTTCTGATTCAAGATCTGGTTGCCTGCCCCCTAGAACCATGATGGTCCATAATCCTCCGATAATGGCCTATGACCTCTTCTCCTCCCACAGCTGGCTAGGTGAAAATTTACTGGATCGTTTTTTATTGGCAAGAAGATTGGTCAAATTTATGATGCCAGCTCTTAGGCTGAACATTCCTGCTTCTCTGTCTGCTAGTCCCGACAAACTACAGCCCTAGGCCTAGCGGGCAAAGCGTGCTATAATAATTCCCATGACTAAGAAAAATCTGCTCAAGGGGGAGCGTATTGACCAGCTCTTCTCAACTGATGTAAAAATTATTCAAAACAAGGAAGTTTTTAGCTACTCAGTGGATTCGGTTCTGCTTTCTCGTTTTCCCAAATTTCCTGCCAAGGGACTGATTGTTGACCTCTGCTCTGGCAACGGGGCGGTTGGCCTCTTTGCTTCCACCAAAACCAAGGCCAAGATTATGGAGGTGGAACTGCAGGAAAGGCTGGCAGATATGGGCCAGCGCTCCATTGAGCTCAATGGACTTTCTGAGCAAGTGACCATGATTAACGATGACCTAAAAAATCTCATGGACCACACCCCTCGCTCAAAGGTGGACCTGATTCTCTGCAATCCGCCCTATTTTAAGGCGACAAAGACCTCTAAGAAAAATGCCAGCCAGCACTACCTCTTGGCTCGCCATGAAATTGCCACCAACCTTGAAGAAATTTGTCAGGTCAGCCAACAGGCCCTGAAAACCAAGGGACGCTTAGCTCTCGTCCACAGACCCGACCGCTTTTTAGAAATCCTGGACACCCTGAAAAAATATAAGTTGGCACCTAAGCGGGTTCAGTTTGTCTATCCCAAGGCCGATAAGGAAGCCAATATGATTCTGGTTGAAGCCATTAAGGATGGCTCGCCTGACGGGCTCAAGATTTTGCCACCGCTGGTTGTTCACAAGCCTAATGGTGACTACACCGATGCCATTCATGATATCTATTTTGGTCCCAACCACAAGGCCTATATGTATGTTCTCAAGTGTGCCGATGGTAGCCTCTATACCGGTTATACGACCGATTTGGACAAACGTCTGGCCACCCACAATGCCGGTAAGGGAGCCAAATACACCAAGTCACGCTTGCCAGTCGACTTGCTCTATTACGAGACCTTCAACCACAAGAACGCCGCCATGTCAGCTGAAGCCAAATTCAAACTCAAGACTCGAGCAGAGAAGTTAGAGTACATTGAAGAACATAAGAATAAGGAGTAGGCTAGGTGCCTGCTCCTTGTTTTATTTTCAATTTTTTGTTCTATCAAAGCAAAAGAAAAAACAGACCATAGTTTTTCTCTAATTTATCTTCGACCTAGGATGGAAAGTTTTTTTACTTATTAAGCCATTTTTTCTAATCTAGAGTCGATTTAATAAGTTTTTTCATAACAAATCCTGTCCTTTTCACTCCTTAACTGCCTCTAGGAGCTCAATCAGTCGCTGGGTAGCGTCTGCTAGGACAGCTGCTTTGGGATAGGCGTAAGAGACGTGGAAGGTGAAATTATCCTCGGGGACAAGGGGGATTTTGACTAGGCCCTCAATGTCGGAGAAGAGGACAAAATCGGTCAGGAAGGTGAGGCCTAAATTCTCACGGACTAACTGGCCAATCATGGAGACTTCACTGAGTTTGAGGAGGACCTTGGCCTGGTTGTGGTATTTTTCATTGAGCTGGTTAAAGGCTTCAAGATGGGTATGGCCTTCATCCAATAGGATAAAGGATTCGTTGAGAACCTCTTGGAAGGAGAGGCTTTTTTTCTTGGCCAGAGGGTGCTTTTCCGAGACCATAATGTAAAAGGAGCGTTGATAGAGTTCCTTGGTCACTAGCTTGGGATGGTCCAGAGTCCGCAGGCTACCCAACAGACTGAAATCTAAATCGCCAACAACCAGCTCCTGCAAGAGGTCAAGGGATCCGTCTCCAACCATGCTAAAGGCCGACAAAAAGGAGAGGTCAGCCCCTCGGCCAATCAGCTGGGAGAGGATTCTGGCCCGAATAATGGGAGGAAAACCGATTTTTATCTCGGCCTGATTAGCCCGCTCAATTTCCTTTTGCAAGCGACTAACTTCCTCTAAGATGGTCTCAATATGCTGGGCCAAAATCTGCCCCTGCTGGGTCAGGATAACTGAACGGTGAGAAGGGTCCTTGACGAAAAGGTCACAGGCAAAATACTCCTCCAACCTTTTGACGGCATAGGTAATCGTGGGCTGGCTGACCTTAAAAGACTGGGCCACCGCCGTAAAGGAATTGAGTTTGGCTAATTCTTGAAAATACTGAAAATCTTTTAAATTCATGAGGGCCTCCAGCCTTATTTTACCACACGCACTAGTCCTTATAAATAAAATTTATAATAATTCTCCTGTTTGACTATAAGATTTTAGGGGGACTATAATGGGCGACAACTCGTCAAGAGTTATCCTATTATATATTTATCAGAGGAGAATTTTCATGAAAGCACATGACATTTTGAATAACCCTTTTCTTAACAAGGGAACTGCCTTCACTATGGAAGAACGTAAGGAACACGGCCTGATTGGTCTCTTGCCCCCATATGTTCAAACCATTGAAGAACAAGCTGACCAAGCCTACCAACACTATCTGCAAAAGCCATCAGATTTGGAAAAACGCCTCTTCTTGATGGAAATTTTCAATACCAACCGCACTCTCTTCTACTACCTCTTCAACCAACATATTGTTGAGTTCAACCCAATCGTTTACGATCCAACCATCGCTGACACTATTGAAAATTACAGCCAACTCTTTGTTGACCCTCAATATGCAGCCTATTTGGACATCAACCATCCAGAAAATATCGAAGGAACCTTAAAGAATGCGGCTGGCGACCGTGATATTCGCTTGATTGTGGCGACCGATGCCGAAGGGATTCTGGGTATCGGTGACTGGGGTGTTCAAGGGGTGGACATCTCTGTTGGTAAACTGATGGTTTATACTGCCGCTGCTGGTATCGACCCAGCATCTGTCCTGCCTTTGGTTATCGACGCTGGTACTAATCGCCAAGAACTTTTGGATGACCCCATGTATCTGGGTAACCGTCACCAACGGGTGCGCGGTGACAAGTACTACGACTTCATCGATAAATTCGTCCAAACTGCTGAAAATCTCTTTCCTAAACTCTACCTGCACTGGGAAGACTTCGGTCGCTCTAATGCTGCAACCATTCTTGATAAATACAAGAAAGACATCCCAACCTTCAACGATGATATTCAAGGAACTGGTATCGTTGTCCTTGGTGGTATCTTCGGTTCCTTGGACATTACGGGTGAAAAATTGACGGACCAAGTTTACCTCTGCTACGGTGGTGGTTCTGCTGGTGCTGGTATTGCTTCACGGGTTCACGCTGAAATGGTAGCCGAAGGACTTTCTGAAGAAGAAGCCTGCAAGCACTTCTTTATGATTGACCGACAAGGCCTGCTCTTTGATGACATGGAAGATTTGACACCAGCTCAAAAGCCATTTGCCAAGAAACGTGCGGACTTTGCCAATGCTGATGAGCTGACCGACCTGCTTCAAGTTATTAAGACCGTTAAGCCAACTATCCTGGTCGGTACTTCTACCAATGCTGGTGCCTTCACCAAGGAAGTGGTTGAGGCTATGTGTCAAAATACACAGCGTCCTGTTATCTTCCCAATTTCTAACCCAACTAAGAAACTGGAAGCAACCGCTGAACAAGTTATCGAATGGTCAGACGGCAAGGCCTTCGTTGCAACCGGTGTCCCTTCTGGAACGGTTTCCTACAAGGGCGTTGACTATCAAATCGGTCAAGCCAACAACGCTCTCATCTACCCAGGTCTTGGCCTTGGTATGCTGGCTTCTGAAGCTAAGCTCCTGACGGATGAAATGATTGGTGCTGCTGCTCATTCTCTCAGTGGTCTGGTTGATCCTGGTCAAGCAGGGGCTCCTGTTCTGCCACCATTCCAATATGTTGCTGAAGTTTCTATCAAGGTTGCTGAAGCTGTTGCTAAGATGGCCCAAGAACAAGGCCTTGCTCAAGCCAAGGAAACTGACATGGCCAAGGCTGTTCGTGACCTCAAGTGGTATCCTCAATACTAATTGGAGGTTTCGACCGATCATGAAAAAACTCAATGAGATAAAAATTTCCGGTGTCAGCCTGCCCCTCTATGCGGGTCTAGTTGTCATCTTGGCCATTGCAATCGCTCTGGGTAAGCTGCCACTAAATATGCTGGGCATTACCTTTATGCTAGTGCTGCTAGGCCACCTCTTCTACTGGATTGGACAAAAGACACCAATCTTTAACACCTATCTAGGTGGAGGCTCTGTCATGACCCTGCTCTTGGCGGCCCTGCTCAATAGCTTCCATATTATTCCCAAAAATGCAGTGACCGCCACCAATACTTTTATGAATGGTAGGGGCTTCCTAGATTTCTACATTGCTGCCCTGATTTGTGGGGCCATCCTAGGGATGAACCGCAACCTCCTCGTTAAGGCCTCGGCTCGTTTTATTCCAATTTCTCTTGTCACTATGGTCGTTGGTTTTCTGGCAACCGGTGGGATGGGTGTCCTTCTGGGCCAAGGCTTTGGTCATTCGGTCCTCTATATCTCCATGGCTCAGATGGCTGGTGGTGTTGGGGCCGGGATTACGCCGCTCTCGCAAATCTATGCTAGTTCTCTGCACACAAACAGTCAGGCCATCTTTAGTCAGCTGGCACCGGCAACGACTTTGGGGAATCTCTTTGCTATCATTGGAGCCATTATCCTGGCCCGTAGCTTTGCTAAAACCAAGTACAATGGTCACGGAGTTCTGATTGATGTGGATAAGTCTGAACTGGAAAAGCCAAAATTAGAACTGGATGCTGGTAAAATCGGTGTCGGTCTCTTGTTTGCCTTTGGGATTGCCCTAGTCGGAGCTATCCTCAATAACTTTGTCCCCAAGGTTCACGCTTATGCCTTTATGATTATCGTTGTCTTCATTCTCAAGGCCACTAATGCCGTGCCAAAATCCTTGGAAGATTGCGTGGTCATGTTCAATCAAGTCATCATGACCAATTTGACCCACGCTGTCTTGGCTGGGATTGGTCTCGCCATGATGGATTTGAGCATCCTCTTTAAGACCATGACGCCAAGCTTTGCTATTCTCAGTCTGACCTCTGTTGTCTCCATGGGACTGGCTAGCTGGTTCTTGGGTAAGATTTTCGGCCTCTTCCCTGTTGAAACAGCCATTGGAGCTGGTATGATTAACAACTCCATGGGTGGTACTGGGAATATCGCTGTCCTGTCAGCCGCTGACCGGATGGAAATGATTGCCTTCGCCCAAATGGCCAACCGGCTGGGCGGTGCCATCGTCCTAATTCTGGGTGGTATCCTGGTACAGGTCTTTAGTTAAACTAAAAGTAGCCCTATCATTTTGGTAGGACTACTTTTTTCCATATCTGATTTTTCTTACTGACTGCGACTAAGCGTGAATTCCCCATGGTAACCGGCCTCTTGGGACATATTGTCAGCTGTGAAATCCTGGTCAGGTTGGATCTGCCAAAAGATTGGTTTAATGGTATCACCATCAATCTTTACACCGTAGCCGAATTTGATCGGTCCACCGGTGCCACCCAATTCAGCACCTGGTAATAAGTAGCTGGATTGATCGGCTGGACTGATGTCCTGATAAAGATAGAGGCCAGAAGAGATTTCTTTCAAGCTACCAACCGTGAGACTAATATTATCTTAGTCAATAGTCACATCAATCTGACCATTTTCTTGAAAAGTCATGGTGACAGCATAATTGTTGACGGGGGTCTGACCCTGCCAGGTACCGACTAGGTCACTGGAGATGACCTGACCTGAAGATTGGCCACTTTTCTTGGTAGTGCTATTGGAATCCGCGGAACTAGAAGCTGACTGGCCCTTGTTAGCGGACTCTTTCGCTGATTGAGCAACTTTCGTCTCCTTATCTCCTTGACTACTGGTTCTTTTTTGCTCGGTGAAAACAAAAACGGCTAAAACGATTAGAACGAGGCCTAGCAAGCTAGCTAGCCACTTCCAAAGGGAGCTAGTTTTCTTAGTAGAACGTCTATCTTGACGACTTGGCATGAGAATCACCTCCTTAAGACAGGTCGATTGTATATAAATATGCTTTTCACTCTTATTATATTCATTTGCAAGTAATTTTGTAAGCCTTTCCTGTCTTTTTAATGATTGGGTCTTTTGGCCTCTGCTTATCTTGTCTTACCTGCTTCTTGATTAACTAATGATAGAAAATATTTTTCACTCTACTCTAGACGGGGCTGCCTCTAAGTCCGCTTCCCCAGCGCCAAGAACTTAAAAGGCCTAACCATTTTTGGTTGAGCCTTTACGATAATTTATAGCTAGGTTTAGCGATCACCCTTATTGCGGATAACGAAGCCATTTTTCTTTTCGCTAGAGGTGCGGTGAGGTCGCTTATTGTCTTTCTTGTCGAAGTCCCTGAAATTCTTATTAGACTTGCGTTTGAAGTCACGGCGACCATTGCCGTCTCGATTATCACGGCGGTAGCGATCACGACCACCACGACCACGACTATTGCGACCGCCCTTTCCGCCACCACGGTTAGAACCTGATGGTTTAAATGGCAGAGGACGTTCCCGTGAGATTTCAACCTCGGGCATGGTTTCTGGATCCTGAACGGTTAGGCTAAGGATGTAGAGGGCCAATTCTTCTGGAGAAAACTCGCCTGCCAGCTTGATGGCATCACCCTTGAATTTATCAAAGTTGGAGCGAATACTTTCATCAGAGAAGTCTCGTTCAATTTTCTTGAGGGCAACAGCCTTCTTAGCTTGGAAAGCATCCTGAGCTGAGGCTGGTTTGAGGCCTTTCATGCGTTTCTTGGTCAGATTCTCAATAATAGAGAGATAGCCCATTTCATTTGGAGAAACGAAGGTCACAGACTTACCGGACTTACCGGCACGTCCTGTCCGACCAATCCGGTGGACATAGCTTTCTGGGTCTTGGGGAATATCATAGTTATAGACATGGGTCACACCAGAAATATCTAGGCCACGGGCAGCGACATCGGTGGCTACTAAGATGTCCAGATTATCGTTCTTAAAATCACGAATAACCCGCAGACGTTTGTTTTGATCCAAGTCCCCATGGATGCCCTCTGCTCGGTATCCACGCAGCTTGAGACCACGTGTCAACTCATCCACCCGACGTTTGGTCCGACCAAAGACGATAGACAATTCCGGCTGTTCGACATCAATCAGTCGAGTCATGGTATCAAATTTTTCACGTTCCTTAACTCGGATATAGAATTGTTCAACATTGTCGCTGGTCAACTCCTTGGCAGCAATCTTGACGTGCTCAGGCTCTTTCATGAACTTGACACCAATCCGCTTGATAGCATCCGGCATGGTTGCTGAGAAGAGCAAAGTTTGCCGCTCATCAGGCACATGGCTAATGATGGCTTCAATGTCTTCCAAGAAGCCCATATTGAGCATTTCATCAGCTTCATCCAAGATCAAGGTCTCAATATGATTGAGCTTAAGAGCTTTTCGTTTAATCAAGTCTAGGAGACGGCCAGGGGTTCCGACAACAATGTGGGCACCTGAACGCAGGGCCTTGATTTGCTTGTCAATGCTGGAGCCGCCGTAAACCGAACGGACCTTAACACCCTTTTCACGACCAAAGCGGAAAAGTTCTTCCTGGCTTTGAACCGCCAATTCCCGCGTTGGAGCGATGACTAAGGCTTGAATGACATTATTATCAATGTCAATTTTGTTGAGAGTTGGTAGGCCAAAGGCCGCAGTTTTACCAGTCCCTGTTTGGGCTTGACCGATAACATCCTTGCCTTCTAAGGCTAGGGGAATGGTCATTTCTTGAATTGGGGATGGTTCAACAAAACCAGCTTTTTCAACGGCTTGCAGAATATCTTCTGCTAAATGTAATTCAGTAAATTTCAATGAATTCTTCTTTCTAAAAGGTGGTGCGAGGCCACCTTATCAAGCTTGATACTCTTTAAAGGGGAGGTAGAGACCTTCAGAGGAACCGTGTCCACCTAAGCCTGTCCAGCCCTTAGGAGTATAAATTATAAATAGGTTACACCCACTTGTGCAACCTACTTATTATACCATACTTAGACTAAAATAAACATCTATCGGTTTGGAAAAGTTAGCTAATGTTCTCTAGGGTTTTCTAAGAGTACTTCTTGACTACTTCAGCTAGCTGGGAATATAAAAAATGAGAAAGGCAAACTTTCCCATTTTTTCTTGTTGGATTCTTTAGTCCTGCTTCCGGCGCAGTCCTAACAGGCTAAAGCCAGCAGTCAGGCTTACGAGGCCTAAAAGTGGCAGGTAAGCATTGCTACTATCCCCTGTGGCTGGCAATTGAGCTCCTGCTGGCGGCGCTGGCTGATAAGCCTTGCCCTGACGAGGCTGGAAGACTACCGTAGTAGTGGTCTTAGGATCCACTGGACTTGGCTGCTTCGGCTCTGGTGTGCTGGTCCTTACCGTATTAGAGCTATAGGTAATTCCATTGACCGTATTGACATAGGTATTGGCAAAGGTCCCGACGGCTATCCGCTTCATCTGTAGGTAGACTTCCGCTTGGAAGGCCGAGTCTACAGACACAGACCGCAAGAAATCTTCCTTGAAGGTCACAACAATTTGGCCATTAGCTTCATCAACTTGCGCTTCTGTATATGAAGTCAAGTCAGTACCCGCCTTGATGATTGTACCATCCTTGAGGGTCAGGTCAACCTTGGCAAAGGCCTTGTATTGGCCCGTGTACTGGTCTCCAGTTTGGTCATAGTCATCGCTAAAGCTGTACTCAAAGAGCTCTTCGGCATGGTCCGCTGGAATGATACCACCGATGAGACGGTAGTTAAAGACCTGATTGAGGGCGATGGTCTGTCCATCCACATTGGTACTATCCGCTGGATCCATGGTCAAGGTCACATCCTTTTCAGGATTGATTTGCGGCACATTGTTAATCACAATATTAGATTCATAGCCATTACCAAAGTCAATCTGGTAGGCCTTGTTTTCATAGCTACCACCGATCTTGCCCATCTCAGCCTTGACCGTCATTGGAGTGACGATGGTCAGGTCAGTTCCGGTAACCACATAGGCATCGTAGAAGGCCTGAGGATCGTCAGCGGTAAAGACTTGGAAGGCTCCCTTAGGGGTAATGTTGGCCTTCTTGAGCATGTCTTGAACAGCTGCTGGTGCGGCCTCCAGACTGGCGTAGTCAGCCACGCTGACACCAGTGACCGCCTTGCCGTTGGCATCGGTCAGCTTAATCAGGTCGGTGCGCAAGTCCAGCGCTTCTTCAGGATAGTCATCCACATAGAAGAAGCCTTTTTGGATGGTCTCCTTGGCCGATTTATCGCCCTTGTATTGGTCCAGGTCCCAAGTCAATTCATAGTAGTTGGTGGTACCAGCTAGGACGGACTTACCATCAATCACCACACCGTTTTCATTCTTGTTGACCTTGTGCGGGGTGATGTAGTTGTTGCTTGGGTTGTCTGGGTCGTTAGGTTTCCCTGGTGTGGTCACGCGAACGATATTGGATTTAATACCGTAAGCATCATTGACCATCAGGGTGAAGTTATTGGTGTAGGTAGCGCCATCGTTGAGGACTTGTCCCACAACTGTTGGGTAGATAGTCGCCACGGCCTTGGTCAGATCCTGGTTGAGCGCCGCCAAGGTCTCAGCGGTTGCGGTGAAGGTTACCGTATGGGTCATGGCATCATAGCTAGCTTCAAAGCCTGGGCTGGCGACCTTGGTAGCTTCCAGATTAAGTTGGTAACCGCTTGGCAGAGGATCCATCAAGACAAAGGAGGTCGTTTCTGGACGACCGGCTGGCAGGTCTGCTGTCTTCAATTGGAACTTAACCGTCGACTGCTTAGCCACCAGGGTCTTGTCAATATCCAGGTCATCCTGGTTTTTGATTTCCTTGGTGACGCCGGGTTGGACCGCTAGTTTATAGTAGTGGTACCGAACCGTTGGCACACTGACAGGACCAGGAACCTTTTCATAAGTCGGTGCCACTGGTGGGGTTGGCAAGCTTTGGTAGCTTGGTTCCACCGGTTTGGTGGGCTCTTCTTGGTCTGGGGTTGACTGAGGCGGGGTTGGTTCCTTTTCGTAGTTTGGTTCTACAGGTACTGGTTCCAACTCCTTTTCAACCTCATAGGTTGGCTCTACCGGTTTGTCTGGAATCGCTTGATCCGGAGTCTTGCTTGGTGGCGTTGGTTCCTTTTCGTAGCTTGGCTCAACTGGTGCCGGTTCCAGCTCCTTTTCAACCTCATAAGTAGGCTCTACTGGTTTGTCTGGGATATTTTGGTCTGGAGTCTTGCTTGGTGGTGTTGGTTCCTTTTCGTAGCTTGGTTCAACTGGCAGATCTACCAATTCCTTCTCAACTTCATAGACTGGCTCGTCTGGCTTGGTTGGCTCAACTGGTGGGGTTGGTTTTTCCTTGGTCACCTTAGGGACATTGACTGCCCGAATCTTACCATTAAGGGAATACCAGATATTTGGTTTTTTACCAGCAGTATTATCTTTACCAGGTACCTGTGGCATTTCAGCTAGGCTGAGAACATTGGTCGCTGAGGTTGCCCCCAAAGTGATGTAGTTGTTTGGGCCGGACATTCTGACAGCACCAGCACCATACCAAGAATTAGGAGCATCAGCAGAGTCCCAACCTGAACCAGGCTCACTTGCTCTGGTGTACATGGTGTGAAGGGAACCGCCTTCACCCTTTTTAAAGTTGAGGGTGTCGGTCGCATAGATCATGCCATTTTTTTCACCAATGGATGAGCCAGAAATCTTAACGAAGGTACCGCTGTAGTCCTTGGCCATCTCAATGGAATTGTGTTCCCTGTTAAGGGAGGCAACTGACAAGAGGGCATTATCAAAGTCGATGGGATTACCGTCTTCATCGTAGAAGGTGAATTCATTCTTGATAAAGATAGAGGTATCCTTCTCGTTTTGACCCGTATAGGCTGAGGCAAAGACCCCTAGGGTTGGGTCAGTAAAGATACCTAACCAAACGTTACCAGTAGGATTTTGAAACTTGGAGTCAGGGTCAACCGTATACTTGTAGACCACCTTAGAAATTTTCTTACCATTGTAGTAAGAGTTTTTCAGGTTGGTATAGGTGGCTGTAGCACTCTGGCCACGCTTGAGGAGGACAGAGGCAAACTTAACTTCTGAACCATTGCTGACAGTGGTTGTCCAACCAGCCTTATCACCGAAATTACCAAAGAGCTCTACTGAGGAGGCCACATCATCAGCCTGCTCCAGATAGGTTATATTTAGATTATCTGGCTGCAGGTTGTGTTTGTTATATTGTTCAGTATCGTGGCTAAAGGCTTCATCAAGGGCGGAGGCTTTCAGTAGCTTCCCATCGGTCACTAGGGAAATCTGAGCATTGGGCTCCAAGTCATAGACCAGACTCTGGGCTGAGGGCTCACTGAGGTTCCCATCTTCATTCTTGTGCTTTTCCAACTCTTCCAGAGCTGCCTTGATTGCGGCTTGTTCATCTTGATAGGCTTGGAGTTTAGCTGGGTATTCCGCTAGGTCCTTCTTGTACTGAGCAAGCTCTTCTTGGTACTTAGACAGTTTGAGTTCATAGTCTGTCTTGGCCTTGGCATTGCGTTCACGGATAGCACGGTTGGCTTCCGTAATTTCGGCATTTTTAGCATTAGCTTCCTGAACTTTCTGCTCATATTCTTGCTTAGCAGCTGCATTGGCTGCTTGCACACGAGCCAGTTCCTTTTCATAGGCTGCTAATTTTTCTTGGTAGTCTGCCTCATTAGCGGCGTTACCAGATTGAGCTGCGGCCAAATCCTTTTGATATTGGGCTAATTTAGCTTCATAGTTAGCCTTAGCTTGCGCATTGCGCTGCTGGATAGCCTCATTTTCGGCCGTGATTTGGGCGTTCTTGGCCGTGTTGGCAGCTAGAGCTTGTTCGTAGGCCTGCTTGGCAGCTGCATTAGCGGCTTGCACGCGCGCTAACTCTTGTTCATAAGCTGCCTTCTTAGCTTGGTAGTCCGCTTCATTTGTAGCATTACCAGACTGGGCTGCGGCTAAATCTTTTTCATATTGAGCCAACTTGGCTTCGTAATCTGCCTTAGCTTGGGCATTGCGTTGCTGGATAGCGGCGTTTTCTGCCTTGATTTGCTCATTCTTAGTGGTGTTGGCAGCTAGAGCCTCTTCGTATTCTTTCTTAGCAGCGGCATTAGCAGCTTGAACCCGAGCCAATTCTTTGTCGTAGGCTTCCTTGGCCGCAGCGTAGGCTGCTTGACTGTCATTATTAGCTTGTTGAACGGCTGCTAGGTCCTTTTGATATTGAGCCAGCTTAGCTTCGTAATCAGCCTTGGCTTGCGCATTCTCATTGGTAAGGCGTTCCACTTCTGCCTTGTTGGCCGCCAAATCTTGTTCGTATTGGGCCTTCTTAGCCGCGTTTTCTTGAGTGATTCGGTCTGTTTCGGCTTGGTTAGCAGCCACAGCTGCCTTGTAGTCTTCTGTTGTCTTTTGGATGTCTGCTGCTTGCTTGCTGTAGTCATCCTTGATTTCGGTTTCTTTTTGGTTAGCTTCGTCAGAAGTTTCTACTGTCCCTTTATTGACGGTAGCATCCTGCGAAACGGTCACACCAGCTTCTTGGGCACTTTTAGCAGCTTCGTCAAGCTCACTTGTAGACACATCTACTGACATTGCCCCTGTCTTTTGACCGGCTTGGGCCTGACTTGTCTCGGCTTGCGAACTTGGATTGTCCTGTTTGTCAGGCAGGTTGGTGGCGGGATTCCCAGTCTCCGTCCCAACGACTGCGGTATTAACCCCCGAAGTTGAAGTGGTACTTGTTTCTTCAGCGAGCGCCTTTTGACCTGTTACAGACGCTAAGATAGCAGTTCCTAGTAAGGCACCACAAAGGGTCCTACTGATTTTACTTTTGCGAAACCCAAAAGTCTCTTTTCGTTGCATATTATAATTCCCTCCAATTTACATTTTTGTAACATCTGAAATGTTTCGTTACAATACTATCTATAATAACACTTATCTAGTGATTGTCAATGCAAACGATTGCTTAATCTAGGCTTTATAAAAAATTCAGTTTTATTTCAGTTTTATTTCAAGTTTCCTGGAGGCTATTAAATCTGCTTGAAATTAAACAGATTATCTGTTACTATGACCATGTCACAAGAGGAGCTTTTGCTGAGAATGGTGACAGCTAGGTAGGATTCCTAGCTGGGGCCTAAACTCTTTGAACCTGAACAGGGTAATGCCTGCGTAAGGGATGTGCAAACCAGAGATGAGAGAGCTAACCTTCCTCGTCCCAGTTTTGATTGTGGCAAATCAATTGACATTTGCCCAGTCCAACTGGGTTAGGAAGGATTTTTTTATGCAAAGATCACATGTTGCAGGCCTAGCTGAAATTGCTATCTTCGCTGGTTTAGCTATGGTTCTGGATATTTTCACGCAACCTTTAGCCATCGGGCCCTGGATTTCCTTGTCCTTCAAGATGACCCCCATCTTTCTGCTCGCTTTTCGGCGAGGAGCCAAACCTGCTATCATGGCCGGTTTCATCTGGGGCATCCTCCAGGTCGCTCTCGGGCAAGCAGCTGGAGGCTGGCTCAACCTATGGCAAGGTTTCCTAGAATACTTTATTGCCTTTAGCCTGATTGGCTTTGCCGGTCTAATCAAGCCCTGGCTTAACCAAAGCCTGAAAAAAAATCAGACCGTCAGAAGCCTGAGTCTTATGGTAGTAGGAGTTCTCATCGGAAGTCTGGCTCGCTACTGTATTCATTTTATCGCAGGTATCCTCTTTTGGGGCAGCTATGCTCCGAAAGGACAGTCTGCTCTCCTATATTCAGCCATCATCAACGGCTCGTCTTTCTTAGGCGAGACCCTGGCCTGTATAGTCGCCCTACTGCTACTCTTTCCTTTTATCAAGAAATTTCTGATTTTAGACTAAGATTACAAAATTGTAGTCAACCTTGACTCTAGATAAATCTATTTTCAAAAACACAATAACCCTAGCGCGAACCTGAACTGCACCCCAAATGTTAGACAAGAAATCTAACGATTGGGGTGTTTTTCTTATGAAATTACGGTATGAAGACAAAATTGAAATCTATCGCTTGAGGCAATCTGGCTGGACTTGGCAAATGCTCAGCCAAAAATTCGGAGTCAATGAATCTGGTCTTAAGTATATGGTAAGGCTCATTGATAAGCACGGTCTAGAGAGTGTTAGAAAAGGTAAGAATCAATACTATCCGTCTGAACTAAAAAAGGAAATGATTGACCAAGTACTGCTACAAGGTCGGTCTCAATTAGAGGTCTCTCTAGATTATGCTCTGTCAAATCGTGGAATACTTTCCAACTGGATAGCACAATACAAGAAAAACGGGTATACTATTCTTGAGAAACCAAGAGGGAGACCTGCTAAAATGGGACGGAAGCCTAAGAAAAAGCTCGAAGAGATGACCGAATTGGAACGCCTTCAATATGAAAATGAGTACCTAAGAGCGGAGGTGGCTGTGCTAAAAAAGCTGAGAGACTTCCGTTTGAGGGATGCAAGGCTCAAAGAGCAACAGAAATCATCCAAGAGTTGATTGAAGAGTTTGCCCTAACACTGTTACTTGATAGTCTTAGCTTATCCCGCTCAACTTACTATTATCAAGTTAAGCGGTTGTCTCAAGCCGATAAAGACAGAGACCTAAAAGAAGCGATCCAAGAAATATACACGGAACATAAGGGGAGATAGGGTTACCGGAGAATTCATCTTGAACTAAGAAATCGTGGGATTCAGGTGAATCATAAGAAGATTCAGCGATTGATGAGCGAGCTTGGATTGAAGGCTAGAATCCGGACTAAACGTCGCTATAATTCTTACAAAGGAGATGTCGGCAAGAAGGCTAAGAATCTATCAGACGCCGATTTGAAACTTCTAAACCCTTGAAAAAGTGCTATACCGATGTCACTGAATTTGCCATTCCAGCCAGTGACCAGAAGCTCTATTTATCACCAGCCCTTGATGGTTGCAATAGCGAAATCGTCGCTTATCATTTATCCACTTCTCCTAATTTACAGCAGCTAGAGTCCATGCTTGAGGAGGCATTCCCTGATGATACCTATCAGGGTACTATCTTACATAGTGATCAGGGCTGGCAGTATCAGCACGCTTATTACCACCATTTCCTAAAAGAGCATAAGATGATACCATCCATGTCCCGTAAGGGTAACAGTTTAGATAATGGTATGATGGAATCTTTCTTTGGGACTTTAAAATCTGAAATGTTCTATGGCTTTGAGAAGGACTTTCCATCCATTGAGGCCTTAAAGCTCGCTATCTCAGACTACATTGATTATGACAACAATAAATGCATTAAATTAAAACTAAAAGGACTGAGTTCTGTGCAATACAGAACGCAATCCTTTACTTAAACTATTATGTCCAACTTTTTGGGGTCACTACAACCATGCTAGGGTTATTTCTATGATAAGACTAATAAAGTACAGATGCCACTTGGTTTATTCAAGACTAAAAATTTTAATACCAGTTTCTGTATCCTCAACCAAAATCGAATACTTGCGGTATTTCCAAAGCAAGAGGTAGGAAAAGTAAAAATCTCCTACGCACATGGCTGTGTGAATGACTGCTAAGAAGAGATAGGCAAGGGGAGAAAGTGTCCCCAAGGCTAGAAGCAGGGTCAAGAGCAGGCTGGTCAGGACAAAGGGGGCCAAATAAATAATTAGCATCTGGCTTCTAGGATATCGAGAACCAGGACTGGTGGCATTAAAGAGGCCCAAACGCCAATCAGTACCATACTTCAAAGGATTCTCAGGCTTGAAAAGTTTGAAATAAAAGCCATGAATCCCCTCGTGGATAACCAATAAAAGGGCCAAAGCAAAGGGAGCGAAAAAAGGCTCCCACCAATAATTAAAAAAGATATTGGAAATGCCAATAATCAGTCTGGACAGCCAAGAAAAAAAGAAAAAGAAGGGTATACAGAGCAAAAGGCTGGCGCAAAGCAGCCCTACTGATAATGCCTTTCTCTGTAAAATATTTAAATCCTCAATCAGTTCCATCTGGGCCTCTCCCGCCACGTTCCTTTAATCTTATCCCTGTAAGCCAATGCCAAATCGTATGTCATTACTCTTTATTGTATCATGTCCATTCTATTTTGCCAATCTTATAGATTAAGATTACTCTCAATTGAAGTCAATTCTAATAAAAATCAAAAGCAATTTAACCATAAAAAAGCCAAGCTCAGATGAACTTGGCTAGAACTGAGAAAATTTCACTGACTTGGTGGAAATACTTCCTCAACTTTAATTGATAGTTTTCAAGAAACCGCCTATCCAAATAGGTTTAGGGCTCCTATCCGTTCTACTGCTTCAGCCAGGCGTTCTGGTTCAACCAGAAGACCGATTCTGACATAGCCATCGCCTGCTTGACCAAAGCCCACTCCTGGTGCAACCGCAACATGGGCCTTCTCTAGCAAGAGGTCCGCGAAACTTTGGCTAGTGTAACCCCTAGGGACTGGCATCCAGGCATAAAAGGAACCCTTGGAAGGAAAGGCCTGCCAACCAATCTTGGCTGACGCTTGGACAAAAGCCTCCCGTCTTTGGTCGTAGATCTGATTGAGCTGGACAATAGCTTCCTTGGCCTGTGGATCCAAAAGGGCCGCTACTCCAGCATCTTGAATAGCAGGAAAGATGCTGACGAAGAGGTGGTCTTGAATGAGGTTGAGGGCTTCAATCATATCGGCATTCCCAGCCGCAAAGGCCAATCGCCAGCCGGCCATGTTAAAGGTCTTGGAGAAGGTATAGAGTTCAATACCGACCTCCTTGGCCCCCGGTGTAGACAGAAAGCTAGGATTTTCATAGCCCTGGTAGCCCAGGGCACCATAGGCAAAGTCGCTGACGACACCCACTTGGTACTTCTTAGCCCAGGCCACTAAGTCTTGGTAGAAGTCAGATGTGGCGACAGCTCCTGTCGGATTATTGGGATAGTTGATATAGATAAATTTAGCCCTTCGGGCGATCTCTTCGGGAATGGCTGCTAAATCTGGCAGAAAGTCATTCTCAGCCAGCAGAGGGAAGGTTTCATAGTCTACTCGTCCCAAGGCTACACCTGAGAGGTAGTCGGGATAGCCAGGGTCCGGTAACAAGAGCAGGTCGCCAGGATTCATCAGAGCCCAAGGAAGCTCAACCAAGCCAATTTTGGATCCGCCTAAAACGCAGATTTCCTTCTGACTGTCTAGAGCAATCCCATAATTTTCCTTGTAAAAGTCAGCTGCGGCCTCCTTGAAGGGAGGGTTCCCTCGAAAGAGGGAATATTTGTGGGATGCAGGCTTGGCTGCCGAGGCCTGTAAGGCTTCCACAATAAAGTCATAGGTGGGCTGATCAGGATTACCCTGACCTAGATTGATAACATCGGCCCCTTGAGCTATCTTGGCATTGACCTTGGCCACTAGGTTAGCAAAAAATTGCTTGGGCAGGCCCTTCAATAATTGCGATTCTTCAAATTTCATACCGTCCTCCTCAATGATAAAGCTCTGGCTTGCGGTCGTCAAAGACAGGAATATGACCACGAGTTTGGTCCACTTGGGTCAAGTCCAAGTCCGCTGTAAAGATGCCTTCCTGATCATCGGAGGCTTGGAGAATAACTTGGCCTAATGGATTGATAATCAGGGAATGACCGTTAAAATGATTATCGGGATCATCTCCTACTCGGTTGACTGCTACGACAAAGGTCTGGTTTTCCACGGCCCGTGCCTTGAGAAGGATCTCCCACTGCTCCATGCGATCCTGGGGCCACTCAGCCACAACAAAGAGAATTTGGGCACCGTCAGCCATGAGGGTCCGCAACCATTCAGGAAAACGGATATCATAGCAGATGACATTGCTAGCCTTGACTCCTGCTAGTTCAAAATGACTCTCTTGCTGACCTGCGGTCAGGTACTGGTCTTCTGCCATCAATCCAAAAAGATGGACCTTATCGTAGCTGGACAGAAGCTGGCCGTCCTTTCCGTAGACATAGGTCCGGTTGAAAAATTGACCAGCTTCCTGGACAGCTACCGAGCCAGCAACGAGGGCAACCTTGTGCTCTCTGGCAAACTGGCTGAGCAATTCCTGAGTTTTCTGGCCTTCCTTATCAGATAGTTGAGCCAAATCAGATAGGGCATAGCCCGTATTCCACATTTCCGGCAGGACAATGACATCAGGCTCTTCTTGGACTGCCTGATTTTGGACTGCCTGATTTAAAAGTTGCAAGACCCGAGCAAAATTTTCCTGAGGCCGACCAAAGGAAACCGCCATCTGAATTAGAGAAACACGCATAAACTACCACCCTTCACGACAAACTTGCCTATATTTTAACACAATTTCTATTAATTATAAATTTTCAGCTACTAATTATTGGCTGAATATCACCTATTTTAAGTCATCTTTTACAAACACAACAATTAATTAAAACATCACTTGTATAACATTTAACCCATTCTTTCATCTTTTCTTCTTGTATTTTTGCTACTAAGATTGGAAATAGTTTTCTTTTAATCGTTGCATTGTTTCTATTTTTTGAACAATAAACATACTTCTAACCTCTTTTCTTTAATTGATTTCCTATTTTTAAATAAATGATTTCACCTAAAATGCCTATTACAATACCCGATAGTATACCAAAAAGCATTAGATACGGTAAATAATACATAAATACTGTTGAACTAAAAAAAAGCATTGCTACCAATAATTGTCCTACATTATGAAAAATACCACCCATAATGGAAATAATGATATCAGAAAATAAATTTGTTTTTAAAAATAAATACATGATTATTAAAGAAAGCAATCCTCCTGATAAACTATATAAAAACATATAGAAATTCGTAAAAGTCATAGAAACAATCAAAATTCTTAAAAACATGACAATAAAAGCCTCTTTTAAGCCAAAACAAAGAAGTAATGTCAAAGTAACGACATTTGCAAGCCCTAATTTAGCTCCTGGAACGCCTAAATAAAGAGGTATTAATGATTCTATATAACTTAAAACAATTGCTATTGCACAAAATAAAGCCAAATAGCATAATTTTTTAATAGACTTTTCCATCTTCTTTTCCTTCATTTCCTTCAATCACTTCCACAACTAAATGATGAGGCAAACAAACAATCGTTGCCCCTTTTTTATTTATTTTCCCTTGTTTAATACATAAATGATCTGGACAAGTTGCTTTTATCATAAAAACCTCATGATTTTTAATTTGTATTTTATTTTCATTATCAATATTAATGATTTGATCATCATCTAAAGAATAATAACCTTCAATTTGATCATTTCTTTTTATGACAATTTTTGCTCCTTGTTGTTTTGATTTAAAAAGAAAAAGTCCTCCTATCAAAACAACAAGAATGCCAAGAATAATCAAATCATTTCTTAACGTTTTATTTTTCATCTTCTTACTCCATGCTATAATATAAAAAAAGGAGGTTACCTATGAAAAAATCAATACTTTCATTACTTATTTTTTCATTTATCCTTTGCGGTTGTAAAAACACAACTCCTCTTTCTAATAAAGAATTTTGTCTAGATACAATTATCCAAATAACCCTTTATGATTCTTCTTCTAAAAATATTTTAAATAACTGTTTTGATTTATGCAAGAAATACGAGCGTATCTTTTCTGCCAATAATAAAAAAAGTGAACTCTATAAAATCAATCATTCTTCCAACAAATTAGAAGCTCAAGAATTATCTGATGATCTCTATAAAGTGATTAAACAAGGG